>Ga0310695_10000178_pt1 | contig 169627 bp, 116 predicted proteins | sample RumenRJG_04DNA_FD_203882 | JGI IMG/M metagenome (GOLD analysis project Ga0310695, IMG submission 203882) | Bovine rumen microbial communities from Lethbridge, Alberta, Canada - RJG_04 (v2) (version 2) | ecosystem: Host-associated > Mammals > Digestive system > Stomach > Rumen | place: Canada...
GCAATCGGGCTGGTCCTCTTAGAGAAGATGCCCGTGTCCGAGTTATTTAATCGAATTGACAATTCTAAATTAGAGCCAGAGAATGACGGCCAAGGATGGCTATTCTAAATTTCTTTGGACACTAGTGGAATAATAAGAATAATTGTCCCACGAATTTGAATAATTTATTTTAAAGTCTGCGACGCTACATGAATACTCATTAATAACCATGTAATGAATCATAAATATTTTTGAAACATTCATGGACATTCATGAATATTACATGTAGCGCCGCAGGCAAAAAAATCCGTATTGTTGTTTTTTTGCTGGAAAGAATAAACCAAGATATAAAAAAGCGCGGGCGGAATATAATAAAAGCGGCGGGGAAACGTTATTATTTACGTGTTTAGGCGAATTCTCACGATATTGGCCCTGTTGTTGACGGCCCTCAGCGAGGTGTCGGCCCAATACGATCCGTCGTTCAGTCACTACTGGGCGATGGAGACGTCGTTCAATCCGGGCGCCGTGGGCAAGCAGGAGAAGATCAACATCGTGGGGGCCTACAACATGTCGCTGACGGGATTCGAGCATAACCCGCGGACGATGTACGCCTCGGGCGACATGCCCTTCGTCTTCCTCGGCGCGACGCACGGCGTGGGCGCACGCTTCGTCAACGACGCCATCGGACTCTTCTCGCACCGCATCCTCGGACTGCAGTATGCGCTGAAGAAGCGCCTCTTCGGGGGCGTGCTGAGCGTGGGCGTCGACGGGGCGCTGCTGAGCGAGTCGTTCGACGGCAGCGAGCTCGACGTCGTCGACTCGGGCGACCCGGCGCTGCTGTCGAGCGAGGTGACGGGCTCGGCCTTCGACCTGGGGGCGGGCCTCTACTATCAGCACAAGCACTGGTATGTCGGCGTGTCGGCCATGCACCTGCTGGCGCCCATGATCGACCTGGGTGAGACGAGCCAGCTGAGCGTCGCCCGCTCATATTATTTCACGGCCGGATGCAATATTCGGTTTAAAAATCCGTTCTTATCATTGCACCCCTCCGTGATGGGCCGCTCTGACGCCATCGGCTATCGGGCCGACGTGACGGCGCGGCTGAAGTATACGCACGAGAAGCGCGTGATGTACGTCGGCGTGGGCTACAGTCCCACCAACTCGGTGACCGTCATGCTCGGGGGCAACTTCCACGGCATCTCGCTGGGCTACAGCTACGAGATCTACACGAACGGCATCTCGCTGGGCATGGGCAGCCATGAGCTCTGCGTCGGCTATCAGATGGACGTCAACCTCACGAAGAAGGGGCGCAACCGCCACCAGAGCGTGAGATTATTGTAAGACAAAGGAGTAGGTATGAATATTAATAAACAGAAGGATATGAAAAAAAGTCATCGCAACGTCGTGGGCAGCGCACTCTGTGCGGTGTGCATCGCGTTGCTCTCTTCATGCTTCGGAAGCAAGACGGCCACTCAGGACGGCGGCGAGCTGACAGGTGCCAGCGGCAAGGGCTTCTCGGAGCCCGCCCCCTACGGCATGGTGCTCGTCAAGCGCGGTCACCTGCGCATGGGTCTCGAGACGGCCGACTCGCTGTGGGGCAAGCAGACGCCCACGCGCGACATCTCGGTGGAGGGCTTCTGGATGGACGACACGGAGATCACTAACTCGGAGTATCGGCAGTTTGTCAACTACGTGCGCGACTCGATCATCCGCGAGCGTCTGGCCGACCCGAACTATGGCGGCGACGAGTCGTATAAGATCGAGGAGGACAAGAACGGCGACCCCATCAAGCCTCACCTGAACTGGAAGAAGTCGCTGCCCCGCAAGCCCAACGAGGACGAGCAGCGGGCCATCGAGAGCGTCTACGTGACCAACCCGGTCACGGGTGAGCGACTGCTCGACGCCTCGCAGATGAACTATCGCTACGAGATCTACGACTACACGGAGGCTGCCCTGCGCCGCAACCGCGTGGACCCCGAGGAGCGCAACCTCGACACCGACAAGTGGAACGACCAGCGGCAGGGTGGCATCTACGACGAGAAGGTCTACATCTCGAAGGACACTGCCTACATCGACGACGAGGGCCGGATCCATCGCGAGACGCTGAACCGTGAGTACACGGGGCCGTGGGACTTCCTGAACACCTATATTATTAATATCTATCCCGACACGACCTGCTGGGTCAACGACTTCCCCAACGCTGACAACGAGGTCTACATGCGCAACTACTTCGCCAACCCGGCCTACAACGACTATCCCGTCGTAGGCGTCACATGGGAACAGGCCAACGCCTTCTGCGCATGGCGCACCGACTATCTGCTGAAGGGTCTCGGCCCGGCTGCCCGCTACGTGCAGCGCTACCGTCTGCCGACGGAGGCCGAGTGGGAGTATGCCGCACGCGGCAAGGACGGCAACGAGTTCCCCTGGGAGAACGTGGATGTCGCATCGGGCAAGGGATGCTTCTTTGCCAACTTCAAGCCTGAGGGCGGTAACTACACCAAGGACGGTAACCTCATCACGTCGAAGGCCGGCATCTACTCGGCTAACACCAACGGACTCTACGACATGGCCGGAAACGTGGCCGAATGGACCTCGACGATCTATACGGAGGCCGGCGTCGACGCCATGAGCGACCTAAACCCGCAGCTGAAGTATAATGCGGCCAAGGAGGATCCCTACCGCATGAAGAAGAAGAGCGTGCGCGGCGGCTCGTGGAAGGATCCTGAGACCTACATCCGCTCCGCATGGCGCACCAGCGAATATCAGAACCAGCCGCGATCCTTCATCGGATTCCGCTGCGTCCGCTCGCTGGCCAACACGTCGAGCGAGAAGGCCAAGCAGCAGAAACAGCAGAAGCAGGCCAAGGCCTCGGCGAAGAAGCAGCGGAGGTGATTTCTCTTCCCTTCCCCGATATTTCGATATTCCGTTATCCCGATATTCCGACATTCCGACAATAACTCATGACAAAGTATAGCAAATTCAATCCAGTCTATCGTCTGCAGAAATGGCTCGACAGTGTGCCAGGACAGACGTTCATGAACTACGCCTACAGCTGGGGCGCATCTATCGTCATCCTCGGCGCCCTGTTCAAGCTGACCCACCTGCCGGGCGCCAACTTCTGGCTGTTCCTCGGCATGGGAACTGAGGTGTTCGTCTTCTTCATCGCAGGCTTCGACCGTCCGTTCGACAAGACGGAGGACGGCAAGGATCTGCCCACGCACGTCGACCTGGAAGGTCTGCCGACGACGGAGGGCGCAGAGCCCGTCGAAGGCATCGAGGGCGCTGGCCTGCAGCCGGCTGCCGTCATCGGTGGCGGCGTGGCTGGCGGCACGATTGTCGGCGGCACAGTCGCTGGCGGCACGGTCGCTGGCGGCGGCGGAACCATCATCATCGGCGGCGGTGGCGGCGGCAGCGCTGAGGGCGTGGCCGCTGGCGAAGGCGTCGAGGGCGTCGCTCTCGAGGGCGCTGGTGCCGGCGTCGTTGGCGGTGGCGGCATCATCGGCGGCATCGTCGCTCCGCAGCAGCCCGAGCTGCCCGACATCGACCCCGAGGAGATGGAGGAGGCCACGCAGGGCTACGTGGAGCAGCTGAAGGCCCTGACCGAGACGCTGAAGAAGGTGTCGGAGCAGAGCGAGCGGCTGACGCGCGACTCCGAGGAGATGGAGAACCTGAACCGCACGCTGACCGGCATCTGCAAGGTCTACGAGATGCAACTTAAGGGTGCCAGCCAGCAGATTGGCACCATCGACGAGATCAACGAGCAGAGCCGCCGCATGGCCGACCAGATTGCCGAGCTCAACAAGATCTATACCCGCATGATCGAGGCCATGACGGTCAACATGCCCAAGGGGGCGCAGATAGTGAAGAGTGAAGAATGATAAGTGATGAGTGAAAAGTGAAAAGTGATGAGTGAAGAATGAAAAATTTGCTTCCGCTCAGATGCTTAATGTAAATACCAAATAATGGCTATAAAGAAAAGACCCGTCTCTCCGCGCCAGAAGATGATCAACCTGATGTACGTCGTCCTCATGGCCATGCTCGCCCTGAACGTCTCCAACGAGGTGCTCAACGGCTTTGCCATCGTCGGCGAGAGCATCGGGCGCACCACGGAGAACGCCATCAAGGATAATCTCTCCATCTATGAGGCCTTCGAGCAGCAGATGGAGGCTAACCCGCAGAAGGTGCGCGAGTGGTACGAGAAGGCACAGCAGGTGAAGCTCATGAGCGACTCGCTCTACGACTTCGCGGCTGAGCTCAAGCTCGCCATCGCCCGCGAGGCTGACGGCAGCGATGCCAACCCCGACAGCCTGCGCAACCAGGAGGACCTGGAAGCTTCGAACCAGGTGATGCTGGCCCCGGGCCGCGGTCGCGGTCAGGAGCTCAAGGACGCCATCGACAGCTATCGGCAGCGCATCCTCAGCATGATCCCCGACACGGCCAAGCAGCGCAACATCGCCAGCGACCTGACCACCGACGTCAACCGCCGTGCCCGCTCGCTGGGCAAGAACTGGCAGGAGTCGCAGTTTGAGGCCATGCCCGCCATCGCCGCCGTCACCATCCTGTCGAAGCTGCAGGGCGACGTGCGCAATGCTGAGAAGGAGGTGCTCCACACGCTGGTGCAGAACATCGACGTCAAGGATATCCGTGTCAACCTGCTCGAGGCTTTCGTCATCCCTAACTCGCAGACCATCGTCCGCGGCGACAAGTTCTCGGCTAAGATCGTCATGGCCGCCGTCGACACCACGCAGGTGCCGGAGATCTACATCGGCGGACAGAAGATGAACCTCCGCGACGGCGTCTATGAGACCGTCTGTGGCCGCACGGGCGACTTCACCCTCGCCGGCTACATCGAGACGGTCAACGGCAACGGCGACCGCCTGCGCCGCGACTTCCAGCAGAAATACACCGTCGTCGACCCCTCGGCCACCGTCTCGGCTGACCTGATGAACATGCTCTATGCGGGCTACAACAACCCGATCAGCGTCTCCGTGCCGGGTGTGCCCCTGAACAAGATTCAGGCGACGATGACCAACGGCTCGCTGACGCCCACAGGGCCCGGCAAGTACATCGCCAAGCCCTCGAAGATCGGACAGGACGCCACCATCACCGTCACCTCGACCAACACGGGACGGCCGCAGCAGATGGGACAGTTCACCTTCCGTGTGCGCAAGCTGCCCGACCCGACGCCTTACATCGACATTAAGGACGAGGGCGGCAACCCCTCGCGCTTCAAGGGTGGCAACATGCCCAAGGGCAGTCTGCTCGCCACCGACGGCATCGGAGCCGCCATCGACGACGGCATTCTCGACATCGGCTTCCGCGTGCTCTCCTTCGAGACCGTCTTCTTTGACAACATGGGTAACGCCAAGCCCCTGGCCAGCGACGGCGCACGCTTCTCCGCTGCCCAGAAGGAGCAGTTCCGCCGTCTCTCACGCGGCCGCCGCTTCTACATCTCGCGGGTCGTAGCCATCGGCCCCGACGGCATCGAGCGCACCCTCTCGGCCGCCATGGAGCTGAAGGTGCAATAAAAGGGAAAAGTGAATAGTGAAAAGTGAATAATTTGCTTCCGCAGTGGAGGGAAAAGTGAAAAATGAAAAGAGATATGACTAAAATGAATATTCGCTGGATCGTGGCAATGGTGCTCTTCGCCGCTCATTGTTCGTTGTTCATCAGCACTGCGCAGGCTCAGCCCCGGCAGCGCCGCGCCCAGGCGCAGCAGGCCCAGCAGCAGAAGGCGCAGCAGGCCCAGGGCGGCAGCTCGATGTCGCAGCGCATGCGCATCCAGTATCCCACGGCCGTCGACATGCCTGAGGACGTCGTATGGCGCCGCGACATCTATCGCGAGATCGACCTCAATCACGAGGATAACGCCGGACTCTACTATCCCGTCGAGCCCATGGGTCGCCAGATGAACCTCTTCACCTACGTCTTCCGCCTCGCACTGGCCGGCTATATTCCCGTCTATGAGTATAACCTCGACGGCAACGAGGTGCTCGAGTCTGACACGAAGGTCGAGATGAAGTCGATCCTCGACAACTACCATATCTACTACGAGGAGAAGGACGGCAAGCTCAAGGTCGACAACAGCGACATCCCCTCGCCTGAGGTGAAGCTCTACTACCTCAAGGAGAGCGCCTACTTCGACCAGGCCAATTCCACGTTCCACATCAAGCCGCAGGCCTTCTGTCCCGTCATGCTCCGCGAGGACGACTTCGGGGGCGAGGCCGCCAAGTACCCGCTCTTCTGGGTGAAGTATAGCGACGTGGAGCCCTTCCTCAGCCGTCAGACCATCAAGACGAGCGACATCAACGACGCCGCCGTCATGACCCTCGACGACTACTTCGCCATGAACAAATATCGTGGCAAGATCTACAAGACCGCCAACCGCCTCGGCAAGACCCTCATGCAGATTGCCCAGGGCGACTCCACCAAGCTCACCGCCGAGCAGAAGCGCATCGAGGCTGAGCTCGAGGCCTTCCGCAACAACATCTTCGGCGCACCCGAGAAGCGCGACTCGCTCGACTCCCTCGCCATGGCTTCCGACTCGAAGAAGCTGAAGGGCCAGAAGCGCAGCCGTCGCGGCAGCGAGCCCAAGGAGAAGACTGTCCGCCAGAAGAGCTCCTCCGGTTCCTCCGGCGCTGCCCGCGTCTCAGTGCGCCGCGAGCGTCACTGATAGGACCATGTACAATGAATAATGAACAATGTACAATGAAGAGTAAAGATCGAAATAGCGAATCGTTCATTCTCCGTTGTACATTGTTCATTATACATTGTACATTTCTTATTACCCTCTCCGCTCAGGCACAGACCGTGCAGTTCGGCCTGCGCGGCGGCGCCGATATCATCGACATGCAGTTCACGAGCGACGCCCTCCGCAGTGCCAATCGCGCCGGATTCTTCCTCGGCCCGCAGCTGCGCATCCACACGCCCGTCGTAGGCCTCAACGTCGACGTCGCGGCCCTCTACGACCAGCGCGACCTCCGCGTCGAGGGCCAGACGCTCAAGCAGAAGACCCTCCAGCTGCCTGCCAACGCCCGCCTCGGCATCGACCTCATGGGTGTCGTCGGCGTCTACCTCAGCATCGGGCCGCAGCTCAACTTCAACCTCGGCGAGTCCACCTTCTATTGGGAAGACCTCAAGGGCTACCGCAACCACTTCACCCTCCAGGAGACCACCCTCGGCCTCAATCTCGGCGGCGGCGTCACCCTTGGCCGCCACCTCGAGGCCAGCCTTTATTACAACATCCCCCTCGGCAAGACCGCCGACATCACCTGGGACACCATCGTCGACGCCCTCCAGGACCAGACCATGCACCGCGCCCGCTCCAAGACCAACGCATGGCGCATCGCCCTGACGTACTACTTCTGAGCTTCCCTTCATAAGGCGATTCTATATTTTTCCTCTTTTCCTTTGCTCGTTCCAATTTTTTTTCGTAAATTTGCAGCGGTGTGGTGAGCCTCGTGCCTGCCGCTCCGTACTTTTCGTGGGAAAAAACAGAAGCGTTATGCTCTTCTCTTGCAAGCTGAAAACGTAGGAAATTTTCATTCATTGCAAAGAATCCCCGGAGACCTATGGATGTCTCTCAAAGAAATGAAGAAAGACATGACAGCTTCACGCGTATGCGTGGGACTGCCGTTTTCATCTTATTCCTTTGGGCTTTCTTAGGGCCTTCAGCTTGGAGATGTGGAACATACAGTTCCACGCTTCATGTGTAAGATTTAATTGTTCTCTGTGGGGCTGGGAGGGCAACATAAAATAATATGAAAACTAGACATTTCCTTTTGACCTTGTTGCTTCTTGCTGCAACAACCATTCTGAGTGCCCAAGAAATCGTGAAGGGCGACATGAACGGCGACAACGAGATTTCTGTAGTCGATGTGACAAACCTGGTGGATGTCGCGCTGGGCCGTTTGCCCAAGCAGACCGTCAGCCTGGGCGTCGACCCCTACAAGGTCGACAATATGCTGGTTGTCGGCACGTGGTATGCCCCCGACGGCACGTCGTTTACTCTGGATGAAGACGGCACGACCAGTTATCCCGGCGCCGCCACCTATAAGTTCCGCCCCAACCTGGGCTCGCTCTTATTCTTCAACGCCAAAGGCGTGCCTGTGAAGAAGCTGACAATCGAGGAGGTGGAGCCGGCCCGCTATCTGCTGACGACGGACTACTCGAAGAATGCCTTCATCTACTATACCAGCGAGGCTTCGCTAGCTACAGGCATCACCCTCGACCAGACCTCGCTCTCCTTGAACAGCGGCACCACCGCCCAGCTCACCGCCACCATCAGCCCAGAGGATGCCATCGCCACCATCACGTGGACGAGCAGCGACGAGAGCATAGCCACCGTTGACCAGAACGGTCTTGTGACAGCCGTAGCCAACGGCACCTGCACCATCACGGCCACAGCAAGCGCCAGTGGAGTGACAGCGACGTGCGAGGTGACCGTCGTCCAGTTGGTGACAAGCATCACGCTCAGCCCTACCACGCTCAACCTTAAGAAGGATGTTTCTCAGAAACTCACTGCCACCGTCCAGCCTTCCAATGCCTCCAACACAAAAGTGACATGGAGCAGTAGCGACGAGAACGTGGCATTAGTGACGAGCGGCGGCCTCGTTGTTGCTATAGGATGGGGCCAATGCACGATTACTTGCACGGCTGCTGATGGCAGCGGCATAACAGCAACGTGTAAGATCATTGTCAATAATACTGAGTATGTCGACCTGGATCTGCCATCAGGCACACTGTGGGCCGCATGTAATATAGGTGCATACAACCCCGAAGAATATGGGGACTATTTCGCCTGGGGAGAGGTCACGGGCTATCTGGACGGCAAGACTACTTTCGATTGGAGCACGTATAAGTTTTGTAATGGTGATTGGAACCAACTGACTAAATATTGCACGGTGTCCGGTTATGGCTATAACGGCTTCCGAGACTATCTGATAGAGCTGGAGCCTGCTGACGATGCCGCCTACGTCAACTGGGGCCCTGAATGGCGCATGCCAACTAATGGTCAGTGGGAAGAGTTGATCAACAGCAACTACACCACTTCCACGTGGACCTCTCTGAACAATGTCAATGGCCTACTGATTACCAGCAATACGAATGGCAAATCCGTCTTCCTGCCTGCCGCAGACGTGTGCGCCGGCAGTACGCACTATGAAGATGCGGGTTCGTACGGCTTCTACTGGTCGCGCACGGTCTACGAGAGCGATCCGGGCGGTGCATGCGACATGATCTTTAACGACCCATTCTTTAATTATGAGAACATTTTCAGTACCCTCGCCACTGGCCGCTACAAAGGTCTGAGCGTGCGCCCTGTACGGTCCTCAGAATAAGTGCATTCTCAGCCCCTTGGCACACCCACCTCCGTTGCTTCCCGCCGCCCAGCCTGCTCGAGAGAGCGTGTCAAGACTTTTAGTGACCGTAAAAAATAACTTGGTACGATTTAGGAGGTCACGTGTCCCCACGTGGCACCTGCGGCGAGTGCGACGTGGGGACACGTCGCCTCCTACAGGGGCAGCCAAATTGTACCAATTTATTTTTTTTGCATATTACTTAAACGAGGGTTTGCAGGTCTAACTGACTCCCTTTCTGGGAATAGTCTAACCTTACTGCCCAATGTGGCGGCGGATCCGACTGGGCCGATCTGGCTGGGGGGACAATATAATAAGGAGTGACTTCCGTGGGGAGTCACTCCTTATTTATATTGGGCGGGCCGAGCGAACTGCTCATTCGTGCAATTCGTGCAATTCGTGGTCAAAAAGATTCCCGACGGATTCGCGGTCGAGATTATTCCCAGTCGGATTCGCGGGCTGGGGCAAGGCGTCAGCGGTTCAGCTTCCAGGTGGCGCCGTCCTTGGTGTCCTTCACCTCGAAGCCGGCGGCGGCCAGCTGGTCGCGGATGAGGTCGCTGGTGGCCCAGTCCTTGGCGGCCTTGGCCTTGGCGCGCAGGTCGAGGACCATGTCGACGACGTGGCCGAAGGCCTCCTCGCGCTCCGCATTCGAGGCCGAGCGCTGCTGTGGCTGGAGGCCCAGCAGGTCCTCGACGAAGAGGTGCATCACCTCCCCCAGCTCTCGGAGGCAGTCGGCGCAGATGGTGGCCTTGTGGTCCTGCAGCTTGTTGATGACGGAGCAAGCCTCGAAGAGGTGGCTGATGAGCTGCGGCGTGGCCAGGTCGTCGTTCATGGCGTCGTAGCAGCGCTGGCGCAGTCCGCGGACGATGCGCTCCGTCTCGGCGTCGCATTGCTGTGAACCGTCACACTGTGACGGTTGACCGGACTGGAGACGCTCGAGGGCGGCCATGGCGTCCATGAGCTTCTCGAGGCCCTTCTCGGCGGCCTGCAGGGCCTCGTCGCTGAAGTCGACGGTGCCGCGGTAGTGGGCTGAGAGGATGAAGAATCGGATGGTCATGGGCGAGTAGGCCTTCGAGAGCAGGGGGTGCTGTCCGGTGAAGAACTGCTCGAGCGTGATGAAGTTGCCGAGCGACTTGCCCATCTTCTGTCCGTTGATGGTGATCATGTTGTTGTGCATCCAGTAGTGCACCATCGGGTGGCCCATCGAGGCGACGGCCTGCGCGATCTCGCACTCGTGGTGGGGGAAGACGAGGTCCATGCCGCCGCCGTGAATGTCGAACTCGTCGCCCAGATACTTGCGCCCCATGGCCGTGCACTCGCAGTGCCAGCCGGGGAATCCGTCGGAGATGAGCTTGTGGTGGTGTCCGTCGTCGGGGATGTCGAAGTCGACGTGCCAGCGCATGATATGCTCCGGCTGCGCCTGCTTCCACAGGGCGAAGTCGGCCTGACTCTTCTTCTCGCCGACGCCGTCGAGGTTGTCGCGCGAGGCATCCTTCACGTTCTCCAGCGAGCGGCCTGAGAGGATGCCGTACTTATACTGCTTGTCGTAGGCCTCGATGTCGAAATAGATCGATCCGTTCGACTCGTAGGCGAAGCCGCGGTCGAGGATCTGCTGCACCAGCTCGCGCTGCTCGAGGATGTGGCCCGTGGCGTGCGGCTCGATCGAGGGGCGCAGACAGCCCAGGGCGTCCATCGCCTGATGATAGCGGTTGGTGTAGTACTGGGCGATCTCCATCGGCTCCAGCTGCTCCAGTCGGGCCTTCTTGGCTATCTTGTCCTCGCCCTCGTCAGCGTCGTGCTCCAGGTGGCCCACGTCAGTGATGTTGCGCACGTAGCGCACCTTGTAGCCCAGGTGCTTGAGGTAGCGGAAGACGAGGTCGAAGGTGATGGCGGGCCGTGCGTGGCCCAGGTGCGGGTCGCCGTAGACGGTGGGTCCGCAGACATACATGCCCACGTTGGGGGCATGGAGCGGCTTGAACAGTTCTTTCTGTCGCGTCAGCGTATTATAGATGACGAGTCTTGATTCCATAATGCTTTTTTCCTTATTATATGGTGATTGTGGCGCAAAGTTACTAATAATTCGCAAAATAGCCAAAAAAGAGACGCTTTCTTTCCTGCTTTGACCATTTTTTTTTATTTATTGGTAAGAATGAATCCTTCGGATTGCGGGGAAAAACTTAATTTTGCAAGCGATATGATGCAACAACGACTATTCATTACTGCTGCCGTCGCCGCACTGATGGCGGTGGCGGGCGCCAGCGCGCAGCGACTGGGGCACAATCCTATCGTCGAGGGGTGGTATGCCGACCCCGAGGGCGCCGTCTTCGAGGGGCGCTACTGGGTCTATCCCACGACGAGCGACGTTTATGAACGGCAACTGCACTTCGATGCCTTCTCGTCGAAGAATCTCCGAAAGTGGAAGAAACACCCGCGGGTGCTGACGGCCGACTCGGTCAGCTGGGCGCGGCGGGCCATGTGGGCCCCGTCGGTGGTCGAGAAGGACGGCACGTACTACTTCTTCTTCGCCGCCAACGACGTCCACGAGGGCGAGGTCGGAGGCATCGGCGTGGCCACGAGCCGGCGGCCCGAGGGCCCTTATAGCGACGCCCTGGGCCGGCCCCTCATCGGCAAGATCGTCAACGGGGCGCAGCCCATCGACCAGTTCGTCTTCCGCGACGACGACGGCCAGTGGTATATGTACTACGGCGGCTGGGGCCACTGCAACGTGGTGCGCCTCGCTGACAACCTGCTCTCGCTGCTGCCCTTCGCCGACGGCACGACCTTCAAGGAGGTGACGCCCGAGGGCTACGTCGAGGGCCCGTTCATGCTCAAGCGAGGGGGCAAGTATTATTTCATGTGGAGCGAAGGCGGGTGGGGCGGTCCTGACTACTCGGTGGCCTATGCCGTCAGCACGTCGCCCCTGGGCCCCTTCCACCGCATCGGCAAGATCCTCGAGCAGGACCCCGCAGTGGCCACGGGCGCCGGCCATCACTCCGTCATCAAGGACCGGAAGACTGACCAGTACTACATCGTCTACCACCGCCGTCCGCTGGGCGACACGGGCCGCGACCACCGCGTCACGTGCATCGACCGCCTGGAGTTCGACGACGAGGGACTGATCCGGCCCGTGCGAATGACCCCTTAGTAACCTATTTGGATGATGAAGTTACAGACCCCACCCCCAACCCCTCCCCTTGAAGGGAGGGGAGTAACCCCACCAGGCCTCCCCGAAGGGGAGGAGGGGCTACCGCACTGCCCGACGGGAATGACGGCGCTGCTCGATGGGATGATGGCGCTGCTCGATGGGATGATGGCGCAGCTCGATGGGATGACGGCTCGGCTTCTCCCCTCCCTTCAAGGGGAGGGGTTGGGGGTGGGGTCTCTAACTTCTCCAAACGAGACTTAATGCTTTTTTCACGACCTGAAAATTTATTTTCAAGCCTTGAAAATAGATTTCCAAGTCGCGAAAATATATTTTCAAGCCTTGAAAATAGTTTTGCAGATGACAAAAATAACAATTAAACGTAAGTAATAATGAGATTAAAAGTAATGGCAGCCGCGTGCTGCATGGCAATGAGCATGAACGCACAGACGACAGACGGGCCGCAGCGGACGGCCTACATGGTGAGCGACGCCCACCTGGACACCCAGTGGAACTGGGACGTGCAGGCGACGATCAAGAGCTACATCTGGAACACGATGGTGCAGAACTTCCACCTGCTGCGCCAGTACCCCGACTACATCTTCAACTTCGAGGGCGGCGTGAAGTATGCGTGGATGAAGGAGTATTACCCCGAGCAGTATGAGGAGCTGAAGCGATGGGTGGCCTCGGGCCGCTGGCATCTGGCCGGCTCGTCGTGGGACGCCTGCGAGACGATCGTCTGCTCGCCCGAGTCGTGGCTGCGCAACATCCTGCTCGGCCAGACGTTCTACCGCCAGGAGTTCCAGCGTGAGGGCACCGACGTGTTCCTGCCCGACTGCTTCGGCTTCCCCTACACGATGCCGACGCTGATGGCCCACTGCGGGCTCATCGGCTTCTCGAGCCAGAAACTGATGTGGCGCACGGCCCCTTTCTATGAGGGCAATAAGAAGTATCCGTTCTCGGTGGGCCGCTGGCGCGGCATCGACGGCTCTGAGGTGTTCATGACCCACGGCTTCGGCTACGGGCAGCGCTTCGACGACGGCGAGGACCTCAGCCACAGCGAGATGCTGCGGCGCGAGGCCGACGAGAGTCCGCAGGGCCTGCTCTACCGCTACTACGGCACGGGCGACATCGGCGGCTCGCCGACCGTCGGCTCCGTTCGTGCCCTGGAGCGCGGACTGAAGGGCGACGGCCCGGTGAAGATCATCTCGGCCACGAGCGATCAGATTTATAAGGACCTGGGAGCCCCCCTTTCGCCCCCCGAGGGGGGCACTATAGCTTCTTCCGCCAACAAAACTATAGAAGCCCCCTCGGGGGCCGTAGGGGGGGCTTCGGGGGCTTCAGGGCTTCCCACGTTCGACGGCGAGCTGACCATCGACCTGCACGGCAACGGCTGCTACACGTCGCAGGCCGCCATGAAGCTCTATAACCGCCAGAACGAGCACCTGGGCGACGCCGCCGAGCGATCGGCCGTCATGGCCGACTGGCTTGGTGCTTATAAATACCCCATCCAGCAGATGACCGACACGTGGCGCCGCGTCATCTGGCATCAGTTCCACGACGACGTGACGGGCACCTCCATCCCCCGCGCCTACGAGTTCTCGTGGAACGACGAGCTGATCTCGCTGAAGCAGTTCTCTGACGTGCTGACGACGAGCGTCGGCGGCGTCGTCAGAATGATGGACACGCAGGTCAGCGGCACGCCGGTGGTGGTGTATAATAATGAGAGTTATAAAAGAGCCCAAACCGCCCAGCTGCCCACCCCCAACCCCTCCCAAAGGGAGGGGAGTAAAGTCAGTTCTTACCGTGTAGTAGGGCCTGACGGCCGTGAGGTGCTCTCGCAAGTCGTAGATAATAACGGCACTAAAGAGTTGATCTTCGAAGCCACTGCCCCCGCCACCGGCCTCGCCATTTATAATGTCCAGCCCATCAAGGGAAAGAAACTATCTTCGCTCCCCTCCCCTCGGGAGGGGCAGGGCGTGGGCTTTGGCGTGGCCCTGTCCAATTCTGTTTATGATGTCACCATTGATGCCCACGGCGACATCACCTCTATCTACGACAAGCAGGCCCGCCGCGAGCTCGTCGCCGACGGCCGCCAGGTGCGCCTCGTCGTCTTCGACGACTGCCGTTCGGAGGCCTGGCCCGCCTGGGAGATTCATAAGCGCACGCTCGACAAGGCGCCGCTGCCCATCCACGACGGCGTCAGCGTCACGCTTGAAGAGGACGGCCCCCTGCGCAAGTCGGTCTGCATCAAGAAGAAGTATGGCGCGACGCAGATCACCCAGCACATCCGCCTCTATGAGGGCAGTCAGGCCCGCCGCATCGACATCCAAAACGAGGTCGACTGGCAGTCGGAGAACGCCCTGTTGAAGGCTGAGTTCCCGCTGAGCGTCAGCAACCCCGAGGCCACCTACGACATCGGCCTGGGCTGCATCAAGCGCGGAAATAACCGCGAGAACCAGTACGAGGTCTACAGCCACGAATGGACCGACCTGACCGACCGCTCGGGCCAGTATGGCGTCACCATCCTCAACGACTCGCGCTACGGATGGGACAAACCCGCGGACAACACGCTGCGCCTGTCGCTGCTCTATGCCCCGAAGCCGGGCGGCGGCTATGTCTATCAGGCGCATCAGGACAAGGGCCACCATGTCTTCACCTACAGCATCGTCGGCCATGAGGGCCAGCTCAACCTGGTCGACGCCAACCGCCAGGCTGCCGCGCTGAACAGCCCGCTGCGCGCCTTCACGGCCCCGAAGCACAAGGGACAGCTGGGCCGCACGTTCTCATTCGTCGAGTCGGGCAATCCCAATGTCGTCGTCCGCACGATGAAACGGGCCGAGGTGAGCGACGAGTATGTCGTGCGCGTCCATGAGCTGAGCGGCCAGTGCGAGCAGCAGGCCACGCTGACCTTCGCCTCCGACATCCTCCAGGCGGTCGAGACCGACGGCACAGAGCGCTCGCTGCACCAGGCCGCCGCCAGCGGTCGCGAGCTGCGCTTCACAATCAAGCCCTTCAGCGTGAAGACCTTCAAGCTGAAGCTGCGCCAGCCTGAGCGGCAGCCGGCGGCTGTCCGACAGGAGGCGCTGCCCTTGACTTATAACAAGAAGTGCTTCACGTTCAATGAGTTCCGCGGCGAGGCCGACTTCGAGGGCGGCTATTGCTATGCGGCCGAGCTGATGCCCGCAGAGGGACTGACCGTCGACGGCATCGACTTCCGCTTCGGCGAGCGCGACGGACAGAACGGCCTCGTCTGCCGTGGCGACACGCTGCAGCTGCCCGCGGGCCAGGCGTTCACGCATGTCTACCTGCTGGCCGCCAGCAGCAAGGGCGACCGGCGGGCCACGTTCCGCGTGGGCCGCCAGGAGCAGACGGTCGAGGTGCCCTTCTACACGGGTTTCGTAGGCCAGTGGGGCCACGACGGACAGACGCGCGGTCACCTGAAGCAGGCCCAGATAGGGTGGGTGGGCACCCATCGCCACTCGCCCCAGGGCGACGAGCCGTATGAGTTCACGTATATGTTCAAGCTGCGGCTCGACGTGCCTAAGGGCGCCACGCAGGTCGTCCTGCCCCGCGACGAGCATGTCGTCGTCTTCGCCGCCACGGCCGCTGCCGACGACATCGCCGCTACGGCCGCCGCTCCGCTCTTCCAGACCAGCAACCGCGACGACCTGAGCTATCAGAAGGCCGACGACGAGGCCGCCAGCCACGGGCCGAGCCTGTTGCACGGGGCTAAGATCCTGAGCTATTCGGGCTACGTCAACGACCGTGAGCGGCCGGAGATGCTCGTCGATGGTGACCCTGACACGAAGTGGTGCGACACACATCGTGCACCCAACTACATCTCGTTCGACCTCGGCTCGGTGAAGCCCGTCAGCCGCTGGCACCTGCTCAACGCAGGCAGTGAGATGCAGGCCTACGTCACCCGCACCTGTCTCCTCCAGGGCCGCAGCAACGAGCAGGAGGAATGGCAGACGCTCGACATGATCGACGGCAACCGCCAGAACGACATCGACCGCACCTTCCAGCCCGCCTCCGTCCGCTACGTCCGCCTCTACGTCGTCGGACCCACGCAGGAGGCCCGCATGGATGCCGTCCGCATCTACGAGTTCGACTTGTGGTGAAGATCTTCCTTGGTCATGCAAAAGTTTTATATATTTTAACGTTCGTAACTGCCGCTTTCCCTTTGAAGTCTTGGAGTTTATTTGTAACTTTGCACCCAAGTGAGATAACCCAAAACATAGACTTTATGAAACACGACAACGACAATCAGCTCAGCCGGCGCGACTTCCTGCGTCGCATGGGGATCGGCATGGGCTCGGCCGTGGCCCTCACGGCGCTCGAGCCCTTCAAGGCACTGGCCGACAACGGCGCGAAGACTGACGACGACGACAAGACGCCGCTCATGACCTACCGCACGCAGAACGGCTCGGGCGAGAAAATATCGCTGCTGGGCTTCGGCATGATGCGACTGCCGAAGGAGCAGGAGGAGGTGAACCGGCTGGTGGACCATGCGCTGGCCCACGGCGTGAACTATTTCGATACGTCGCCCATGTACGGCGGCGGCCGCAACGAGGCCGTCACGGGCGAGGCCCTCAGCCGCCATCCGCGCGAAAGCTACTACGTGGCCACGAAGATGTCGAACTACAACGAGGCGATATGGCCGCTGGAGGAGTCGAAGAAGATGTACTATAACTCGTTCAAGCAGCTGCGCGTCGACTATATCGACTACTACCTGCTGCACGGCATCGGCCAGGGTGGCATGAAGAACCTGCACGGCCGGTTCCTCGACAACGGGCTGCTCGACTTCCTCGTCGAGGAGCGCAAGGCCGGGCGCATCCGCCACCTCGGCTTCTCGTATCACGGTGACGTCGAGGCCTTCGACTGGCTCGTCGACCATCAGGAGCAATATCATTGGGACTTCGCCCAGATTCAGATGAACTTCCTCGACTGGCGCCATGCCTCGATGGGCGGCGGCCGACGTCGCGACGCTGATGCCGAATATCTCTACACGAAGCTCGAGAAGGCCGGCATCCAGGCCGTCATCATGGAGCCCTTCCGCGGCGGACGGCTGAACAACATGCCTGAGGAGTGGCAGAAACAACTCTCGGAGGCACGGCCCGGCGCCAGCGTCGCCTCGTGGGCCTTCCGATGGGTGGGCAGCTATCCCAACGTGCTGACCGTCCTCTCGGGCATGAACCGCATGGAGCACCTTGAGGACAACCTGAAGTCGTATTCGCCGCTGGAGCCCTGCAGCGACGCCGAGAAGGTGCTGCTGGCCAAGGTGGCCGACGCCATCAGCGGCATACCCACCATTCCCTGCACCACTTGCGCCTACTGCATGCCGTGCCCCTACGGCGTCGACATCCCGGCGAACTTCTCGTTCTACAACGACTGCGTGGAGAAGAAGCTGCTGCCCCTGCCCGACAAGACGGCTGCCGACTACGACCAGCGCCGCCAGCAGTTCCTCGACGAGTACATGAAGGCGGTCGGCACGGAGAAGTGGGCCCGCAAGTGCGTCGACTGCGAGGAGTGCCTCAAGCACTGTCCGCAACAGATCCGCATCCCCAACCAGATGGCCCGCCTCGTCGAACTCATCCGCCCGCCGCGCCGCGCCTGACAACGATTTTCTTATACCACGAATTAAGCGAATTATTTTTGGGAACAACGAATTAAAACGAATTCTCATGCGAGTAATGACTTTGACGGCTTTCGTGAAATAGAAGATAATTCGTGTAATTCGTTTAATTCGTGGTTAAATAAAAGAATCCGTTGTCCAACTATACTAAGATTAAGAAGCATGCAAGCAGACGAATTGTACGAGATCTGTCGACAGCTGGCCGCCAGCGAGCCATCGCCTGGCGGCCGGCGACGTCTGCATGAGGTACTGACACTCTGTTGTGCCAGTCATCAGGGCATGACGTTCGGTAACCTCTTCTCGCACATCGACTGGCTCTGCAAGCACCTTGGACTGAGCACCGACGACATGATTGCCGTGCAGACGGCCCGCCGCCATAGCAACCAGATGGAGCCCATCGCGACGGACGACTGGCGCTATGATGTGCGCGCCGTCGTGCTGTTCGTCTCGGCCGTGTTCCGTGAGGACGTGCCGGGCGACCTGCTGCGCCTGCTGCCCCCGACCAACAAGCCCCGCGAGCGCCAGCCGGGCGTCGACCGCCGCTACGTGCGCTGCATCGTCAGCCGCCACGACGCCACCACCATCTGGGCCGACACCGACGACGGGCCCATCGAGGTCGACTATTCTGAGCATGACTACCTGCAGCGCATCCTCCGTCCGGGCATGCAGCTCAACCTGCTCGACATGACGGGACGGCGCCCCACCGTCATCATCGTCGAGCCCGACTACCTCATCGACATCTCGTCGCTCGCCGCCTGCTTCACCAACTACGGCCATCACCCTCTGCTCTACACCTTCAACCGACTGAAGCCCCGTGCCAACACGCAGGCCATGCTGCTCGGCAACTTCGCCGGCACGGCTCTCGACCTGCTCATCCACAACCCCCGGGCGACGACGGCCGACGTGCTGCGACGCTCGTTTCGCGAGCAGGCACTCCGCTTCTGCGCCTGCGACGACTTCGCGCCCGAGAAGTTCAAACAGGACGCCGAGGTGCAGATGCAGAACCTTAGGGAAGTGATAAGTGAGATCTTTAAAGTGAGAAGTTCTGGCGGCAAAACTAATAATACTTCTCACTTCTCACCTCTTCCTTCTGACTTCTTATTAGAGCCCTCCTTCGTCTGCGAACGTCTCGGCCTGCAGGGACGCGTCGACCTCATGACGGCCGACATGTCGTTGCTCGTCGAGCAGAAGGCCGGGCGCAACTATAAGATAGAGCGCCAGAGCCACGACCCGCACGGCCTGCAGCAGGAGAACCACTACGTGCAGCTGCTGCTCTACTACGGCATCCTGCGCTATAACTTCCAGAAGAGCGACCGCCAGGTCGACACGCGCCTGCTCTATTCGCGCTATCCCGCCTCGCAGGGACTGCTATCGGTCAACTACTACCGCACGCTTTTCCGCGAGGCCCTGCGGCTGCGCAATCAGATCGTGGCCACCGACCTGCTCATCGCCCGCGATGGCTTCGGCCGTATCCTGCCCCTGCTGACGGCCGACACGATCTATCCTGCCAACATGCGCGACGGCCACTACCAGCGCTACGTGGCCCCCGAGATGACGGCCTTTGCTGCCCTCGTCGCCGGGCTCACGCCCCTGGAGCGGGCCTATCTGGAGCGCATGATGACTTTCGTCTATCGCGAGCAGCGGGCGCAGAAGCTGGGCGGTGCCGAGGCCCAGTTGCACCATAGCGGCGCCAGCACGGCCGACCTCTGGCTGATGCCCCTGGCCGAGAAACTCGAGACGGGCAACATCTACGCCGACCTCAGCATCGTCCGGAGCGAGAAGAGCGCGCCTGACGGCGGCTACGACCTCATCACGCTGCGCTTCGGCCGCGAGGCCGACGTCGTCTCCAACTTCCGGCGGGGCGACTCGGTCTATCTCTACTGCTACGACGGCCAACCCGACGTGCGACGCAGCATCCTCTATAAAGGCACGCTGACCGACCTCGGTCAGGACGAGCTCACGGTCAGTCTCACCGACGGCCAGCAGAACCCCGACATCTTCCGCGTGGGCGACGGCAGCAGCTGGGCCATCGAGCACAGTGCCAGCGACATGACCGCCGGCAGTCAGGTGCGCTCGCTGATGCAGCTCATGACGGCCGACCCGCAGCGACGCCAGCTCCTGCTCGGCCAGCGGGCCCCGCGTGCCGACCAGAGCCGCCGCCTCTCGCGCAGCTACAGCCCCACCTACGACGACATCGTCCTCCGCCAGAAGCAGGCCCTCGATTATTTCCTCCTCGTCGGCCCGCCCGGCACGGGCAAGACGTCGATGGCCCTCCGCTTTATTGTCGAGGAGGAACTGGGGGAAGTGATAAGTGAGAAGTCAGAAGTGAGAAGTATTATTAGCAATTCTGACAACACTTCTCACTTCTCACCTCTCACTTCTCACTTCTCCGTCCTCCTGACGGCCTACACCAACCGCGCCGTCGACGAGATATGCGGCATGCTCACCGACGCCCGGCTGCCCTATCTGCGCGTGGGCAACCCCGCCTCGTGCGATCCCCGCTATCATGACCATCTGCTCAGCCAGCTCTCGCTGCCGACCGTCGACGCCTACCGCGAGGCCATCGACCGCACGTCCATCGTCGTCGCCACCACGTCGACCCTGCAGGCCACGCCCTACGTCCTTCAGCTGAAGCACTTCGCCCTCTGTGTCGTCGACGAGGCCTCGCAGATCCTCGAGCCAGCCATCATCGGCCTGCTCGCCAGCCCCCATATCGACCGCTTCGTGCTCATCGGCGACCACAAGCAGCTGCCTGCCGTCGTCCAGCAGGGCGAACAGGATGCCGCCGTCGCGGAGCCCCTGCTGCGCGACATCGGGCTCACCGACTGCCGCCGCTCGCTCTTCGAGCGCCTCATCGGCTGGGAGCGCCATGAGCAGCGCACGCAGTTCACCGCCACCCTCCGCCGTCAGGGCCGCATGCACCCCGACGTGGCCCTCTTCCCCAACGACCATTTCTATCACGGCGAGCAGCTCGACTGCGTCCCCCTGCCGCACCAGCAGGAGACCACCCTCGGCTATGACCTCCAGCCGGCCGACCATCTCGACCGCCTGCTCATGTCGCGCCGCGTGCTGTTCCTGCCCGTCGAGCCCGACGAGCTCTCCGTCAGCGACCAGGCCAACGAGGCTGAGGCCCGCCTCGTGGCCCGCCTCGTGGAGCGCATCGCCGCCTACTACGGTCCCCGCTTCGACCCCGCCCGCACCGTCGGCGTCATCGTCCCCTATCGCAACCAGATAGCCGCCATCCGCCGCCAGCTCGCCGCCCTCGAGGCCTCCTCCGCCTCCCCCTCCCCCTCCTCCCGTCCGGTTAACTGCGGCAATGCCGCAGTTCACACGACAGGACCGGCGGCAGCCTCCGTGGCCGTCCCCGCATCCCCCCTCTCCCAGGTCAGCATCGACACCGTCGAGCGCTATCAGGGCTCGCAGCGCGACGTCATCATCTACTCCTTCACCGTCAGCCGCCGCTACCAGCTCGACTTCCTCACCTCTAACACCTTCATCGACGCCGACGGCCGTCCCGTCGACCGCAAGCTCAACGTCGCGCTCACCCGCGCCCGCCGCCAGATGATCATGGTCGGCTCGCCCCGCGTGCTCAGCCACAACCCCGTTTTTGCCCAGCTCATCCGTCAGTTTGCGGTTTGAATCACTTTTTTTCTTCCGATTTATGCATGAGTTTCAAGAAAAATGTTTAAATTTGTCGGCGATTTAAACATTCAACAACCATCTAAAACAAAACAGAGAAAAAATGAAAAAGTACACAGTCAAAGTCGCCGTCGTCCTCATCGCCGCCGGCATGATGTGCTCTTCGTGCATCGGATCGTTCGGACTCTTCAACAAGTATGAGAAGTGGCAGTGCTCCATGACGGGCAACAAGTATGTCAACGGCATCGTAGGACTCATCCTCCAGCCCATCGTCGCCCCGATCTGCGCACTCGTCGACGTCGTCGTGCTCAACACCATCGAGTTCTGGACCGGCAAGAGCCCCGTCACCGCCCAGACCATCCAGCAGATCAAGGGTCAGGACGGCCGACTCTATGCCGTCAAGACCACCAAGAAAGGCTATGAGATCAAGTCGCCCACAGGCGAGGTGACCCTCCTCATCTTCAACGAGCAGGAGCAGTCGTGGACCATGTCGCAGAACGGACAGACCCGCGAGATCTTCCGCGTCAACCCCGACGGCACCATCCGCGCCACCCTGCAGGACGGCCGTCAGATTAACGTCACCGCCGACCAGGCCGGTCTCGACCAGGTGCGTCAGGCCGTCGACGACCGCTGCTTCGCCCTGCGTTAAGCATAGGCCCGAAAACCACGAAACGGCGCTTTTTGGAGGTAATATACCCCTATATTACTTTCAAAAAGCGCCGTTTCTTCATTTTCATAGTGCCATTTCGCGCCCCGGGAAGCACCGCTTTGTTGCTGCCAAAGTAGCGGAACATCTGACCGAGCGGATATAATAAATAAGGAGTGACTTCCGTGGGGAGTCACTCCTTATTGTGTTGTGAGAACGGCGGACCGTCAGAGCGGCAGCGTGGCCTCGCGGAGCCACTGCTGCTCGTCGGGGGCGAGGTGAGGGGCGAGGCGGTCGTAGACCGTCTGGTGGTAGTCGTTGAGCCAGCGGATCTCCTCGTCGTCGAGCATGTCGCGGACGATGGGGCGCTTGTCGATGGGGCAGAGGGTCAGGGGCTCGAAGCGCAGGAAGGGACCGAACTCGGAGGTGCCGTCGGGGGCGACGTGCGAGGCGGCGGCAGGCGGGAAGGTGCAGGGCACGATGAGCAGCGTGTTCTCGATGCGCACGCCGAAGCGGCCTTCGAGGTATATGCCGGGCTCGTCGGTGACGGTCATGCCGGCGACGAGGGGGGCGGGCTTCCACTCCATGCGTATCTGGTGAGGCCCCTCGTGGACGTTGAGGAACGAGCCGACGCCGTGGCCTGTGCCGTGGAGGTAGCTGAGGCCCTCGCGCCACATGGCCCGCTTGGCCAGCACGTCGAGCTGTGTGCCGCTGATGCCTGAGGGGAAGACGGCGAGCTCGATCTGGATGTGGCCCTTGAGGACGAGGGTGTAGACGCGCCGCATCTCGTCGGTCAGGGGGCCGAGGGCGATGGTGCGGGTGATGTCGGTGGTGCCGTCGAGGTATTGTCCGCCGCTGTCGAGCAGCAGCAGGCCCTCGGGCTGCAGGGGGATGTCGGTCTCGGGCGTGGGCTCGTAGTGGACGATGGCGCCGTGCGTGCCGTAGGCGGCGATGGTGTCGAACGACAGGCCGCGGAATCCCGGCTGCTCGGCCCGCAGGGCCGTCAGCTTCTGGTCGACAGCGAGTTCTGTGAGTGAAGAGTGAAGAGTGAAGAGTGAAGAATTTGCTGCCGCAGTTCTTTCCGATGCAGAATCTGCAGCGGTAGCAAATTCTTCACTCTTCACTCTTAACTCTTCACTTTCTCCGTCGAGCCACTTTAGAAACTTGACCATGGCGATGCCGTCCTTCAGCATCGCCTCACGAAAACCCAGCTGTTCCCTTTCGTTCTTGACGGTCTTCATGCGCTTGACGGGCGACTCGGCCTCGATGATCTCGCGCGTGACGGATTTAAATAATGTGTAGTTCACCTCCTGCGGGTCGAGCAGGATGTTGTATTCGAAGTAGTCTTTCAGCCCGCGTGCGACGTTCTCGTAGCGGTCGGTGGCGACGCCTTCCTGCTTGAGGTAGGCCTTGACCTCGGGGGTGAGCTTGGCGGGATCTATGTAGAGCGTCGCCCTGTCGGTGGCGATGAGCAGATAGCTGACGACGACGGGGCAGCAGTGGACGTCCTCGCCGCGCAGGTTGAGCGTCCAGGCGATGTCGTCGAGCGAGGCCATGAGCATGCCGTCGGCGTGCTGGCGGCGCAGGGCCTGGCGGATGCGGCTCAGCTTGTCGTGTGCCGCCTCGCCGGCATATTCTATGGGCTGGATGAAGGCAGGCGCCAGGGGGATGGGCGGCCTGTCGGCCCATATCTCGCGCAGCGGGTCGAGGTTGGTGCGCAGGGTGAAGCCTCCGCCGCGGCGCAGCTCTGTGATCAGCTCGCGCACCTCGGCGCATGAGCTCACCATGCCGTCGATGCCCACCTCGGTGGATGGCTCATTGTGCGTTGCGCATTCTGATGCTATCCATTCGGCGATGGTCGGCGTGCCGGGTATCTTGAGGCGCATCAGCTGGAACTCCGTGCCGCGCAGCTGTTCGGCGGCGGCGATGAAGTAGCGGGAGTCGGTCCAGAGGGCGGCGCCCGACATGGTGACGACGGCGGTGCCGGCCGAGCCGTTGAAGCCGCTGATAAACTCGCGGCCCTTCCAGTGGTCGGCCACGTATTCACTCTGGTGCGGATCGGTGCTGGGGAAGATGAAGGCGGCCAGATGCTCGCGGCGCATCACCTCGCGCAGATCCTGTAGTCGTTGGTTGATGTCTTTGCTCATAGTTGTTGATGGTTTTAGGGGTTGTTGCGTGGAATGTCTATCCGCCGATGACGACCTTGAATCCGTAGCTGCTGAGCAGGTCGGCACAGTGCTGTTGCCGCTCCTCGGTGGGCGTCGACATGGCGATGTTGTCGGGATTATAGCGGCTCCACATGCGGCGGTGCTTGTCGCGCCCCACGTCGTGGTAGGGCAGGAGGTGGACCTGGAGAGGGGATAGGGGAGTGGTGAGAGTCAGGAGGAATCGGGCGGTGGCCTCGATGTTCTGGTCGTCGGCATTGATGCCCTCGATGAGGGGGATGCGGATGCGGAGGTCGTGGCCGGCCGCGGCCAGTCGGGCGATGTTCTCGAGAATCAGCTCGTTGCCGACGCCCGTTAGGCGGCGGTGCAGCGTCGAGTCCATCAGCTTCAGGTCGACGAGCAGTAGCTCGCACTCGGCTGCCACGCTGTCGATGACGGCCGGCTGGGCGTAGAGCGTCGTGTCGACGGCGCGATGCAGTCCGCGGCGCCCCAGCTCGCGCAGTATTGCCAACGTCGCGTCGGGCTGCATCAGCGGTTCGCCGCCGCAGAGGGTCACACCGCCGCCGCTCTGCTCCATGACCATGCGCTCCTTCTCCACCTCGGCCATCAGCTCGTCCATCGTCCACTGCCGGCCGCAGACCTCCAGGGCCCGCGTGGGGCATGCCTCGGCGCAGCGGCCGCACAACGTGCAGCGGGCGGAGTCTCTTTTTAGTGTAGAATGTAGAGTGTAGAGTGAAGAGCTTGCACTAAAGCTAAGCGCCTGGTTAGGGCAACTGTTGACACACGTCTGACAGCCGATGCACCTCGCCTGCTTGTAGAGCAGTTGCGGCTGCGCATCCCAGCTCTCAGGGTTATGGCACCAGACGCAGCGCAGCGGACAGCCCTTCATGAAGATGGTTGTGCGGATGCCTGGCCCGTCGTTGATGGCGTAGCGCTTGATGTCGAAGATGAGTGGCAGCTTAATACTCATTGTTCTCTGTGCGGGCGATGATCTCGTTCTGCAGCTGGGTGGTCATGTCGTTGAAGTAGTCACTGTAGCCGGCCACGCGGACGAGCAGGTCGCGATAGCGGTCGGGATGCTGCTGGGCGTCGCGGAGGGTGGCCGTGTCGACGATGTTGAACTGGATGTGGTGGCCGCCCAGTCGGAAGTAGGTGCGGATGAGGGCTGCCAGCTTCTGCTGGTCGGACTCGCGGCGCAGCAGCTGGGGCACGAAGCGCACGTTGAGCAGCGTGCCGCCGCTCTTGGTCTGGTCGAGACGGCCGAGCGAGCGGATGACGGCCGTGGGGCCGTGGGTGTCGCTGCCGTGGGCGGGCGACGTGCCGTCAGAGATGGCGAAGTGGGCCATGCGGCCGTCGGGCGTGGCGCCGCAGACGCTGCCGAAATAGTTGTGGCAGGTGGTCGAGAGCATGTTCAGGTGGGTCTGCCCGCCGCGTGTGTTGGGCCGCCCCTCGATGGCATCGACGAGGTCGTCGTAGATGCGCACGGCGATGTCGTCGGCCTCCGGGTTGTCGTTGCCGAAGAAGGGCGTGTGGTTGCGGATGTATTGGCGGATGATTTCAAATTGAGAATTGGGGATTGAGATTTGAGAATTGGCTGGCGCGGTCGGTTCCTGAGTGTTTCCCCAGTTCTGGCGGCAGGCCTCCAGGATCTGGTCCATGGTGTAGCGATGGTCGTCGAAGACGTGTTTCTTCAGGGCGCAGAACGAGTCGGTGAGGGTGCCGAGGCCGGTGCACTGGATGTAGGTGGTGTTGTAGCGTGCGCCGCCGTTGTAGTAGTCGCGCCCCTTGTCGATGCAGTCGTCGATGAAGATGCTGAGGAAGGTGGCGGGCGCGTAGAGGGCGAACATGCGCTCGATGTAGTTGTTGACGGCGAGCTTCAGGTTGACGAAGTACTGCATCTGGCGGTGCCAGGCGTCATACAGTTCCTCGAACTTCGTGAACGTCCGCGGGTCGCCTGTCGCCAGTCCTAACGTCTTGCCCGTCTCGGGGTCGACGCCGTTGTGGAGCGTGATCTCGAGGATCTTGGGCGTGTTCAGGTAGCCCGTCAGCAGGTAGGCCTCCTTGCCGAAGGCCCCCACCTCGATGCAGCCAGAGCAGCCGCCCTCGCGGGCATCCTCGATCGACTTGCCGGCGCGCACCATCTCCCTGACGTACGTGTCGGGATTGAAGATCGAGGGGTAGCCGTGGCCCTGCCGGATGACGCCGATGCCGGCCATGAGGAAGTCGTCGGGCGTGACGTCGGCGATGTGGATTGAGAGTCCTGGCTGCAGCTGGTGGAGCTCCTCCTGAATCTCGAGTATCATGTAGGACAGGTCGTTGGCGGCGCTACGCCCCTCGCGGTCGATGCCGCCGATGTTGATGTTGGTGAAGTCGTTGTAGGTGCCGCTCTCCAGTGCCGTGACGCCCACCTTGGGCGGTGCGGGCTGGTTGTTGAACTTGATCCACAGGCACGAGAGGAGCTCCTTGGCCTCGTCGCGCGTCAGCGAGCCGTCGGCCAGTCCCTTCTCATAGAACGGCCGCAGGTGCTGGTCGATATGTCCGGGGTTCATCGAGTCCCATCCGTTGAGCTCCGTGACCGTGCCCAGATGGACGAACCAGTACATCTGGATGGCCTCCCAGAGGTCGCGCGGCGCATGGGCCGGCACCCATCGGCAGACGTCGGAAATGCGTTCGAGCTCCTTCCTCCGTTGCCCGTTGCTTTCCTTGGCAGCCAGCTGCAGGGCCAGCTCAGCATGGCGCTCGGCCAGCAGGATGGCGGCGTCGCACGAGATGGCCATGGCCTCCAGCTCCTGCTGCTTGTCAGTCGCCTCAGGGTCGTTGATATAGTCGAGGCCGGCAATCTTCTCCGCGATGCGCTGCTTGACGTCGAGCAGCCCCGTGCGATACATCTTGCCGTCCATGGCCGTGTGGCCTGCGGCGCGCTGCTCCATAAACTCGGTGAAGACGCCTGCGTGGTAGGCCTCCTCCCACTCCTTCGAGACGTGGCCGAAGATGCGCTCGCGCTGCGTCTTGCCGCGCCAGTAGGGGATGACCTCGCGCTCATACGTGTCGATGTCGTCCTGCGAGATGAGGTAGGGCTGCAGCTCGCGCTCGTTGAGCACGTGCAGGTCCTCGACGGAGTGGCAGGTCAGCTCCGGGAAGGTCGGCACGGCCTTGGGCTTGGGTCCGCGCTCGCCGACGATGAGCTCGTCTGGTCCGATGTAGATGGTCTTCCGCTTGCATATCTCATAGAAGTTGCGGGCGCGCAGCACGGGGGTGGACATCGTGCCGTAGTTCTCCTTATAGAATGCCGTCTCGATCAGTGCGCGCTCTATCGAGAGCGTCGTGGGCGTGGTGAGGCTCTCGTGGCGCAGTCGGCGTATGCGGTCGTTCATGCCGTCGAGGCATTTGGGGTGCTTGATTTCAAACATGTCTGAGGATTTTAGTTTAGGTCTCTGAGGATCTTGGATGGGGTCTCTAAAGATCTTTGTCTTGTTCTCTAAGGATTAAAGGATTTTAGGATGGGGTGGCGTTCTTGGCCTGATAGACCTCGTCGATGGTCATGGGCTTCTTGATCTTGCCCAGCAGGCGGGCGCCAGTGGGCGTCATGACGTAGTTGAGCTCGTTGCGCAGACCCGTGAAGTCGCGCCAGGGACGCAGCCGGTCGTAGCAGATGAAGTCGCGGTGCTGTCCCTCGGCCTCCCACTTGTCCATCAGCTCCGGGATGAAGTAGATGCCCGGCTCGACGGTGAAGACGAAGCCCACCTCGAGCGGCCGCGCCAGACGGAGCGACTTGAATCCGAACTGCGTCGACTTCTGCTGGCCGTCGGCATAGCCGACATACTGCTCGCCCAGGTTCTCCATGTTGTGGACGTCGAGGCCCACCATGTGGCCCAGTCCGCAGGGGAAGAACAGGGCGTAGGCCCCCGTGCGCGCTGCCTCGGCCGGGTCGCCCTTCATCAGTCCCAGCTCCTTCATGCCGCGCGCTATCTCCGTGGCAGCGGCGAGGTGGGCCTCGAGGAAAGGTGTGCCCAGCTGTAGGCGGTCGACGGCCGCCTGGAAGCTGCGCAGATGGATCTCGTAGACGGCGGCCTGACGCTCCGTGAAGCGCTCGCCGACGGGCATCGACGACGACAGGTCGCCGGCATAGTGGCTATGCGTCTCGGCTCCCGCGTCGAGCAGGAAGATGTCGCCCTCGCGCAGCATGTGGATGAAGCCGTGGTTATGGAGCACCTGTCCCTGCACCGTCGCGATGGTGGGGAAGGCCAGCGCGTTGCCATGCCGGCAGGCCACCTCCTCAACGGCCGCCGCCACCTCCGACTCGTGAATGCCGGGTCGGACGGTGCGATAGGCCGCCAGATGCATCTCGGTGCTCAGGTCGACCGACTGCTCAATGAGCCTGATTTCCTCCTCGTCCTTATGGTTGCGCTGGCTGACGATGGCCTTGATCAGCCCGACGGAGGCCATCTTGGGCTGGGCGGCCGGCTCGATGCCGAGCAGCTCCCAGAGCCACACGCGGTGGTCGCCGCGATAGGGCGGAAGAAAGTGGATCGGCTGACCTTTGCGGCGCGCCTGGTCAAGATAGTCCTTCAGTCCACTGAGCGGGCGCGTGTCGCTGATGCCGTAGGGCTCGCACTTCTCGCTGAGCGACGGCTGCCGTCCTGTCCATACGATGTCGTCGATGGTCAGCTCATTGCCGAAGACGACGACGCGATCCTCGTCGACATCGATGACGGCGGCCAGTCCGGCATAGTCGAGTCCGATGAAATAGAGGAACGTGGAGTCCTGGCGGAATCGGTAGGTGTTGTCGGCATAGTTCATGCCCACCTCGTCGTTGCCCAGCATCAGGAGCAGTCCGCTCCCCATGTCGCGCATCAGCTGGCGGCGCCGGCGCTCGTAGGTCTCTTTCTTAATACTTTCCATACTCGTTCACTTTCTTATGCTTACTGATCTGCAGGTTGGTCTTAGGGAAATATTCGGCCAGCAGGGCATAGAGGTCCGGGTCGTACGCCTCGAGTTCCTCGCGCGTGTTCACCCAGTTGTGCTTGCCGTCCGCACGGGGCATCTCGGCGTTGACGTTGAACCAGTCCTGCACGGCCTCCGCCATGTATTCCTCCTTGTCCGTCGCGCGGTAGGTGCCGTCGAGGATGCCGCTGGCCTTGGCCTGCTCATAGCACGCCTTGAGCCGTGTGTCGAAGTCGGGCACGGCCAGCATCAGCCCGACGAGGTGGATGCTGTGGGCAAACTCGTGGATGAGGATGTCCTCGGCGTGATACTTGTCGATCTGGTAGCCCAGCACGTTCTCCTCGGCGCAGCTCGTCAGCGGCAGCTCCAGGTCGCCGCCCAGCCCGCGTGCCCGCAGGTCCCAGTTGAGCGTCGTGTCGCTGGCCAGGTAGCGGTGCTCGGGGATGTCGGTGGTCCCCTCATAGCGCCCCATGATGGCCACGCGCGTGCCGCGGCCCACCATCGAGTCGAGCACGGCCTTCGGCAACATGCTCGTCATGGCATAGAGCGTCGCATGGGCGGCCGTGAAGGCCGAGTCGGGCACGCGCCACGACGAGATGAGCGGGATGCCGTTGACGTCGACATACTTCGTGTAGAACGCATCCAGGGAGAGCGAGTCGGGCGGTGCAGTGACGATGCACTCGGGGATGCTGAGCACTTCGCTCTCCGTCGCCGTGCCGTCGCCCTTCGGGGCCCTCTGGCAGGCGACCGCTGATAGCAGCATAGCAGTGAGCAAAAAGACTTTTAGTTTCATAGGAATCATTGTTTTTGTCATTTCGAGGTTACAAAGATAGGAAATATAATTTAAAAAAGAACAATGAAAATCGAAAAATATGTTCATGTCAGCAAAATTTCCCTTTGTCTGTCCGCTTATCTCAATTTATTTTCGTACTTTTGCACTCGGAAAACATCCGTCAAATGTATTAACATATTAACCAATATAAAACATAAAAAAAAAAGTATTATGGCATTTTTGACTGACGAGAAATTAGTGATTGTTGGTGCCGGTGGCATGATCGGCTCTAACATGGTGCAGAGTGTGCTGATGCTGGGCCTGACCCCCAACATCTGCCTGTATGATATCTACGAGCCGGGCGTACATGGCGTCTACGACGAGATCTGCCACTGCGCATTCCCTGGCGCCAATGTCTACTACACCGTTGATCCCGAGAAGGCTTTCACGGGTGCTAAGTACATCATCTCATCGGGCGGCGCTCCCCGTAAGGAAGGCATGACCCGCGAGGACCTGCTGAAGGGCAACTGCAAGATTGCTGCCGACTTCGGCGAGAACATCAAGAAGTACTGCCCCGACGTGAAGCACGTCGTCGTCATCTTCAACCCCGCTGACGTCACCGCCCTGACCGCCCTGATCCACTCGGGTCTGAAGCCCAACCAGCTCACCTCGCTGGCCGCCCTCGACTCCACCCGCCTGCAGCAGCAGCTCGCCCTGGAGTTCGGCGTGCGCCAGGACAAGGTGACCAATGCCTACACCTATGGTGGCCACGGCGAGCAGATGGCCGTCTTCGCATCGAAGGCCCTCATCGACGGCAAGCCCCTCTCGGAGCTGCCCCTGAGCGCTGAGCGCTGGGCTGAGATCAAGCACATGACCACCCAGGGTGGCTCGAACATCATCAAGCTGCGCGGCCGCTCGTCGTTCCAGAGCCCCGCTTACCAGGCTGTGAAGATGATCGAGGGCGCCATGGGCGGCGAGCCCTTCCGCTGGCCTGCCGGCTGCTATGTCAACGACTTCGGCTTCAAGAACGTCATGATGGCTATGCCGACCGTCATCGACAAGGACGGTGTGCACTACACCAAGCCCGAGGGCACGGCCGAGGAGATGGCTGAGCTCCAGAAGTCGTATGAGCACCTTCAGAAGATGCGCGACGAGATCATCTCGCTCGGCATCATTCCCGCCGTCGAGGACTGGGGCAAGGACAACGCTAACCTCTAAGAAGGGAAAAGTGAAGAGTGAAAAGTGAAAAATTTGCTGCCGCATGCGGGATGTCCTCTCTGGGCGGCAGCAAATTTTTCACTTTTCACTCTTCACTTTTACTTTAATATCACTCTTCACTTTTCATTCTTCACTCTTCATTCTTCACTTGATAAATCTCGACCTCACCTTCCGCGCTTACTATCGGCCGCTGTGCCTCTACGCCATGCACTATCTTGACGACACGCAGGCCGTCGAGGACGTCGTGCAGGACGCCTTCGTGCGGCTGATGCAGTCGGACGAGCAGCCCCGCAACGTGCGGGCATGGCTCTATACGGCCGTGCGCAACCGCGCCGTCGACACGCTGCGCCGCCGCAATCCGCTGCTCACCGACGTCGCCCCCCAGGACCTCGAACGCCTCATCAGCGACGAGGAGGCCCAGGAGCGCTCGCAGCGCGAGGCCGAGCTCTGGACCCTCATCGACGCCCTGCCCCCGCGCTGCCGCGAGGTGCTGCTGATGGCCAAGCGCGACGGCATGACCTATGCCGAAATAGCCGAGGCACTGGGCATCTCCGTCAAGACCGTCGAGAAGCACATGGGCAAGGCCCTGCGCCTGCTCCGCGGCCATGCCGACGCCATCCTCTGCCTGTTGGCCTGAGCGTCGCCCCTGCGCATTTCCAATCCGCTTGTTTTATTCATTCGCAACGTCGGGGATGCTTGTGAGAAGGCGTCCCGGAAACTTCCGTCACGTCGTGACGCCATGCGGTCACGACGTGACGGCATGAAATCACGACGTGACGGCATGCGGTCACGACGTGACGGAAACTTCTTCCTGGCTTTTCAGGGCAAGCGTCCTTACGGGCCGAGCGTAGGGTGGGGGACTGCAATTTTTTGTCCCAAGTAATTTTTTTTTGCTTGGGATGGGGGGATTTCGCTTTTTGTGCGTCATAGCTATGAGATGAATGACTTTTATGCAAATGATAATTGGTATGATGCAAACAATAAATAGGTATGAATAGAAGTTACAGACCCCACCCCCAACCCCTCCCCTTGAGGGGAGGGGAGCGGCTGCGCCGTCATCTCCATCGAGCTGCGCCGTCATCCGCGGCAAACCATGCGCCAGCCACTCCCCTCCTTCGGAGGGGTCGGGGGAGGCCTTCTCCCCTCCTTTGGAGGGGCTGGGGGAGGCCCTTACTCCCCTCCCCTCAAGGGGAGGGGTTGGGGGTGGGGTCTGTAACTCCTTCACCCGCTCGAAGCTATTATTTAACCACTACTATATAAAAAAGAGGATTTCAACCACCACTATATAAATAAAAAGGATATTAACCACCACTATATAAAAAGAGGATTTTAACCATCACTATGTAAAAAATGTATAAGGTAAAAAGAATTGTTTTCACCATCCTCCTGATGCTGGGCTGCACCGCAGCCGTGGCGCAGGCCACGCTGCGCGAGCAGGTGGACGAACTGCGGCGCCAGCACGACGTCAGCTTCGTCTACGACGGGGCGCTCGACCTCTCTGCCCCCTACGACGGCCCGCAGCTGGCGGGCATGCCGCTGGGTAGGGCACTGCGGACACTCTTTCAGGGCACGGGCATCGACTGGCGACAGGAGAGGCGCTACGTCACGCTGAAACAGCGCGCGCAGCGCCACACGCTGAGCGGCCACGTCAGCGATGCGGCGGGCGAACGGCTCATCAATGCCACCATCTACGACCTGACCACGCGCCAGGGGACCATGACCAACGAGTACGGCTACTACTCGCTGACGCTGCCTGAGGGCGACCATCGGCTGCGCATCACCTACGTCGGCTATCATGAGCAGACCGTCAGCGTCAGCCTCACGGCCGACCGCCGCCTCGACATCGCCCTCGAGGAGGGCCGCCAGGTGGGTGAGGTCGTCGTCGAGGGCAATCTCAGCTCGCCCGTCGTGGGCACCCAGATGGGTCTGCGGTCGCTCAGCCAGGCCGACGTCAAGACCGAGTTTGCGCTGCTCTCCTCGCCCGACGTCATCAAGTCGCTGCAGCGCCTCAGCGGCGTCCAGGAGGGCATCGAGTTGGCCTCGGGCCTCTACGTGCACGGCGGCAACGGCGACGAGAACCTCTTCCTCATCGACGGCACGCCGCTCTATCAGGTCAACCACTCGCTGGGACTCTTCTCCTCGTTCAATGCCGACGTGGTGAAGAATGTCGACTTCTACAAGAGCGGATTCCCCGCCCGCTATGGCGGACGACTGTCGAGCGTGGTCGACGTGCGCACCCGTGACGGCCACATGCACGAGTGGCACGGCGCCTACCGCCTGGGGCTGCTCGACGGCAGCGTGCAGTTCGACGGCCCCATCCGCCGCGGGCGCACCTCGCTCAACGTCGGGCTGCGCCGCTCGTGGCTCGACCTGCTGACGGAGCCTGCCTTCGCCATCGCCAACCGCCTGAGCGACGAGGAGAAGCTGAAGCTGAACTACAACTTCCACGACCTGAACGCCAAGCTGACCCACGTGCTCAGCGACAGCTCGCGCCTCTCGCTGAGCATCTACTCAGGCGCCGACCGCCTGACGACGAAGGACGACTGGGACGACGGCCACGACGACTACACCGACCGCGACATCATGGAGAACCGCCTGCGCTGGGGCAACCTGAACGCGGCGCTCGACTGGAACGGGCAGCTATCGCCCCGACTGATGGCCAACCTGACCGTCGTCTACACCCACAACCGCGCGAACATCAGCTACAGCGACGACTGGCGCTACGGCCGCGGGGACGAGCTGACCATCAACCACAACGAGCACACGTCGCGATCGACCATCGACGACGTGGGCTATCGCGCCCTCTTCGACTATCGCCCCCAGCCCCGCCATCACATCCGCTTCGGCCACGACTACACCTACCACCACTTCCGCCCGCAGACCCACAGCGAGCTCTACTACTTCGGCACGGCCGAGGGCGACACCCTCAGCGCTGCCAGCGCCAACCGCCAGACGGGCCACGAGCTGACCCTCTACGGCGAGGACCAGCTGACGCTCAATGACCGCTGGAGCCTAAACGGCGGCCTGAATATGTCGCTCTTCGCGGTCAGTGGCAAGACCTACTGCTCGCTCGACCCGCGACTGGCCGTGAAGTTGCAGCTCAGGCCGTGGATGTCGCTGAAGGCCAGCTACACGATGATGACGCAATACGTGCACAGGATTTCCAACTCGTTCCTCGACCTGCCAACGGCCTACTGGGTGCCTACGACGCGCCGCACGCGCCCGATGCACTCCAGCCAGCTGGCCGCAGGCATCTACATGCAGCCCTCGCGCCAGTGGCAGGTGTCGCTCGAGGGCTACTACAAGCTGACGCGCCACCTGCTGCTCACTAACTCATGGGCGGGCCTGGAGCCGCCGGCCGCCTCGTGGGACACCGAGGTGATGGACGGCCGGGGCCGCTTCTACGGCTTCGAGGTGGACGCCCGCTACCTGACGCCCAGGGTGCAGATTGATGCCGCCTACACCCTGTCGTGGAACAAGCGGCGCTTCGACGAGTTCTATCCCCACTGGTTCTACGACAAGTTCGACAACCGCCACAAGCTGAACATCACGGCCCGCATGCACCTGTCGAAGAAGACGGAGATGTATGCCGCATGGACGATGCACACGGGCAACCGCATGACGATGCCCACGCAGTTCGTGCAGCTGCCTGACATGCCGGGCCGCGATGGTGCCGCCGACCAGCTGTGGGACCTCGGACGCCGCGACTACATCTACGAGCGGCCCAACAACGTGGTGCTGCCTACATACCACCGGCTCGACCTGGGCTTCAACCTGCACCATACGACGAAGCACGGCCACGAGCGCATCTGGAACTGGAGCATCTATAATGCCTACTGCCACCTGAACACACTCTGGACGACGGTACAGGAGACCAATGACGGCCGCTTCCGCGTGAAGACCCACGGCTACATCCCGATCGTCCCGTCGTTCAGCTATACGATTAAATGGTAAGAGCCCACCCACAGCCCCTCCCCAAAGGGAGGGGAGTTTGGGCAGATTGGATAACTATAATAGATATGATTATGAATAAGATAAAACAAAAGACAAAGCGTAGGCTCGTCATTTTCCAGGCAGTCATGACATCCCTCCTGTGGGGAGGGGTAGGTGGCGGGCTGTTGATGTCGTGCAAGGACTCCTTCGACATCGACAGCCTGCAGGAGCAGCCGAAGCTCGTCGTCAGCTGCTTCCCGTCGATGGGCGACACGACCTTCGTCAGCGTCACCCGCAGCGTGGCCGTCAGCAAGGAGGGACGCGTCTATGGCCAAGACCTGACGGTCGGCGATGCTACTATTATATATAAGGTGAACGGACAGCCGCGAGAGGTGATGGCCAACGGCGGGCGCTACTACGTCCTGGGGCCCCACCGGGCAGGCGACGTCGTCGAGGTGGAGGCCGTCGCCGAGGGCTATGCCGCCGTCAGCAGCCGGACCGTCGTGCCGCCGGCCGTGCCCGTCGAGCTGAAGAGCATCACCGAGACGCGCATCTACGACACCTATTGGGAGGAGAGCGTCGACGTGCTCCAGCTGGCCGCCACGTTCACCGACCCGGCCGACAGTCAGGACTACTATGCCGTGCGCATCCGCGGCCGTCACTTCGCCCTCACGGCCGTCGGCGACCTGCGCCCCGACTGTCCGCAGCATGATTACTATGACGACGACTACAACCGCCACGTGGAGTGGCCTGTGAACTCGGAGGACGAGTATCGCTATATCTCAGAGACAGGGTGGGCCGACGTCTACGACTTCCACCTGCGTCGGGACACCGCCTACACCTATCCCGCCATCCGTACGGCGGGCGAGCCGCTACTGCAGCCCCTGAGCGGGGTCGACGGCGACTTCGGCTTCGAGAATGAGTTCTATCAGCAGTTCTATGTCTTCAGCGATGCGCAGATCAACGGACAGAGCTATACGCTCCGCCTGAACATCAACCAATGGGCCAGTGAGCTCAACACCCACATGGCGCGTCCGGCCGAGTTCCAGGTGCTGCTCTATCACCTGACGCCCGAGTTCTATCGCTTCGTCAAGTCCATCAACGACATCGACAACAACGAGCTGGCGCAGGGCGGCTTCTCGCTGCTCTCGCCCACCTTCACCAACATCACCGGCGGCATCGGCATCCTCGGCGCATACGCCGTAGCAGAAAGTGATCCCATGACACTAAACACTAAACAAAGATGAACGACGACAACAAACTTCTCAACTTCGTGCTGCGCCACTATCGTGAGGGCGCATTCGACACGCCTGAGGCGCTGCGCTCTGTGAAGCAGCGAGTCGGCGAACCGCTCACGTCAGGGCCTCGCCGGCCTGCCGCCTGGCGCTGGGTGGCTGTGGCAGCCTCGCTGCTCTGTCTGGTGGCTTTTGCCGCGGTGATGACCATCAGGACCTCTGCGCCATCCGCCTCTCCTTCGGTGGAGTCGGTCGTGGTCTCCTCCTCTCCTTCGGGGACAGCGGTTGCGGCGCCTAAGACGTTCCATTTCGACAACACACCGTTGCCCGAGGTGCTCGCCGACCTGTCAGCCTATTATGGCGTCGAGCTGACGGCCGACCGCGAGGACTGCCGCCTGACGGCCGACTTCACTGCCGACAGTCTCGACGTGACCATCCGCCTCATCGAGGAAGTGCTGGACGTAAATATTTCGCAGTCTCAGAAATAATGTAACGTGAGTCCGACGTGAGGAAAGTGTCAAAATATTTGTGGGAATAATTTTAGTGACTCAAAATGAAACACTATAGTAAACTTAAACACATAACAAAAATGAAGAATTTGAAAATTTGGAGACTTGCCTTTGTGGTGCTTGCTGCGTTCTCCCTTGCCTCTTGCAGTAGTGACGACGAAACTCTTTCAATTTATACTTTTGGCCTTACGTCGGCTATTAACGGCAATAACTCCGAAATAGAGGCTATTCAATTAGCATATTCTGATGCCTACAAGATGAACAAAATCAAAACTAATTCACGATCTTTTGCTCCAGGAACTTCAAAAGATTTAATACTCAAATCTTGCAAACAAGCAGAAAATGCCATCCTCACATCGTCGATGAAATTCGAAGGACGGTATGTATATGAAGTAAAATCAAAAGATATGGTTTTATATCAGAAAGTTTACGGAGTCAGGTAACAGGGAAGAGCCATTTCTGAACTCATTTGTGAGTCAAGAAATGGCTCCTTTACAGAACATATAATGTTGCTATATCGAATACAAGTTATAATGTACAGGTCGAAATTATTTCTTTCCAAAAACAAAACGTAAATATGAATAATTGCTTTTCCGTCTGCGCCGCTGGCATATAATGTTCATGAAAGGTCCATGTAATGAATCAAAAATATTTCGCAGTGTCAGAAATAAAATGTACCTTTGCAGGCGCAAAACTTTTTTAATCGCAAAGATAAAATGGCATTGATCAAATCCTACAAGGGAATGAGCCCCAAATGGGGACGAGAGTGTTATTTCAGTGAGAACGCCACGATCGTAGGCGACGTGACGATGGGCGACGAGTGCTCGATATGGTTCGGAGCAGTGGTGCGCGGCGACGTGGCCCCCATCACCATCGGCGACCGCTCGAACGTGCAGGACAACTCGGTGGTGCACGTGACCCACGACACGGGCCCCACGCACATCGGCTCCGACGTGACCATCGGCCACAACGTGACCGTCCATGCCTGCACCATCCACGACGGTGCCCTGATCGGCATGGGGGCCGTGCTGCTCGACGGCTGCGAGGTGGGCGAGGGTGCCATCGTGGCTGCCGGCGCCCTGGTGCTGCAGGGCACAAAAATACCGCCCCACGAGATATGGGGCGGCGTGCCGGCCAAGTATATCAAGCCCACGCGGCCTGGCCAGACGGACAACGCTAAGCACTACGTGGCCTATTCGAAGGAGTATCTGGAAAGTAAGAAGTGAGAGAGGCACCTCTCACTTCTCACTTAGATACTGACATTTACCTGAAGCCAGCCCCAGTCCTGCCAGCGGCTGTGGTCGCCGCCCTTGACGATGTCCATCGTGTGCTGGCCGAGCATGAAGCTGTAGCCGCCGCTGAGGCTGACGTTGGGCGACAGGCGGTAGCTGAGCTGATAGTCGACCTCGTGGCCCAGGCCGAGAATGGCGTCCTGACCGGGCACCTTGGCGGCCGTGGCGAAGTAGTGGTAGGTGAGCTGCATGGGCAGCCATCCGATGTAGTCTGACTTGACGCCGAGCTGGATATCCTGCAGGCCGACGTTGCCCCTCTTCCATGCGGAGGCGTAGAAGTAGTCCATGGCGCCGTAGAACTTGTGGTGGGTGCCGTAGAGGGGGGAGAAGGCATGGTTCTTCGTGCCCTTGCCGTCGTCGCCGCTGAGGTAGTCGTAGGCGGCATGGACGCGCCAGGCGTCGTCGAGGCGATAGGCGGCCTTGAGGCTGGCCATCCAGGCCGACGTCTCGTTGCCCATCTGATAGTAGAAGGAGGCGGTGGCGTCGAGCCCGTCGAGGGGCGTGGCGTTAATGTGTGTGCCCAGCGTCTGCATGTGCTTCACGTCCGAGTGGTTAGTGACGGCTGTGCCCTGCTCGAGGCCAAGGTTCATGAAGAGCACCGACACGTCGAAGGGGATCAGCTGATGATGGCCGTCGTAGTGATACCAGACGGCCTCCATCGACTTGTAGGGCTGGCCCTTCGAGGCGTCATACCAGACCTGCTTCGTCGGTTCGTCGTTCTGATTGAGCGCCAGGATGAGGTGCACCTGGTTCGGGCCGTCCTGATAGCCGGCACGGAGGGCGTCGTGGGTGCGCCCGGCCACGTTCCAGTCGAGGGCACCCAGCAGTCGCTCGTCGTCGTAGACGAGGGGCTGGCGGCCCAGCTGGACGAAGAAGGCCTCGTCGGCGAACGTCATGCGAGCCCACGCTTCATGGATGGCCACGCGGCCCTGCTTGTCCACCTGCGGGTCTTGTCCCCAGACGCCCGTGTGTTGAGCCGAGAGGCTCACGCTGAGGTCGCCGCGGCGGAAGGTGGCGCCGAGGCGTGCCCGCTCGTTGACGAAGGTGGCGGCCCCCTCGCCTTCATTGCGGGGGAAGAGGGCGCCGTTGCGATACTCGGCACGCGTGCGCAGCTGGGCGTCGAAGCTGAGCGTCTTCTCCTGCGCCATCGCCGTCATGGCGCCCATCAGGAGGCAGGCATAGAATAGCGGTTTCTTCATTGTAAACACTTTGTTTAAGTGAGAAGTGAGAAGGGGAAAGTGAGAGGTGAGAAGTATAGTTACTTGAATGCCTATGACATGTCAGCCACCAAGACTAATAATACTTCTCACTTCTCACCTCTCACTTGTTCTTCTCATAGTACTCGAGGGCGCGCTTCACGTTCTCCTTGATGGCGTCGCTCGAGTAGGTGGCGCCCGTGCGGCCGTCGACCTTCAGGGCCTTGGCCTCCTTGACGGTCTTGCCGTCCCAGGCGTTCTTCAGGTGCTTGGCAGCGGCCTGCCAGTATTTGGGCGTCTCGGCGTTGTCGAGATACTCGATCTTCTCCACCTTTCCCTTGCGGATGTAGACTTTCAGCGGCGTGGTGCTTTCGTAGCCGATGACATCCTTGGCCAGTTCAGTCGTATTGACCACATATACACCGTTTTCCTTCGTCATAGCTTTCTTGGCAGCACTTGTCATCAGCACTGCCATCAGCAGGCCAGCGCCTGCAGCAATCATTGTCTTCTTCATCATCATTATAAATTTTCAATATTCAATATTCAATATTCAATCTTCAATTTTCAATCTCCATCACGGCGTATTCCGAACGCGTGCCGATGCGATACTTGCCGCCCCAGATGCCCAGCCCCGACGAGACGTAGTAGCGGGTCGCGCCGCGCTGATGACTGCCCCATGAACATTCGTAGAGGGCATCGGTGATCCACGAGATGGGCCACACCTGGCCGCGGTGCGTATGGCCGCTCAGCTGGAAGTCGATGCCGGCCTGCTCGGCCTTCTCGAGATGATAGGGCTGATGGTCGAGCAGGATGGTGAACCGGTTGCGGGCGGTCTTTGCGGACAAGTCGGCAACGGATAGCCGTCGGCGGTTACTCAGGTCGTCGCGGCCGATGACGACGACGTCACCACCGGCCAGCGTGGCGGCCGAGTCGCGCAGCAGCGTGATGCCGGCCTCACGATAGAACTGCTCGGCACCGGGCTCGCCGCTGATGTATTCGTGGTTGCCCAGACAGGCATAGACGGGAGCCTCGATGCGCCGCAGCTCGTCGGCCATGCGCTCCTCGAGGAGCGGCCGCAGGCTGCCGTCGATGATGTCGCCGGCAATGAGCACGGCGTCGGGGTGCTCGCGGTTGATCATGTCGACCCATCGGGCCAGCTCGTGGCGCGGGTTGTGATAGCCCAGGTGCAGGTCGCTCAGCAGGACGAGGCGCAGCGGTCGGCTGAGCTGCTTGGCCGTCGTCAGGTGGAGCTCGTCGCGCACCTTGTGGTGATAGCGGATATTGCCGATCAGGAAGACGGCGAAGAGCGTCAGGGTGATGGCGATGGTCGTATAGCCGTTATGATGCATCCATGAGGCGGGCACGACGCGGACGAGCCGCAGCAGGTCGAGCGCAAGGAAGATCATGACCACATAGAGGAGCACGAAGACGGACGACGTGCTGACGTCGTAGACGAGTCGGGCCAGCGGCAAGGGCCAGCTGTCGATGACGCGCGTAATGGACAGGAAGAGCGACAGGAACGCCCCCACGCCCAGGGCGATGATGAGTCCTCGCCATAATGGCGGCAGGGGCACCAGCATCCAGACGTGCCAGCCGGCATAAGCCAGACCGGCCAGGGGCAGCAACAGGAAGGCTATCATCCAGATCATCTTCATTACGTGGCTTAAAAGAACTGCGGCTGCAAAGTTACGCATTTTATTCCGATTCAGGCGGTTTTGTTGTCCTAAACTTTCTAAAAACTTCTGACTTTCTTGAATAATCATTTGGAAATGTGGCGATTTTGTCTTATCTTTGCCGTCGATAGTAAACCCAAAAGACTATGAATATCGGAGATAAGGCGCCCGACTTTCTGGGCAAAGATGAACAGGGGCGTGAAATCCGCCTGAGTGACTACCGGGGGCGTAAGCTGGTGCTCTACTTCTACCCGAAGGACATGACCAGCGGATGCACGGCTGAGGCCTGCAGCTTCCGCGACCATCGCGACGAGCTGCTCCGTGCGGGCTACGACATCGTTGGCGTCAGCGTCGACGGCGACGAGCAGCACCGCAAGTTCAAGGAGAAGCACGGCCTGAACTTCCCCCTCATTGCCGACGTGGACAAGCGGCTTGTCGAGCAGTTCGGCGTATGGCAGGAGAAATCGATGTACGGCCGCAAGTATATGGGCACCGTGCGCACGACCTTTATTATCAATGAGGAGGGCGTCATTGAGCAGATCATCGGGCCGAAGCAGATCAAGACGAAGATCCACGCCGAACAGGTGCTGGGGGAAACAAAATAAGTGTCGTTATTTCGAAAATGTCGTTATAACGTTATAACGAAATAACGAAATAAAAAAGCGAAAAGCCATGGAACTTCGCCGCCGCTTAGCCCTTGAGGCCGCACGCCAGATCAACAAGAACCTGAAGCGTGAACATCCGCTGCGCCAGCTGTTCTGGGAGTGCACCTTGCGATGCAATGTGCACTGCCGCCATTGTGGCAGCGACTGTCGCCACGAGCCGGCGAAGCCCGACATGCCCCGCGAAGATTTCTTCCGAGTGCTCGACCGTGTGGCTGAGCGCTACGACCCCGCAGAGGTCTTCGTCATCGTCAGCGGCGGCGAGCCCCTGATGCGCGACGACCTGGAGCTCATCGGACGCGGCATCCATGAGCGTGGCTATCCATGGGGCATGGTCACCAACGGGCTCTATCTGACGCCAGAGCGCTTCCATAACCTCAAGGGCGCGGGCCTCTGCTCGCTGGCCATCAGCTTCGACGGACTGGAGCAGGAGCACAACTGGCTGCGCTGCCATCCCGACAGCTTCCGGCGGGCCGACGAGGCCATCGACCTGCTTGTGGCCGACGGCACGGTGAAGTTCGACGTCGTCACCTGCGTCAACCAGAAGAACATCGGCCAGCTGGCAGAGCTGCGCGAGTATCTCATCAATAAAGGTGTCGGCGACTGGCGCCTGTTCCCCATCTTCCCCGTGGGCCGCGCTGCCCATGACCCCATGCTGCGCGTCACGAACGAGCAGTTCCGCCAGATTCTCGACTTCATCCGCGAGACGCGACGCGAGGGCCGTATCCATGCCAACTACAGCTGCGAGGGCTTCGTCGGTCCGTATGAGGGCGACGTGCGCGACTGGCTGTTCCGATGCGCGGCGGGCGTCACCGTCAGCTCCGTCCTCATCGACGGCAGCATCAGCGCCTGTACCAGCATCCGCTCGAACTATGCAGAGGGCAACATCTACGAGGACGACTTCCTCGACGTCTGGGAGAACCGCTACCAGCGCTATCGCGACCGCACGTGGATGAAGAAGGACGCCTGCGCCAAGTGTCGCCACTGGCGCTACTGCGAGGGCAACGGCATGCACCTGCGCGACGATGACGGTCGTCTGCTGGTGTGCCACATGGAGAGGATAGAGGGTTGAAGTCGGACATAAGAGGTGTCGGCTTTTGCCTAATAAGATAATAAGAAGAAGGAATGAAAAAGAGATTTCTCAAAGTGTCGAATCTGTTGCTGGGGTCGGTCGTTGCGGCCCTGGGCTTCGGGGCTTGCCGATCGGCCGAAGGGCCTGTAGGCAATCCGACTGACGACACGGATACGGTCGCTGCGCCTGCAGCGAAACAGGGGACGAAGGATGGAATCAGACTCGTCTATGGGCCGCCTCCCATGACGAGGAATGAGGGGAATGAGAATGAAAAACTCGACCCGACGAGGGTCTATGACATAGTGGAGCAGATGCCCTGCTTCCCTGGCGGTGACGAAGCCATGATGACGTGGGTGAGACAGCATCTGCAATATCCCGAGTCGGCCCGCCGCGACAGCATTGAGGGGCGCGTCATCCTGACCTTTGTCGTCGAGCGTGACGGCACCCCCACGGACTTCAAGGTCGTCAGGTCTGTCCATCCCGCCCTCGATGCCGAGGCCCTGCGCCTGCTCTCGACGATGCCTCGCTGGATACCCGGCCGGCAGAATGGTGTGGCGCTTAGGGTGAAATACACTTATCCTGTAACGTTTAGGCTGGAATAGAATATATGAAGAAGAAGTTTTTCAAGGTCTCAAACCTGTTGCTCGGCTCGCTCATAGCAGCCTTGGGACTGGGGGCGTGCAAGACGGCCCAGCAGAAGCGCATTGCGCTTGCCTATGGTCCGCCGCCTACGCAACAGAAGATCGGCGAGCTCGTCGGCCCACAGCAGGACGACGCGCAGCAGCGTGAGGAGATGCAGAAAAAGGAGGCGGAACGTCAACGGGTGGAGAGAGGTCATATCAAGGTGGTCTATGGTCCGCCGCCATCGCGCTACCGCAATGCGGTGCCCGATCCTGACGGCATCTACGACATCGTGGACGACATGCCCAGCTTCCCTGGCGACGTCTCGGCAGAGGAGTGGATCCGCCAGCATCTGCGCTATCCGGCCAAGTCCCGCCGGCAGCTTGAGCAAGGCCGTGTGATCGTCAGCTTCATCGTGCGCAAAGACGGCACGCTCGACGGTGTCACAGTGGTCAAGTCCGTTGCCTCACTGCTCGACCAGGAGGCCGTTCGCGTAGTGAAGTCGATGCCCAAGTGGGAGCCCGGCCGTCATCGCGGCGAGGCCGTGAATGTGCGCTATGTGCTGCCAGTGGATTTTACTCTGTAATAACGAAAAAGTGATGTAGGACCAAGTCAGAACCCTACATCACTTAATATTTTATTGGTGGCGCCGGCCCGGCTCTGCACGTAGGTGCCAGCCTCACGGGATGCCTTGGCCAGGAAGTCGGGCTCCCGCTCGAAGCGGTCCATCAGACGAGCGAAGTCGTCGTAGGAGGCAATCTCGAAGCCGCCTTCGCATCCCTTCAGCTCCTGCACCTCCTGGAACTTATGGTTGTTGGGCCCGAAGACGACGGGCTTGCCCCAGACGGCGGCCTCCAGCGTGTTGTGGACGCTGACGCCGAAGCCGCCACCCACGTAGCAGACGTCGGCATAGCGGTAGATGCTCGACAGCAGACCGAAGCAGTCGATGATGAGAGCCGAAGCCTCCCCTACGGCCCCCGCGGGGGCTTCTGTAGCTTTTTGGGCGGAGGCGAGGCCGGCTTGTTGAGTGGGCGTGAGACGGGTGTAGCGTAATGTCTTGCGGCTGCCGAGCGCCTTCTCTATCTGTTGCAGGTGGTCCTCGCCGATGACGTGTGGGGCGATGATGAGCTTCCAGTCGGGATGCGCCTTGAAGTACTTGATGAAAATCTCCTCGTCAGGCGGCCACGACGAGCCGGCCACGAACACCTTTCCCTTGCTCTCCTCGATGAACTGCTCGACGATGGGCAGCTGGCGGGCCTGCTCCTTGATCTGCAGGACGCGGTCGAAGCGGGTGTCGCCCGTGATGCTGACGTTGGTCAGCCCGATGGAGGCCAGCAGCTCGCGGCTCTTCTCGTTCTGCACGAAGAAGTGGGTGAAGCATTTCAGCACACGCCCATACTGACGTCCATACCATCGGAAGAACACCTGTCCGTCGCGGAAGATGCTCGACACGCTGTAGGTGGGCACGCCGCGATGCTTCAGGATGTGGAGGTAGTTGTACCAGAACTCATATTTGATGAAGAAGGCCATCTCGGGCCGTATGAGCCGAAGGAAGCGGCGGGCGTTGCGGATGGTGTCGAGCGGCAGGTAGCAGATGATGTCGGCCCCCTCGTAGTTCTTCCTGACCTCATAGCCCGATGGCGAGAAGAAGGTGAGCAGGATCTTCAGGTCGGGGCGGCGCCGGCGCAGCTCCTCCATCAGCGGGCGTCCCTGCTCGAACTCGCCGAGCGAGGCCGCATGGAACCAGACGTAGCGCGCCTTCGGGTCGACCTGCTCGCGCAGCACCCTGAAGGCGTCGCGCTCGCCGCGCCACATCCGTCGCACCTTGTCGTTGAACCGGCTGTAGATGGCGACGCCAAGCAGGTAGAGGTAGACGATCAGGTTGTACATCAGCCAAGCACTTTGATTGCTTTGCGCGTGCGCCGGATGGTCTCCTCCTTGCCGAGGAAGGCCGAGATGTCGAACATGCCGGGGCCTTTGCCCTCGCCGACGAGTGCCAATCGCCAGGCGTTCATCACGTTGCCCAGCTTCAGCTCTTTCTTCTCAATCCATTCGTGGACGATGCGCTCCTGATTCTCCAGTGAGAAGTCGTCGAGTGTCTCCAGCAGGTCGCACAGCTCGCTGAGCGTCTGGGCTGAGTCTTCCTTCCAGCGCTTCTTGGCCGTCTTCTCGTCATACTGCGTCGGCGCCTCGAAGAAGAAGGAGCAGAGGGGCCACAGCTCCTTGACGAACGAGACGCGGTCCTTCATCATGGCGACGACCTGCTCAATGCGCTCGAAGCTGTCCGTGACGCCGTGCTCGCGACAGACGGGCTCAAACAGGCGGGCAATCTCCTCGGCCGACTTCTTCAGGATATATTCGTGGTTGAACCAGATGCCCTTCTCGTAGGCAAACTTGGCGCCGGCCTTCGAGCACTTCTCGATGTCGAAGGCCTCGACCAGCTCGTCGAGCGTGAAGAGCTCCTGCTCCGTGCCGGGGTTCCATCCCAGCAGGGCCAGGAAGTTGACCACCGCCTCGGGGAAGTAGCCCTGCTCGCGGTAGCCCGTGGCCGTGACGTTGCCCTCCTCGTCCTTCCAGTCGAGCGGGAAGACGGGGAATCCGAGGCGGTCGCCGTCGCGCTTCGACAGCTTGCCCTTGCCGTCGGGCTTGAGCAGCAGCGGCAGATGGGCGAAGCGCGGCATCGTGTCCTCCCATCCGAAGGCCTTGTAGAGCAGCACGTGGAGTGGGGCAGAGGGCAGCCACTCCTCGCCGCGGATGACGTGGGTGATCTCCATCAGGTGGTCGTCGACGATGTTGGCCAGATGATATGTGGGCAGCTCGTCGGCGCTCTTGTAGAGTACCTTGTCGTCGAGGATGTCGCTCTTGACGTGCACCTCGCCGCGGATCATGTCGTCGACCGTCACCTCCTGGCCGGCGTCGATCTTGATGCGCACCACATACTGCTGGCCCTCGCTGATGAGGCGCTCCACCTCCTCGGCCGCCATGGTCAGCGAGTTGCGCATCATGCCGCGCGTGCGGTTGTCATACTGGAAATTCTGGATCTCCTCGCGCTTGGCGTTGAGCTCCTCGGGCGTGTCGAAGGCGATGTATGCCTTGCCGGCGTCGAGCAGCTGGCGGACGTATTTCTTGTAGATCTCGCGGCGCTCGCTCTGGCGGTAGGGCCCATACTGGCCTCCGAACGAGACACCCTCGTCGAACCGGATGCCGAGCCATCGGAAGGCCTCGATGATGTAGGCCTCGGCCTGGGGCACGAAGCGCGTCGTGTCAGTGTCCTCAATGCGGAAGACGAAGTCGCCCCCATGCTGGCGGGCAAACAGGTAGTTGAACAGGGCGGTGCGCACACCGCCGATATGCAGGGGCCCCGTGGGGCTGGGTGCAAAGCGCACCCTCACTCTTCTCTTTTCAGTCATTTTGCTTGCTTTTCTTTTTGGATTTGGGTGCAAAGTTACAAAAAAACCGCCACACAGCGCATCGTTTCCTTGTTTTTTTCTGCTTAATCGGATAAAAAGTCAAGAAAAAACAATCAATCTCCTTGGCAGTCTGCGAAATAATGCCTAATTTTGCCCTCGCAAATAATGTAGAACAATGAAACGCATCAACCTGAATTTTGAACTCACATGGCGCGACATCGCATGGCGCGTGGCGCTGGTGTTGGCAGTCGTGGCCGTCATCGTGTGGTTTATGCCCCGCGACCACCGTCCTAACTTCAAGTTCGAGCAGAACAAGCCCTGGAACTATGCCGACATGACCGCCACGTTCGATTTTCCCGTCTATAAGAGCGACTCGGTCGTCAAGGCCGAGCAGGAGGCTGTGCTCAAGGACTATGAGCCATATTACACGTACGACGCCGAGGTCGGGCCAGAGCAGGTGAGGCGCTTCATGCAGCAGTTCGGCCGCGACCGCAAAGGGCTGAGCTCCGACTATAAGCGCATCATCGCCAACCGCCTCAATGCCTGTTATGCCCAGGGCATCGTCGACACGAAGTCGCCCTCGGGCGTCCAGCTCGACTCTACAGCCATGCTGCGGCGCGTCGACGGCAAGGATGCCGTCAGCGTCGCCGTGTCCAGCGTGTTCACGGGACTCGAGGTCTACGAGCTGCTGCTCAGCGACCCCATGCTCCGCGACCGCCTGTCGGCTCTGCAGGACCTGGACCTCAATGAATATATCGTGCCCAACCTGGTCTACGACGAGGACCGCAGCGACCAGAGCCGCATCGACCTGATGAACAGCGTCACGCGCGCCAGCGGCGTCGTCCTCCGCGGCCAGAAGATCATCGACCGCGGCGACATCGTCGACGAGTCCACCTCGAGGGTGCTGCAATCCTATCTGACTGAGATCGACAAGCGCCATAGTAACGACCGCGGCATCAGCTCCACCGTCATGGGCGAGCTGCTCTACGTGCTGCTGGTCGTGCTGGGCTTCACCGTCTACCTGACCATGTATCGCAAGGACATCTTCGACGACATGCGCTCCGTCGCCATGCTCTACACCCTGCTCGTCCTCTTCGCCGTGCTGGCTTCGATCCTGGTAGAGCACAACGTGCTCCACGTCTACATCCTGCCCTTTGCCATCGTGCCCATCTTCGTGCGCGTCTTCATGGACTCGCGCACCGCCTTCATGGCCCACACCGCCCTGGTGCTCATCTGTGCCTGCATCCTGCAGCACCCCCTGGAGTTCATCGCCGTCGAGATGGCCGCCGGCCTGGCCGCCATCTTCTCCCTGCGCGAGCTGTCGAGCCGTTCGCAGCTGTTCTGGACGGCCACGCTGGTCACGCTCGTGGCCATGCTCACCAATCTGTCGTTCTTCCTCATCCGCTCGGGCGACTTCTCGCGCATCGACACGTCCGAATACTACTTCCTGCTCGTCTGCGGCATCGTCATCTTCTGCAGCTATCCTTTGCTCTACATCGTCGAGCGCACGTTCGGGTTCGTCAGCAACATCACGCTCATCGAGCTCAGCGACATGAACAAGGAGCTGCTGCGCCGCATGAGCGAGGTGGCGCCAGGCACCTTCCAGCACTCCATACAGGTGGGCAACCTGGCCGCCGAGATAGCCCGCAAGATCGGGGCCAACGCCCAGCTGGTGCGCACGGGTGCCCTCTATCATGACATCGGCAAGACCCAGAACCCCATCTACTTCACCGAGAACCAGTCGGGCGGCATCTCGCCCCACGACCACCTGTCGCTCATCGAGAGCGCACAGATGATTGTCAGCCACGTCACTGAGGGCCTCAAGCTGGCCGACCACTACAACCTGCCCCAGCAGATCCGCGACTTCATCAGCACGCACCACGGACTGGGCAAGGCCAAGTATTTCTTCATCAAATATAAGAACGAGCATCCCGACGAGCCCGTCGACGACCTGCTCTTCACCTATCCCGGCCCCAACCCCTTCACCAAGGAGCAGGCCGTGCTGATGATGGCCGACGCCGTCGAGGCCGCCTCGCGCTCGCTGCCTGACTACACGGAGCAGTCGATCCGCCAGCTCGTCGGACGCATCATCGACTCGCAGGTGCAGGAGGGCTATTTCCGCGACTGCCCCATCACCTTCCGCGACATCGCCTACGCCAAGACGGTCCTCATCGAGAAGCTCAAGACCATCTACCACACCCGCATCAGCTATCCGGAGGCCAAAGCCTGACGGCCCGCAGGCGGCGTCGAGGAGGTCGATAACCTTCGCTTCTGATGGGCCTTTTGTAAATAAAATTCCGAATGGACGAGCTGAATTCCGCAACTGTTTGTTTTTCAGTCGTATATAATATCCATAAAAATGAAGCGGCGCTTTTCGATGAGAGAAGTGCCGCTTTTCGGGTCAAAAAGGACCGCTTCTCGGGCCGAAAAGCACCGCTTCTTTGCCTTCGTTGTGTTGTTTGTCAGAATATTTCGCAATAGTCGGTAAGATTTTATCCGTTAATTTTCCTTAATTATTGCACACTTTTGATTTGAGTGTGCGATAATATGCGTACCTTTGCCGCCGAAATCCAAAGAATTGTTTAAAAGGATATGAAAATTTTAAAATTGATGATGGTCAGCCTTTTGCTGACCTCTGCCGCAACCACCGTGATGGCTGGCGGCATTCTGACCAACACAAACCAAAGTGTAGCTTTCTTGCGTAACCCCGCCCGCGACGGCGCCATCGGCCTCGACGGTGTCTACAGCAATCCGGCCGGCGTGGCCTTCATGGACAACGGCCTGCATCTGGCTTTCAACTGGCAGTATGCCCACCAGACGCGCACCATCACGTCGACCAACGACCTGTTCAAGCTGGGTGCCAAGAACGGCGGACTGGCCACGAAGGAGTTCGAGGGCGTGGCTGATGCGCCCATCATCCCCTCGCTGCAGGCCGCCTATAACAAGGGCCCCTGGAGCTTCCAGTTAAATTTCTCCGTGCCCGGCGGTGGCGGCAAGTGCGAGTTCGACAAGGGTATCGGTTCGTTCGAGACCTACGTCGGCGCCATTGCCCAGCGCCTCATCGGCACGTCGCAGCAGCTCAACGCCAGCCTGGCCCCGCTCGGCGCAAGCGTGCCCAACGTCTATGGCTACGACGTCGACGGCTACATGAAGGGCAAGCAATACTATTTTGGAGTGCAGATCGGTGCCGCTCGCAAGCTGACTGACAACCTGTCGGTCTATGCCGGACTGCGCCTGCTCTACGGCACGGCCAGCTATGAGGCCCGCCTAAACAACATCCGCGTCATGGATGGTGCCGACGGACTGACCCTGCCACAGTATTTTGAGGGCGTCCAGGGCGGACTGACCAAGGCCTACGCGAATGCCGTCGCCAGCTATATGGCTGCCGGACTGTCGCAGGAACAGGCCATGCAGCAGCCTGCCGTCAAGCAGCTTGAGGCCACGGGGCAACAGCTGAACGCCAGCGCCGAGACGCTGGCTCCCTATGCCAACGGCGTCAACCTGAAGAGCGACCAGACGGGCTGGGGCATCGCCCCCGTGCTGGGCATCGACTATAAGATTGGCAACTTCAACTTCGCCGCCAAGTATGAGTTCAAGACCCGCATGCGCATGAAAAACGACTCCGACCTGAAGGAAGCCTCCGTCATCTCGGCCACCAAGAAGTTTGTCAACGGCACGAGCGTGCCCGAGGACTCGCCCGCACTGCTCGCACTGGGCGCACAGTGGAGCGTCGTGGACAACGTGCGCCTGAACCTGGGCTATCACCACTTCTACGACACGTCGGCCCACTGGTATGAGCACTCCGAGCGACTGCTCGACGGCGGCACCAACGAGTATCTGGCCGGCGCCGAGTGGGACATCACGGACCGCCTGACCGTCTCGGGCGGCGGACAGCTGACGCGCTATCAGCTGACCGACCAGTACATGAACGACATGTCGTTCGTCGTCAACAGCTACACCTTCGGCCTCGGACTGGAGTATAAGCTCACCGACCGCGTGAAGCTGGCCGCTGCCTACTTCCAGACCAACTATGAGGACTACGACATGGACACGCCCGCACAGAGCATGGAGGCCCTCGGACTGAACATCCCGGCCGGCAAGAACTCGTTTACCCGCACCAACCGCGTGCTGGGCCTGAGCTGCGAGCTGACCTTCTGATTCAGCGGCGCCATAACACAGAAAAAAACATCCCGTTCCTTTGGTGGAATGGGATGTTTTTCGTATCTTTGCCGTTGTAAAACTAATAACAATAAGAGAAATGGCAACAATCGTATTACAAGTTCCGGACGAGAGCCTTGTTGCTAAGGTGAAGCAGGCCTGTAAGATGCTTGTCGGCGTCGCATCTGTCAAGGTGGAGCGCCCCAAGACGCCCAAGGCCAAGGATTTCGATGTCACGAAGACGGCCGCCTTCAAGGAGGCTCTGGACGACGTGGAGCATGGACGTGTGTATCATGCGGATAGTGTTGAGGATATGTTCAAGAAGATTTTAGGATGATTTATGTATAGTATTAGTTATTCGAAGCGTTTTGAAAAAGACCTGAAACGGTGTAGAATTCTTGGACAAGCCAAGCGGCAGAGCCGAGCGAAGCGAGAGAAAAGAATTGCCGATTTCCTTGGTCATTCCGATAATTTAATTACTCTCTCTCTCTCTCTGTAAATATAGGGCTAAAGGCCATATCTGTGGCGGATGCGGTGTGTCGTGTCCGTTGCTTTGCTGTGTCCTTTTATCGGACGCGATACATCGTGTCCCTACATGTAATAGGCTAAATAATAAACAATAAACAATAAGGTTATGGTGAAAAGACTATTGACTTTGCTGTTTGCCCTCATAGGGTTGACAAGCGCGTGGGCAGCGAACTACGGCCTCAAGATTGGCGGCGTACAGCTGACGAGTGACAACTATACGAACATCACGGCTGCAGGGGGCTTCTCGGCAGTGAAGTCGGGAACGGTGACATTCAACCCCACGACAAAGACGTTGACATTGTCGAATGCCGTCATTGAGGCGGAAGGTGATAATGTAGTGGCCATTGATGTGACCACTTCGGGAAGCGGCTACAAGTTGCAATTGGCCTCGGGGACGACGAATTCGGTGTCCTCTTCCACCGGTATTGCCCTTCGCCTCTATGATACGGATTTCACTATCGAAGGCACAGGTGCAGTTACATTCACCTCCCCCAAAATAGGCATATACCTGCATGAGTCAGATGCAGCGCTCACCATCCGCAACTGCACGCTGACCGCCACGGGTGGCAACTCAGGCATCACGGGAAGCAGTGGGGTCTTGGGTTCGGTGACGATAGACGGCGCCACCGTGCGGGCTACGGGAACGGCACGAGGCTCGATTTGGTGCTTCCACACGCTGACGCTGTCGGGCGGTGTGGAGATACTCTCTCCCGAAGGTGCGGTTTGGAACACTACATATCAATGCGTCTGCATGCCTTCCAATGTAAGAACCCCCATCAAGACGGAGGTGGTGATAGGTGCTCTGGCGCCAGAGCCGGAAACTGTGGAGCCGGAGCGGGTACTGAACGTCACGCGCTACGATGTGGACGGCAGCGGAAACCTGACGGTTGCCGACCTTACGCTTCTGGTGAATGCATTGGTGGGCAAGGTTAACTACCCCGTGACCATGCTCGGACTGCCAGCGTCTTCGTACACGCTGCTGGTGGGGCAACCGAAGATAATTGTGCCCACCGTGATTCCCTCGAATGCGGACTATCCTCTGTTGGCATGGACGACATCGAACAAACATGTGGCGACAGTGAAAGACAGCTTGGTGGCCGGTAGGAGAGTCGGCGTGGTGATGCCCCAGAGAGTGGGCACCTGCATCATTACGGCCTCGGCCATAGACGGCAGTAACAGGTCGGTTTCGTGCGACGTGACGGTGAAGCAGGGCGTGTCGGGCATCACCTTGTCATCCACAAGCCTGAGCCTTTCCGAGTTAGCCACGCATCAGCTGACGGCGACGGTGCTGCCCTCGAATGCGTACAACACGAGCGTGACATGGAGCACGAGCAATGCCCTTGTGGCAACGGTGAGCAGCACGGGACTGGTGACGCCCACCACCCGAGAGGGCACCTGCACCATCACCTGCACGGCCAATGACGGCAGCGGCGTGAAGGCCACCTGCTTGGTGTCGGTGTATTGGAATGACCTGTCTGGTACGATAGACGGGCACGAGTACATCGACCTCGGCCTGCCCAGCAGGACGCTTTGGGCCGCTACGAACGTCGGAGCATCGTCGCCCGAAGGCTACGGCAACTACTATGCTTGGGGTGAGACGACTACGAAGACCACATACTATGACTCAAACTATTTCGACTATTCAGATGGAAATTACATCATATATAACCGAAGTGGTGGACTGACGGAGTTGCAAACCAACCACGACGCAGCCTATGTCAACTGGGGTTCGAACTGGTGTATGCCTTCCAATGAACAGGAAAAAGAGCTGAGGAATTATACTGAAAGAAGACGGACATCACTGAACGGAGTACCCGGCTTCGAGTTCACGGGTAAGGGTGGCAATACCATCTTCCTGCCTGCTGCGGGGTATCGCGGTGGCGTTAATCTCCTTGAACAGAACGAAACTGGTTACTACTGGACGCGTGATTTATCCACCCAGAAAGTCAACCCGCAAGATGAAGGCACCTGGGCTCTTAGCTTTAAATTCGATTTCAGCGAGATTATCACGTACAGTTGGTACCGCCGTATGGGCTTCACCGTCCGTCCTGTAAGGAAGCAATAGACCCCACTCATTGTAGGGACGCGACGTGTCGCGTCCGCCATTGCCTCGCCTTTTGTTACATCGGACGCGATACATCGCGTCCCTACAAAAGACCCATTCGCTCCCAAATGGGAGGGGGGTATATGACAAGCAGCATCGCCTGGCAGGAATGTCGGGCGGTGCTGTTTTATGGTGTATTCTTCAGTTTGTGTGACAACAATTACCTGACTTCGTGAATGAGGCACCCTATAGAGCACTTTCTCAAACCGAGATAAGTCCCAGCCTTGCAATCTGTCCGAAAAAAGTCATAGCAAGGTAATGGCACCATCCGCCTTGGGACAGTCGGTCAGATGGAAGAGAGGTTCCAGTATGCGCTGCTTCTCGGTGGTGAAGATGGTTCTGAGATACTTCTCCCCGAGGCTTGGCAGGTTCACTCTGATGGTCACGATGGTCTTGGCTACCTTGATGACGGAATCGACACTCATGCCGATTTCTTTCTCCTTACATATCCTTTCCAGTTCCTTGTAGACCTTCAGGGCCACAAAGCATATGCAGATGTGTGCACCTATGCGCTTGGGCGTGAAGTGGAACATGGGCCGCATCTCCAGCGTGCCTTTCGAAACACGGAAAGACCGTTCCACAGTTGACAACCCGTGATATTGGTCTACGACAAGGTCTGCATCAATGTCCGTGTTGGTGACATATCCTTTCAAACCGTCCCATCGTTTGTCCTCCTCTATCACAGTAACGAGAAAATTCAAGACAAAATTTTCACGAAGTCAGGAGTCTATTTTGACCCAATTTAGTTGGTGAAGAAAACGTGGGTTGAATATCCAACTGATACAAGATGTGATCGTCATGCTTGCATCCACTGGCACTTTGCCGCCCAAATACCATCCTCACAAGCTGGTGGCTGACAAGAGTGGTATTTGGGAGTGCCACATCCAGCCTGACTGGCTGATGACATGGGAACAGGACAACAACCATCTGACGCTCCTGTTCCTACAGACCGGCACTCACTCAGATCTGTTCTGAATCAATTATTGTTCCCATGATTTTTTCTTACAGCGGGTCGACGTCGAAGTAGACCTGCAGTTGGGCGTAGCGCTTGTCCTGCATAAGCTGCTGCTCGGCCATGCGGAGGTACTGACGGGCCAGCTTGAGGTCGAGGCCCAGCTCCAGCTTGATGACGAGCTTGCGGATGGAGAGCGTTTTTACGCGCGCTACGGGCGGCTTGTCGGGCCCCAGCACGCGTCCGCCGAACCACTGTCGCAGTCGGGTGCCCATCTCGATGGCGGCCGTCTCGACCGTGTCGTCCTTCTTGTGCTTTAGAAAGACGTAGATGAGTCGGGTGTAGGGCGGGTAGTGGAACAGCTGTCGCTCGGCGATGAGGTCGTCGTAGAAGGCGGCGTAGTCATTGCGGACCACCTGGCTGATGATGGGCTCATCCTTCTGTCGGGTCTGCAGGATGACGAGTCCGCGCTTGCCTTTCCGTCCGGCGCGTCCGCTGACCTGCGACATCATCATGAAGGCATGTTCGAAGGCCCGGAAGTCGGGCTGGTTGAGCATGGCGTCGGCGTTGAGGATGCCGACGACGCTGACGCGGTCGAAGTCGAGTCCCTTCGAGATCATCTGCGTGCCGATGAGCAGGTTGGTGCGGCCGGCGGCGAAGTCGCTGATGAGCCGTTCGTAGGCACCGCGGGTGCGCGTCGTGTCGAGGTCCATGCGGGCGATGCGGGCGTCGGGCAGTATGTCGCGTATCTGGTCCTCAATCTTCTCCGTGCCGTAGCCGCGGCCCTGCAGGTCGTGGCCGCCGCAGGCCGGGCACTCCGTCGGGATGCGGTAGGTGTAGCCACAGTAGTGGCACGTCAGCTGGTTCATCTGGCGGTGCAGCGTCAGCGAGACGTCACAGTGTTCGCATCGGGGCACCCATCCGCACTGGCGGCACTCCACCATCGGGGCCCATCCGCGGCGGTTCTGGAAGAGGATGGCCTGCTCGCCGCGCTCCAGTGCCTCGCGCACACGTGCTAATAATAGAGGTGAGAAGGGGCCGCGCATCATCTTGCGGTGGCTGAGGTCGGCCGTGTCGACCACCTGCACCTCAGGCAGCTCGATGCCCTGGTAGCGCTGCCTGAGCTCCACCAGTCCGTACTTCCCCGTCTTGGCGTTATGATAGGTCTCGGCGCAGGGGGTGGCGGTGCCGAGGAGGACGGTTGCCTGGGCCGCCATCATGATCGCTGCGCTCCTTGCATGATAGCGGGGCGCGGGGTCCTGCTGCTTGTAGCTCGTCTCGTGCTCCTCGTCGACGATGACGAGGCCGAGGCGCTGGAAGGGCAGGAAGACGGCCGAGCGGGCACCGAGGATGACGTCGTAGGGATTCTTTGAGAGCTGCTTCTGCCAGATCTCCACGCGCTCGGCGTCGCTGTATTTGGAGTGGTAGATGCCCAGGCGTGAGCCGAAGACGCGGCGCAGACGGTCCATCATCTGCACCGTCAGCGCTATCTCGGGCAGCAGGTAGAGCACCTGACGTCCGCGGTCGATCTCGCGCTGTATGAGGTGTATGTAGATTTCCGTCTTGCCCGACGAGGTGACGCCGTGGAGCAGCGTCACCCGCTTCTTCATCATCGACATCAGGATCTGGTTGTAGGCATCCTCCTGCGCCGCATTGAGCTTCTTGATGTTCTCAGGATGAGGCTCGCCGCCATGGTTGAGGCGCCCCACCTCCACCTCGTAGGTCTCCAGCAGACCGCGCTTGCACAGCAGGTTGAGCGTCGGCAGCGTGGCGCCCGAGGCGTTCATCAGTTCCTCGCGAGTCAACTCCGTCCTGCGCTGCTCTGCACTGCCAATCATGTCCCAGCCGGAGAGCGAAAGGTAGGCGATGAACGCCTGCTGCTGCTTCGGCGCACGGGCCAGCATGTTGAGGGCGATGTGCATGGCCTTCTCATTCCGGTAGGGCTCAGTCAGCCGGATGTAGGTCTCCGTGCGGGGCCGATAGCCGTCCTCAGCCTTCAGGCCGGCGGGCAGCGCCGCCTTCATCACCTCGCCGATGGGCGACATGTAGTAGTCGCTCATCCACTGCCACAGCTCCAACTGGCGGGGCATGACGATGGGCTCGACGTCCATCAGCTGCGTCAGCGGCTTCACCTCGTAGCCCTCCGGCTTCTGCCCGTGCAGCCGCATGATGATGCCGACGTACTGCTTGGAGCGGCCGAAGCCGACGAGCACGCGCATGCCCGCCTTGGCCTGCGCCGCCATCTCCTCAGGTACGGCGTAGGTGAAGCATCCCTCGAGGGGCACGGGCAATATCACGTCAGCATATTTCATCGGGAGTGCAAAGATACGAAGAAAAAAGCAATCCAGCAAAGATTTTTCGCGGGAAATCGTCGGATATATTTGGCCGATTCGCGGAAAATACTTAACTTTGTGGCACAAAAACAAACATCAGCGATTATGTACGACAAGCAACACGGGCTCTACATCGCCCACTGCGCCAACGGCGCACTGAGTATTATAGGTAAGATGGCCAACCGGCACGGACTCATCGCCGGCGCCACGGGTACGGGTAAGACGGTCACGCTGCAGGTCATGGCCGAGTCGTTCTGCCAGGCAGGCGTGCCCTGCTTCATGGCCGACATGAAGGGCGACCTCTCGGGCATCTCGCAGGCAGGCAAGATGAGCGGATTCATCGAGAAGCGACTGCCGGAATTCTTTCCAAGTGAGAAGTTAGAAGTGGGAAGTGAGAAGTCTGGGCAGACCGACGGTGGAAATGGTGACAATACTTCTCACTTCTCACTTCTCACTTCTTACGTGCCTAAATTCCAGGCGTGCCCCGTACGCTTCTTCGACGTCTACGGCGAGCAGGGCCACCCCATGCGCGCCACCGTCTCGCAGATGGGACCGCAGCTGCTCTCGCGCCTGCTGGGACTGAACGAGACGCAGGACGGCGTGCTGAACATCGTCTTCCGCGTGGCCGACGAGCGCGGCCTGATGATTCTCGACCTGAAAGATCTGCGGTCGATGCTCGACTACGTCTCACAGCATGCCAAGGAGTACACGTCGACCTATGGCAACGTCTCGTCCGCCTCCGTCGGCGCCATCCAGCGCGCCCTGCTCCAGCTTGAGGCCCAGGGTGCCAACCAGTTCTTCGGCGAGCCCTCGTTCGACATCTACGACCTGATGCAGACCGAGGGCGGCAAGGGCATCATGAACGTGCTGGCCGCCGACAAGCTGATGATGCAGCCCAAGCTCTATTCGACGTTCCTGCTCTGGCTCCTCTCAGAGCTCTACTCGACGCTGCCCGAGGTGGGCGACCTGCCCCTGCCCAAGCTCGTCTTCTTCTTCGATGAGGCCCACATGCTCTTCACCGACACCAGCAAGGCCCTGCTCGACAAGATTGAGCAGGTCATCCGACTCATCCGCTCCAAGGGCGTCGGCATCTACTTCATCACCCAGAGTCCCACCGACATCCCCGAGAACATCCTCGGCCAGCTCGGCAACCGCGTGCAGCATGCCCTGCGTGCCTACACACCGAAGGACCAGAAGGCCGTGAAGACCGCCGCCGACACGTTCCGCGCCAACCCCGCGTTCAAGACCGACGAGGCCATCATGCAGCTCGAGACGGGCGAGGCCCTCGTCTCCTTCCTCGACGAGAAGGGCGCCCCCAGCGTCGTTGAGCGCGCCAAGATCCTGTTCCCGTTGAGTCAGATCGGTGCCATCACCGAGGGCCAGCGCCTCGACATCATCAAGCAGAGCCGCATCTACGGCAAGTACGACACGCCCGTCGACCGCGAGAGCGCCTACGAGATCCTGCAGCGCGAGCAGGCCGAGCTGGCTCTCAGCGAGGAGGCCGCTGAGCTCGAGGAGGCCGACAAGAAGCAGAAGGAGAAAGAGGAGAAGAAGAAGCCCGGCCTGATGTCGAAGGTGATGAAGGCCGTCATGACCGCCGTCACGTCGACCCTCGCCACCATCCTCGGCGCCTGGGTCAGCGACAAGGTCAGCGGCCGCAAGACCAAGTCGAAGACCTCGGCCAAGGAGAAGGTCGTCAAGAACGCCACCTCCGCCGCCACCCGCACCATCACCAAGGAGCTGACGCGCGACATCCTCGGCAACCTGACGAAGTAGGGCTCCCGCCGCTCCTCCTCCGGCAAGAGGAAAACGATTGCACGTGGACTAATTGTTAATAAACCGTAAAGCAACCTATTTGCTTTACGGTTTTCTGCGTCATATTGAGTAAACGCGAAGAGCGATTCAACAATATGGACGGCGAACTATCCGAACTTTATCACATCGCGCAGGGCAACCAACTGGCCTTCGACAGCTTCATGGACCGCCACGGCCCCCGACTCTATCACCATGCCTACGGCATCCTGGGCAACAGGGAACAGGCCGAGGAGGTGGTCAGCGACGTCTTCCTCGAGGCCTGGAAGCAGCGGGCCCAGCTGTCCCGCATGCAGAGCATCGTCGCATGGCTCAACACCATCGTCTATCGCCGCGCCGTCTCGGTAAGGCGGCGAGAACGGCGCCAGCAGACGGCGGTGCCTATCGACGAGTTGGCCGACTTCTTCTTCCCGCAGATTCAGCCTGCCTCGCCCGTCGACAGCCTGATCTCGGCCGAGGACAGCCGCCTGCTCAACGAGGCCATCAGTCAGTTGCCTCCACGCTGCCGTCACGTGTTCTTCCTGGCTAAGGTCGAGCAGATGTCGTATGCCGACATCGCTCGGATGCTCGACATCAGCGAAGCTACGGTGAACTATCACGTCACCTATGCGCTCAGTCAGTTGCGTCGCCAACTGCGTCGGATTGTATAAGAGAATTCATACTATGGACGAAGAAGTAACCAATATCAAAACACCAGATAATCAGATGAGCGACTTGCGGCTGCAGATGCTCATCGACCAATGTATGCCCATGATGAGCAATTTAGACACGATTAAGTTGAAGACCTACCGGAAGATTACTCGTCACGACCGTCACCAGCGGCTCTGGCGGCGGGCATGCAGCCTTATCGTCGTAGCAGCGAGCGTGCTGCTTATCGTGGCGGCCCTGCAGACCCGCCGCTCGCCGGCCGCTGACGTGGAGTTCTCGGCACAGACGGCGGTCAGTGATCCTGTCGTGCCACCGACAATGATCACTATCAGCGTGCCGGCAGGAGAACGCCGCACCATCGTCCTGCCCGACGGAACGCGAATGGTGGCAAATGCCCGCTCGACAGTTACTTATCCGGCGACTTTTGCCGACTCGCACCGCGACGTCTACGTACATGGTGAAGTCTATCTTGAGGTGGCTCACGATGTCAGCCATCCCTTTGTGCTGCATGCCGACGGGCTGTCGCTTCGTGTGCTAGGCACACGCTTCGCCTTCTACGGCTACAGCTCAGACCACACATCGGTGGTGCTCGTTGAGGGCTCGGTCGAGGTGACCACTGCCAGCCGCGACAAGGTGACGCTGCACCCCGACCAGCAACTGACCGTCGAGAGCGGCGTCATCACCCACCTGCGCACCGTCGACGCTGCCGCCCAACTCGACTGGACGTCCGGTGTCCTGCAGCTCAAGGGCGAGACCATCTGCGATCTGGTGAGCCGGATCCGCAACTATTATGACGTGCCCATTGACTGCCAGCCGGGGCTGTCCTGTCGTCGTCTCTACGGCAAGCTTGAGCTGAAGTCTGATGCCTTCCGACTGCTCCGCTGCCTGCAGTCGCTGGCCGACGTCCGCATCGACCAGTCGCCCGACGGTCGTATCTCCATCTGCCCTACAAGATAAGGAAAAATAATATTCTTACTAAACTTAACCAATCAAAAAAAATTAACCAAGATGATGAAGCAAACAAACAAGAGAGCACATGTCAAGAGCCGCTTCCAGGCGGCAGCCTGTGCGGTGGCCCTGATGGCCATCCCGTCGGCAGTATGGGCCGTCCCTCATGTCGATTTGCAGCATGTGGACGGCGTCTATATGTTGCAAGCTCGTGAGACCACCATCAAGGGCGTGTTCGAGTACATCGAGCAGAACAGCCAGTACGTGTTCGTCTACGATGAGCGAGTACGCCAGCGTCTCAGCGAGCCTGCCGACGTGGCTCTGCGTGGAGCCGACTTCAATGGGCTCATCAGTGATTTGTGCCAGAAGAAAGGCCTTGCCTATGAGGTCTCAGGGCGCCAGGTGACCATCTCGCAAGCTCGGCAGACGCAGCGCCGCGGGGATCAGAAGACCGTCAGCGGAGTCGTGCGCGATGCCGACGGCAATCCGCTCATCGGCGCCACCGTTCAGGTGAAGGGTAGCACCACCCAGAAGACGGTCACCGACCTTAACGGCCACTACTCGCTCGACGTGCCCCGCGGTGCGCAGCTCGTCGTTACTTACATCGGCTACGACCCGACCGAGCTCTACGTCGGCACTGCCAGCAACTACGACGTAGAACTGCGCGAGGACACCAACACCCTGAACGAGCTGGTCGTCATCGGTTACGGCCAGGTGCGCAAGAAAGACCTGACGGGCAGCGTCACCGCCATCAAACCCGACGAGCTGAACAAGGGCGTGCAGACCGCTGCCCAGGACGCACTGACGGGTAAGATTGCCGGTGTCAACGTCGTAAGCAACTCGGGCGCCCCGGGATCCAGCTCCACCATCCGCATCCGCAGCGGTGCCTCGCTGTCGGCTTCCAACGACCCGCTCATCGTCATCGACGGCGTGCCCGTCGATAACTCCACCATCGAGGGCGGCGGCAACATCATCGGCGCCATCAATCCTAATGACATCGAGACCTTCACCGTGCTGAAGGATGCCTCCGCCACGGCCATCTACGGATCGCGAGCTTCTAACGGCGTTATCGTCATCACCACCAAGAAAGGCACCGACGGCCAGCTCCGGTTCAACTACAACGGCAACTTCTCGACCTCTGTCGTCGGACACCGTCTGGAGCCCCTGACGGCTGATGAGTTTCGGGCCTTCGTGCCCACCATCACGGGCGTCCCTTCAGATATAGAATATGGTACGTACAACACCGACTGGCAGGACGAGATCTATCGCACTGCCGTAGGCACCGACCATAACTTCAGCGTCGCCGGCAATGCCGCCAAGATGGCACCCTTCCGCGCCTCTGTAGGGTATACCAACCAGAATGGTATCATTCGCACCAACAACTACACGCGCTATACCTTCGATGCCGGGATCACACCCTCGCTGCTTGACAACCACCTGACCGTCAGCCTGAATCTGAAAGCCAGTTACGAGAACAACAGAATGGTCGACGGCAGTGTGGTCAACAACGCCCTGCGCTATGACCCCACCCGTCCCGTCCATGCCGGCAGCAGCACCGACCCTGGACTGGGCTACTTCATCTGGATGAATGGCTCGAACCCCATGGCCATTCAGACCGATAATCCTGTTGCTCAACTTGAGCTGCAGGACCAGCGCAACAAGATCACGCGCAGCATCGGCAACGCAGCCCTGACCTATAAGCTGCATGGCCTTGAGGATTTGGCGCTCAATCTTAACCTGGGCTACGACGTGCTGCAGAGCAAGTACACCAAGGATGTGCCCGACTTGGCAGGCATGATGTACACCGCCAACAAGAAAGACGGCACGGGCCTTGACTACGACGGCAAGCAGAAAAAGCGCAACACCTTGCTCGACCTCTATGCCAACTACACCCACACCTTCGCCCGCCGTCACGACCTGAGCGCCATGGCCGGTTACGGCTGGCAGCACTTCTGGCGCAAGTTCGACGAAACCACGCTGTCGCCCTCAGGCGAGGAACTCTTTTCGCCCAAGCACTACGAGACGGAGTACTATCTGCTGTCGCTCTACGGCCGCGTCAACTATACCTACGACAACCGCTACATGCTGACCGCTACGTTGCGTGCCGACGCCTCGTCGCGCTTCGCCAAGGACAACCGCTGGGGCTACTTCCCCTCGGTGGCGCTGGGCTGGCGCATCAGCGAGGAGCAGTTCATGAAGAACGTCGACTGGCTGTCGAACCTGAAGCTGCGTCTCAGCTATGGAGAGACAGGTCAGCAGGACATCATCAACGACTATCCTTACATGACCACCTTCTCGGTCTCCTATCCCGAGTCGTGCTACCGCTTCGGCGACCAGTGGTACTACATGTATCGCCCCAACGGCAACGACCCCGACATCAAGTGGGAGACCACCTCGACATGGAATGCCGGTCTCGACTTCGGATTCCTCGGCAACCGCATCTACGGTTCACTCGACGTCTATAAGCGCCACACTGACAACCTGCTCAACACCATCAACGTCATCTCGGGCACCAACTATTCGCCCATCATCACCACCAACATCGGCGAGATGGACAACAAGGGCGTCGAGGTTGCGCTGGGCGGCGTGCCCGTCGAGACCAAGGACCTGAAGTGGGACGTCAACGTCAACTGGACCTGGAACACCTCGAAGATCACCAAGCTCAACACCATCGACTCGAAGGACAACTACGTCGCCACGGGCGCCATCTCCGGCACGGGCAAGTTCGTGCAGTGCTTCGTGCTCGACGAGCGCCCCTACACGTTCTACCTGGCCCAGCAGGCATACGACGGCAACGGCAAACCGCTCGAGGGGCAGTATGTGCAGCCCGACGGCTCTGTGTCGACTACCGAGACGCGCCGCGCCACCGGCAAGAGTGCTCTGCCCTCTACCTACCTCGGCCTGAGTACCTCGTTGAGCTATAAGGACTGGTACCTGGGCGTCAGCGGTCATGGTTCCTTCGGCAACTACGTCTACAACTACATCAAGGCTGACCAGTACCTGCAGTCGGCTTACAGCGACCAGGGCAGTTTCTCGAACCTGCTGCCAGCCACCCGCGACCATGGTTTCGAGATACAGCAGCTCTACACCGACTACTTCCTCGAGAAGGGCGACTTCTTCCGCCTTGACAACATCACGCTGGCCTACACCTTCCACCGTCTGTGGAACAAGGTGAGCACGCTGCGGCTGGCTTTCACCGTGCAGAATGTGCACACCTTCACCGGCTACACCGGCATCGACCCCGAACTGGCCAACGGCATTGACCGCCAAGTCTATCCGCGGCCACGCACCTTCTCGCTCTCAGCAAACCTCAACTTCTAACCCTCAACATCAGCACTCAATCTATATGAAAAAGATATTCAAGAATATGACAGTCGCCGTCCTGCTCACGACGGCAACGTCGGCCTGCTTCAACGATCTCGACACTATGCCGCTCGACGACAACCAGCTTGTCAGCGAGCAAGTCTACACCACGGCCGACGGCTACACCGGCATGCTGGCCAAGTGCTACGGCTCGCTCATCCTCACCGGACAGAAGGGAGGCGACGGTGGCGACGGCGATCTTGAGGGAGCCAACGAAGGCTATTCGGGGTATGTCAGGCTGCTTTTTTATCTCCAGGAGATGCCTACCGACAACTTCCTCATGCCGTCGTCGTCGAACGGCCTGCGCAAATGTCTCAACATGCAGTGGGATGCCTCTAATGCGCCTGTCGCCACCTGGACCTACCAGCGCCTCTACATGGCCATCGCCTATTGCAACGAGATGCTCCGCGAATGTACTGACGAGAAGATTGCCGAACGCGGGCTGAAGGCTCAGCTGGGGGATGAGGTGGCAACTTATCGGGCTGAGGTACGCTTCATCCGGGCCTACTGCTATGCATCGCTGTGCGACCTCTTCGGCGGCGTGCCCTATATTGACGAGACGACGGGCGTCAAGGATATTCCCGAGCAGATGACGCGCCAGCAGACCTTCGAGCTGGCTGAGAGCGAACTGAAGGCCGTCGAGCCGGAGCTGAAGGCGCCCGGCCAGAATGTCTATGGGCGTGTCGACCGCGTGGCCTGCTGGTTCCTGCTCTCGCGCCTCTACCTGAATGCGCAGGTCTACACCGGCACCGAGCGCTACACCGACGCCCTGACCTATGCCCGTAAGGTGATCAACGAGGGCGGCTATCCCCTGGCACGCGACTACCGCGAGATATTCCTGGCCGACAACGAGTCGTGCTCGGAGATCATCTGGCCGCTCGTGCAGGACGGCCAGCGCGCCCAGAGCTCAGCCGGCACCAACTTCTACGTCAAGGCCTTCGTCAACGGCCCGATGGACGAGCTCTACAAGACTGGCGTCGGCTCGCGTGGCTGGGGCAACGTGCGCGCCAAGATGACACTGGTCGACGCCTTCGATGCCGACGACGTGGCCTTCGACGTGAACGACACGTGGGGCAACCAGAAGAAAGACAAGCGGGCGCAGTTCATGACGGCCCTGCCCAACCAGAAGAAGGAGACCTGCGACGACAATGGCAACATGACCAGCACCTACACCTGTGGCTACGGCTACATCAAGTGGCGCAACGTCACCCGGACAGGCGACAGCGCCCCGCAGGGCGAGGCCTACACGAGCATCGACTTCCCACTGTTCCGCACGAGCGAGGCCTATCTGACGGCGGCCGAGGCCATCCTGCGCGGGGCCAGCGGCGGTTCGCGGGCCGAGGCTCTGCAGTATGTCAACGAAATCCGTGAGCGGGCCTACATGCACGGTGCCTATGCCAAGGCAGGCGTGCGCAGCGACGTCGCCGGTGCCATCACCGACGGGGAGCTGACGCTCAGCTTCATCCTCGACGAGCGCCAGCGCGAGCTGGCCAGCGAACTGGTGCGCCGCACCGACCTGGTGCGCTACGGTCTGCTCTGCAAGGGGCGCAACTGGGACTGGAAGGACGGCGTCTTCGCCGGTCGCGACGTCGACACGAAGTATAACCTCTTTGCCATCCCCGAGACGGAACTGACTAACAATCCCTCGCTGAAGCAAAACGAAGGCTTCTAATCTATGTCCATCATACACACATTTTTGACGACCGGCACCATGATGCTGCTGTTGCAGCTGCCGGTCATGCCTGCCGCCGCACAGACCTCACGGGATGAGGTCTGTGCCGACGTGCGGCGTTCCGGCGGGGTCTACCTCGTCTATCCAGAACCGGACGAGCCCGTCGGCGGGCAGCCAGACCCGGGCACGCCGCCTCCGCCCGGCTACGAGCCGTTCTACGTCAGCCACTACGGTCGCCATGGCTCACGCTATCTCATCAGCGACCGCGACTACCGGTGGGTCCACGACGTGCTGGCCCGTGCCGACTCAGCCGGGGCCCTGACCGCCCTCGGCTGCTCCGTCTACGCCCGCATGCAGCAGCTCATGCCCCTCGTCGAGGGCCGCGGGGGCGACCTCAGTGCTGTCGGTGAGCGACAGCAACGCGGCATCGCCAGCCGCATGGTGAGGAACTATCCGGCCGCGTTTCGTGGCAGCCGCCGTGTGTCGGCGCGCTCCACGATGTCGATGCGCTGCGCCATGTCGATGGCCGCCTTCGTCGAGGGTCTGAAGAGTGCGGCTCCGCTGCTCCAGGTGCACAGCGAGGCCAGCGAGAAGTATGTGCGCTATCTGAACCACCACTCGCCCCAGGCGAACCGCTTCACCGATTCGCGCCACGGCCCGTGGGTCGATGAATACCATAAGTTCGAGAGCCGTCACACCCGCCCTGACCGGCTTGTCGCTTCGCTGTTTGGTGATAGTTTGTATGTAGTCAGGAATGTAAGTCCCGCAGAGCTCATGTGGGGATTCTACTGGATAGCTGCCGACATGCAGGACATCGGGTGCGACCTCTCGTTCTATGACATCTTCCTGCCCGACGAGCTGTTCGACCTCTGGCAGGTGGTCAACTACCGCTTCTATGCCGGCAATGCTAACCATGCCGACGGCCACGGACTGGCCCCGGCCGACGCGGCGCCCCTGCTCCGCAACATCATCGACAGCGCCGACGAGGCCATCCGCAGCGGCGACGTCGCTGCCACCCTCCGCTTCGGCCACGACGGCAACGTCATCCCCCTCCTGGCCCTGATGCACATCGAGCAGTTCGATGTCTCCGTCAGCCGGCCTGAGGATGTCAGCCGCGTCTGGAGCGACTTCAAGGCCGTGCCCATGGCTGCCAACGTGCAGCTCGTCTTCCTTAGCAACGGTCAGGGCCATGTGCTGGTCAAGGTGCTCCACAACGAGCGCGAGGTCCATATCCCCGTCGCCACCGACCAGTGGCCTTACTATGACTGGGAGCGCGTCCGCGACTACTATGCTACCGTTCTTGCGCATGCCGAAGAACTGACGGCGGCCGCTCGTCGCTGACCCCTCTCAGCGAGGAAAACCTGCATGCATTTTTGTCCAAATCCGCCTAAAACGGGCGGATTTGGACATTTTTACAGGCTAAAAACACATTATTGCATGCCGTGGAAAGGCTTTTGCGCTACCTTTGCAGCCGTAAAGACTAAAAACCATAGAGCTATGCATACACATCGCATCATCATCATTAGCATCCTCATGACCGTCGTGGCCGCCGTCCGCTGCGCCGCAGCCGGCGACGTGCCCCGCGCCGAATATCCGCGCCCGCAGTTCGAGCGCACGGAGTGGCAGTGCCTCAACGGACCGTGGACCTACCAGTTCGACTTCGGGCAGAGTGGGGTGGAGCAGCGCCTCTTCGAATCGAAGGGATTCAAGGACGAGATCACCGTGCCCTTCTGTCCTGAGAGCCCCCTCTCGGGTGTCGGCCGCAAGGACTTTATCCCCGCCATCTGGTATCACCGCACGCTCGACGTGCCCGCCGCGTGGGCAGGGCGCCGCCTGCTGCTCCACTTCGGGGGCGTCGACTATCGTGCCCAGATCTACATCGACGGGCGCCAGGTGGCCGAGCACTACGGCGGTGCCGCCTCGTTCACGGTCGACATCACGCGCCACGTACAGCCAGGAAAGAGTAGTCAGTTAGTTGTTTATGTTCAGGATGACGTGCGCTCACGGATGCAGCCCGGCGGCAAGCAGAGCCGGCGGCTCAACTCCTATGAGTGCTTCTACACCCGCGTCACGGGCATCTGGTCCACCGTGTGGATGGAGCCCGTGGCCATGAGCGGGTTGCGCCGCGTGCGCATCACGCCCGACCTCGACCAGCAGCAGTTCATCTTCCAGCCCGACTTCTATCAGACGGCCGACGGCCAGCGTCTGGAGATCATCGTCCGCGACGGTCAGCGCCAGGTCTTCCGCCGCGAGGTGGCGGCAGCCAACAGCGTCGTCGTGCCCGCATATATAAATAAGGTGAAGACGTGGTCGCCCGAGCAGCCTTTCCTCTACGACGTCGAGTTCGTCGTCCGCAATGCCCAGGGCGAGGTCATCGACCGCGTCGCCTCCTATGCCGGCATGCGCAAGAGCGAGGTGCGCGGCGGACAGTTCTATCTGAACAACAAGCCCTACTATCAGCGCCTCGTCCTCGACCAGGGCTACTATCCCGACGGACAGTGGACCGCCCCCACCGACGACCAGCTGCGCCGCGACGTCGAGCTGGGGCTGCAGGCCGGCTTCAACGGCGCCCGCCTGCACCAGAAGGTCTTCGAGCAGCGCTTCTTCTACTGGGCCGACCGCCTGGGCTATCTCGTCTGGGGCGAGTCGCCCTCGTGGGAGATGGACTGGACCAGCCCCGTGGCTGCCCGCAACATGATCACCGAGTGGGAGGAGTGCGTCGAGCGCGACTACAACGTGCCGAGCCTCGTCTGCTGGTCGCCCCTCAACGAGACATGGATGCCCGACCGTGACCAGCAGCGTGCCCGACTGACCAACGACCTCTACTGGGCTACGCGCCGCCTTGACCCCACGCGGCCCGTCGTCACCACCAGCGGCGGCTATCATGCCGGCCACACCGACATCTACGCCGAGCACACCTACGTGCAGGATCCCGCAGCCCTCTACGAGCAGCTGCGCATGAAGGACGACGGCAGCGTCTACACCCAGTTCCCTGAGCACAGCCACCAGTGGCAGGGCGAGTGCTACATGATCGACGAGTTCGGCGGCATACGCTGGCTGAAGCAGATGCAGTCGCAGCAGGAGGTGGCCCCCGCCGACCAGTTCTGGGGCTACGGCAAGGATCCGCAGTCGCTCGAGGAATACTACGACCGGCTGGAGCGTCAGGTCAACGTCATCCTCAGCATCCCCCACATCGCCGGCTTCTGCTACACCCAGCTGGTGGACGTGGAGCTCGAGAAGAACGGCATCTACACCTACGACCGCGAGCAGAAGTTCGACATGGAGCGCATCCGCCGCATCTTCTCGAAGAGCCGCGAGCAGGCCCGTGCCGAGGTCGACGAGATGCTGAAGAAATAACCCACCGCAATCATTGTACATTATACATTATTCATTGTACATTATTATTCCACTAACTTATAAAAACAAAAAACTTATGAAACACTTTAAGACTCTATTGACTATGGCCATGATGCTGACCGCCGGTCAGGCCGCCATGGCCCAGGCCGAGGGCGAGCTCATCGACGTGCTGCCCGAGGGCGTCACCGCCAACGTGAATCCTGAGCGCAAGCAGGACAAACAGAAGAATATCGTCGTCGCCGGCTCGCCCGAGAAAGGCTACAAGATGTTCTTCGCAGCCGTCGATGCCGACCACGGTGAGGAGCTGTGGGTCAGCGACGGCACCAAGGAGGGCACCCACATGGTGACCGACATCGTCGCCGGCGTCGGCTCGTCGGACCCCAGCTATCTGGGTCGACTGAACGACAAGGTGCTCTTCGCCGCCTATACTGACGACTGGGACGTCCAGGCATGGGTCACCGACGGCACCCCCGAGGGCACCGTCATGCTGACCGACTATATGTTCGGCGCACGCCCCGTCTCGTTCATCCAGATGGATGAGAAGCGCGCCATCTTCGCCGCCTACGACGAGGAGAGCTCGGAGTACGACCCCGACCGCGGTCCGCAGCGCTGGCTCTGGATCACCGACGGCACACCTGACGGCACCCACCGCGTGGCCCGCTGCGACATGCGCTGGCCCGGCCAGGACAACACCACGCTGCACACGGCCTACGTGCGCGTCGGCCGCCGCGTCTTCTTCAAGGCCGACGACATCGACGGCACCACGGGCGAGGAGCTCTGGGTCACCGACGGCACCGAGGAGGGCACCTACTGCGTCATGGACGTCAACTGGGAGCGCTGGCCCGAGGGTGAGTGGGGCTATGCCGAGGGCTACACCCGCAACTGCGGACTCGACAACCTCGAGAACTACAAGAACGAGGGCTGCTTCTTCCAGGCCTGGACACCCGACTACGGCGGCGAGCCCTGGTACACCGACGGCACGCCGGCCGTCAAGCCCAACGGCCCCGACGAGTCGGGCGACGCCCACACCTATATGATCAAGGACACGCACCCCGGCAAGAACGAGGCCGGCATCGGCTATCACGCCGGCACCTTCGGCACCAGCTGGGAGGTCTACAAGGATCGCATGTGGTGGCGCGGCTGGGACCCCTCGGGCGGCTATGAGCTGGCCGGCTCCAACATGCAGAAGGGCGACTACGTCTACATTGACGTCTGGGACGAGGCTCCCTCCGTCAACAACAACTCCTTCGTCGATCCCGGCTGTATCTTCGACGGCTACTACATGTTCTGCGCTGCCCACGGATTCGACGCTGCACGCGAGGACCACTACGGTGGCGAGCTCTGGTGCACCGACGGCGAGAAGGTGTGGCCGCAGTATGGCAACTGGCGCCCCGGCACCCTGAGCAACTGGGTCAAGGAGCAGGTCGTCGCCGGTGGCTCGATGTACTGGTGGAATGAGGAGAACATCGTCGAGAGCGGCTATGCCACCTCCCTCTATCGCCTCGACGCCTGGGACGCTGAGCCCGTCGTCTGCACCCACATCGACATGCAGAAGGGCGACCTCGTCAACACCCTGCGCAACATGGGCGGCACCATCGTCTTCGCCAGCGACGCCACCAAGCGCGTCTATGCCTACAAGTACACCAAGCCCGGATGGGACGGCAAGAGCGATATGGGCTATCTGGAGCCCGACTTCCTGACCGAGGCCGAGAAGACGGCCATCGCCGACGTCAAGGCTGACCGCCCGCAGCAGCAGGGCGCCTACACGCTCAGCGGCGTGCGCATGAACGCCAAGAATCTCGGCCGTGGCGTCTACGTCATCGACGGCCGCAAGGTCATTAAGTAAATAAAGCGCGTCGGCAGACTATTTTCAAGTCGTGAAAATATATTTCCAAGGCACGAAAATCTATTTTCAAGGCATGAAAATATATTTTCAAGGCTTGAAAATAGTCCGCCGGGCAGTTTTTTCCCCCTATTAGCAGCACACAGAATGGAAAATAACCGTATCCCACAACATGACAGCCAGCGGCGCCGACAACTACTGGCGGCGTGGCTGCTTGCCTTTATGGCCTGTCTGCCGACGGCACTGTGGGCCCAGCAGGTCAGCGGCACCGTCACCGACCAGCAGACGGGCGATCCCCTCATCGGCGTCACCGTCAAGGAGTCGGGCACGCAGAACGGCGTCGTCACCGACTACAACGGCCACTATCAGATCAGCGTCGGCTCCGCCGCGTCCACGCTCGACTTCACCTATATGGGCTACAAGCGCCACAGCGAGCGCGTCGGCGGCCGCCGCCAGATCGACGTCCGAATGAGCTCCGACAGCCAGGTGCTCGACGAGCTCGTCGTCATCGGCTACGGCGTCCAGAAGAAGAGCGACATCACCGGCTCCATATCGAGCGTCGCCGGCAAAGACATCAACGACATGCCCGTCTCGTCGGCCCTGCAGGCCCTGCAAGGCCGTGCGGCCGGCGTGAACATCATCCAGAACACGGGTGCACCCGGCGGCAAGACCACGATCAAGATCCGCGGCACGGGCACCGTCAACGACGCTGACCCGCTCTACGTCGTCGACGGCTTCGTTGTCGACAACATCGACTACCTGAACCCCAACGACATCGAGAACGTCGAGATCTTCAAGGACGCCGCCTCCAGCGCCATCTACGGCTCGCGAGCCGCCAACGGCGTCGTGGCCATCACCACCAAGAGCGGCCGCGAGGGCAAGACGCGCGTCACCTACGACGGCTACATCGGATTCTCCAACCCATGGAAGAAGATCGACGTCATGGGCCCGGAGGACTATGCCCTGATGAACGACTACCTGACGGGCAACAACCGCTATTCCTACGAAGGACAGCTCTACATGTCGCCCGATGCCAGCGGCCAGCTCGTCTACGACCCCGCCAAGGCCTTCGAGCTCGACACCATCCGCCAGAACTCAGCCGGCAACTACTGGGACGCCGTCACCCGCACGGGTCTCAAGCAGCAGCACGGCGTCAGCGTCTCGGGCGGTACGGAGAAGACGCAGTTCCTCGCCTCGGCCAGCTACTATAATGAGAAAGGTATCGTGCGCACGAGCGACTATCAGCGCTTCAACGCCCGCCTCAACGTCAAGAACGAGATAGCCCGATGGCTGACGATGACGGCCAACGTGGCCTTCACCGCCGACGGCCGCAACGGCGTGCCCGAGGGCTCGTCCAGCATCCTGAAGCAGGCGCTCGCCGAGAGCCCCATGACCTATCTGCACAACACCAAGGGCTACTGGTACAGCAACAACCCGCTGGCCGTGCTCGACCGCAACAACGACGCCTCGCATCAGCAGCGCACCGACATGAACCTCAGCCTCGACGCCAAGCTGCTCAAGGGGCTGACCTATCAGTTCAAGGCGTCGTATTATAACACTCGCCAGACCAACGACAACTTCTCCGAGGTGTGGGGGCTCAACGAGGACTTCACGATGCCCACGTCGCTCACCGAGGTCTATAAGTACCAGATGAACACGGGTAAGTGGGAGGTCGACAACCTCCTCACCTACATGCTCGAGGCCGACAAGCACAGCCTGACGCTGCTCGCCGGACAGGTGCTCGAGGGCATGTCCACCAGCTACCAGCAGTCCTCGCGCCGCGGCACGCCCTCTAACGAGGACGTCTTCCACTACCTCTCCAGCGCCTACACGGGCGACAAGACCTACGGCCTCGACCGCGAGTGGACCTCCGTCGGCTGGATCGGACGCATCAACTACTCGTTCGACGACACCTACCTCATCCAGGCCAACATCCGTGCTGACGGCTCGTCGAAGTTCTCCAAGGACAACCGCTGGGGCATCTTCCCCTCCGTCTCGCTCGGATGGAAGTTCAGCAACTTGCCCTGGCTGCGCGACCAGAAGTGGCTCTCGCTGGCCAAGCTGCGTGTGGGCTGGGGCTTGCTCGGTAACAACCGCATCGACGAACTGGCCCGCTACACCTATCTCACCTCAGGCTACAACTATCCCTACGGACTGGGCAACCATATCCTCTGGGAGGGCTCGACGGCCACCGTCCTGGGCAACGACAACATCAAGTGGGAGAAGAGCGAGTCGTTCAACGTCGGCGTCGACTTCTCGTTCCTTCAGAACCGACTGATGTTCACCGCCGAATACTTCAACCGCCGCACCACCGACATGCTCCTGCGCGTGCCCACCGTCATCTCCGCCGGCCTGAACCAGGCGCCCATGACCAATGCCGGCGCCGTGAAGAACTGGGGCTTCGAGTACGACGTGAAGTGGCGCGACAACATCGGCAGCGACTTCCGCTACGAGGTGGGCTTCAACCTCTCGTGGATCAAGAACGAGGTCGCCTCGCTCGGCACCGGCAACGAGCCCATCTGGGGCACCACCGCCGGACTCGTCATCGACGACCCCGTGACGAAGACCGCCGTGGGCCAGCCCATCGGCTCATTCTTCGGCTACGTCACCGACGGCATCTTCCAATCCTACGACGAGGTGCGCGCCTCCGCCCAGTATGACTTCGGCAAGAACTACTGGGAGCAGACCACCATGCCCGGCGACTTCCGCTTCAAGGACCTCAACGGCGACCAGCGCATCACGGCCGAGGACCGCACCTATCTGGGCTCGCCCCTGCCGAAGTTCGTCTTCGGTATCCCCCTGTCGGCCGGCTATAAGGACTTCGACCTCACCATCTTCCTTCAGGGACAGACGGGCAACAAGATCTTCAACGTCATGGACAACGTGCTCTACAACGCAGCCAACGGCAACGTCTATGCCGACCTGCGCTCGCAGCACTGGTCAGGACAGCTCACCGAGGTGCGCCAGTTCTTCCCCCTCAACACCGGGGCCACCGTGCCCGACCTGCGACTGTCAGACCAGAACCAGAACTTCCGCGCCAGCGACTTCTTCGTCCACGACGGCAGCTATCTCCGCATGAAGGAGGTGCGCCTCTCCTACAACGTGCCGCAGTCATTCCTGCAGAAGGTGGGCATCAGCAGCCTCGCCCTCTCGCTCACGGCCACCAACCTGCTGACCCTGACGGGCTACAACGGACTCGACCCCGAGGTGGGCCGCGTCGTCGGCACCGAGGGCAACAACCTCAGCATGGGTGTCGACTTCGGCAACTATCCCCAGGCCCGCTCGTTCACCTTTGGTGTTAAACTCGGACTTTGAGAATTGAGAGTTGAGAATTTAGAATTGAGAATTAGGGAGTATGATTAACTTCAAACTGCAAACATATAATAAGGTGAAGATATTGCGGAAGCAAATTTTTCACTTTTCGCTATTCACTATTACCTGTGTCCTCGCCTCCTGCTCCGACTTCCTCGACAAGGAGATCACCGGCAATGCCACTGACCAGACCTACTACGACACGCCCTACAAGATGCAGTCGGCCCTCGACGCCGCCTACGACGTCCTGCAGAGCGATGCCTACAACGACCAGGAGTGGCGCTTCGGCGAAGCCATGGCCGACAACGTGCTCGGCACCGACGAGGGCCTGGCCTCGCAGATGGGACAGCTCGTCATGTTCCGCTTCAACACGTCGAACACGTGGATACGCCAGCGCTGGGAGGTCAACTACCGCGGCATCCACCGCGCCAACCAGGTCATCGCCAACATCGACCGCGTGCAGCTGTCGACCTCGGCCTATACCGCCTACCAGCAGGTGCGCCGCATCTACGGACAGGCCAAGTTCCTGCGCGCGCTCTACTACTTTAACCTCGTGAAGACCTTCGGCGGCGTGCCCCTGCGGCCCGAGGTGGAGACGGTCGACCGTCTCGTCATCCCCCGCAGCACCGAGGCCGAATGTTATGCCTACATCGAGCGCGACCTGCGCGAGGCGGCCGTCATGCTGCCCTCCGTATGGGGCGCTCAGGAGACGGGCAAGGCCACGCGCGGCGCTGCCCTCGGCCTGCTGATGAAGGTGCTGATGTATCAGGCCCGGCCGGGCGTCGCGAGTGAGAAGTGGGAGGAGATGACGCGTCTGGGGGCCTACATCATCGACGGCGCCCAGCTCACCATGGGCGACCTGCTCCGCTACGACGGAAAGGAGGACTGGGAGTCGCTGCGCCGCCGCCTGTGGTTCAAGCCCCGCGAGCTGAACACCCCGACCGACCCCTACGAGACAGCCGACACGCCCATGGAGTCGATGGCCAACGTCTATTCGCTGGAGTATCGCGACTACTACGGCCAGCCCCTCTCCGGCGGCGACCGCTGGGCCTACGTCTATCAGTGGTATGCCGACGGCGAGTTCTGCCGTGGCTCCGTCTTCGAGGTCGTCTTCAAGGAGAGTGCCGACGGCACGGGCGGCGACACCAACGAGGGTGCCGGCATCGAGCACTTCGACGTGGGCACCACGGCCATGTATGCCACCAGCGAGATCCTCACCTCGCTCTTCGGCGACGACATCCGCAAGGAGTTCACCATCCACCATCAGGGCAACACGCCCGACGGCGAGATATGGCAGGGCGGCGAGGGACGCCACGTGTCGCTCAAGTGGTATACGCCCAAGAAGGACCGCCCGCAGTATGCCGGCGACAACGGCCGCAACCGCCGCCTGATGCGCTATGTCGAGATTGTTCTCATGCAGGCCGAGGCCCTCAATGAGACGGGCGACCGCGAGGGGGCGCTGCAGAAGCTCAACATGTGCAAGGCGCAGGTGAACACCATCAACGGCAGCACCCGGCTCTATCAGCCCGGCTCTTACGGCTACGTGCGCGACCAGATCTGGCAGGAGCGCCGCATGGAGATGGCCTTCGAGTGGGACCGCTACTTCGACCTCGTCCGTCAGGGCCGCGCCGCCTCGGTGCTCCACACCTTCGGACGCTCGCGTCCCAACAGCCGCGGCCTCTACTTCCGCGAGGGCATCCATGAGCATCTGCCCATTCCGCAGAACGAGATCGACATGTCGAACGGCGTCGTCGAACAGAATCCCGGCTATTAAGAGTTAAGAATTAAGAGTTAAGAATTAAGAGTTGTCGCCTTCGGCGATTAGGAGTTATGAATTAAGAATTAAGAGTTAAGAATTAAGAGTTAAGAATTAAGAGTTGTCGCCTTCGGCGATTAGGAGTTATGAATTAAGAATTATGAGTTATGAATTAAGAATTATGAATTAAGAATTGACCGACGCGGCATAATTCTAAATTCTTACTTCTTAATCGCAGCGAAGCGAGAATAACTCTTAATTCTAAACTCTAAACTCTAAATTCAAAGAATTGAGAATTGAGAATTGCCTTTGCAATAAAAGAACAATGACGAACGTTATAAAAAAGAAAAAGGAATGAAAATCAGACAAATAGCCCTGCTCTGCCGAGTGTGCTGCGCCGGCTGCGTAGCCCTCGCGCTGACAACCTCTTGTGCTGACGACAACCAGGAGGCCCGCACGCCCGTGGCTCAGGTCAGGGTGGACAAGCAGCAGCTGGAGGTCAACGAGTCGATGACGCTCCACTTCACCGGCGTGGCCGACCAGGTGGTCGTCTACACCGGCGACAAGGACCATCAGTACGCCCTGCGCGACTCCAGCAACACGGGATTCGTGGTCAACAAGGACCTGCTGACCTATTCCTACTCCGTGCCCGGACGGTTCCATGTGGTCTGCGTCGCCTCGACCTACGACACCTACATGGGCGGCTCGCTCCGCCAGGACAGCATGTCGTTCGACGTGGAGGTGACTGACCAGGTGACCACCATCGACGCCATCTACACGACCGTGACGCCCAACGTCTATATGGCCCGCCAGCAAGGCGACGACTGGTTGTTGTGCCTGCCCACCAAGCAGCTCTACAACAACCGCGAGATGAACGTTAACGCCGCCCGCCAGCGACTCACCATCGAGGTGGGCAGCGACTCGGCCAAGGTCTTCATCGACGGCGAGCCCTACGTGGCCCGCAACTATTACGCCCTGAACACCGACCATCAGATCCGCGTCGTCTCAGGCTCGGGCATGCAGCACGACTATCGGCTTTGCGGCATGATCTATCCTGAGTTCAAGTCGCTCACCGTCGACGGCACCGCGCCCAAGCTCACCCGCTCGGCCTACTATCAGGACCTGCTGACCTACGCTGTCGGCGAAGGCACGCGACTCGAGTTCACCCTCGACGACGACGTCCGGCTCCTGGCTGACGGCCGCGAGGTCAGCTCGGGCAGCACCCTCCGGCGCGATGCCCAGTACACGCTGGTTCGCTCGCATACGGCTAACCCGCAGCTGCAGGCTGTCACGAGGGTGGAGTTTGTGAATGAATAATGTACAATGAACAATGTACAATGTACAATGATTGGTGAATGATGATGAAGAAGTTTCTTTTTCTGATGACCATGATGGCTTCCACGCTGGCGGTTCGGGCCGCCGGCGTGGAGCCTTACACCGGCTCGCGCATCTTCTGGGACACCAGCACACGCACCACCATCTTCAACGGCGGAGGCTATGCACGTCTCATCGAGTTGCAGGACGGACGGCTGATGGCCGTCTGCGAGAGCGGCGGCATCAAGGTGGCCTTCAGTACGAACAAGGGGACCAACTGGGGGGCTGCCACACTCATCGCCCCTAACCCCGCCGGCGTGGCTGAGGCCGTGCCCGACCTCATCCAGCTCAGCGACGGCACCATCATCGTCGCCTACAACCCCCGTCCGTCGGCTCCCTACAGCGAGGACCGCAAGTTCGGCATCCGCTGCCGTCGCAGCACCGACAATGGGCGCACCTGGAGCGACGAGATCTTCGTCAACGACGCCCACCACACGTTCAGCGACGGCTGCTGGGAGCCCTCGATGGTCGAGCTGCCCTCGGGCGAGGTGCAGCTCTACTTCGCCGACGAGGGTCCCTACACAATGAACGGCGACCAGCAGATCTCGATGTGCCGCTCTGAGGACGGCGGACTGACGTGGACCAAGGCTCAGAAGATATGCTATCGTCAGGGCTTCCGCGACGGCATGCCCGTGCCGGTGCTGCTCAGCGACCAGAGCGAGATTGTCGTCATCATCGAGGACAACGGCTGGGGCTATGGCGACTTCTTCCCCACGACCGTCCGCACGACGCTGGCCAACAACTGGCACGACGGCTACTGGGTCGACGCCGCTGACCGCAACCGCGCCAAGACGCTCAACCTCAGCTACTGCCCGACGGCCACGGGCGGTGCCCCCTATCTGCGCGTGCTGCCCTGGGGCGAGACGGTGATGAGCTATCAGTCGAGCTACGACAACAACGGCAAGCTGCAGATGCGCGTCGCCGTGGGCAACAGTGAGGCCCGCGACTTCAAGGCCATGTCGGTGCCCTTCAGCATCGGGGCCAACGAGGAGGGCCTATGGAACTCGCTCGCCGTCATCGACACGGGCGTCGTCGTCGCCGTCAGTGGCATTGCCGGCAACATCGAGATGATCAAGGGCTATCCTGTCCGACAGCTCACCGCACCCTACGGACAGCCCGCCGTCGACGGTCGCGTCACGGCCAACGAGGGCTATAAGACGCGCACCGCGACGCAAATCCTGCTGGGCTCGCAGACAGGCACCCGCGTGGCCGCCGACCTGGCCTACGACCGCGACTCGCTCTATGTCGTGGCGCGCGTCAGCGACCGCACCCTCGTGCCCAACGGTGCCAACGCCGACGCGCTGACGCTGCTGCTCGATGTGTCGGGCGAGGTGAACGACAAGCCCGCCACCGACTGCTACGAACTGATGATCCGCCCCGACGGCACGCTCTACCGCCTGCTTCGCGGCAACGGCAGCTCATGGCGCAATGCCGACAAGACGGTCGTGGCGGCACGCATCGCCACGAAGCAGGCTTCAACTAACTACGTCGTCGAGGTGGCTATCCCCTGGAGCGGACTCGAATTGGCCGCGCCGCCCGTCGACCGTCGTCTGGCCTTCGCCCTGGAGTGCACCGACAACCGTCAGGGCACGGCCTTCACCGAGACCATCCCCGACGCCCGCGCCTCGCGGCCCTTCACCTGGATGGAGCTGCGCCTGGGCACCATGCCCGAAGATGCGGCCGTCGGTGTCCTCCGCCGTCCGGCGGTCAGCGATGAGCGCTGCTACGACTTGCAGGGACGCCGCATCGGCCATCGTGATTATTCCAACCATCAACTCATAACCATCCGTAACGGACGTAAATACTTGACCAAATGAAACAGACTCGTGCATTTCTCTTCGCTTCTATTCTTTGTCTTCTGTCACTGGCAGCCAAGGCCCAGGACCGCAGCATAGTGCCACTGGCAGACCCCTTCATCCTGCTCGACGGCGACACCTACTACGCCTATGGCACCCACGACGCCAACGGCATCGAGGTCTGGACATCGACCGACCTGCTCGGGTGGCGCAAGCTCGACGCACTGGCCCTCCACAAGGACAACTGCACCGAAGAGCAGTGGTTCTGGGCTCCCGAGGTGTATCACAGGAATGGGAAGTACTACATGTATTTCTCGGCCAACGAGCACCTCTACGTGGCCACGGCCGATTCGCCCAAAGGGCCGTTCAAACAGGTGGGCGGACGCATGATGGAGAACATGCTTGGCGACGAGAAGTGCATCGACTCGAGCGTCTTCTACGACGAGGACCGGGGCAAGACCTACTGCTTCTTCGTGCGCTTCACCGACGGCAACTGCATCTGGATGTGCGAGCTCGACGACGACCTCGTCACGCCGAAGCCCGAGACGCTGCGTCGCTGCTTCGCCGTCAGCCAGTCGTGGGAGAACCTCCTGGGCCGCGTCAACGAGGGACCCTTCGTCTGGAAGCACAACACCATCTACTACCTCACCTATTCGGGCAATGACTACCGCTCGCAGGACTATGCCGTGGGCTATGCCATGACCCGTTCGCTCTCCACCATCGGCGGCGCCACGCCCTCATGGCAGAAGTATGCCGGCAACCCCATCGTCCGACGTGTGGAGGACCTCGTCGGCACGGGCCATCACTCGCTCTTCACCGACAAGGAGGGGCGCCTGCGCATCGTCTTCCACGCCCATCACTCCGAGACGGTCGTCCAGCCGCGCCGCATGTACATCGGCACGATGGAGTTCTCGGGCAACAGACTGCAGTTGACCGACGACCCCATCATCCGCCCCACCACGCCCGGCCGGGCCGCTGTCGACCCCGTCGTGGAGCCGTCGGCCCTTCGTCCACGTGAGTCCTTCGATCTCTTAGGCCGTTCATGGGCTGAGAGTCATTGCTTCACGCCGTTGCTGTCAGTCAGGGACGGCCGGAAATATCTCAGCCGATGAATCACCTGCGACTCCTTTTCGCCCTCGTCCTCGTCGCTGGCTGTGCTGTCGTCTCAGCCGCCGACTATCGCTTCCGCCATCTGACCAGCCAGGACGGACTGCCCCATCAGCAGGTGGAGACCATGGCTCAGGATCAGAAGGGAAACATCTGGATAGGCACCCGCAACGGCCTCGTCTGCTACGACGGCTATGAGATGCGCACCTACTTCCATGACGACGGCGACACCACCTCGCTCTCCAATAACTTCATCAAGGTCATCCGCTGCGACTCCAAAGGCCGTCTGTGGGTGTGCACTGAGTCGGGCATCAGCCGCTATCGGCCTGCCACCGACGACTTCGCCACCTACCACGGCTCCACCGAGCATGTGCTCAGCCTCGTCGAGACCTCCGACGGCAAGATCATCGGCGGCGGTGACAACCTCAGCGTCTACGACGAGCCGACCGACAGCTTCGTGCAGTATCCCTCGCTCGAGATCGGCTTCATCGTCTCAATGGCCGTCAGCCCTGACGACCGGCTCTACGTGGCCAGCAACTCCTCCATCTATTCCTACGACGCATCGTTGACGAAGATTACCCGTCTGGATCCCTCAATCTACGAAGCCTTCACCACCGGCATCGACGGCATCATGCCCATGACCTTCGACCATGAGGGCCGCCTCTGGCTGGGTCGCAACGGTCAGGGCGTCATGCGCATCGACCTCGCGAGCGGCCAGTCGGAAGTTTTTCCGCCCAGTCAGCTGTCAAACGGCATTGTCCGCTGCATCACGGAGGATGCCGACCGCAACATCTGGCTGGGCACCGAGCGGGGCATCACCGTCATCCGCCCCGACGGCACCATCGACATCATCCGCCAGCGCTTCCAGTCGCCGACACTCCTGAGCGACAACGCCATCTACTGCATCATGAACGACCGCCGCGGCAACCTCTGGGTGGGCAGCTACTTCGGCGGCGTCGACATCCTCCTGAGGGGCAACCGCCAGTTTGCCTGGTCGGAGCCCAGCTATGCTGCCGGACAGCTCAACGGCAAGGTGGTGCGCCAGATGGTGGAGACGGCCCCCGGCCACTTCTGGATTGCCACCGAGGATGCGGGCGTCGTGCTCTACGACGAAGCGTCCGGCGTGTTCACGCCCTTCGCCTCGCCCCAGGCCGACATGGGCACCAATGTCCATGCCCTCCACTACGACGCCGCGTCGGGCGAGATGTGGATCGGCACGTTCCGCCGCGGTCTCTTCCGCTATCATCTGCCTTCTCGCACCATGCGCAGCTATAAGCTCACCCATGGCCTGCCCTCCGATGCCATCTTCGACTTCGTCCGCGACCGCCAGGGACGCCTGTGGGTGGCCACGACGCAGGGCCTGCGCTGGTATGACCCGGCCACCGACAGTTTCCAGAGCTCGTCCGACGAACAGCTCAACATGGTGTTCGTCTATTGTCTGTCGACCGACGCCCAGGGCCATATCTGGGCCGGCTCGTCGAATGCCGGCCTCTTCTGCATCGACGGACAGACGGGCCGCGTCAGCCACTGGACCCGTCAGGACAGCGCCTTGCCCGACAACTACGTGACCTGCCTGCACACCGACTCGACGGGACGTCTATGGATAGGCACCAACAACAGTGGGCTGCTCTATATGGACGCCCCCTATAAGGAGATTAAGACCTTCGACGCCGACGCCCAGCTAAGTAACGCCACCATCTGCGCACTCAGCGAGGACAACCGCCGGCAGCTGTGGATCACCACTGGCCGCGGCCTCTACCGCTACGACCTGCGGCTGCATGCGCTGAAGCGCTTCACCACGCAGGACGGGCTGCCCACCAACCAGTTCAACTTCTCCTCAGCCCTGCTCACCTCCGACGGACGCATGCTCTTCGGCACCGTCGACGGACTGGTGACGCTCGGCCGGCAGCCATCAGCCGACAGCCGTGAGGCCGACGACCTGCGCCCGCTCACCGTCCACCTTGCTGCCCTCAGCCTCGGTGGGCAGATCGTCACTGCCAAGAGCGTCGACACGCCTCTCCGCCAGGCTCTCGACGATGCCGACACCATCCGCCTGAGCCACGACCAGGCCCGTTCGTTCACCATCAAGTATGGCGTCATAGAGCCCGGGCAGAACAGTTCCGTCGAGTATCAGCAGTGGTTTGAGGGTATCGACCGCGACTGGCACAGCGTCGGCAGCGAGCGCCGCTTCAATGGCTACAACCTGCGCCCCGGCACCTATCGGCTCCACCTGCGGGCCAACACCACGAACGGCGGGTGGGACGAGATGCCCGAGCGCACGCTCGTCATCATCGTCCGGCCGCCCTTCTACCTCTCCTCGTGGGCCTTCCTCTTCTATGCCCTCCTGGCCGCCGCCTTGGTCTATGTGGCATGGCGCGTCGTCAACGGCCGCATGCGGTCGCGCAACGAGGTGCAGCTGGCCCGCATGGAGAAGTCCAAGATCGAGGAGGTCGACCGCGCCAAGTTCGACTTCTTCACCACCGTCAGCCATGAGCTCAAGACGCCGCTGTCGCTCATCGTCGCCCCCCTGCGCAGCATCGCCTGTCAGGAGCTGAGCGAGGAGAACCGCGCCCACCTGGCCATGGCCGTCAAGAACACCCGCAAGATGGAGTCGCTCATCAACGAGCTCGTCACGTTCAATAAGATCGAGACCGACCAGTTCCCCTTCTATGTACAGAAGGGCAACCCCCTGGAGTTCATCGCCCGCAGCGTACAGAGTTTCACCGAGGCAGCCCGCAGCCGCGGCCTGCAGCTCAGCGTGACGACCGAGGACAACGGCGAGGACGTCTGGTTCTCGCCCGACTACGTGGAGCGCATCCTGAGCAACCTGCTCTCCAACGCCCTCAAGTTCACCCCCGAGGGCGGCGCCGTCAGCGTCCGGGCCAGCATCGTCGAGCAGCAGGGACTGACCTGCCTGCAGTTCTCCGTGGCCGACACGGGCATCGGCATTGCCGAGGAGGAGCTCCAGAACATCTTCAACCGCTACTATCAGACCAAGCGGGGCCACAACGTCAACAACAGCGGCTGGGGCATCGGACTGTCGCTCGTCAAGCGCCTCATCGATGTGCACCATGGCACCATCGATGTCAGCAGCCAGCTGGGCCAGGGCTCCACCTTCACCTGTCGCCTCTGTGCCGACGCCAAGGCCTTCGATGCCAAGAGCCTCATCACCGATGATAAGGTCATCGTCCCGCTCAGCCAGTATGAGTTCCGCACGACCACCATCCCTGACGACCAGACGACCAATCCCCCGGCCGACCTGACGGCCAATCCCCCGACCGACCAGACCCTCCTCATCGTCGAGGACAACACCGACCTGCTCGACTTCCTCTGCCAATACTTCGCCAAGGACTACCGGGTGCTACGGGCCGTGAACGGCCGCGAGGCCCTCGACGTCGTCAGCCAGCAGCCGGTCGACATGGTCGTCAGCGACGTGATGATGCCCGAGATGGACGGCGTCGAGCTCTGCCAGAAGCTGAAGTCGACGGTCGAGACCTCCCACATCCCTGTCATCCTGCTCACGGCCAAGAGCGACACGGCCGACGTCGTGGCGGGCTATAAGAGCGGTGCCGAGGCCTACGTCACCAAGCCCTTCGAGCCCGAAGTGCTCGCCCTGCAGATCAAGAACATCCTCCAGTTGCAGAAGACCCGCCAGACCGAGGTGCAGGAGGCCACCGGCGAGGCCGACCTCGAGGCCACGTCGCTCAACGAGCTCGACAAGCAGTTCATCCGCCAGATCAGCGACCTCGTCGACCGCAACATCGACAACAGCGACTTCTCTGTGGCCGACATCACCCGCGAGCTGCTCGTCAGCCGGTCGCTGCTCCACACGAAGATGAAGTCGCTCGTGGGCCTCTCCATGGGCGACTATATCCGCAAGAAGCGCCTCGACCGCGCCTGCCAGATGCTCCGTCAGGGCTGCTCCGTCAGTGAGACGGCCTACGCCACGGGCTTCTCCGACCCCAACTACTTCTCGAAGACGTTCAAGAAGCACGTCGGCGTCAGCCCGTCGGAGTTTAAATGACGCATTGGGGGGGAATGTGTGGCAATAGATTAAAGTTACAGACCCCACCCCCGACCCCTCCCCTTGAAGGGAGGGGAATAGCTACCGCACTGCCCGCCGCGGATGACGGCGCAGCCGCTCCCCTCCCTTCAAGGGGAGGGGTTGGGGGTGGGGTCTGTAATATCAGTAATATAAAAAAGAAATAACTTAAAGTCCAGACAAGATGAAGCGACTGATCCTTCTCCTGGCCCTGGCCGCCGGCATGACGGCCTCAGCGCAGGACTATCCGACCTACACCAACCCCGTGCTGCGCGGCGTGGCCGATGCCGGCGTCATCAAGTATGCCGGCAAGTATTATCTCGGCGGCGTGGCCACGATGGGCGACTTCTTCGTCAGCACCGACCTCGTCAACTGGGACCAGCGCATCCACGTCTACGACTTCGACACCGACTACAACCGCGGCACCGGCGCGCAGAACAATCAGGTGCACTCCGACGACATCACCTACGTCGACGGCCTCTTCCATCTCTTCTATTCGGCCAACTATTGGGGACGCGACCGCCATATCGTCCACACCATCCATGCCACCTCGCCCACCATCGAGGGCCCCTTCCGTGAGGACCGCGACGACCAGTGGTTCGAGAATCGCATCGACCCGCAGGTGTTCCGCGACGAGGATGGCAGCCTCTATCTCTATATGGTGAAGTTCACCGACGGCAACACCATCTGGGCCCGCCCCATGAACGCCGACTTCACGTTCAGCGGCGACGCCGTCCAGCAGTTCTCCTCGCAGCCCGGCACCTGGGAGACGATGGACAACCGCGTGGCCGAGGGGCCCTTCGTCATCAAGTATCATGGGCATTATTACATGATGTACAACGCCAACCACACCGCCGCCGAATACGGCAACTACCGGCTCGGCGTCAGCGAAGCCACCTCGCCCCTTGGCTTCAATCCCGGCAACAAGTACTCGCATCCCGTCGTCAGCCCGCAGACCGACCTGCTCGACGACAATTACACCGACCTCATCCGCTACGGCGCCGAGGGCTACAACGCCGTCGACCTCGCGAGCGACACCATCACGTTCACCGTCGCCCGCCCAGTCCCCTCGCGCCTGCTGCTGAAGCTGGCCCAGCGGGGCGGCGTCAAGGTGTCGCTCAACGGCCATCAGGTCGCCACCGACGCGCGTGCCGACTATAAGGTCACGACCATCGACGGCAGCTGGCTCCGTCAGGGCGAGAACACCTTCGTCATCGACCGGCCCGACGCGTCCCGCCTCGTCGCCCTCGCCCTCTACGACACGCGCGGCGAGCAGCCCCTGGCCGACGGCTCCTTGCTGCTCACACCCGGCCAACCCAACATCGTGCGCGGCCCGAACGGCTGGGAGTGGTGGCTCGTCTACATGGCCAACGAGGGCTTCCGTCGCGACCAGTACATCGACCGCATCCACTTCCTGGGCAGCCGCCTCACCGTCGACGGCATCAGCGGCCACAACACCGGCGGGTTCCATGCCGCACCCGCCCGGCCGCAGTACAGCGGCACGTCGCTCGACGCAGTGCCCTTCTCCGACAGCTATCTCCTCGAGGTCACCGCCCGTCCCCGCAGCGGCGGGCCGGCCGAGGTGTGGCGCATGGAGAAGAACCACCGCCGGCTGACCCTCTGGCGCGACGGCGTGCTCGTCCGTGAGGAGGCTGATGTCGACGTAGCGCCCCGCGACATCCTCGCCGCTGCCGCCGGCTACGACCTCGACTACGTCAGCTACAACGACGGATGGGACGAGTATGCCGACCGCTTCAGCGGATGGGGCACGCTCCGGCCCACAGCCGACGGACTGCCGCTGCCCGCCGGCGACCTGCTGAAGGGCCCGGCTGCCATGGACTATGAGTTCAGCGCCTGCTTCGACAATCGGGCCACCACCGACGGCCGCTACGGCGTCTATGCCGCCTATGTCGACGCCCGCAACTACGTCCGGGCCACGATCGATGCCCGTCGCCACCTGCTCGTCGTCGAGCAGTGTGTCAAGGGCCGCACCGACGTCACGGAGGTGCCCCTGGCCTACACCGCCGTCCATTATCCTGACATCAAGTACACCGACTCGTTCGAGAAGCAGTATCGCTTCGACGTGCCCACCCAGGTCAGCGAGGTGTGGTATTCTCATCTCGACGCCGACAACGACACCTATGCCCGCGACCTGGGGCTCAGCGCCTCCGCCCGTCGCTCCTATAATGCCGACATGGCCGGCCGCATGACCCTCGAATACCTCGATGCGGCCGACGGCGGCCGATGGAAGCCCGTCAGCTATCAGACCGCTGACAGCCCCCTGCCCGCATGGCAGCGCGTCGTGTTCCCTGCCGTCACGACCCAGGCCCTGCGCCTCATCAACGTCGACCCGACGGAGCACAGCCGCCTCGTCTATAAGCTCAAGACCACCCGCGACTTCCAGCAGCAGAACCAGCTGCGCGTTGAGAAGCGCGGCCCGCGGCTCCACGTCTTTGTCAACAACCGCTGCCTCGCCATGGTCGACATGCCCAAGGCCGTCGCCGCCCGCATCGGCCTCTACAGCGACCCCAGCGTTCAGGCCGTCCTCCGCAGCGACCTCTATTATCCGGTCTATTAGGGTGGGGGAGAAGCCTGGGAGTTTAGGAGTATGTTGGGAGTTTAGGAGTATGTCGGGAGTTTAGGAGTTCAGGAGTCTAGGAGTTTAGACGATAGAGACCCCACCCCCAACCCCTCCCCTTCAGGGGAGGGGAGAAGCCCCTCAAGACCCCACCCAGCTTCCCCGAAGTTGAGAAGTCGCTACGGCGATGTCCGACGGGAATGACGGCGCAGCCGCTCCCCTCCCTTCAAGGGGAGGGGTTGGGGGTGGGGTCTGTAACTTCAACAATCCCGCGAATTGTCCGCAACATCAACAATCCCGCGAATTGTCTGCGACATCAAGAATCCCGCGAATTGTCTGCGACATCAACAATCCCGCGAATTGCCTGCAACTTCAACAATCCCGCGAATTATCTATAACTATAACGATCCTTACTACAATTAAACCCAATAAACAAAATGAAGAGACATGCTTTTTGCTTTTGTGCAGCGCTGACGGCTGTGGCCGTCGCACTGCTCTCGACGGGCTGCAACAGCGGCGCCGCCAGTCAGCCCAGTGTCCTCGTCGAGGCGCTCGGCAGCAAGGCGTGGGACGCCTCACAGTGGATCTCAGTGGCCGACGCACCCGTCGTCACGGGGCCCGTCGACGACCACGAGCACGGCCGCTCGGCCGACGGCGCCAGCTGGTTCGTCAGCGACATAGAGAACGCCGACCGCGTCGTCAGCGCCCGCTGGATGACCACGGCGCTGGGCGTCTACGACCTCTACGTTAACGGCCAGCTCATCGGCCGCGAGGTGCTCAAGCCCGGCTTTACCCATCCGGAGAAGACGCGCCGCTCGTTCACCTACGACATCACTCCCCAGCTCCGCGCCGACAAGGGCGCCAGCAACCGCCTCGCCGTGCAGGTGACGCCAGGCTGGTGGGCCGACAAGATCGTCACGCCCTGGGGCCACGACGGCATGGTGGGCCGCCGCTGCGCCTTCCGCGGCGTGCTCCAGCTGACCTATGCCGACGGCACCACCCGCACGCTGGGCACCGACACCATCCACTGGCAGGCCGCCGTCGCCGGACCCGTCACCCATGCCGGCATCTTCGACGGCGAGGCCTACGACGCCCGCCTCGCCCTCGCCGACACGATGCTCCGCACGCCCATCGTCAACCGCGAGTTCCAGGGCGAGATACTCCCCACCGGTGGCGCCGAGGTCTATCATCGCGACGACCTCGCCCTACAGCCCGTGCGGGCCTACACGTGGACAGCCGTCAGCGACACGGCCGAGGGTCGCTTCGGGCGCGTCGTCATCGACCGCGACTATGCTCCCGGCGAGCCCATCACGCTCGACAAGGACCAGACGCTCGTCGTCGACTTCGGCCAGAACTGCGCCGCCGTGCCCGAGTTCACCTTCCGCGCCGACGAGGGCACCGTCCTGACGTGTCTGCCCGGCGAACTGCTCAACGACAGCCTCGGCGCCCGACAGCGCGGCATGGACGGCCCCGAGGGGTCGGTCCATCGCGACAACCTGCGCGCCGGACGCACCCACATGCGCCTCGACTACACCTTCGGCCCGCAGGCCGGCGCCGCCTCGACGTGGGCCACCTACAGGCCTCGCACCACCTTCTTCGGCTATCGCTACATCGCCCTGACGGCCACTGGCCGCGTCACGTTCCGCAGCATCAAGTCCATTCCCGTCTCGTCCATCGCCCTGCGCCTGGAGACGGGCCGACTGACCACGGGCAACGACCTCGTCAACCGCCTCATCCAGAACACCGTCTGGGGCATGCGCTCCAACTACCTCTCCATCCCCACCGACTGCCCCCAGCGCAACGAGCGCCTCGGATGGACCGCCGACACGCAGGTCTTCTCAGAGACCGGCACCTTCTTTGCCGACACACGCGCCTTCTTCCATAAGTGGATGCGCGACATGCGCGACTCGCAGGGCCCCACGGGCGGATTCCCCGGCGTGGCGCCCCTCGGACAGTACGGAGGCGAGATGATGCGCCTCGGATGGGCCGACGCCGGCATCATCGTGCCCTGGACCATCTGGAAGCAGTTTGCCGACACGGCCATCGTCAGCGAGTGCTGGGCGTCGATGGACCGCTTCATGCAGCACGTCAATGCCGTGCGCTATGACCACCAGGCGCTCATCGGCGAGAACGGCAACTACCAGTGGGCCGACTGGCTGAGCTATGAGCCCCTGGAGAGCTGCGGCGGCGGAGCATTCCGCGACGGACAGCCCCTGCCCGAGGCCGTCAGCTACTGGAACTATCTCTCGGCCTGCTATTGGCTGACCGATGCGCAGATGATGGCCGACATGGCCCGCGCCACCGGCCGCGACGCTGCCACCTACGAGCAGATGGCGCACGAGGCGAAGGAATACCTGAAGGAGACCTTCCTCGCTGACGACGGCACCTTCCGCACCCCCATCCTCAACACCATGCAGACGCCCGCACTCTTCGCCCTGCGATGCCAGCTCGTCGAGGGCGAGCCGCGTCAGGCCATGATCCAGCGGCTGCGCCAGAACATCCAGGACCACGACGGATGCCTGCAGACCGGATTCCTCGGCACCTCGATACTCATGCAGACACTGACCGACTGCGGACTCTCCGACGTGGCCTACTCGCTGCTGCTCCAGCGACGCAACCCCTCGTGGCTCTACAGCGTCGACCAGGGCGCCACCACCGTCTGGGAGCGATGGAACAGCTACATGCAGGACCGCGGCATGGGGCCGCAGGGCATGAACTCGTTCAACCACTACGCCTACGGATGCGTCTGCCAGTGGCTCTGGGAGACGGCAGCAGGCATCAACGCCGACACGGCCGACCCGGGCTTCCGACACATCCTGCTCCGACCCGTGCCCGACCCACGCCTGGGCCACCTCGACGCTGAGTATCACTCGCCAGCAGGCCTCATCCGCAGCGCCTGGCGCTACGACGGCGACCGCTGCACATGGCAGTTCACCGTCCCCGACGGCACCACGGCCACCGTCGTCCTGCCCGACGGCTCCGAACCCCGCGACTACGCCGCCGGCAGCTACACCGTCGAGCTGAAATAATCTCTACATTATATTATCTTATACAATGATTTCTTTTTTACAAAGATTGAAAAGATTTAAAAGATGGGCTGACGCGATGTGTGTGTCACGACTGTCCGCATGGAATCTTTTTCATCTTCCTAATCATTGTTGAATATATAAGCTATTATTGTTCATCTTTTTAAAAACAAAAAAAACAAGACAAAACAAAATAAAACATTCTCATAAAGTCTGTTTTGATTTGTTTTGTCTTGTTTTAGTAATATGCAAAAATAAATTGGTACAATTTGGCCGCCCCCCTGTAGGAGGCGACGTGTCCCCACGTCGCACGTGCCGCAGGTGTCACGTGAGGACACGTGACCTCCTAAATCGTACCAGCTTTTTTTTTACGGTCACCTTAAAAATATTATTCAAGTTTCGCTTGTACTAATTATCTGATAATGAGTGTCACTTCGTGACAGAAATCTAGCAAATCTTTTCAAATCTTCCAAAGCAGATTTGTTTGATTTGTTCAGATTTGAAGGATTTCTCGCCGTAGGCGACTAAAAATCAAGGTTTTTCGCATGCTTGCGAAAGTTGAGAATATTATATGAGTCATTCGTGTCCAATTCATGCGTATTATATGTAGCGTCGCAGACAAGATAGAAGAGAAGTCCTGCCTGCGGCGCTACATGTAATATCCATGAATGACCATGAATGTCTCAAAAATATTATATGTCCTATTTTTTTATGAAAGAAATTAGCAAGAATTAGAAATAATTTTTTCTCGTTTCTAAAACTGACGGCACGGCGTGACGCCATGACGTCACGACGTGATTTCATGCCGTCACGACGTGACCGCATGTCGTCACGCCGTGACGTCAGTTATTCCCAACGGCTTTTTTGCTTTCTTCGATGAAATTTGCATGAAAAAACTTATTCTTTTCTTTGCCCATAACGAAAATAAGTTGTACCTTTGCACCCGAATCCGTGGGAAGGACCCGCGGACGTGCTCAAATCCAGACCGAATCGCAACCTCGACATGGATCGAAGGGCAATACAAAACATTTGTGGCACACGCTGAATAAACGTGTAACTATCAAATTGTCACTTAGGCACAGACCTCATTCTTTCCACTACTAAATCGCTGTAAATCAGCAATATACAATCCAAATTTTCATTATCGCCGGACATTAAAAAAAACGTCGGCTATGCACAATTTGGCACTTTTTAAACCAAAAAAGCACTATTCGGACCAAAAAACCTTGCAAATTCCGTGCAAATTTTTGGCCTCAAAATTCCCTGTCTACGGGCGTTTTGTGAAGGCACCTTGCAAAAAAACTTGCAAATTCCTTGCAAATTTTATTTTTCTCCGAAAAATCATGCCAATGTGCGGCCCATTAACAGACTAATTTTTAATGTACATTATGGCCAAACTAAGATTTTATTTGGACCGTCGTAGCGTAAAAAAAGACGGGACCTCTCCACTGAAAGTTCTAGTTAATATTAGACAAACGAATTATATGATTTCGGTTGGAATAGATCTACTTCCAACCCAGTGGGACATTGAGAAAAGAATGGTAGTTAAACATCCACGAAAAATTTTTCTCAACAGCTACCTTACAGAAATGCTCGTCAAGGGTGAAGAAACCCTGATGACTGAACAGAAGAAACAAGGGACAGCTCTTTCGATAATCCAGGTTAAGAGTCTTATGTCCTCCCTCTTCTGCAGCTGCAAGGAACCTGAAGGAGAGATAGTAGGTATTTTCAAAAAGATGATAGCAGACAAGAGTAAACGTAAGAGAACTCAGGAAATCTATGCTGCCACTCTCAGAAAGATAGAGAAGTACCTGGGGAAAGACGCAAACTCTCTGACTTTCGAGGACATCAATCCGAAATGGCTGAAGAAGTTTGAGGAATGGCTTACTATAGACTGTCCGCATTTGAATGCAAGGTCAGTCCATTTCCGTAACCTCAGAGCTGTATTCAACAAGGCCATCGAGGATGAATTAACCACTAACTATCCCTTCCGCAAATTTAAGATTGGGAAGGAGCCAACTCGCAAGCGTTCCTTGACGGTAGAACAAATTCGCTCCCTTTTGACGATGGAAGTCAGACCTTATCAGCAAAAGTACGTTGATACGTTTTTCCTGATGTTCTACCTCATGGGTATCAATGCCATCGACTTGCTCAGTGCAACTCACAACCAAGTTGTTAATGGGAGATTGGAATACAAGAGAGCCAAGACAGGTACACTCTATTCCATAAAGCTGGAGCCCGAGGCCCTAGAGATCATTGAGAAGTATAAGGGCGTACGGCATCTGCTCAGCTTCTGCGATAAAAAGAAGAACTATCGCCTCTTCATGAGGAACATGAACAAATGCATGCAAAAACTCATACCCGGGTGTACTTCGTATTATGCCAGACATTCAGTGGCATCTATAGCCGCAGAACTCGATGTCCCTTTGGATACCATTGCCCGTATGCTGGGACACACGGACTCAACTCACCGCGTCACGCTTATATATGTTGACTTCAACCAGAACAAGGTTGACGAAGCCAACAGACGTGTGATAGACTACGTACTATATAATAAAAAGTAGAGCCTGATTTTGCCGGTCCATAGCAAGGTGGTGTTCTCAGAAGATGAGAATATCACCTTTTTGTTTTCTTGCATCTCCGGTGACTGTGGCCTGCAGACACTCGTTACACCATTTTATATATAGGTTGCAGACAGGCCAATGGACATCCACTATATCTTAACAGTCTCATGATTTGGCAACCCTTTACCAGCATAATCCCGCCGACAATCATTCTTCGTCATTTGTTGTGCATCAAGTAGAAATCCTCTTTTATCCCACCCGGTACATCTTTGATGGGCTCCACTTATCCCTCAGCGCGCTTCGAACGCAAATGAACTTACCGATGGCATCCTGTAAGATGATCCATCCTCTTCATGTGTCATCTGTGTTTTTGCAGACACATTTTCAGACGTGGTTATCACTCATTTTTCTTTGCAAAGATAGCGCAGGCGTCATTCGGCAAGTACCAGTCCCAAATTCCCTATTACCGCACAAAATTCCGACACGCTTTCCGCTTTTTCTTTCCCTGAAGGCAAGGGCGAAGCCAAAAGAAAAAGTGGTTTTTCAAAATTTTGTTTGTAATTCCTTGACCTTTACATTCCTTCTCCCTGCCAGCTCTATATTGCACGTAAAATTTATTTATAAACCACTAAAAATTAAAGTCTTATGCAAAACAACAACAATTTTCAGATTTCAGGCTTCATCGCCCAGGACGCTCAGATCCGTCAGTTCACAACCTCAAGCGTGGCCCGCTTCCCTCTGGCAGTTGCCAGGACAGAGAAACATGAGGGCAAGGATAAGAGGGTATCAGCGCTGATGCACATCGAATGCTGGCGCAAGAACGAGTCCGCCGCCGACTTTGAGCTGCTGGCAAAAGGAAACCGAGTCCAAATCAGCGGCCATTTCGTTCCAGATGAGTGGACAGACAAGAATGGCGTGAAGCACAACCACATCATCATGGTGGCCAAGTCTATCACGGCTGCCAATGCAAAGGCCGAGGACAAGAAAACAAAGAAGGAGGCCAAGTGACCTCCTTCACCCTATCACAAGAAGTCGGAGCCTGGCAAAAGCCTGGCTCCAACTTTGCATTAGGTTTTACCATTCATTTCATACAACGTGTTAAGAAGCAATTCCTGCTCCTTTTTTCTGGCTGTCTAGAGACTACAAAGGTATAAAAGCGTCTATACTCTGCGGATTGTGCGATTTTTTTAATGATTCCGCACAGTATGTAAAAATTAGACTTTTATTATAAGTCATACATGTACATCAATACCAGATTATTCATTCAACTTGATTTAAGACTATTCTTTAGTATACCCAAACGCCTACATTTTCCCTTATGTCATCAAAATGTTGAAGGCTCAACATTTTCGGAACATATTCTCTGTCGTATGTTTCTCCTTTGCTTGTTCCGAAGAGTCGCCGTCATGCTTGCGCCGGGAATGTCGTTGTCTCAAAATGGCAAGTGCCAGGGCACACACCCTTTTGTGGGCTTCCCTTAAGGAAAACGCACCGCCAACAATATTCTCGGCACGACACTTCTTCCGCAAGCTATCCGAAACATATCTGACCTCGAAAGTAATTCCAGGGTGTTGCTCACCCATGACATGGGAAATAGCAGATCGTTTCACAATCTTCCAGCACTCCATTCATACTACTTTGCAAGTCAGGGACGGCACTGGATGTTTTCCTCCACAGGCCACGACTTCCCCTGAAGCCGCAGAGCCACACCTCTCATCTTATAGTGAACGTTGTCGGTCTCAGAAGAACAAGTATGGTCATACACATTCCTCTGTGCTGCCAACAGATGTGCCAGGCATACTGGCTTCATTTATTGGCAGCACCGACTGACAATGTTCACTGATGAAAGGCGGGCACTTCTTGCTTTCGGCTAAGTTGTCATCCTGCTACAGAACTGTATTCATCCTGTGCCATCCCTGCCACTCACCACGCATGAAATGACTGCTGCAGGAAAACTGATTGCATAAAAGAAACAGGAGAACTAAATTCTACCCGCCCGAGCCATTGTCCATATTCATGCAATCGTCTCATGCCCCCCTTCATTTATTGTCTTCTAATTTCCATTTCCATCATTCCTGTCCTTCCTCGCTTTTTGCAGCCAACCAATAGCCGTCGTCAATAATCAGAGTCCTTTTTACCTTGCAAAGGTAGGGCAACCTGGCGGAATGCCAAGAACCATTACACGATTCCATGACTGTTTTCGCGGCAGCCTTCCACAGATTGCATACAATCTGGGTATTCCACGAAAACAGCGATGGAATTTCTTGGCTTATCCTCCTAATGGTTGCTCCATGATAAATGCAAGTAAAAAGGCTCTATGACGACGGATCAGTCGATGACATAAAAAAAAAACTCGGACTGACACAATGGAAATAATTCTTTAAGTAAAAAAGGATATGAGTCAGGAAAAGCCGATAACTCTCAGACAGGTAACGGGAAGTCCAACCAGCTCCCCACAAAAGAATTACAATCATGCAAGGATTAGCAAACCTTTTCTTCACTTATGTGAAGTATGACGGACAGAAGAACTTCTGTGCCTTTGACATCAACGAAGGCCGCCCGGTGAGTAACCTTATCTATGCAACGATGGTGGAGGACACTATCGAGAACCGTTTGAAGCTGCAGGAGCTGGCCACGGCAAACGACAACATCAACCTCACCATCCAGCTCAGAAGCCGTAATGGTAGGATTGTATATCAAACCCAATAACAACTTTTTTATTATTATGAGCAAGAACGTAAAAATCACATTCCAGCCCATTATCTGGAAAGATGAGCATCTTAATAATGCAAGTCAGGGTATCGGCATCACGACATGCCTCGTGAGCGGTGAGACGAAAGAGCAGTTGTTTGAGAATATCAGACACAAGATATGGGCCATGTCATCAGAGGCTTGTATCCTCGATGAGGAGGTGGCTGCGGAGTATAACAGATGGATTGCCGACAGTTGGAAGGATGAGAATGTCCCAGCCGAAATAAACAACATTGGCCAAAGGGACATGTACCTGGCCCTGCCTTACTCTAAGTCCTTCAAGCAGTGGCTCAAAAAGAACAACTGACATGGTCATCATCAACGGATTCAGTTTCTATGAGGAACCGGGCATTTGCGGAACATGCCCGTTCCTCATGACTGGCAACACCAGCGTGCCAGGCATATCGTTACACAGCAACCGTGGCCTTTGCATCCAGTGGAACGAAGAGCATCACACATGGGCACATGTTCCACGCCGGTGCAGTAGACTCTTCAAAAGCGCATTCGCGCAATACAACGACAGCGGACAAGAACTAGTGATAACAAAAAAGAATTAAAGCATTATGGAAAAGATAAAAGTGTATCTTGCTGTCTGCATCATCAACAGCAAGGCGGAGGTGAGCCAAATTGCAGAAAGATACTTCAACGATTACAGCTGGAGATTGAGGATGCAAGAGGAAGCCGCCAAAGGAGAGTTCCAGATATATTTCACTGAGACGGAAATCTTTCACTAAACAACAAAAAAAACAGAGCTATATGAAAACGAGAAAGTATAATTGGCTGGTACGTCTCATTGACAGAATAACGAAGACGGACTGCCCCAACAACCACTGTTTCAATTACTATGGGCGCAAGGTCGGTCTCAGCTCAGGAACCCGGGACTTTGTTGACGTGACCATCCACGACGGACGCTCACAAGTCTGCTTCAGCTTTGACTTCTTGACCAAGGAACTGTGTCTGGAGAGTTACGAGACCTATGCACAACGCGACGTTATCATTAAGACTTTCCGTCACATCTATAACAGCCGGTTCGAGCAGGTGAGCATAGCTGCTGACGAGCCCTGGGACGATGAAATCAAGCCGTATCGTGATATGATAGGCAATGACGAGTACGACCAGGAGGCAGTAACCCGTGAATATGAGGAGCTGCTTGCGTTTAAAGCCAAATAACCACAACAAAAAGCATACAGCTATGACATACGATGAAATCAATTCCCTTACCTCCCACGCTTGGACAATGGCAACAAGAGCGGCAAGCAACATCACTAATATTGAAAACCTGCTTTGGGACATCAAGGTGAGATATTCTGATGAACCCCACCGAAGGAAGGTGGAAGAGGCAAATGCCAGTATTGCTCTTGTTCGTGAACAACTGAAGAAAACTCTCGCGGACCTCGACCAAATCAGTGAGGAAATGAAAAGATACCGTAAACATTAACGCCACAATAGCTCGTCTATGAAAATCCTGCTAAGTAACACCAGCAAAGGGAGTCAGTTCCATATCATGGGACTGACCTCGGAAGAATTCTACGCCATCAGGCGTGCCCTCGGCCGGGATGCGAGAATTGCAGCAGACCCGGACGTGAAACATGACGGATGGCTGGAACATGAGATAGTAAATGCCATGAGTGCCTGGAATAACTTCAGGGCGGCAGAGAACAATACCATCGACATGCCCATCGCGGATAAAGCGTAAAGACATCACAGCCGCATTGTCAAAAGGCTCTTTCACCATCAAGTGAGAGGGCCTTTTTAACAACTTGCGGTCATCAAAGTGTTAAATCAAGAGTTTGTCCTCAATGAATTCTGATGTTCAGACAAACAACCATACCTTTGCACGCATCATTCACCAAAACACTATCCACATGAAGTATCAAAAGAAATGTTCAAGAGGAATGACATGGCTCATGGCAGCCATGTCATGTATGATGACGCTGCTGTCCTGTGGTAAACATGAAAGCAGCCGGTTTGTGTTCCATTCGTCTGAAGAAGCTGTGACCGCCTGCCACAAGGAACTGTCAACCCTCCGGGAGATAAAGAAAGCTGACATCGGAAGACTGACAGCGGTCATAGCCGACTGGCTTGCGCTTCAAGATTCAGTGTATAACTTCATGGCAAAAGACACAACTATACATTTGAACACATCCCTGACCACAGACTATTACAATGTCTCAGACTCCATCAGGGGGGAACTTGCCCGTATCGCCAAACTGCAGACCCGTTCACTGCGTGACGTGACTTACCTGAAGATCCACACGGCGCAAGGGCGTTCCAAAGTCCAGGAGTCAAAAGAATTCAAGACCGCCTGCGGGCTGTTCAGAGACATGGACAGAATGAGTCTCTACAGTGACCTGACGGCTACGCTCTCGACATACGACAGGCTTCTTGACACCACTGTCGCTTTCCCTAGAGAGAGCGGGGTGGTAGATTTCCTTTGTAAGGAAGACAGATGCTTCCGTTCCCTGATGACCTTCCTTTACGAGGTGGATCAGCAGGACCTTGCCGCCATTACAAGCAAGACATCACGGCTGTTCGATAACCTATACGGCATGGTGCCAGCAGACGGGAACAGCGCGGTCAGCGAGAGGATGACGCTTCTGCTGACCATGAGGTTCAACCGTCGCATCATACAGAATGCGGAGGCATGCATGAAGGACATACATGCCCGCAGACCCCTGAGCGACCAGCAGAGAGACAACTACCGATGGATGCTGATACAACCATTCATGTCCATCGACGGCTATGCCATGTCACTGCTGACAGACCGGCAGGAAAAGACATTGTTGCTTATGGCAGACGAACTTCCGTCCCTTTTCGCCTTTCTAGACGACATGGCCGGTAACAGCGCCACACCGCGTCAGCTGGACAAAGTGCTCTCGGACTTCTTCCTCAATACCTACCTGAAATCATCTTTGTAAGACAGGTTGTCCAACTATTCCATCCGCAATATTTACAACAAGACAATACTGGCTATGAATGAAGAATTCCTTACAAAGAGCCTTGAAGAGTTCAAAACGAACCTCAAGACTTACCTTTCCACCTATCTCAAGCCCGTTGATGTCACACTAGCCCTGAGAAATGACTATGCCGAGTGTGTGTTTCCATTATCCTGCCAGCAGCTGGCAGAGGACATGACGGACGAATTCGTCACCTGCCTGCACTATCACATCCTGTATGCCAGGAAGAGCAGCGACGGTACCGAATACCATGTCGTACTCTACTCACGGCCCTACGAACATGACATGACGGTTGTCATCATGGACTCCATCCAGCACGGCCTGATTGAAAGCGTGAAAGTACTGTTCTTCGATTCCCTCGACACCATGTACCGCTATGTCAGGCAGATGTGGTTAGACTCCCTCTTCCAGAAAAGTAAGCTGCTGGAGGGCATTGGTCAGGAGGCAGAACTGATGCAGGACTTTCTTTAATAATCGTAACGCATACTTAAATTATGTTGCACATCAAGATCATACTGGCGCTGCTCCTGTCAGCCATACCGTTCCTCTTCAAGCACCTCATCGTGCCAAGGAAGGACTCTTCACCAGGCTGCAGTAATGCCATCGCCGCTGTCGGCGCGACAAGACCATTCATCAATAAGTGTGGTCGTCAATTATTCAATATGTCAATAAAAATATATAACGCCATGAAGCATAGTGCCGAGGCAAGGAAACTCTTCTCTTTAATCCTGCTGCTGATCCTGCTGACCATTGTCATCGTAGACTTCAATGCATCGGCATCCATAGCAAGGAAGGTGACAAAGGCCGCACAGGAGAGTGGCAGTCTGTCGGAAGAGGTGATTGGACTATACACTGTATACCGTCCTTATCTTACCTTCCGATATGCGACCTTGCTGGCCGGTCTGATGACCATGCCCTTTTTCTCTTACAGGCTGACCGACAGGATCCTGTCACGCCTTGCCGGCAGCAGTAGGCTATTTGCCGTGATGAGCGTGGTCACGATGTTCCTGCTGGCCTTGTCCGCCATATGCTATTCAGGAAGGAACATCATCATTCCCCAGATGCTGTTTGTCATCCTCGGCGCATCATCCGTCTATCCCCAAAAGAGACCGGATGTGGCATCCTGTCATATCCATTCCCTATCAGAGGAGTTGATGAGCAGAGTATACCGTAGGAAGTACGGCATGTGACATGATGCCATTTACACTTACCTGCATACTCCACATGCTCAGCAGCGGACTGGAACAAATAATGTACACTACTGTAAACAATCATAAAGAAACAGAACAATATGACATCCAACATACAGAACAGCCCGGACGGCCGGAAAGTCACTCTTGAAGTCGTCACGTCATTTGAACTCTGGGACTATCTCCTGGACGGACGTACCATGACCAACCAGGCCAAGGGGTGTAAGCACCGCTACAGCAAGGCGGAGGCTTTCTTCGACCTTCTGGACCGGCAGCGCATATCCAACTCCACATTCGATGACGGCTATATGAACAGCAGCGTCCTTCTCCTGGCAAATGCCTGGGGATGGATGCGCCCCACGGCGAAGAAATTCCTTGACACACTCGCCTCCATGGACGTCGTCACGCTCACCCGCATGGGTAACAGCACCGTCGTCCGCATTAACAACATCGTGGGTGATGACACCACGACAGTGTCAAGCCGTGAGAGGCTTGACGATAACGGCCAACCCGAATCACCGGTGCCCTCGACGGGCACCGTCGCCCATCCTCCGGCGGACGAAGAACCTGACGCCACTACGTAGCGTCAGAGAGCGGTAACCAGAACCGTAAGTCCCCAGCCATGCGCTTGCGCGTATGCCTGTGCCCTGTACAGTCTGGTTATAGCCTAATATGCGGTTTTGTGCTCAGGTGACCACAAAGACACGCGCCGGCCGTGCTAAAAAGAGCAAGCTCCACGGCCCGGTATTAGGCTCAGGGCTACGCACTAAGAACCCCATCTCTCAGATTAAAACATATCAATATGGAGAAAAAACAGAAACAAGTGTGTGACATCAGGGCCGGCAAGGGCATCACGATAGCCCAGAGCAACGAGCACCTGCGTAACGGCCAGCAGTATGCCTACAACAACAAAGTGTCAGGAAACATGGATCCGACAAGGGTACACCTGAACTTTGAGATCGGCAGGGGCGGCATCGTCAAGGATGTTGACAAAGGCCGTTCCATCCCCAGGCGCATCCGGGAGATCCTGAAAGAGCGCGGAATCACAGATCCGAACATCGGCCTGACGGCGGATGATCCCAGACGGCGCTATACAGTGGCGAATATCATCCTCCAGGGGTCGAGGGAGAGAATGCGGGAGCTGGCCTTCGGCGACCAGGAAGTTGACTACAAGCGAGGGGCAGACAACACACACGTCACTCGCAACGCCGCCATAGAGCAATGGGCTGTGGACATGTACAACTTCATGTCCAGGAAATATGGTGAACAGAATATTGCAGCTTTCATTGTACACCTCGACGAGACCAACCCCCACATACATTGCACACTGCTTCCTATAACAGAGAAGAACAGGTTCTCATACAACAGGTATTTCGGCGGTTTCAACGGTGACAAGGACAACGGAAGGCGCAACTTCCTGCAGCTCCACGACGAGCTGGCAGAGGTCAACAAGAAATACGGTCTGGCTCGAGGTGAGAGCGTGGCACTGACAGGTGCCCGGCACAAGTCACACCTCCAATGGCTCGAAGAACAGGTAGCCAAGAACGACGAGACCATCGGGCAGCAGAGACAGCTCCTTTATGACATCAGCAAGGAGGTGAAGAAAGCAGAGACCCGGCTGAAGGGACTGACCACCATGCTGGACAACCTTGAGAAGCACAGGCTGGATATTCTGGCAGATATTGAACTGCTCGAGAACGATGTCGCCGACAGTGAGACACAGAAGGAAGAACTTGACCGGCAACTGCGTCAGTTGAGGACAGACCTTCAGCTGACAGAAGACAAGATAGCAGAGCGCAAGGCTCAGCTGCTGACGGCGACGGAACAGCTTCGCGAGCTGAACCACAGCAGGGCAGAGCTGCAGCAGGACTATGACGATATGCAGCGGAAGATCTACAGGGGGATGACAACCCTTCAGCAGAAGACCTACCGCGACATGGAAGCCATAGGCTGGGAGGTGGCTGCACAGGAAGCCGTCGGGCGTCGCAGTGAGGTAGAGGAGTTCAGAAGCATGCTGTCCCCAGAGCTTGAAACGAAATTTAACAGTCTGCTCGACGGCTCCATGTTCGAGTCCATGGCATCACATGCCGTCGAGATGACGGCGGTGGCAGGTGCCCTTTTCCTCGGCTATGTCGACCAGGCCACGCAGTATGCGGAGAGCATGGGAGGCGGTGGCGGCCCCGGCCAGGGATGGGGACGAAAGAAGGACGAGGATGACATGGCTTTCGGAAGAAGATGCTTCCTCCTTGCCAGGAACATGCTGTCACCAGGAGGAGACGGCACACACGGAGAATCCGCAAAGAAACGTGCCGGTGTCAAGAGATAAATAACTATTAAAACAAATAATTCAATAATAAAATAACAATGGAAGAAATAATGTCATCTGCCGAAGTCGCTCGTCCTACTCTGGAAGAGCTTGAAAAGCGAATAAAGGAAGAAGAAAAGAAAAGGAAAGATTTTGACAAAGAGTACAACCGGCTCCTATCGGAAAGGAACAAGCTCAGACGCTCGCAATCACTACTTTCCTTGCTCGACCGTCTCCTCGCCTTGGCCGGGCTATGCCGGAAAGCAGGAAGGGACAGTCTGCGTGCAAGAGTGGAAACGCTTGAAAAGGAGAAAGACAGTGAGTCCGCCCTCCGCGTCACGGAGATGAAACGCCTGAGAATGAACCTGGCTGCGGTAGCCCAGCAGCAGGAGGATGTCCGGGAGATGGCAGAGAACTGGAAACAGATAAAGGCCAAGTATGAGGAATACCAGGAACTGGAACGTCAAGGCAACGTCACCAGACCCAAGAAGAAGTGATGCCTTATCTCTTACTACTCTAACTAGTGCATGGATGTGGATAGTTAAACTTTATGTACTAAAATCAGAGGCATAATAAATGCGGAAAAACCGATTGTAATGGTTGTGAAGTTGCGGGTATAAGACAAATAAAGGTGCTACAAACAATAATACTCATCAAAAATGTCGAAACAAATAAATGAATTATGAGTTTCGACACTTTATAAGGAATTATAGCAGTTGCAAAATTGCGAAAACAATCTCATCCATACAAATTGGAAAAGCCGAGCGCATTTGCCCCCGAGGGCAAACGTGCTCGGCTTTTCCAGTAGCTGATATTTTCTAATTAACAATACAGTTCTCAGGTTTGAGCCTTTTTTAATTTCATTTTTCAATCTAGGAAAGTGCCGCATTACTTTCTAAGAATGATGTTCACTAGAACCGTCACGTCAGCAATGGTTATTGATCTATCCTTGTTTACGTCAGCCGCACGGCGGTTGTATTGATATGGCTCCACGCTGTCCTTGCCCAACATGATGTTCACCATTGCTGTAACGTCAGCAATGGTGATCAGACCGTCATAGTTGACGTCGCCTATTAACAATCTCTTCACGTTGAATGTACACGTGACGTCTTTGCCAGCATACTTATCAACAAGGTCGGGGGTGCCAAGCTTTACGTTCTTCACCTTCAGCTGATAGCTGCCTACAGGTGCTTCTGCCTTCGGTGCAAACATCATCGTCAGCACCTTTCCCTCGCCCGACTCAATGCTTGCGTCTGTCAGCGAATAGAAGAAGTAGCGCACCACACCTTTGCTGATGATACGTTGCGACACGTTGAATCCAGCAGCACGTGCCGTCGTCGCCAGTTCGTCGGTAGGTTCAAAAAAGTCAACAGGGTATTCCACGTCGAATTGTATTCCGTTGATGGCATCGTAGTTGCTCAGCGACACTTCCACAGCCAACGGATCACCCTGATAAATGTCGGCTGCCGAGAACGACAGATAGTTCGGTGCGAAGCGGTTGCCCGTCACCTTCACGTTCAACACACGCTGTTCGGGGTCGTTGCAATAGAGCTGCATCGTGGTCTCGTAGTCCCCTTCCGCCTTGCTCGGATAGACAACCGTCATCGTCTTACTGCCACTGGCATTGATGGTCATAGGCAACTCTTCCTTAACGTAGAATTTCTCTTTATCGAACAAAACGCGACTTATTATTAAAGGGGCAGTTCCACGATTGCGTACCGTTAAAGTCTTCACAGCATCCTGAGTGACAGGTGTTGCTCCCATCGCCAATGTCGAAGCGACATTGATACGCGGACTCTTGATGGTGATGTTTGCACCATAGTCGGCAGAGCATACATTTGTCACCTGATTGTTAATGGTCGACGTAAGCAAGCACTTCGAGGCTTTCAACGTCACATTGTTACGCCCGCGCAGTACAAACTGCATCGTTGCCAATTCGCCATCTTCACCCGTGAATGGCTTATCATTGGGCGAATAGCAGATGATGCGCAGCACTCCGTCCGATATGCTTTGCACAATGGCATGGTCCTGCTTGCGACCCGACAACTGAAAACTATTAGGCGTAAACTCCAGTGCATCGGGCAGGTTGAACTCAAACTGGAACCCGCTGATTGGGTCCATGTTGTTCATCGTCAGTGAGACCGTCACCGTCTCGTCGGCGATGCCTGATGTGGGCTGTACGTGCAGTTCGTTCACAGCGAAAGGCTGTGCCGTCAGCGTGATGGTGTTCAGTTTCGAGATGCTGTTGCAAAGCACTTTTACCGTTTCGCTGATTGAGCCACGCTCCTCGGGTGCATAGGTGATGTTGATATTCGCAGAACCGCCGGCACAAACTGTCAGTGGAAACTGTGTCGACGACGAGAACTTCGTCACGTAGTTAGCAAACTGCAGTTTCGTCACCTCCAAAGGTTCATTACCCACATTTCTGACTGTCAGCGTCCGCTGGTATGTGCTACGTATAGGCACACGGCCGAAGTCGATGGTTGTCGTGCTGTATTGCGCTTTGGCACAGCGGATGCTCACCTGACCGCTCTGCGCTGTGCCTGCAACGCTGTTTCCCTCGCTATCCGACAGAATGATCTTTGAAGCAGCGAGCGTGATGTCCTTCGGTTGGTTGCCCAACTTCAAACGGACAGTTGCCACCTCGCCCTCCGTTCCCGCAAAGGCTGTCATGCTGAGAGAGTAGACCATCAGGCTCAGCTCACCGTCCTTCATGCCTGCCGTCACGCTGAGGCCATCGGTACGCGTCGTCACAGTAGCCGAACCTTCGACCAGCGTCAGCTCCTCGTCCATCGGTATGAGCAGTTGCAGGGCCGCAATGTTGTCGGAGTTCTGCAGGGCGATGCTCATCGTCACCTCTTCGCCGGGTGCTCCACTGGCCGTACCTATCGTGACAATATTGTCAGCCCTGACAGATTCCCACCCCATTCCTCCCCAAAAGGAGAGAATGAGGAGGAAGATTGTTAATCTATTGAAATTCATCTTGTTAGTATTAATATGAGAGGGATGTATTTTACCACCTTTCCTTTAGGGAGGGTGTAGGAGTAGGCTTCTCAGCGCACCACCTTCTCTCCATTCACAATGTAGACTCCCTTTGGTAGCTTCTGCAGGTCGGTAGCTTTGCCGGAGAGCTTGCGGCCCTGCAGGTCGTAAATACCGCTGATGGTTGTCACATCGAGTGCCATGCGGTCTATTTTGTCAACGGTGGAGTTCTGTGCTAAGATGTTGCGTCCGTAGCGGTCGCTCAGACGGAAGTCGGCTATTTGTGCATCGCCGATGATCAGGATTGGGTGTTTGCCTGCAGAGAGCGTCTTTCCGTTCATGTTATAGCCCAGGAACAGATAGTCGTTATCCGACAGCCATACCGACGTATGCTCAAATCCCTTCATGTCCTCTGCCACAACGATCTCCTTTCTCTTCAGGGAGGAGGCGGGGGTAGGCGTGCTCAGCTGCACCTGTACGCCTGCCACTTCCACTGGACTGTCCACATAAGCCACACCATTCTCAATCGTATAGGTTGCCACAGCACCTACGCTAGCCTTTGCCTCAGTATTGGGATTCATAATTTGCTTGATAATGCCGATGACATCAAGAATGTCGATAGAAAGGTCTTCGTTCATATCGGCAGCTTCAAAGATAAACGGCTTCGGCTGCTGGCCGGCAGCATAGTTCACGGTGGTGATAACGTCAGCCACATCCACATCGCCACTGCCATTGGCATCACCCTTCGTGGAGGTCAGCGGAGTCACGGCTACCACATTGGAAACATCGTATTCCTTGAGGTCGGTAGAGAGTGTGCGGTAGAAATAATAATACGTCTCGCCAGGAACGACATCATAATCGGTATAAGTTGTAGCATCAACATCGATTATCTCCGTGTTTACGCGAACGGTATCGCACTCCCCTCCTTCGAAGGGGCTGGGGGATGTATAGCGATATAGGTTATAGCCCATCGCATCCTCAATGTCGTTGTTTTCGTTATTCCAAGTCAGTTCAACCTTTCCCAAACCTGCTTCGGCAGCAAAACCAGTAGCCATCGACCCTGCAGCCTGTATGTTAATGTTAAAGCGTGTTTTCTCATATGGAATCTCAAAGAATTCATTATCCTCTGCCCCCCATACATAAATGCGATTCACACCATCGCTTTTGGTCTTGCCAGTTATAGTTTTGTAAACTGTATAGATAGTGCCTTCCTCATTCCATGAGCCGTCTTCTGTTACTCCATTCTGCGTATATGGATCACGAACGCCAAATGATATCATCGGAGCCTTCCCCTTATTCATCGGTCGATTGAAATATACTTCAAACTTATGCTTGCCCACTCCAAGTGGTGGTAACTGGTCAAACTCGTCTTGTGCATCATAACCATTCACGACTACCTTCCAAACAATGCCGTGAGCTTCTCGGACGGGTTCAGTAAGCATATTGCTTAAGTCTATTGCTCCATAAGTATCTGGGGCATTACCCATTTCGTAAATAAATGGGCGAATAATTTCTTCTCGACTTGTGCCTAAATAGGATGGTGAATCTGATTTATCTATATCTAGAGATGAAATATCATTAGCTAGAACATACATCCTGTCCTTATATTTGCTGTTTCCGTCCATTCTGGCATAATTATTAAAATAATTATTATTAATTAATTGACTAAATTTGGGTAGTCTATTGGTAAGGCCAAAAATGTTATTTATAATATTGCTATTATTTAAGTTAGTACTAATATTATCTTTTGTATTTATATCACCATTAAGACCAATCACATTAACTCTTGTTCCTTCAAGAGAATGAAAAGCGCCCCAATTATTATACCATGGTTTTATAATGCAATCTTTTAAAAAAGGATATAAATAATTGTCATTAGATTGGGAATTTTCTATAAGACAATAAGAAATCGTGTCTCGAGGATTACCATAAATATTCCAAAAACTGTCAAAACGTAAGTATATGCGACCCTTATCTGATTCTTTATCAGTAGGTGTTGAAGGAAACTGGTTGACGTAATCTTTCATATCTGCTAGCATACAATTAACAGTAGGAGTTAAATATTCGGGATCTGTAAGTAAATCTTGACATGCTGTCATATCTTCCCTCAATGTCATATAATTCGATAAGAATAATTCTTTATAAGATTCTCCAGGCTTTGTGTAATAACTTGGGCCCATAAGGTCCTCCATATAATAAGGTGTTTCAGATGTAGATTTTAAAGTAAAAAGAGTAGTATCATTGTTTGTGTATAGGCCTGAATGACTTTCTATCACATCTTCACTTTGATGAGAAGCAACTATTCGCCAAATCGCTCCATTATGGCCAGTAAACACTATTGGTCTTTCTGGAGTTCCCTTTGCAATTAACTTACCAAAAGAAGAAAGACCCACACCAGCAGCAAATTCCAAACGAGTTCCAGGCTCAATAGTCAAGGTTCTTCCTTTCATTATCCCCAAATTATCATTTACATAATAAACATGGTCAGCCGTCAAGGTACGATCTTCTGAAATAATACCACTAATCTTCACCATATTGTTAACTACCAATACGAAGTTATGTTCCCACTCATTGTCTACTCCGTCACATGTCACTATTATCTTCATCTTTATATGGCAATTATCTGCAACATTGTCTGCCACTTTCAATTGGAGCGGATTCACGCTGACTCCCTTTCCGTAAGCATCAAGATGAATTCCGAAATCAGCTTCAGGAGTGATAATCTCCACCGTATTGGTATTTTCAAATTCATCGCCCATCTCCAAACGAAGTTTGATGTTGTTAGCTTCGCCCCAAGTGGTACGGATGACAGGATAAATGCACACCGTCTCCCCCGCCTCTATCTCTCCGTCTCCACTATAGTCATCCTCAGCTTCGTCAGTTAATTCCTTGCGCTCACGAAGCATCAGCTGGGTTATGTCAAGTTCTGCAGGATGTTCACCAAGGTTATAGGCTTGTGCAATGTTATCGGAATGTGTAAGGTCGCCCCACAAAAGTTCCTGAGTATCATACTCCTTCACCATCTTCAGAGCTGAAATAGCACCAGAAACAAGGGGCGCAGCCATTGACGTTCCATTCAGTTCTCTATAGTTTCCATTAGGGATAGTACTCAATATTCTAACACCAGGAGCCTTTAATTCATAGTTAAAGCCATCGGGATCTCGCAAGGTTGATTCTGAAGAGAAATTAGGACCATCAATATCGTGATTGCTAAATTCTGCTAAACCACCGCTCTGTGCAGTTGCCTGAACACCTAAAACAAAAGAATATCCTGCAGGAAACATTACTCCAAAAGAACATGGGGGCCTCTTATGACATACAGGTACAGAATGAATTCTAAGGAAGTCATTACCTGCCGCCGCCACAATCACTGCCGTCTGATATGCCTTCTCCAACGCCTGGCGCAGTGCGGAAGAGTTGGAGTATGTTCCCAATGAGAGATTTAGCACTGTTGCCCCATTAGCCACTGCGTAGTCAATGCCTTTGACGATGGTGGCGATGTCACCTGTACCGTCGCTCTGCATTACTGTAATAGGCATGATGTAAGCCAAGGGATTTGCACCAACGATGCCGATGCCGTTGTTAGCAGCAGCAGCAATTCCAGCCACGTGGGTTCCGTGCATGTTGTTATCGCGGATGTTAGCGGTCTGGTTGATGAAGTCCCAACCATGGATGTCGCTCTCAAAGCCATTGTTATCGTTATCGTAGCCTTCCTCGCCTTCTGCCTCAAGAGTATTTGTCCAGATATTGTCAACAAGATCGGGATGAGTGATGTCAACACCAGTATCGAGAATAGCTATGACAGGACGTTCATTGTTGATGATGGGCTTCGTCCAAAGCTCCTTCACGCCATAGTCGTCAAGGTACCACTGGTTGGTGTTCAGCGGGTTACCTGAGTATTCGGGGCAGATGGTTTCATCGGCCAAGATGTAGACGCGATAATTCGGCTCGGCAAACTCGACATCATCTAATGCTTTCAGCTCGTTGACAAGTTGCATCGTCTCCTGATGGTGGTCAGGAGAGAGCTTTACGCAATAGAGCTGCGAAAGGTCTTTCTCAGTCACTACAGTACCATTGTAAGTCTTTGCCTTGCGCAGGGGGCTGCCTGCATTTTCGCGCGGCAGCAACTGCTCTACTTCATCCGTGCCATACTTCTGCAGCACAGCATTTACCACACTGCGGTCGGCAGCCATGAACTTACCTTTACTGCGCTGGATGCCCACACGGCATTCATCCTTAAACTTCACCAACACCTGTCCAGGGACGAAGTCGTTCTGGGCAAAGCGTGAATCAATCTTATAAACCTCGTCCTCGTTGTCGTTACTAACAACTTGCGAGAACATCGGTATAGCCACTGCCCATAGCAGTGCCAGCAAGAAAAAATAGCAATACTTCTTCATAATTATACAGACTTTTGTTGTTGATATACGCAAAACGAAAGCCTACTCCCCTTCGGCTTGTAGTAGTTTAGGTTCACGCATATACACAAAAAAGGCGTAGGAGTCTGTTTCTCTGCCTATCTTGGAGCTGTAGGCCTTCGCATTGTCCCCGTCACACAGGATAGACAACGCATTTAGCCCACACCAGCGCGGACTATATAGTATCAGTATATAGTGACGCACCACGTAAACGCTTCGTTGCCATCTGCTTGGTGTGACGGTTGAACTTGCGAAATTCACAACTCACAACGACAGACGTATGAAAACGTCTTTCTCATATATAAGACCGCCCGCCGTCCACAAGTGGACTACAACCGATGGTGCAAAGTTACGAAAAAGATTTGAAAGTGCAAAAAAGATAGCAAAAAACTTGAACAGTAATCGTCCAAGTTCTCCAAGTTTCAAAAAACAGCTGTCCGTGTGCATAGTTACTTCTATGGTCTGCTAAAAGTCTTATACGTGTTAAATCAAGAGATTGTCTGCCTGAATTTCTCTTCTTCATATCATAAAGAGTAATTTCGCGGCAGTATCATTATCTCATGAACAAAACAGACTATACAATGAAGAAAAGAACACTGCTTATTGCGGTTGCCGGCATAGTGCTGGCCGCTGCCATTCCTGCTCATGCACAAGAGCAGGAGCTCGTCATCAACGAACAGGAACTGGCCCCGCTGACCCCAACCTATCTTGACGGAGCCAATGAGAACGGCGGATGGGATGCGAACTGGTTCGTCACACTCCAGGGTGGTGTCTCTGCCTTCCTTGGGAAGCCGATCGGACATGGCGACCTCTTCGACCGTTTCAGCCCGTCCCTCAATGTGTCGGTCGGCAAATGGTTTACCCCACAGATTGGCGGACGGCTGTCCTACCAAGGTATTAAGATGAAGGACTGGCAACTGGAGTCACGCTGCTACCAGAGCGTTCATGCAGACTTCCTCTACAACGTGACATCCCATTTCCGTAATGACATCGACGCCCTGCCCCGATGGGACTGCCTCTTCTATGCCGGCACCGGTATCATCAGGAACTCATTCACCCATCACAAGCCCTTTGCCATCTCATACGGTATCATAGGACGCTACCGTCTAAGTCCAAGGCTTCACCTCTCAGCAGAATTGGGAGCCACGGACACCTTCCGGGACTTTGACGGCAAAGGTGCTGGTGACAAATTTGGCGACCGGCTTCTCCATGCCTCCCTCGGCATGACAGTGACACTGGGAAAGATCGGATGGAGACGCATCGTGGATGCCAAGCCGTACATCTACCAGAATGACATGCTGAGCAGCTATGTTGAACAGCTCCGGGAGAGGAATGGGAAACTCTCCAGACAGCACGAGTATGACATGGAGGCACAGGCAGAACTGAAGAAGATCCTGGAAATAGAAGGACTCCTAGGTAAATACAGACTCATGGAAGATGACCTGGCCAATAATATGGAAGAGTACAAGTCTATCCCGCGCAATGACTACAGCGGCCTTAACTCACTGAGGAAACGTATCCGCAACAAAGGATGGGACGGGAACCCCGACAACTACAAACCGACCCTGAAAACCGAAAAAGAAACGGAAGACCCCATGCCGGCCACCGGCGAATACTCAGAAGACAGCAGAAAGGTCGCTATAGGCTCTCCGATATTCTTCTTCTTCAGGATCGGCTCATGCGAGATGACGGAGAAGGCACAGGTCATCAACATCAATGAAATGGCCAAGGTGGTGACGAAGAACGACCTATGGATTGAAATTACAGGTGCTGCCGACAGTCAGACAGGCAGCGAGCAGACAAACGACAGACTGAGCGCCCAGAGGGCCGGCTGCATCGAAAGGATGCTGCGGGAGCGAGGGGTTCCGGAGGACCGCATAACAGCCAGACATGAGGGCGGCATCAACAGGTATGAGCCGTTCACCGCCAACAGGAACACAAGAGTCATCCTCTATGTCAGGAAGTAGACGTATACCTCCTGCAAGGTTTGCTTGCGTGAGATACCATGTCTGTTCAATTATTGTAAAACTAAAAACAAGAATAATATGATTACGTGTTTAAATAAAGTCAGGAATAATGGTGATTCCATGGAAATCATCAGAACAGTGTTTGACGATGATGATGAATTGTCGTTAAGATTGAACGATATAAAGGAAGTTATCGACTACATCGATGACAAAGAAAGAGTATTCGTCGGACAACAACTGCTGGAAATTGAACGTTACCTCAAGACAAATTGTAAGAAAAACAGTAATTATTATGATGGCGCACCTGTCCTGACATGGTGGCCAAACATGTCAATTGATGCCATCATCGCAGCATTACAACTTATCGCTATCGTTAAGGTAAAGAAAGATGAAATCCAAGTATACAAAAGGGCTGTTGATAAGTATCTTACTAATGAACAAAAAATTTCAGTCCGCAATAAGCTCTTAGAGATTCTAACACAGGAAGAGTAGTTAATTATGGCACTAAGAAAGTACACGAACCCACGGGACATTGACCTCTCAGCAGGTCTTCAGGATGTCCTTCGGAGAAACGGGATGCAGGCGCACATGGCTATGCAGCCCAACGGGCAAATGCAGCTCATCGTGCTGGGCCATGACTCCCCGGCCATCACTTATAGCCTCAATGACCGTCAGGTGGAGGACCTGATGGGGTGGGGGTCCAACTATGCCAACAAGAAAGCGTACAATACGTTCACGTCCATTGTCAGGAATGACTTCCATATGCCTGACAACTTCGTGTCGGCACGTAACGCCTTCGGACGGGTGGCAATGGGACTGCACGGCTACCGTCTCGGCTCCGGCGAATATGGTATACCTTACTACCGTCCTTTCAGCCGTGCCAGCCGTGGCTGGGGCGGTGACTTCATCGGCTGGGAGCCAGGATGGCACATGCGGCGAATCAGCGGAAGGACATTCATGGCCGGAGGCGGAATCATGACACCCGTCAGACCTGACGGCCGTGTCAAACCAGGTGAGCTGAACGCCGGCGGATACGGCTTCTACTACAAGGGGGCACAGCGCGAGACACGGCAGGAAGTGCTTGACGACATCCTCGTTGACGGCCGCATCCAGTCTGTCAAGACAGCGCCAAGACCACAGGGAGAAGGGATTGCCTACTCCGAAACCATCACGGCAGACGTATATTTCTCCAATGAGAAGTTCCAGGAGGTGCTCTCCTCCCATGGCATCATCATCGATGCCGGGAACAAGACGCTGACCATACAGTCCTCCCGGTTCCCGATGGACATGCGGTATGACCTTACCGATGAGGAGGTGAAGAAACTGACAGCTAACAGCGTGGATGCATCTGGTGGCGTGTCCGTGGCAGACAGGCTCGCGGTCATCAACGACAGAATCATGAAAGAGACAAGAGATTTCCGGAATCCCATTACCATGGACATGCTGGAATCCAAAGAGCTGGTGAGCCTGGAGCTGACGGACGAGGCAAGACAGAGTCCCCAGATCGCAGCCTTCTTCGAGCAACAGCGGAAGTATTCCGAGAGCCAAAGGATGATGGCAGAACGCGAAGAGGCACAGCGAATCCGTCAGGAGCGTACTGAGCGCATCAACGCTGACCTACATGCCATCGACGGACTGGCCATCCATGACATCCTCGGGAACAGAGGATGGTTCCAGCCTGTCAACAATGGAAGGGAGATGGTCGTCGGAGAGATACGCGTCGACAAAGCAAGCGTACTGGAGAATACGAGAATCGGCGACACTGATGCCATCCATGCAGAAACAGCCAAAGGGCTTCAATCCGGTCGGTTCCGTGCATCCGTCAACAACGCTGAGGAAAAGGATGGACTGGCTGGGGCTTATGTCATGTCAGCCCTTATCAACGGTGAAAGGGTCTCACATACCATATCGAAGAAAGACTACGACAAGTTCCTTGCACTTGACGACGCTCACCGTCTGAAGCTGTTCGACAAGCTATTCCCTGAGGTGGAAATAAAGCAGTCCAATGGCCAAAGGCCTGCTGATGACATGTATCTGTCAGACCGTGACGGGAATGTCGTATCTCTGGATAGTGAGGATATAAGCCATGCCCTTTCCAACCGGGTTGACGGAGCGGCGCTGCAGGACTTCAGACAGCACAAAGGCTTCTATAGGGAGACAGCCCACGGTCGTGAGGTGGAAGTAGGAGAGATACGGGTAGACAAGGAAGCCGATGGCAAATACAAGATGACTGCAGTCATCGACGGCCAGTCCGTGACGCACGAAATCAGCCAGAAGCAATATGACAAATTCCTGGCAGTAGACGACTACCAGCGGATGAAGCTCTTCTCGAAGATATTCAATGAGGTAGATATCAAGACCAGACCCGGCGAAGGCACGAATATCGGAGCGGCCATCCTCGCCGCCCTCGTGGCTGCCGGTGAGGTGCTGGCAGACCCGCTGATGCACCACGGCCCCGGACCAGAGATATACAAAAACCACTTGCCGGGAACGGTCTATTACAAGCCTGGCGTGGTGTCACCTGCAGAGGTGGCAGCAGCCAACTTTGAAAGCCTGGACCGCCCGCCAAGACCGGAATATGGTGAGGGTCGCGGTATGGGTATGTAACTATATATGTATTTATTTATTGAAATAAATAATTCCATAGTTAAATATGAACACCTCCGATACGATACAACTGAAGCCGCACCTGCTTCAATACATCATCAGCGAATGGGGATATGTACTGCTCTGCATCATGTCATACGCCATTGCTGGCCTTGACATCATAGCGGACAGCACGATCCCTCATCTGTTGAAGTGGCTCGGAAACCTGTTGGCATTGTATCTGGCATATCAGTTTGGTTACCTGCTGCGCATAAGATATGTCGTGACCGAGGAGCAGCTGATATTCCTCCACGGGGTGTTCCGTCACTCGACAGACTATATGGAGCTGTACCGTGTGGTGGATTACCAGCAGAACAGGTCTCTCCTACAGCAACTGCTCGGACTGAAGACCGTCACCATACTGTCCGGCGACAGGAACATGAGGCGTCTGGACATCATCGGTGTCTGTGAGAAAGAGGATGTTGTGGGCGAGATACGTAAGAGAGTAGAAATAAACAAACGAAAAAAAGGCATCTATGAGATCACGAACCGTTTCTAAAATGGCTGGTGTCATCAGTATGGCGGCATGTCTCATGACGGCGGTGGAAACAGCCTCTGCACAGGTGACACAGAGCAACCCGCTGCAGTATGTAGAGATTGAGACAGGCCACAAGAACATCAACGACCAGGTGAACAAACAGACAAAGGCACAGGAGAAAACGGGCCTGCTGCAGGCAACCATTTCCGGCGAGTTCACCAAAATAAAACAATGGGAAGGAAAATACAACTCCTACCTGAAGACGGCCCGCGGCTATGCCGAGGCGATACAGGCGGGGACATCCCTCTATGCTGAAGGTGTAGAGACGCTGAGACATATCCATGAGATACAGGAAGCCGTGTCAGCCAACCCGCAAGGTATCGGAGCAGCAGTAGCCATGAACAACATCTATGTCGAGACGGCAGTGGAGCTGATAAGGACGTATAGGCTGCTGAAGGTTTCCGTTGCCCTCGGCACGAAGGATAACATGTTGACGGGAGCGGAACGCACAGAACTGCTCTGGAACCTGAACGATGCCCTTGACCAGATGAACGGAAAGCTGCGTCGCCTGGCTGTCAGCATCGCCTTCTACAACCTCGGCGACGTATGGAAGAACGTAACGGCCGGCATGGTGGAGCGTACTCATGCACAGGTGGCGGCCGATGCCATGGACAGATGGAAACGGGCACAGAAAGTGTATGACATCCTTGACGACTAAACATAGAAACTTATGAAGAATAATAGGTTCATAATCCTGATGACAGTGGCAACCATGATTGTGCTTGGAACACCGACGTCATCCGCCTATGGCGTCGATCCTGTCCGTGCGGCTATGATTGACCAGTATTCCAGACAGGCAAAGAAAGCACTGGAGGCACAGAACAAGGCACAGGCACTGATGACGACAGGGCATATGTGGATGCAGACGGAGATAGAAGCCACGACAAACTTCCAGCGTGAGTTCAACGAGTACCTTGACAAATTCCATGACGTCCTTGGGTTCGCTGCTGAGATATACGGCATCTACTATGAGATAACGCAGGTCTCAAAGAACGTGGCCGACCTCAATGACGTGGTGGCCTCCTATCCCGCGAATGCGCTGGCTGTGGCTTTCCATACCCGGCGTAATACCGTGTACCGGAACATCATCGTCAACGGGGTAAACATCGTCATGGACATCAAGACGCTATGCTTCGACAACGCCAAGATGACGGAACAGGAGAAAAACGAGATGATTACGGCCGTCAGACCGAAGCTGCGTGAGATGAACAGACAGCTGCGTGCCCTGGGGCGGGCCATCAGATACACGACATTCCTGGACGTGTGGAACGAGATAACAGACAGGGCAGGAAGCTACGGCGACATCGATAAGAGAGACATCATAGATCGCTGCATGAGAGACTGGAAGAACAACGCAAACAAATAGAAAAAACTTTTATGGAAGAGACCCAGGGACAACAGGCGATATACAAACTGCTGCGCTTCACCATATACTTCTTAGTCTTGGTGGAGTTCTTCGTGTACGTCATCACACCGGAGGAGATGGACATCTTCGGAGGTGTCATCACTGACATCCATGAGAGGGTGTCACGGTTCTTCATCTACCAGAAAGGCCATCTGCCATACAGTAAGCTGATGACGGCACTGTTCATCATCATAACCTCCCTCGGAACAAAAGCAAGGAAGGACGTGAACTTTGACTCCCGCTATCAGGTGTACTGGCCCCTAACCATAGGATTCGTACTTGTCGTATCTTCAGTGCTATTCTATAACTATGACTTTAAGCCTGCATTCTATCGCATCAATGCCAACGTGTGGGTCTACGTCATCTTCACCCTGATAGGAACACCGCTCATACATCTCGCCCTGGACAACATGACAAAGCACATCAAAGGGGGATTCATGAAAGACCGCTTCAACTTCGAGAACGAGAGCTTCGAGCAGTGTGAGGAGAAACAGGAGACGCCGTATAGCGTGAACATCCCCATGCGATACTACTACGGGGGAAAGTTCCGTCACGGATGGGTGAACATCATCAACCCATTCCGTGGCACATGGGTCGTGGGAACGCCTGGCTCAGGTAAGACATTCTCGGTCATCGAGCCCTTTATCAGGCAACACTCGGCCAAAGGCTTCTCGATGGTGGTATATGACTATAAGTTCCCGACGCTAGCGACGAAGCTCTACTATCACTACCAGAAGAACAAAAAACTTGGAAAGACCCCTAAGGGATGCACGTTCAACATGATCAACTTTGTGAACGTGGAATACAGCCGGCGGGTGAACCCCATCCAGCAGAAATATATCAGCAACCTGGCGGCAGCACAGGAGACGGCCGAGACATTGATTGACTCCCTCCAGAAAGGAAAGAAGGAAGGGGGCGGCGGCAGCGACCAGTTCTTCCAGACATCGGCTGTCAACTTCCTGGCGGCATGCATCTACTTTTTTATCAACTACAAGAAACTTCCTTATGATGCAGCCGGGAACATGCTGTTCCCAGAGTTTGAGGAAGACCCCGAGACACACCACAAGAAACTGACAGGTCGCGTTTATAAGACAGAGGAAGGCAGAAACACTAAGAATCCTGCAGAGCTGGTGGAACCGGCCTGCTGGCTCGGGAAGTACTCGGACATGCCACATGTGCTGTCATTCCTCAACCACGACTATACGGAAATATTTGAGGTGCTGCGTACCGACCCGGAGGTATACCCGCTGCTCGGCCCGTTCATGACAGCCTTCGAGAACAAGGCAATGGAACAGCTGGAAGGTATGATAGGCACGCTGCGCGTACAGACATCACGTCTGTCCACCAAAGAGTCGTACTGGATATTCCACCGCGACGGTGACGACTTCGACCTGAAGGTCAGCGACCCGGCACATCCGTCATATCTGCTCATTGCCAACGACCCGGAGATGGAGAGTATCATCGGGGCACTGAACGCGCTGATCCTGAACCGTCTCGTCACCCGTGTGAACAGCGGCCAGGGAAAGAACGTCCCAGTCTCTATCATCGTCGATGAGCTGCCGACGCTCTTCTTCTACAAGATAGACCGTCTGATAGGTACGGCACGTTCAAATAAGGTGTCGGTGGCCCTCGGCTTCCAGGAGCTGCCACAGCTGGAGGCTGACTACGGAAAGGTCGGCATGCAGAAGATTATCACGACCGTCGGCAACGTGGTCAGCGGCTCAGCACGCGCCAAGGAAACGCTGGAATGGCTGTCCGGCGACATCTTCGGCAAGGTGGTGCAGCTGAAGAAAGGCGTCACCATAGACCGTGAACGGGTGTCTGTCAATCTTAACGAAAACATGGACAACCTCGTCCCGGCATCGAAGATCTCGGACATGCCGACAGGATGGATAGCGGGACAGGTGGCACGTGACTTCGTGGTCACCAAGACCGGTCGTAACGGCTCGATGGATATTCAGAAAGCTGAGGAGTTCCGCACGTCAAAGTTCTACTGCAAGACCAATTTTGACATGGCAGAGATAAAGGCAGAGGAAGAGGACTATGCCAACCATCCATTACCGAAGTTCTACAAGTTCCCGTCTGTGGATGCTAGAGAGCGAATTCTGTATGCCAACTTCGAGCGTGTCAACCAGGATGTGAAAGACATGATACTGGAGATTCAGATGGAGTTCAAAAGAATCTAGAGTAAATCGTTATCACGAGTAAGGCTCTTTGATGTTTTATACCTATCTCATAACGACTCAAATATATATTTACTTTGGATAATATAGAATTGATAATAATGAGATAAATCCATCACTCGAAGTCTTCTTAGTTCATATTGACGTCTTTAGGCTCTTTTCTTTCTTCGTGTATAATAAGTCATTGCGCAGCCTATTTCTTTTAGCTGTCTCACTGCTTTCTGAAGTGCCTACGCTCCACGTAAACAAAATACTATATTTGGACGTTCTAGCGCTCAAACTAGTCGCCCTTGCAATATGCGACCGCCTCGCTCTCCTTCATGCAGAACTCTCGCAGCACCCGCTGGTCAACGCCATTGTCTGATCTCTTCAAATTCTGTTCCAAACTATTCCTTCACCATCCCTAATTCTTTCATCAGCTCATACAAGGTAGTTACTGATTCTGTAAATTCTGCCCCTTGCGCTTTCTTTGTTTCGTGGATAGCTTTAGCTCGATTGTAGGCATCTACCAATCTCTGGTTGTGAGTTTTTGGATGAATTGCCATCATCAAGTCAAAGAAGTCCTCTTCTACAGCCTTACTCTCGCTATCATAGGGCTTTACCTTCACTAGCGCATTTCTGTTGTATAACTCGATAGCTCTGTTGACAAGGTCTATCTGTGCCTGTGAATGGCTGTTGTTTTTCATCGGGATCGGTTGACCGTCCAAATTGTAGAAATGTAAAACGAACCAATACTCAATACACATATTTGAGAAGGCCACTCTGAAGCCATATTGACGGGCAATCCTGATGCTGGCAGCAAAATCCTCATGGCCATCACAATCGTACACCAGCCATTTTTGACTGTATTTATCGCGTTGTGTCCTCGGCAGACAATTATATTTTTTGTTAGCCTCTTCTACAAACTCTACACATGAGCCTATACCATGGCCGGGAACTACGACTGGTACTACTTTGCAATTGTTCTTCTTCAACAGCTCAAAGTAGCTTGGCTCTGTATTTCTTCCCTCACAGTACAGGATAACCTTGTTAACTATTTTCGTACCCTGGTTTCTTCGTGAAGTAACTACTCGAGAATGATTCCTACCCATATCACTTTCTATCACGCTGAATTAACTCCATCAGACTTTTTATGCTCACATAAGGAACTCCCCCAAAGTCACCATCAAGATAGAGATTCTCCAGATTAGAGCGCATGTCACCGCCAAAGTCTGTCAGTGGAGTGAGTGTGGATTCGCCATAATGGTTTTTGTCCACAATATAAACCTGGTTCTTCACAAACAATTTTTGATCATCTTCCGTTTTATACCTTAGCAGAGAGGCATTCTGGGTGTTGATAATCAACTGCGCCTTAGTGTGGCAACGATAAAACATATCCACCACCTGACGGGCAATATATGGATGAAGGCCGCTGTCAAACTCGTCGATGAATAGCACGGTACCTTTCTCTAGTGCAGAAATGATGGCCCAGCTCAACCAGAACAGTCGGTTCGTACCATACGACTCATCCTTCTCCAACGAAAACCATACATCGCCAACACGCTCATACAGCTCATTATACTGTCTGTGCGAGGTGCTGATGCCGTCGTACAAGGGGCCTGCAAGATTCTCTTCTCCAATCATTGCTTTCACTTTTTCTGGCACTTCCTCTATTCTAAGTTCGTGGAGGTTCATGTCCTCAATGTTGAAGTCGAAAGCCTTCATGAACTTTGTGATCACCTTTTTTCTTTCTTCATCAGCCAGATATTGTATAGGTACTGCAGAACGAATATCATTGGCAGAAATCACGATGGCATCGTCAAACCAGCTTACTATCTTTGTAGCCAAAGGTTCATTGAATGTCTTCAGCACAGCAAGAAAACTCGATGATGGAGATACCATGTCTGCAGAAATGATATTGTTCGCAACCTTGACGTTGATTTGCTCCTTATTGAATTTAATTTCTGCACCCTCTCGCGCGAATACATTAATTTCTCTTTGTCTCTTCAAATAGAGCCATTCACTCAACACTTCCTTGTTGTTCAACTCTACACCATATCGGTACTGAACTCCATCAATTACCATCACAGCCTCAAAAAATGAGCAATCCTTCTCTGACGCTGTATTAAGACGGAAAGCGTCATACTTTGTCTGCCAGTAATCTAATATAGGAATACGGTTGTCACGCTTTGGTGGACTGATAAACGACTTCATGAAGTTGAATGCTTCAAACAACTTTGTTTTACCACTTGCGTTAGCACCATATACCACGGCCGATTTTAGTAGACTTGTCTTGCCATCCACTTCATGGCAATAGAGGTTTTTCTTCCCTGTTCCGGAAGCAACAAGATTAAGAATTGCTTCATCCTTGAAGCTTTTGTAGTTGCTAAATGAAAACTGTACTAACATATTAGTTTCGATTAAGCCATGATTTCTTTTGCAAAGTTACGCTTTTTTTCTTAATATAGGTTGCCTTATTACAAATTTTTGCGATTTTTTGCAAAAATCACTATTAAGAGGGCCTTTTTTCCTAACTATTCATTGTTTTAATGTCTGATATTATAATTTTGATAGAACTATACCCTCTCAAATTCATTTAATATGAAAATTGCCTCATTGATTATCGAAACAGGAAAGAGTTAGGGGAATTGCTGCTCGGTCGCTAACTGGTCATAGATATGCAGCTTGTACGTCTTGATAATTCCCTCACACCTCATCACATAGTCATTGGCACTGGCATAGCCCGCACGTTTTACCTCGACAAGCCAGTTGTGATAGTCCTGACTGTCATACTGCCGGCATCGCTTATACCTATCCGTCATCAGCAATCGTGAATGGTCTTCTATGCTCTCCCACACGGAATGATAGTTCCTGAAGTATCCTGGAACGTCATCATCATGCCAGCTCTTCGTACCTTTCCAAGAGCTGCCGGCCTTGATGCCGAAGAAATTGTTCCCTTTCCGCGCCAGCTCTGACTGGCCATAGTTACTCTCCAAGGCCATCTGTGCCAAAGTGACGGAGGCAGGGATTCCGTATTTACGCTGATGTTTCATGGCAGTCCCAGCATAGGTACGGAAGAACTCTTCCTTGTCCTTATGCTTACCGGTAACAGGCTCAAACGCCCTCACACATTCTTCACGTATGTGCCTAATATATAATAATAGGTCGTATGGATTGACAATCTCCCCTTTTCGTCTGGCAGTAATGTGCAGATGTGGACCCGTGACACGTCCGGTACTGCCACTGATAGCCACAGACTCTCCGGCATGCACGGAGTCAGCCTGGCTAATCAGAACTCTTGACAGATGGCAATAGCAGACAGTGTAATCCCCATGACGGAGGATGATGAAGTTCCCCGAACGCTCGTCATAGCCTATACGCTCGACGCTTCCATCAAACATTGCCATCACCTGTTCATGATCAGCACGGAGGTCCAATCCATAATGACTGACATGTTCACCGGTAAAAGGGTCTTTACGTACACCAAAAGGCGATGTGACCTCAATGGTGTTCAAAGGATAGCTGACACTTAGGTAACGCTCTATCCAATACGCTCTCCCCTCAGTTCCTGGTTGTCCCTCGGCTCTTAATGGAAGGACAAGGAGGATACTGATAACGGCTAAAGACAATTTGCAGATTTCAGACATCTTTGATATGTAATAAACTTATACAAAGGTACAACAGTCCTCTTACAAACCCCAAAATCGGCTATCACAACCTCCTGATTTAACTGTTTTAAGACCGGAAAAGTCGTAAATGTGTTAAATCAAGACTTATTGGTTTGAAAATGCTGCTGTTCATGATATACTCAGTACCTTTGCGAGGTATTCATATAAAAAAAGAAGTTATGCCCAGACTGGAAAGATTCAGAGAGCAGGACATCCCTTACGATGACCTCGCGAAGTTCGGTCTCACTCAGGAAATGATTGACGACCTGCCACAGAGTGTGATGACACGCCTGCTGTCATCACGTGAGACACCCCTTCTCCCACTCACGACAAAGACGGTGGATGGAGAAGATGTCGTATCGTATGCAAAATTATCCCTGATCCGCACCTCCGACGGTACGGTGAATGTCGTCTTCATCCCCAGGTGGGAGTCCAATGAGCTGCGAGACTATACCCCTGAACAGCAGAAGATGCTGCGGGACGGCATGGTCATGACCAAGGACAATAACTATGTCCAATTCGATGACACCATCCAGCAGGTCATATCCATCCCCAAAGAAATCATCAGGCAGAACCTGAACATCCTGGCAACGGAAATATCTCTCAGCAGGTCTGACTATGCCAGACTGATTAACGGTGAGGTCGTCCAGATAGACGGGAAAAAGGAAACATTCTCCATCGGCATTGACCTCAATGACGACATGGGCATCCGTATCAGCAAGGGGGGCATGATGGCATGGCGGGAAGAGACAGAGGTCGAAAAGCTGCCGCACTACAACTTCGGACTTTACGGTTGCTGGATGTCCGATGAACTCGGTAACCTCTCATATATCCCCGAGGATGAATATACTGACGAGATGGGGGCTGAACAGCTTCGCGCTGGACACCAGCACGCTGCAGCTGCACAGATGAGCAGCATGTCTCACAGATAACAAACAGCAAAGAACATGGAACAGATCAACCTCAAAGGATATTACAGGGAAGACATCCTCATAGGACTTTTCCAGGAAGGTAAAATTTCCAGATGCCAGCTGGTATGCCATCACTCCCCGGAGCGGCGACAACAATTCGTGGACTTCTGTAAAGAACGCTATCTTCAACAAGATGAAGCAGCAGCAGAACAGTTTGCCGACGAGCTAATGAAGCTGGAACAAGAAGGAGAAATATAGTTAATGTGGTTCTTCTATTTTCCTCCACCGTATTGCTTGTGAAAGTAGTACGGTGGTTTTCATTTAGCGGCCACGACCCAGACTGCGAGCGACACGTTTCGTCTCTTCTTCATCTTCCTGCTCAGTATGCTCCTCGTTGTCACCTTGCTTCTTGTCAGCACCAAGACTTTCACCATCGACAAGTTGGGCGTCCCCCGTCTCGTCAATGGCTACAGTCTGAGTATTCTCCTCCCTGACATCGAGCGTGACCTCTCTGTCACGCATGACACCTTCTATCTTCGTGGTGATCATGCTGGCAGCCTTCTTTACGTCATTCAGCACGTTCTTGATAAAGGTCGGCTCTTCCTTGAGGGTATCCAGCCACCCCTTCAGATAGGCCACGGAGTCCTCCTTCAGATGCTTGGTCATGCCATAGCGCTGGCAGACGAGGGCAGCCGTCATCTCTGCCGTAAGCTCCTCGATTCCATATTCCTTGCTGCCGAAAGCGGATTGCTTCAGCCTGTTCAACTGCCCCTCGGCACCGGTCGAGTGAGCCATCTCATGGTACAGGTTCCCATAGAATGATTCACCGTCCTTGAACTGTCTCTTCTCCGGGATGACGATCTCGTTCTTGGAGATGCTGTAATAGGCGTTGTCACCATGAACCGGCTTGATAGGACAGATCCATCCGTTATGCTCTATAAGATGGTCTACAGGCTCGAAACAGTATTCCTCGCCTTCCTTCACCTCAGGACGCACCAGATGGTTCTGCACTTCAAGCTTCCGATAAAGCTCTGGCCGTGCCTCCTTGATATTCGTCTGGTCGACATTGAAGACGTTATACACAGACAGCTTCGGGTAGACATTGTATTTCACTCGCTCCTCAGCAGACAGCTGTTTGTAGTCATCATACTTGATCTTCTCCTTTGTATCTTTGTCGATACAGGTGAAGGTAGTGATGAAGACCGGGATGGACTTGCTGCCCTTGTTGATAGACACCCTTGGAAGTTCATTGCCGTCTGCATCCGTGAGCAGAACCTTACCACCTTCCTTGTCCTTGCCGTAGTTGAGGCCGGCTACACGGTCAAAGGTAGAGAAGACAGGCAACTTAAAGCCCTCCTTCTCACAGTGCATCATCAGAATCATGGCATTCATGCCGTTATACTCGCGACCGGAGAGATTCTTAGGCCATGACAATGCACCCTCGGTAAACCAAGGCTTTTGCCAGTCGCCCTGGAACGCTGAAATCTTGTCGATGAGCATCTGGGCGAAACGCTGCAAGGCACGCTCCTCACCGTTTGGGCCTTCATCCGTCTTGTGCCACCGGCCACGACGGGATTCCTTTAAGGAATCAGTGTTATTGTTCTGTTCCATAGCCTGCCGGTTTTGATGGTAGCTCCCACAAACGAATCTCCTTGACAAGACAGCCGAAGTCGGGCTTGTCGTTAAAAAAGCCCAGTTGCAGGCTGCCCTTCACTTCAATGAAGGTCTCCGGTCTGACAAAATCCTTTCCTTCAGGTGCAAAGTCCAGGAAACGTATCCAAAGGAACTCACGGCCTGCACCATCCTTCTCAGAGGAATAAGCCGCAAACGTCAGGAAGGGTTGTCCCTTCTTATCCGTACGCTTGTCGATAGCTGGCTTACCAGGCCGGTCCTTGCCAGTCTTTCCCAGAAAGTGCATCTCGCCCTCAATGGCGTCGGCCTCACTGCTCCTGACGAATTCCACATGGCCTGCACGGAGGTTGAAATAGATGGTATCACCTTTCTTCCTCGGGGTGAGGATCCCGCTTAGCTGCACCCGCCGCCCGGTATAAAAAGCGGATGCCTGGTTACAGCCGCCATCGACGGACACGCTGATGGACACGTCGGCGCTTTTACCATCACGACTGGATACTGGCAGCTTTACGCCGAATGACAGAAACGAATGACCGTCTTTTCCCTGTCTGGGCTGTGCCTGACGGTCGATGACGGCACAGAGCTTTGTTACATCACATTTGATCATAGCGAAAATTTTTAAGTTATTTATGCCAGACGAACATTGTTCGCCTGCTGTTCTTCCGGATAGTCAATATCGAAATTGAGGGAGGCCGTCTGCCTCAGGGCATTCACGTCTGCACCATGACGTCGGCGCTCAATGACCGTCGATAAGTCTGCAGGGTTCTCGGTAAGGGCAGGAACAGATTTCCTGCTGTCCTCCTGCATGCCCGAATCTCCATGATCAAGCTGCATGGCCAAGGCTACCACCCCCATGAACAGAGCAGAGATAAGACCACTGAGACCACCTCCCTGACTGATGTCTGCACCGCCGCCATGACTGGCCATGAGCAAGGCAAGCCAATCCTTAGGGTCAGAAGACTGTGTACGGCTTGCCAGGAGGCTCCCGTCATCAGAGACGGACTCCACCTGCCGGCGGACGGAATCCCCGATATGAATGTCCTGCTTCAGATCTGCGAGCAAGTCCTCACCGGAGCCTTTCCTGACAACCGTACCATCAAGGCTCCCGGCCACGGCAATCTCGGCAAGATAGCCTAGCGGATCCACGGCCTTGAAAGATGTCTCTCCAGCCTCCTGACGCTTAACCGTCAGATGGAGATGCGGGGCGGTGCTGTTGCCCGTATTACCGGAAACGCCGACCTTCATGCCTGCCGAGACGGTATCACCTTCCGACACGCTCTCCCCTGAGAGATGACAATAGGATACACGCCACTTGGAGCCGTCCGGACGGTCGTAGGCAACGATGACATATTTGCCGCTTGTGGCATCACTGCCGACACTGACCACCTTCCCATCGTCCTCGGTGGCAAAGACCTCCTCATGGTTGGCACGGAGGTCTATGCCGTTATGGATATGTCCTCTGTAGCTCGTGGCATTCCTGCCGAAGCCGTCGGTCATCACCATCTCCCCGGAAAGCGGGAAGGCATAACGGCCAGACAGGACGGTCTTGTCCTGTTCCTGACGGTTACTACTGACATGAAAGTCATCAGCCTGTCCTCTCATATAGCCAATCTCAATGCCCCTCCGCTGCGCTTCGTCGATGGCCATCCGGTCGTAACGCTCCAGATGGTTGCCGTTGATGATGGCCTCGATGGTCTTGGCATAACGGTCAGGGTCTCCTGGCGGGCGGTGCGCATAGCCTGCATCACAGATAGCCTGCGCCCAACGGGCGTGGTCGTCACTGGCGTATGTGAAGCAGCGGGCATAACGCCGGTTCTCCATCAGGAAACGGGAATGGTGCTCGAAGCTCTCAGCTTCGCTGTCATACTTGCAGAACTTCACCATCCCCATGTCATTGCGCTCCACGTAGGGTCTGCCGGAGGTGACCCAACCCCGCGTGGCATGGATGCCGAACATGTTCTTATCCTCCTTGGACAGTGTGCTCTCACCCCAGGAGGACTCAATGGCGGCCTGAGCCAGCGTGACAGACGCCGGGATGCCGTATTTCTGCTGCTGCTCCATCGCCCAGGCAGCATACTTGTCAAAAAAAGCCTGTTTATCCATATCATTCATGGGCATCGCCGGTGGGAGCACCGAGGGGCACTCCCATGGGCGGATTAGTTATCTGTGAAAGGATGTACGCTGGGACTTCTGTTCTACCTCATCCACCTCCTGATCATCATCTATGTCGTTCTCCTCAGCCTCTCGAACAGGCTCATACAGAGCCTGGGCAACGGTCTTTTCCTGACCTTTGTTCAGCTCAGCCTCGAAGAGCTTGGCAGCGACGGCGATCTTGTAGCCTTTCTGATCATCGGCAAGCCACAGACGCTGCCACTCCTTGGTGTCACGTGCAATCTCTGTCGACAGCTTCTTGTTATCGTCATAAGTACATGTCACACAAACCATGTCCTCATGGTATCTGGACTTGAACATTTCTGCCGATGAGATGCGCGACAAGTCTACTTTCTCCACCTTTGGCATGATAAAGTCCTGCTTCAGCTGGGGATGCTGCTGGGCAAGGGCGTAGTATTTCTGACCCATCTCATGGCGTACGTTGTCGAACTGCTCCGTCTGGATGGCAGAGAAGAAACGGGCGAGGTCGGTCGTTTCTGGTTTGATAGTGACGGACTCACCTTGAGAGGGCTTCACATAGAAAACCCATTCGTCCTTGTCGTTCCTGATGGCAGCGACCTTCTCAATGTCCACCTGCCTGGTACGTGCCAGCTCATCGGTAAGGTCGATGACCTCATCCTGTATCAGCTCGTACTGTTTCAGGTGGGCCACTTCTACCTGCTTGTCGGCGAAGAACTCGTTAGGCTGGTTCAGGCCCAGGGCACCACCGGCATTGTAGAAAGTCACATCGGCAATGTCCTGATGCTTCAGCGCCACGACAAAGCGGTTCCTGTTCATGCCGGGCACCTCATTGTTCAGCTCCAGGGAAGCACCGGAAGGCAGGATGACGGCGGCAGTCTTTTCCTTCGGGTCGCGCACGATAACCACCTGCCGATGCTCGACGTTCGGGATGGTGGCCAGCTCACTGGCAATGGTATACATCCCCGGTCGTGCCGCGACGGCGGGACGCTCGCCGCGCATAGCAGCATAGTCCACCTGCTGGCCGCTGGCAATCTTGTCGATGACCTGCACGGCATTGTTGACATCGCGCTCTACGCTGTCAAGGAGCTTCGGGTCTTCCTTCAGCTCACGTTCCCAATAGGGGACCAGTACCCTGTTCTGTTCACTGACGGTGGCGGGAAGGCCCTGACGGGCCATCATCACGCCCGTGGCCAGCTCCTGGACGAGACGGTCGTACTTGTCACGGTCTTCTGGTAGCATCCGCTCACGGCTGCCACGGTTAAGACGGTCGTCAGTGCCTGTATAGGCGACGGCTGCACGGTACACGTCACCAACACGCTCCATGGCAAGGGTCATCTCCTGTCCCGGCTTCGTCTGTGTGCGGTCAGCGACGTAAAGGGTGTTCCTGCCGGCATCATAACGGGTGACACCGTTGGAATCGATGTCCACGCCCATCTGCCGGATAGCGGTCACCAGCCTGTCTGAAACGGCATACAGCTCTGCCTCTGTTGTGTGGCGGCGCAGACGGACATCCTCCATATCATCAAAGAAAGCAACCTTGTTGCTGGCATGGACGAGCATCGGCAGATAGGTTTCGAGGTCTTCCTGCGGGAAACGGAGTGCCTCATAACTGCCATTCTCATCCTTGGTGAGAGGCAGGCCGATAACAGGGGCGGCCTTCTTCGCATCATCACCGTAAATCTCATAGCCGTCATCGACGCGGAACAGCTTGATCGTGTCGGGATATTTCTTCGTCATCTCTGCGAGACGCTCCTGACGGGAGGCCTGGACATTTTCAGGCTTCTCATTGTCTGCCTGCTCCTTGCCTTCAATACCGACGAGAGACTTGTTCTCTTCCTTCTTCTGCATCGGCAGCGTGGTCTGGTCAATATTGAAGATAGGCTTCATGTCCTTCTTCCCCTGAACGCGGTACAGCTCACGCTCCTCAGGAGGGAGTGCCTGATAGGCTGCTCTGTCGATGACCTCGTTCTTGATGTACCTGTTGACGAACTTATCCCAGTCATACCAGTTGTATGGGAGCCCCTTTTCCTTGCCACGGACGCTGATCCCTTCATTCTTGGCGGCTGCGAAGGTGGTGTAGAGATTGCTCTTATAGCCGTTGGCATCGGAATGAAGGGCCATCATCATCGTATTGAAGGGGCTGATCCTCGTATCCTTGCCCAGAAAGGCTGGTGCCTGCTTGCCTTGCCTGTTCATCCAGACACCATCATGGTCGGAAGCGGCATGGAGGGCACCGACAAGGAGCGCCGCGTGTAAAGCAAGACCGGCAGACACATCCTGTTTCTCTTCCTCCTTACCTTCATCCTGTTTCTGATTGTCATCCTTACGTTCCTGCTGCCCTTTCGCATTTTCCTCTGCGGCAGACTTCTCTTCAAGGTTCTCACGCACTTCGCCCTGGGCCCGTTCCACCTTCTCCACGAAAGAGTATACATCAACCTTGACAGTCTCACCTGCGCCACCAAAGGCTGGGGAAGGGTTGAACTCATTACGCTCCTCAGAATGGATGTCGAAGGTGACCAGCCCGTCAAACTGTTCCTGGAACTGCTCAATCTCAGCAATCTCCTCCTCTTGGAGGCCGTCGTAGGCATCGGTACCGTTCTGCAGGGCAGACAGTGCCCAGACGGGCACGTCGTATGTGCCGAGATGCTTCGTTTCCTGCTGGGGTTGCTGAGCGGCAGGGGCAAGGCCCATCTTCTCAGCAGTGGATCTGGCGAAATATTTCGCTACGAGCTGCTCCGTGGTGGCCTTACGCTCACCGTTCCCGTCTTTCTCAAAGAACGCCTGACGGTCGTTGGGGTAAAGGTCGGCAGAACGGAACTCGCCGTTGATGGTGGCAAAGAGGCGGTACTTACCACTCCTCTCATCCTTCTTGACGAAGGGATTGGTGACGACGGCACCCTCCGGCATGGAATATTTAGTGTAGTCGATATTCCATACCTTTCTCTTCGATGACTCCTGCTTGTCCTGGACGACCTGTCTCTCCTCTTCCTGCTGCACCTGCTGTTCCTGCCCGTCAGCCTTGACAGGAACAGGCTGTTCCAAGTTCTTCGGAGAGAAATACTTTGCTGCTAACTGCTCGGCAGAGGGGTTGGTGGACTTGCGGTTGCCATTCTCGTCCTTGGCAAAATAGGCATCGACATCGTTCTTGTACATCACCTGTGTCTTCCTCTGTCCGTCGATGACCGCTGAGACAGCATATTTGTCTTTGTTCTCGCCGCGTGTCATCTTGAACACCCGTACGTTTTCGACACTGACACCCTCTGGCATGGAATATCTCGTGTAGTCAATATTCCAGCCTTTCTTCTTCTGCTCAGGCTGCTGCTCCTGCAGCACCTGTGCCTCTTCAAGCTTCTTTTCTTCCATAGTTTGATTCTCCATGAGTTTAATATGATCTTTAATGACTGATACCAGATAGTCACCGTCTGGTCCTGAGGCAAGACGGCTGATATCAACGCTGAAGTCACCGTTACCAGCGACATAGCCGTCACCGACATGCCTGATAAACTTCACATCATCCAGCTGCTGCCAGCCGAAAGACTGATATTGCAAGTCCAGATGGCCGCCGCCCATGTCAAGAGTAAGCACGTCACCGTCATGAGGAATGATTTTGTCAAGCAGCAACCGTACCGCATCGACAGGTGGCAGCTGTTCAACGTCGTTCTGCTGTCGTATCATAGCCAGACTTTCCGCTGTAGGCATAATATGGTATTTCTGTAAGGCCAGTTCCGGCTCCATGCCACGCATGATGTCCTGCTTCACCTCATCGTGACAGTGGTGCTCGCGTGCCACCATGAGCGCCTGGTCTATAGTCAGGTTCAGCTCGGGTTCCCACTGTACGACCTTTCTGACTTCCTCTGACAGAAGACGCATGCCGTCCGGCAACAGATCACTCAGAGAGTGTATATAAGCAGGCGAGCCTTCAACGTCAATGGCGCCGGTGATGCTCACACGACCATCATGGCAGCTGACCGTTCTGATATAGGCCAGCTCACAGGTGGCAGCATCATTATAAATCTTCTGTGGTGCTCCAGACCGCTCCACGAAGTCGATGCTTCCATTACCCAGGAGATGGGCAATCTGGGCCTCACGGACGGCCGTGGCCAGCGCCGTGGCATCCTTATAGCTGCTGATGTCAGCCAACAAGTCCCTGCTGTTCCCTGCATGGTAGCGACCGTTAGTCTCCTCAACCTGTTCTATGACTTCTTTTTCTGCACCCAGAGCCACACTGACTGGACGGATATTGATTTTATCACCAATCATACGTGTCGCATCGTCAAGGGCTCCTTTGAGGATCGCGACCTGGTGGCTGAACTCCTGACAGACATATTCGTCGGCCGCCCTGTCGGGAACGAGAAGAGCCTCCCTGATTTCTTTGAGAAGGGTATCCATACGGTTGTCAAGCTCAACGGCCGACATCCAGGGGGTAACAAACCTGGCTCCCTCAGAGTCATGCTCGACCAAGGCAAAGTAATCATCGTCCTTCTTCTCTATCGAGTAGGAGGTGACCGGCTGCCATATGATACTGTCTGGAGGAAAGGTATCATTGAAAGTGCCCACCGCCTCGTTGAGAATGGCCACTTTGTCATCGAGCTTACGCTCCATGTCGTTCTCCCTGTTATAAAGTACGGCATCTGCGTATGCTGCTGCTTCGGAGGCTATGTAACGTGCCTCCGCGCCCAATGACTCTCCAGTACAGCCTTCCACAATACCAGGATCTGTCTCTTCGGCGCGAAGGAGCAACTCCACGCTTACGTCATGCGACATATGTATGACATCCTCAGGGCTGTGGACAGTCCGTGGATGAACAGCGGCATCGATGGCATTCCTGTCCATCGCCGCATCCGGATAATAGTCGTCATGCACCTGCTGAAGATAGTCGCAGACAGCCTTTTTGATGACTGCGGACTGTTTGTCCGTATATCTGGTGACATGGCTGTCTGGTACAGCTTCCATCTCTTTGGCATACGCCTCTATCTTCTCCATCGACGGCCATTTCGGCTTCTCTGGAAATTTCTGATGTCCCATTCCTTCGGGATGAATGTTTTTCTTGCGTTGTACCATATTGCTGTCGGGGCTGTCATCTGATAGTAATGCTGCTTTTACATAGCCCTCGTTACGTTCCAGGAACTCACGGATGGTGCCGCTCTTTCCCTTCGTAATGGGGTTGATGTCTACGGGGATGCCTTCAATATATAGGCGGTCGTCATCATCATTGAGGATATTAAAAAGGCTGTCTTCACTGTAGTCACCTTTGTACTCCAGGAGTATGTCCAGGTCACTGCCGGCATCACCGCTGCCATCCATACGGCTGCCGATGACCTTCATGCCGACGATATCAACGTCAATGCCGGTACCTTCCAGTCTGGACTCAAGATATTCCCGGACATACTGCTGTATATCTTCCTCGGAATAGTCCTCCAAGCCTTGGATGGGCCGTACCGTCTCGTTGATGACATATTCACCGGCTTTCCCATAAACGGTATCAGGCTCCTTGGCATAGAAGATGCCCTCACTGAAAGCGCTACGGCTGACAGAGATAAAGTCTTCGACGCGTATGCCAAAAGCCTTCAGCTGCTTCGACAGCTTCGACATCGTTTCAGGGTCAGTCATACGCACACCATCCTCGCTGCCATAGATAATGCAGCGGTTGCCACCCATCTGATGGGCGTAACCGGCAATCGTCCTGGCATGGCCGCCCTTGAGAATGTCTCTCGTGTCGTTCCATGGGAGGAAGACGTTGCCTGTAATATGCTGGGCCTGGTCAAGCACGATGAGACTGAGCTTGTCACGCGCACCGAGACGGTGGCTGCTGACAAACGCTGCGATAGAGGCCGGTGAGGCTGTCATTGACAGCTCCGGATTCCAGCCCTTGGAGAATACCTGACGGTCAAACTGATAGGTGGGAACGGCCATAGTGCGATTGTCTTCCTTGACAGGGAGTGGCAGGCTCTCACTATCCGCGTCGGTAAAAACCCCGAACTTCCCTGACGTGGTATCGATGATGATGCTGGGCTGGACGGCATTGCCGAAGACATTCAGCATGCGCTGGTGCATCTTCATGTCCATGAAGCTGGCTTTCAATGAACCGCTCGGATGGTTATGGATGAACCATACCTTTTCCGGCTTCAGCGCATTGAAGGCGACGAGAGCCTTCTCGATGGGGGCGGGGACCTCGCTGTAAGTGCCTATACCCAGATGGATGACCAGAGGCTTGCCGTCTTTCACCATCGCCAGGAAGCTGTTCTCCACACACTGGTCTTCAAGGCTCCTGAAGATATAGGCGACATCCTCGGCAGAGTCTATGGATTCACCTCCGACAAAACTGAAGAAACCGTTCTCACGGTAGCGTCGCTCCACGAAGCACTCCTCACCGTCGGCCAGGTCACGCAGGTGTAAGGCCGTGAGGTCACGTGTCCGGTCATCGGAAGACAGAGGAGTAGGGTTGGACTCTTGACGGCCGTCCACAGCGGGGGTGTCCTGAAAGAGGTCGAGCTGGACGGCGCTGCGTACGACAGGGTGTGAGAGACTCTGGAGGGTCGCCTGCCCATCCTTTACAAGTCCCGTCACTTTCTCCCTGCCAATAAGAGCGATATGATATCCGTCACGGATGAGACGGGGAGAGAGGTCGTCCAGCGAATGGTATCTTTTTCCTGCCGTGTTCAGGCGGAAGACGGCATCATGACAGTCACGCTGAGAGAAAAAGCCACGGCTTTCCTCGTCATATCCATGCATGACGACGGCATTGTCACCGACGAAAACGAGATCACCGCTGTCAGGATCCTCATAGCCGGCAATAAGCTTATGATGGCTTTCACCCAGTGAGATGACGGCGTCATAGAGGGCCTTGGAACCGAGATAATACTCATATGGCCTGTGCTCCTTGCTGCTGGGGATGTCCACAACCATAGGCTTGGCGACGGCAAGGCTCTCATTTGCAATATCCTCATCCAAGGGGCGGTAGCTCATCACCCTGCCGAGATACTTGCTTTTCAGGGAGAAACGCTCGCTGAGCGGAATAAGGACACCATGCTTGTCATAGACGACAGGCTCCAGGCTCTTCAGGGAAGACACATGACGCTCCTGACTGACGGCAGAGGACAGGGCAAGGACGACACCCCTTCCCAAAGCCTTGACACAGGCTTCGGCGGTATTGCCGCTATGCACCACATTATCAATCACGACAGGCAGGAAGCCCTCCGGCAAAGCCCCCGCCATATGTATGCCCATGGCATCGGCGGCCATCGGCCTGCCGGTGGCTTTCTTCATATCATACTGGCTGGTCCTGGCATCACCCTTCAGGACATCAGCGACAGGGGCACCAGTTTCCTCTGAAAGGGCATTTGCAAGGATCAGCATGTCGGTGGCAGCACCGGTATGGCTGGGAGCTGGCACAAGGACCGCATGAGAAGGCACAAGGGGAGCCATGAGCCTGACGGCACGACGGACAGCATCATCGGAGCCACTCTTGACGGCATGGGCAAGACGGTCGAGCTTCCCCCTGTAGCCGTCAACGGCCATGAACGGCGTCACCCCGCTGCCGATATGTTCCCTGAGGGCTTCCTCAAACATGGCGGCCGCCGTGTCGAGGTCACCACCCTCTACGCAATCCTGGTAAATCCTGTCACGCTCCTTCAGGTATCTCTCCATCTTCGCGACGGGGTTCACCTTCCTCGCAAAGTCATTAAGTATCTGGTCATAGACATCCTCGGCACTGCCATAGCGGATGTTCAGGGAGTCACCGACATGCTGCCAGAAGTCCTGGATGGCCTTGCTGACATTATGGAAGATATTTCCCCAGCGACTGCCATAGTCACCGTCACGGGGTGTCATACGCTCCAGCTCGTCACGCAGCTTCTCAGCCCCACGCCTGCCGCTATACTGTGCGATGACTTCCTCGGCGATGTCATCTGCATCGTGAAGCTCTGGATAGGCGGTGCTGACAAACTGCCACGAGGCAGCGTCATCACGTATCATGGTCACCACACGACTCCAGTTGTCTGGGTTGACACGGCGCAAGGCCTCACACCACAGGTGGGCATACTCATGGAGTGGCAGCTCCGCGTCAATCCTGCGGAGGTCGAGGTGCAGCTCCCCTTTGTATGCAAAGCCATAGGCCGTTCCGGCCTGTGTCTTGAAATGACGTACCTTGCCGACCTCACTGTTGTCTCGCAAGGCAGCTTTCAGGATACGGCGGTTTTCATTGTAATCCGTATGCACGGAGATACCCATCTTTCCGAGATGATCTACCAAGGCACCACCTGCCTCCCGGTCGGCAGGGGACAGGTGGCGGGAGACCGACTGCCTTGCGGCATTCCCCATCCTGTAGTCATTGGGGTTGACACCTTTCAAAAGGTCACGCAGCACCTGGTCGGCGACCTGCTCCTTGGTGGTATAGTGGATATGCAGGAAGCCGGCGACGGATTTCCACAGCCTGTCCAAGGCTTCGGCGATGACATCGAGGATGGTTCTGCCAGACACGTCCTGACGGCGTCCGTAGTCGTCCATCAGCCGCCGGTAACCACGGCGGCCGCTGTAGTGTGCCAGGACTTCCTCGGCGATGTCGCTCTCATCATGAAGATGGCTGTAACGCTCTGAGACTTCTTTCCACAGCTCGGTACAGCCCCTCATCAGGGTAACGACATTTTTCCATTCCTCGGGGTTGGACTCACGCAGCACTTCGGCCCACAGGTGGGTGTACTCATGAATCGGTGTCTCGGCAGTAGCGACGCGCCTGTCAACATAAATCTCACCATTGTATGTGAAACCGTAGGCCTGACGGTGGCCGTCAAGAAAGAACATCGGCTGCCCCTTGCGCACATCCTCCCTCATCTGAGGGGTGACGGCGACGGAATGCATCTTACCGGCGATGTCCAGCTTTGGCAGCTCGATATCCTCGGTATGTACGCCCCATTGCCGTGCATACCTGTCCATGAAGTTCACAAGGATATGGTCATAGAAGGCGTTCATGCCCTCGGCACCGACATGGAGGTCGTCACTGTCGAAACGCTGCCAGTCCCGGGCAGCGAGGATCTTCTCCGTGAGCACCCGCCCGACGACCTTGGAGAGCTGCTGTCCGGCGAAATAATCTTCCTTGCTGCCATAGCCGCCACTCTGTATGATGCCGTCCCTGGTCACGAACAAGTCGATGGTAGCCATACCGCGGGTGTGCAGGCACACGTCGAATCCCTGTGACTCAGACGGTGACAGCGGCTCGTAAGGCGCGACAGTGACAGAGTCGATATGGTCGCCAAGGTTGTAGCGCTCAGCCTGTTGGTTGCCGGTCGTCCATGCCACGCGGTCATAGCCGTTCTCGGCGGCATAGCGGAGCATCCGCTTCATGGCCAGCTCCTGCCAGCTTTTCTCGAAGGGGGCAGCAGGGACACGTGAGGACGCATAGACATTCTGGTCACGGCGTGCGGCAAGGAGGATGGCACTCTCGGGACTGCCGGCCTCGTCGGAACGGATGAGAGACGAGACAATGCGCTCTTTGCCGTCCTCACCGACACCATCGGGATGGGTGACGATATAGTTGCCGTCACCGTCAGGCTGCGCCTCATAGCCCCTAAGGTCTATTCGCGTGTTGTAGCCCCGCTCACGACCCTCCTGATGGCGCTGGCTCTGTATCTCGTCGATGACCAGCGTCCGCTCTTCGACGAAACGGTCACGGCGGGCGATGAACTCATTATAGGCTTCAACAGCCTCGCCAAGACTGCCGAAGGTCTCTCCGACACGCTTCAAGGCGGCGATGTCCCTTTCACCGTTCATCTGCACCTTCGGGCTTTCTCCACCAAACAGGATGGTATAGCTGCCGTCTTTCTCCAGGATGCAGTCTGCGTAAGAGAGGCTGTTGCGGTTCAGGTTATAGAAATTACGGTAGCCGGGGACAGCAGTGTAATAGGTCACCTCCTGCCATTCGTCACCAGGAGGCATCGACCTGATGGTGTCCTGTATCTCCGACTCACTGCGCTCATGACGGCTGACAGCATCACCGAAGCGCACCCAGGCGACGGCACGCCCCTCACCGGCATCGCCGAAATGGATGTCATCGGACACCCGCCAGCTTTCAATGCCAGGCACGACGAGGGCAATCTCCCTCTTGTTCTCCACCCCGCCCGTGGTATACTCCAGACGGGTGCTGTTGATCGTCCTGTCAATACCATAGTAGGTGGCAGCCTTAGGCGACGGGCCCTCGCCCTCATGCCACTCGGCGGGTGTTAAGTGCCATCCTGATACTGGGTCGTTATCATATCGTGTGTTAAGGCGGAAATCATCGCCATATCGCTCGGTCATCCGCTCCCAGGCCCATCGGACATGGTCATCGACATAGAGGGAGCCGGTGACATCATCTGCCTCACCCATCAGCTCAAAGAACTCCTCATTCATCTGGTCGAGCTTCGGGCTGTGGACTTCTGTCCCCGGTGCCTGATAATGCACTTCCTCCACCTTGATCTCATGGGCAGCGACATAGTTCATCACCTGTCCTTTCGTCAACGTCCGCTCTTTGGAGTTCATCAGCCAGAGGGACAGCCCCATCCAACGGTCCTCCCCAGCCTTGATACCTCCCGCCCGCTCTATCATACGCAGCCACTGCCCTGGGGTGGCTTTCTCCTGACGGATATGCTCCACGGCACGCCGGGCATTGCTGACAAAGACGGGCTGGACGGATGACTGGTGAAGACGGACGGACGCCTGAGAGAGGATTTGCTCAGCGGCGGCAACGTCGGTGTTCACCTTGATGCCTGCCTCACGCATACGTTCCATCAGCGCATCACGGAGGAGCGCATCATGGGGCAGCACGCGCTGCATATCGCTGAGAGTGTCTACCATCTGCAAGCGGTGGCGGGGGCCAGGCTGCACCATCTCGGTGATGCCTCTTTTCGGCTTTGCCTTGGGCGCCTCCAGCTGGTCACAGATGGCGACCCGCTTCCCGGCACGTATCAGCCTGGGAAGGTAGGTGTCCAGGGCATGGTACGGGAAGCCTGCCATCGCATCCTGCGGGAGGGTAGCCGGTGTGGCGGAAGAGCGACGAATAAGGGTGATGCCGAGGATGCGTGAGGCTTCGACGGCATCCTGCTCGTAGGTCTCGTAGAAGTCGCCGACACGGAAGAGGAGCAAGGCATCGGGATGCTTGGACTTCAGATCATGGAACTGGCGCATCATCGGGCTTTCAGGAGCGTTCACATCGTGCCTGACGGCGTGGACCTCACGCTCGATCTCCCTTACATGCTGCTCAAACTGAACGGCTTCGTCCCACGAACGGAAGTCCACATAGCGGCCCCGCTCACCATGGAGCCCCACCTCATAGCCTTCCTTCTCAAGCTGGATGACGATCTTCGCAGGGGTCGCGGCCTGGTGGTCGGCGACCCAGACACGGACGGAGACATGGCTGTTTTCCGCTTTCCGGGCTTGGCAGTACACAAGGTCGATGTCTTCTTTCGGCGTGAAGCCGTATATCTCACGGCTCCTGTCCGGCTCACCGCTACAAAAGACCTTTATATCCGATGGAATGCCACTCCAGGTGTTGGTGGTGACATCATAGCGCAGCTTATTTCTTTGCTCCTTCTCTATGGCCGTGGCAGCCTTCTCCTTCAGATAGTCATGTACCACCATCAGGCGGCGCTTGTCCTTCAGCTGCTGATAGCTGTAGCCCTGAAGGGACTGTATGGACACCTCTTTGAGAAGTGTCGCAAAGGATGTCTTTTCTTCCACAGAGAGGTGCTTCAGCTCTTCTTCCGAGAAAATCTGCTCCATCGCCTCCTTATCTGTCAGTTCCTTGACGGGAGGGTCGAGTTCTTCGGAGAATGCCATGTCCCATTTGTCTACGATGTGGTCGACAAGGTAGCCGGGCTGCCCTGTGTACCAGTCCACACCGCGTCTCTGCAGGTCACGCCTGGCTTCACTGCTGTCCTCGGCCTGGGCCTTATGCAGAAGTCTGTCAAGCTCCTCCTGGGAGAGGCCTGTCAGCCCCACGCCCTCAGGCATGGAATCCTCGATGAAATGAAGGCCTTCGCGATGGACCCTGAGCCGGATGTCATGCCCCTCTCTGTCCTCATGGCCGGTGCTCCCTACGGTGAAGAGGATGGGGGTGACCTCCAACGCCTCGACGGCAGCCCAGGCCGTATGGCCAGTGTCAATGACATTGTCGATGATAATGGGGGTCTTCCCTTCCGGGATGCGATGATGGTCATCTTCCGTGAAGAACAACTCTGGCAGCTCCTCGCCGGGGTGCTTTTTCTTCCAGACATAAAGGCTCTCATGCTTGCCGCTGGCAAGGGCTTCAACATAGGGGATGCCTGAAAGCTCGGAGAGACGCTGGGCAAGACGCTGGGCCGTACCGCCATAGCCTTTGTGACCAGGCATCGACACGAGCACGGCCGTCTTGGAGACAGGCGCGCCGGCAAGGGCTTTCGCCATGGCAGAGGCTGCCACGCCGATGGCCACCTCATTGCCATCCTTGATACCATGGGCGAGGGCCCTGACACGCTCATCACCATAGTCACCGAGGCTGACGACACGCAGGGCCCTGGGTTCTTCGCTTGTCAGTGGCCTGCCGAAACGGTTAAGCCCCAGCTCCTTCAGACGGTGGACGGAGGGGAGGCACGATTCGTCATGGACAGCCTTGGCAGCGGTCTTCAGCCATTCCACATTATCCCTGTGCAGCGCGTTCAGCCTGGACAGCTCCTTCATGGCTTCCTCAGCACCGAACTGATGTTGGAAGTTGCCTGTGACAGTGCCGTCATAGACACGGAAGCGGCCATGATATCTCTCGGCTATGACATCACGGTCGGCATGGCTCTGAAAGGGGTAGTCTTCCATCTTGAATACCAGCTCCCACGGGGTGCGCCCCCATTGCTTGTGCTCGATGGTAAAGGGAAGCTCCTCGGGCTTGGCAGCCTGTGCCGCCTGGGCTATCCTGCCGTCCATGTCCTGCTGAATCTTCCTGTCGAGAGCCTGCAGCTGTTCTTTCAGCTCTTTCAGCTGGACAGTCTTCTCCCACTGCTTACCCGCGATGCGCTCGAGCTCGGGAATCTGGTCCGCATAGCCCTTACGCTGAAACGCCTGGTCACGGCTGACATCGGGGATGCGGGAGAGGGTCTCAAAGGGGAACCTGGAAGCAAGGGCCTTGTCTGTGAGCGACACCTTGCCGTTGTTGTAGGTGTAGCGAAGGCCGCTCGGACCCTCGACGGACAGCTTGTTGCCAACCCAGCGGCTGACACCCGTGCCGGGGTTGTACTCGGTCTTGGAGGTCATCACCAGTGGCCATACCGTACCGCCAAGGACGAGACGGGCCACGACGACCTCGCCGTTGACCTCATGGCAGGCTGCCTGCTGGAGATAGTCTCCATATGGGGCGGGCTGCGACAGGTCGAGACGTACCCTGCTGAGCTGTGGGTCATTACCTGGTTGGAAGGCGTGGGGTGGGGGATTCTTGCGAATCTGGGTGAAGAGGTCTTCCTCACTTTCATAGGAGGCCGTAAGCGCATGCTCCAAGATAGCCTTGTCACTGTTCAAGCGATTCAGGGCCGTATCGAAATGACGTACCTGCTCACTGGCAAAGGCGAGCCTCTGCCGTATCACCTGCTGCTGTTTGTAGAATGCCTTGCGCTCGGCATCCATACCGAGGATGCGTTTCTCCAGTTTGGCACGTTCCAGCAGGTCGTTGTTGCCACTGGTGATGGCAACATACTCGGCGAAGGGCATGCCGCTGTCCTCACTCTCACCGCCCTGGTCGAAGCTGCGCTTGGCCAAGGCACCGGTCTTCATCTGACGGATAAACTCGCTCTTGGCCTGGAGAAGGTAGAAATTATAGCTGTCAAGGCTTCGCTCGACGGCATAGACGAAGACCTTCACCTGGTTGCCGGCATAGGCTCTGGCCACCTCGTTGCCCTTGCGACGGGCACGGCCGTTGCGCTGTTCCATGTCGCTGGGACGCCACGGCAGGTCTAGATGATGGACGGCGACAGCACGCTGCTGGGCGTTGACGCCGGTGCCGAGCATGGTGGTGGAGCCGATCATCACACGGATGTCACCACGGTTCATCCTGTCGATGAACTCCTTCTTTTTCTTCTCAGTGACGGCGTCCTGTATAAACTGTATCTGTTCAGCGGGGATGCCATACCGTTCTACAAGGCGGTCTTTCAACTCCTGGTAGACGCTCCATTCGCCTTTCTTGGGCGTGGAGAGGTCACAGAAGACAAACTGGGTGCCCCGCTGCTCATCGTACTGACGGTAGATGTCACTGATATTCTTGGCGGCAACGCCGATCTTCGTGTCGTCACCCTCATGGTACCCGGGATTGACAAGCTTCGGACTGAGCGAGCATTTCTTGCCGAGGTTAGTGACAATAAGCATCTTGGCCTTCTCCTCACTGTCACTGAGAGGGGCGCGGAAGACGAGGTCTCCTTCACCACTCTCGGCGAACTGCAGCAGGCGCTGCTGGAAGTCCTGCTGGTCCTCGGTGGGCTGGATGTTCACGAGCTGTACGTCCATGTCCGGACGTTCCAATCCTACGTCAGCAGCAGTCTTGTAATCGGTGATCTCGTTATAGAAGGCACCGAGCTCGGGCACTTTGATGAACTGACGGAACCGCTCCTTCATCACGATGCTGCCCGCGACATTGATCTCATAGTCACGGCTCTTACGGGCAAAGACGGCGGCCCAGGCGTCGAAGCTGTTGATGTCCTGCATCGCCATGGCCTTCGGACGGAGGTACTTGAACAACAGGTACAGCTCCGTGAGGCTGTTGCTGATAGTGGTGCCGGAAAGGAAGGTAGCACCGAGGTCTCGGCCCGTGCGTTCCTGGATCGTCCTGATGGCATACTGGAGGTTACGGGCACGCTGGCTGCCCTTCGGGTCACCAAGGCCGGCGACACGGCTGTCACGGGTGGTGAAGGCGAGGTTCTTGAAGGCCTGGCTCTCATCAATAAAGATATGGTCAATGCCCATCGTCTTGAAGTCAACGACATCATCGGCACGGCTGGCAAGGGTGGCATTGAGGGTGAGGAGCTGGGTCTCAAGGTTCTGCTTGCGCTTCTCAAGACCGGAACGCATACGACCGCTGACGCTGTGGCCCTGACGGGCATAGACATCCAAGGCTTCATCGATGGCATCGATCTCCTCCTGGATGACCTTATGCTGGATGTCTGCAGACTGTGGTATCATCGTGAACTGGTCATGGCTCATGATGATACAGTCGTAGTCGTTGTTTTTCATCCTGTTGAAGAAGTTCTGCCGGTCGGAGAAGTCCTTCTGCGTGGCATAGAGGATGCGGTCGCCGGGATAGGCGGCCTGGTAGGTGGCGGCAATCTCCGCGACATTGGCCTTCATGCCGATGATAACAGGCTTGTGCGCCAGCCCGAGACGTTTCATCTCGTGGGCGGCGATACACATCGTCATCGTCTTGCCGGTGCCGACCTCATGGTCACACACGCCGCCACCGTTCTGAAGGAGCATCCACACACAGTCTTTCTGGGACTTGTAGATGTCCTTGATCTGGTACTTACTGACGGCAAGGCCCTTCAGGTCAAGGCCGGGGAAGGTCTGGTGGCTGCCGTCATAGCGGGCCTTGACGAAACAGTTGTATTTCCTGTTGTACAGGTCGGCAAGGGCTTTCTTCCAGTCGTCAGGATGACGGTCTATCCACTCAGTGAAGCCGTCACGGATCTGGTCAATCTTACTAGCTGCCAGTTGAATCTTCTCGTGGTCAGGACCCATGATGGGGTCGCCATCGGGCTTATAGCCGACACACTTGTTGATGACTGGAACGGTGTTGTAAAGGGCATGACGGAGCATGTCCTCACCGTCATAGGTCTTCGTCTCACCCGTCACGGCAAACTCCTGACGGAGCCTGGCACTGTAGCCAGAGACGTCAATGACGAACTCGTCGAGCTGTGGGGCATAGTCGATATGGATGTCAGTACCGAAGAACTCGGAGGCGAACTCGGAGAAATAGGACTTAGGCATCCACCGCTCACCGAAATTGAAGTCCAGCTCGTCGTATGTAATAGGCGTGGGCACGACACTCTCCAAGGCATTGATGGAACGCTCCAGCTCTTCCTTGTAGTCGGGCTTCATATCCTCAATGAGCGGCCATCGTCGCAGCTCGTCAAGCTTCTCCACGATATTGCCGGCAAGGAACTTGTCGATAATCTCATAGCCATTGGAGAGGGGATTGTAAAAGATACGTTCCTTCAGCTGGTCACGCAGCTCGTCCTCGGTGAAGTCACTGATGGAGGCCATGTATTCCAGATCAACACCGCCAGTGCGGTTCAGCGAGGCGGACAGCGCATCGGAGGCTGTCTCCACATGGCCGTCCTGATGGACATTGAAGGAGACGGCACGGAAGAAGATATCAGACTTGACGAAACGACCGTCCTCGCTGTTCTCCAGGGACAGCACGTCACGCCCCTGTACATCCATCAGGAGGATACGCACATTCTGACGCTCGTTCAGGTGGCCATAGCGCATGAGGAAATTGTCATAGTGGCGGTTCAGCTCCTCACGGAGCAACGGCTGCTCCTCCTTTTTGTATGTCTCGTCTTTATATAACTGCTCGTAGGCATCCCTGACTTTCACATAGAGCTTCAGACGGCCTGCCTGGTCGTCTGACAATGCTATAGGGGTGAAGGTGTTATCATGGCCGACATCAGTGAGGTGGCCTATCTGGTCGCTGTCCTCGACGATGATGCCGTTACGGTAATGCGGGAGGACGACACCAGCATAGGGACGTGGCTCCATGGAGGGTTGCCGGTTGTCCTTTGTAGACGTCTCATCTGCCCAGAGGTCGAAGAGGCTGAGCTGGACAGGCTGCTCCTGGGGCGCAGGACGCGGCTGTACAGGCCTTGGCCGTGACAGTACCTGTCCCTGCCCTGTCTGTTGGGCCTTGGGAGCATGAAGGTTGTAATAGTCCACAAAATGGCGGTTGAGGTCACGGGACATGTATGCTGAGAGAAGGTCGGCAATGGCTTGTATGCCTCCGTCATGGGTACATACCAGCGTCGGCTTGCCGTAGGGGTCGGTGCCGATATCTATCTTCGTGGAGATGATAGCCTCGGAATCCGGGGCTAACATCGACTTCCACCAGTGGGTGTTAAGGGTGAGACTGGAAAAATCTTCTCCGCTGGTGGCTTGGAAACCCTTGGAGACCTCACAGAAAGCGAGGCTGTCGGGATCCAGCGAGGAGTCATAACCTGTGTATTTCTGAAGGATGACGAGGTCACTGCCAACCTCCGTGCCTGCTTCGTCGGAGAACAGGCCGTCGGGAAGACGGAAGGCCCCCACGAGACGGGCATTGCTGATGATCTCCTTTCGGATGGCATTGTTGGAGGGTGCATCCATGAAGCCCCTGGAGGTGATGAAAACGACAAATCCGCCCTCACGCAGCTGGTCAAGGGACTTCAGGAAGAAGTAGTTGTGGATGGTCTTCGTGGCAGCCGACCTGACGGCATTGCCGGAGCGGGCATAGCCGTCATCAAAGACCGCCATGTCTCCGAATGGGATATTGGATGACACGACATCATACGTTCCCTGACGGGCGCCATCAATGCTCTCGAAACCACTGATATGTACTTGGTCTTGTGGATAGAGGGCCTTGAGCACTTTACCCGTGATGAGATCTTTCTCGAAGGCGGTGGCTGAAACACTGGGATAGGTGGTCTTAAAGGCTTCAACGAAGGTGCCCTTGCCTGCTGACGGGTCGAGATAGTTCTTGACATCCACGCCCTGCTGCTTCAGCACTCTGGCAATGGCATTCACCACTGGTACGGGGGTGTAGAAGGCGGTGAGGACGCTGTTACGGATACTAGTCACAAGCCGTTTGTATTCGGCTTCATCATGGGACTGCTCCCTCAGCAGGGTGTATAACTCACGCGTAGCGGGAAAAAACGGACGGTCCGTACGGCTCCACTGCTCGATGTCGTCCTCTTGCTCACACGGGTTGAGGATGAACTTCAGACCACCGAAGCCACTGAACCTGCGGAGCATGGCTTTCTCCTGCTCCGTGGCCGCACGACCGGAACGCTCCACATCGAAGGCAATCCTGATGGCCGCGATATTGTCTCTCAGCTTCTCTGCTTTGTTGTATGCCATACCACTATGTGTCCAGTCCTGTCGTCAGCGTCTTGATGGCACGCTCCTGGGCCTGCCAGACGGCAAGCCCCTCACGGCGGCCCTGTTCATAGACCTCTCCGGCACGGTCAGCGCGTGCCTGGATGAAGGCGTCGTCATCGGCACGAGGGTCATCCTGCTGCTGCAGGCAGTTCTTCAGGTAGAGTTTGTAATAGGTCATCTCCTTCATTATGATGAAAAAATGTCTTAATTGCCGTACAAAGTAACTAAGATTCCGTGGGAGAGAAGAAATTGGAAATGCAAATCTCTTGATTTAACAATTTGATGACCGATATCATTTGTTTTAAAAGAATTATATTTTCGAAACAGTTTTAGAATTTACGTTTTTAGTAGTATATCGATTTGTTCCTACTATTCTTTCCATATGTCCAATAGATACATTCTTTATCTTACATATAAAAGAAAGATTGTATTGTAACCTCCAATAAACAGATAATTCATCCCTCTATAGAGGCAAAATTGGTCTTTCCCATATACGACTTCAGAAACCCCACTTCCAGCCTTAGAACATCACACAGCAGATACAGAACCACGACAACCTCATCAAGTCGTCGAGCCGTGAGGTGCTTCTCTTGCAGAAAAAGCCGGAACTTATGAAATAAAAGATAGACAAAGTTTTAAGCGACATATAGGACAATTCAGATCAGGCCATCATCAAGGCAATATTCGAAGGTGAGCGCGACTTGGATAAGCTTGCTTCACTGACCGACCGCCGCTGCAAAAAGAGTAAGGAAGAGATTGTGGACTCGCTGTAGACGATATTGGAAGACGACCTCCTTCTCGTGATGAAGCAGTGTTGGGACTTATACGAATATTACAAGAAGCAGTTAAGCAGAGGTCGAGGCAGGAATAAACCGCTAGATGTCCTGGTATACTGCACAGGTGGATACGGAAAAGACAAGGAAGATGGAGAGTTGCAAGAAACAGAAGCAGCTGCGCAATAACCTAGGCTTCGACATCGAGCAGCACGACTTTGAACTCAGGAGAGTGAATGTAATTCAGAAGCCCTCCATTAGCAAAAAAAAATCGTTGCTTCGCCTGGTGGCTGAGCTTGAAGTGGACTTCATGGATAAGTTTCCTGATGCACGAAACTTCCAGAGTTAGACCGACCTCGTATCCGACATAAAATATCGGGAGGTCAGTTGCTCTCCTGCAGGGTGTCTAAACAGAAGAATCCCTTAAGGCAAGTGTTCAGACAATGCGCAACGCCCTGTGTAGTCCGCAAGTACCTCTGGGAGATCGATTCCGAAAATAAAGTTTAAGAGCGGACACAAATAGACGAAGAGTGCTGTATGCAAGACGTTCGCCAGTATATATTATACATAATAGTGAAAGTAAAGAAAGAATGTGACACAACATTATACAAAAACACAAGAAACAAGTACTGGACTGCTATATTGAACGATTACAGCCCAAAATCCTTTGGTTGCAGAACAAAAGTGCTGTATGCGCTTGTCTTTAATTGCTAATACTTTATGATTTAGTTTATATAGAAGCGTGTTGGCCGAGCTGACCGTCAGCTGTAACATGCGAAGGGAAGGAAATAGCTTCTGGGCGACAAACTACTACAGGTCGGCCCCAGTCATGCAGTTGAGGCCATCGGGCGTGCCGTCGGTCTTCTTCAGCGCAGCACAACAGCCCCCTCCCCAGAAAGCCCATGATGATGCGCCTGTAGTCCTTGCTAACCTTAGTTATCAGGGCGTTCATCTCGCGCTCAGCTCCAGGTTGTCTGGATACTTCATGAAGAGCAGCTACGACGTCTGCTCGATAAAGTTTAGCTCCGTGGAGCATCCCGCCTCGTTGAGCAGTCGACCGCATGAAATGTTGATTCGTATTGAATAAGATAATCCGGCTACTCTTTTTTCTCTTCACTCCGTCTCGTAAACACTCTTAGGTCACGAATCAGTTGTATGATGATGTCAAGGAGAAATGCGAAGCCTGTACCGACCAAAACTGAGTAGATGATTGATTTCGCGGTATTTCGATTTTTCGCATCAATATTTTCTGCTTGAATGATTATGCCCCTGTTTTTAATGACAGCTTCAATCTTCTCCTTAGTATAATAGAAAACAAATCCATTGGTAAGAAAGTCTGGCTCGGGGTAAACATTATGAAAAAGATAATTTTCATTTTTATTAAAGAAATAATCCCCAGACAAACTGTCAACATCTCCAAACCTAAAAGATATATTATGGAAACCAGATGCATGTGAAGTGTTTTCTGCCAGTGGCATAGAAGGGATATTAATATAATAATTGTAATAAGGACAGTCTTCATCAACTCCAAAACTATTTGAATAGAAGTCAACTTGTTGACGGCCTTCGATTAAACCTCCTAAAGGAGGAAGAAAATTTTTTGCTTGGACTAATTTTATTTTAGCCTTTACACCTTCTGAATCCTGGATAATTTCTTTTTGTAAGTTTGTCTGATAGACATGAGGAATATAACTGTCTTTAATTATAATACTCCCATCCTTTTGTTCAATTTCATTGCGTACAGGTTCGAACCAAATGGAATCCTGCTCTATACGCAAATCATCAGCAGTGAAGTTGGCAGAAAACGCAATGATTGCTGTATCTCTTCTCTCTACATTATCTGCATCTGTGGCGAAACACACATGCATTTTACTCTTATAACTGCCATTTGTACTATCAGAAACTTCTTTGGAATTGATAACAAAATCTAGACTAAAGGTATATACAGTGTCGCCTACTCCTCCGTCTGCAGGAATGAATGAGAAATCCAGAGAAAGATTGTGCATTACCTCTTTTGAGGAATTGATGGTGAATTTAGCCCATGCCAATGTTATAGCCCCCACAAGAATAAACACAAAGAAATGTGTCCTTCCTTCATACAAGAAATCCACGAGTGACTTGAGTTTTTTGTTCAAGGTTCTTTGGTAAGATCTTGTCTCATCCCTTTTTTTACTAGAATCTTCCATAGCTAACGTATTTTATCTATAACTTCCAACACTCCAACTGATATGTCTTTCCTAACGTTTCCTCCCAATCTATTAGAGGCACGATGATGGTTGTGACATCAGTGATGATTATCTTCTAAATAACCAAAAGTTATTTGCCCAATTTACGGCGGCAGGCATAGCCTCTACTTGGACGTTGCAAAGGTACGAATAATTGAGCGAAAAACAAAGAAATAATATGTTTTTTTGGGGGGCTATGTATTTGCTGATACAAACAAAAAAAACTCCTCAAACTTGGAAGGACAAGGGCGAAACTTGGAGTTTTTATGAACTGTGTTTTGATATTTGCTCTTAATGCTTACTGAAAACATAGTCCAATTCGCAAAAAATGCAGAATCTCACTGATATAGCAACACTTTTCAGTGAGATTAACAAAAAAAACGGAATAAGAGACCGTCGGTGAGCGGTATTAAGACTTTGGATGGTAAGAACGTTGGTTTCCCTTTGAAGCAGTAATTCATATACTTTGTTAATGCCAACAGGTATTTCATTCACTAATACATATACCATATTAGAGAAGGATTATTGAACACCCCTAATTCTGTTTACCCTCTGTCCTTCACCAACCCCTTCGTCATAGTACAGTGCTATCAGTTCCTGACGGCTGTCCCAGGCACGTAATAGCGCATTGGAGAGTGTGTTCAACGGCAAGACTCCCTTGTAATAGGCATCGACGGCCATATCAGAGACCGTCAGCACCATCGGCACACCGTCGATGTCGGCAACAAGGGTATTGCCCTGCATGACCGGATTCTTGATGCGACGGTCGAGGGCTTCATCCTGACAGGGCTTATATTGACGCGCCATGTCAGTTTCTATACCGGCATGGTCAAGAGCCTCGTGGCCGGCCTTGTTCAACAGGTTGGCACCGCCAAGACCTATCAGCATCATCTTCAGGATAGGGTTGCTGACGAACATGCCACCGAAGATAGCGGCAATCGGCATGAGGTTATCCGAAATGTTTAGACGCTTGGTCTGGCCAGTGAACATCCCAATCAGAAGGTCGGGAAGCATGGCGATGACATAGCCGAGGTTCTTGCCGACATCACCAAAGCCGCTTAGACCAAGGTTGTCAAGGAGGCTGCCCCAGCCTTTGACAGAGGTGTCCTGTTGCGGGGCTACGGTCTGTTCTTGCTGCTGTGCAGCTCCAGTGACAGGAGAAACTTCCTGTTCACCGAACTGTTCTCTGATGGCGAAATGCACTTTTCCCGCTTCACGCAGGCGTGTCGTATAGTCTGGAAGCTCCGGCAACTGTATAGAATGTGGCATGATGCCAAGACCTGCCTGAGAAGGCAGACCCCCACTGCCAAGAAGGAAGGGGTTCGAAGAAGAACGCCGGATGATCTTATTGACCATCCTTTCGTTGGCAGCCTCGACATACGCATTGCCATAGGGACTGACAGCGGCACTCTGCCTGGCAAATTCGGCAAAGACATCCGAGCGACGCCCATAGATACCAAGGCTGACGAGCTGACTGACATCCTCGGTGTACTCATTGCCTTCCAGGGCATCGTCAACAGCGGAAAAGCCCATGTCAGCAGCGACGAACTTGCCAAGGCGGCCCCAGCTGGCAGCACCACCAGAGGCAGGGGCTATAGGGGCAAGGAGGGCGAGGTCGGTGACGGCACCCAGTGCCTTCCCTGCACCACGCTCCAGAAGGCTGGGGTCATACCGCTCGACACACTTCTTGTCGACATACTTCTGGAGGTCCGACGTGGGAGCACTCAAAAGATCCAGTAACGAAGACTTGCGGGCCTCGCTGAAGATATAGTCAGGAGAACCCTTGATGGGATTCCTCTCTACCTCATAGTCCACCATCTTCATCAACAGACGGTGGCTGATATAGCTGGCGGCAATATCACCGCCGGCTTCTTCGCACAGCTGACGGTATCTGTTCTCACCGACCTTTGCCAAGGCAGCGGTGCGCCATCCGGATGCCAGGACTTCCAGATCCTGGGCAAAGGACTGGTTGCGCTTCATGTCGTTCATGGTCGCCTCAATATCGTTGGCAGGACAACTCAGGGTGACATCCGCGGCATACTCTTCTCCGGGGAGAAGGACGCTGCCGACTCCCAAACCCGCAGCCATCGTCCCCAGATGCCGCTCCTCACGACAGGACTGATGGAACGCAAGTTTAGGTACTATATGACGCTTGAAATACTCGTTGACACAGTATTCCGAGTCAATGAACATCTGATCAATCTGTTTATCTTCCATGTCATTATGGTTTAGAGTCCTAACAGCTGCTGCCGGGTCTGCGCAATAGCATTGCTCAACACGCTCATCTGCTTCGGGTAGAAACGGGTAAGCCATGCATCTTTGCCGATCTCGTCATTGACGAACTTGATGGCCATGGCACGCGGTATCTCCACGGCCTTCTCACCTTTCTCACGTCCGTTAAACCATGCCTTCGTCCACCAACGGTGGCCGGAGGCGTCGGCATAGACGGAGGCGGTACGGCTGACATCATAGCTCTGCGCATCGAGAATCTGAAGATCCGAAAGCGGGTCTACGAGGTAGCCGTCGGCAGCGGCCTGCTCATCAGCTTTTTTTTTTGAGCGTCGTCCCAGGAGGACAGATAGACATGATGCCTGACGGCCATATAGTTCAGAAAATCACCGATAAGGAGGTTCTGGAAACGTGCGGCAAGGGGAGCACCCCGGCTGCTCAAACCCAACGGGTTGCCGATGGATGGCAGTGCCTCGTAGAAATAGTTCTTGTCGGCAGACTGGGCGAAGATATTACGCAGCGAGGACTCCATACGCCTGGGAGGCACATAGCTCCCTCGCATGATGTCATACATATAACTTCCCAGCCAACGCTGCATCATCTGCTCAATCTCTTCCTGGTCCTGGTCATAGTCGGTCTTGACCTTCACACCCATATTGGCAAAGATATTGCCTCCCTTCATCCCGGCGGCCTGCAGCTGGAGAATATTGCCATAGATCATTCCAAGAAACTCCATGGGGTCGAGTGGCTCTCCGCCAAAAGATACCTCGAAATGCAGGAAGTCACCACTGAGGGCAATCTCCTGTCCGGCGATAACCCCCTTGCCATAGCCGACGTAGGCCTCACTGACATGTCCGTACTTTACCTCGTATCTCCCGTACTTGGTAATGATATAGTTCCCGTGGATGGCATCGGTGCCTGCACCGACGACGGTGCCTGTCGCCAACGCGAACAGCGGCTTGCCGCTGCAAACGAAGTCCACCCCACGATGGCGGAAGGGCTGTCCCGTGACAGGGTGCTTCTGTTCACCAAAACCCAGGGTGACCTGTATCTCCTCATCGTCTGCCGAAGCAAACGGCATCATGAAGCCACTCTGTGACTCCAAGAGCATGTCTTTAGAATAGTTCATCTTCTAGATCTGTATATGACTTGTCCGTTTTCTTCATCACTGCCTTCCGCATCTGTCACAAGAGGTTGCTGGCGGCCATCATCTTGTAGGCGGCCAGGCGTAGCGACAAGGTGCTGTGCGCCTGCGGCCTGCTGTCCACCACCGAAGAGTCCGAAGGACATGGCGGCGATAAGACCGCAGACGACCTTACCCATCCACCCGAAATTGCCGAAGAGCATCATCCCCGCAGCAATAAGTCCGACAAGGCTGCTCGTGCCGCCACCGAAAATATTGCCGACAAGGTTACCGAGGCCACCGAAGAGTCCGGAGGCACCTTCCTTGACACCTCCGAGGGCCTCACAGACACCGCCGATGAGGTCCTTGCCCTTATCGACAGCCTTCTCCGTGCCGCCCTCACCGAGGAGGACGTCACCGACGACAGGAGCGACACCGTCTTTCTTCAGCTGCTCCATCCTGTCCTTGCCCAAGGCCCAGTCGCCCCAGGTGTTCAAAGCACCATGGCCGGAATAGATGCCATAGCCGACACCGCCGACGACCAACGCGCCCTTGGTATGTCTCAGTCCGAAACCTGTGCCCTGCACGAGGTTCTTTCCTAATGTCTTTCCCCAACCCATAGCTGCTCCTTTCTCTAATGAATGTTCAACGGGTTGTACTCGACAATGGCACGCGCATGGTACTCATTGGTCTTGGGTGCCCGGTGCCTGCTGCCGTCACTCATGGAGAAAAGCCATGCCTGACGGCCCTTGTTCTGCTCCACCTCGGTGCTCGTCCAGTACCAGCAGCTGCTACCGGCAGCATCCGTACAGAGAGGGGTGCCGCCGCATCGCTCAATGATGGAGTTCACCTGCTCCCTGGCCAGGAACAGCATCCCCATCTCAGCCACACTCGGTATATAGTCGCTCTGCCAATAATAGTGATAGGTGAAGGCTTCATCAGCCAACGGTGATCCCTTGCCGGTGCGGGCATCACTGCTGTTCTGCATCGCCGTGGTGTTCTCATAACCGTCATATGCCGTCTCATCACAGCTGGTGCCAAGTTCCAACCCGAGTGTGTCACAGAATGCGACAGGTGGAATCTCATCCAGCAGGACGGCGAGCACAGAATGTTCTTCTGTCTGAGGGGCAAAGACAACGGCGACGGCTTTTCGTGCATCCTGTGAGAAATAGGCATCGGTGCTGAGCACCTGACCGTCGTCACAGAGGATATAGCCGGTATGCACGTCGAGGTCCAAGTGCTCATGCCCGTCACAGGCGGCAAGGATGAGACAGAGGACCGGCAGTAATAATAAAGTATATTTCTTCTTCATAGGAATGATGGAATGAAAGGTGATTACAATGGAACTTTGACGCCAACAGCGACACCCGTGCGGAAGAGGTCTTCACCCCTGATGATGACATCCTCCTTCACTTGGAAGAAAAGCTGCCAGCCATGCCTCAGGGCGTAGCTGTGCTCATAGCCGACATGGATGCCACCGACGAAACGGTGACGGTCACTGCCACCACTGACGCCGAGGCGGGCGTTACCGTGGTGGTTGCGGCCACGGCTGACACATGGCTTATAGGCGATGCCGACATGCCAGGTCTCATAGCTGTTCCAGAAGGACTCTGTGGTGATATGACCCGCCACAGGGTCATCCTGATATTTCAGGTAGCCAGTGGCGAAATACTCCCAGGCATGATGATAGCGGGTCTCATGCTCGTAGGCGACGGTAGCGTCGAAGCCCCGCTCATAGAGGGCACCGACACTGACGGTCAGATGGTTGCTGTTGCTGCCCTGTGCCCGCAGGGGACTGGCGGCAAGAACGGAAAGGGCAAGGGTTAGAAGGACACAGAGGGTGCCTCGGCACGCCTTCCCCTCCCGATGTGAATAGGACGGATTACTCATAGTCTCTCTCTTTATGGTTACTCTTCTTTCAGCAGCAGGGTATCAAAGCTGTCGGCAGCAAGGACATCCTCATAGTCGATGGCCATGGTGATGGTACGCCCGCTGATCTGTTTCTCACTCAGCTCTATGCTCAGCACCTTGTCACCGGGGAAGGTCATCTTCTTCAGCACGACGACATTACGGTAGCCATGACTGAAACCGTCACTTCTGTCAAGGACAAAGACAGACTCCAGCTCGACAATCTGCACATTAGTGGCCTTCTGCTGCTTCTTGTCAGCCAGCTTGAAGCGCAGCTCGTCGATGTCGAAACGGATGCTCGTCCTGTTCTCCACGCTAAAGTCAATGAAGAAATACTCCCCGACGGAATAGATATTGTTCAGGCGCATCACCATTCGGCGGTGACGTGTGCTGACATTCCGGTACTTGGCCGGACTGTTCCAGATACGACGGGCGAAGCGTACCATGTCCTCCGTACTCATGCTGACAGCAGGGTTATGGAAGGCGACCTGCTCGGCAGGCAACACCTCCTTGTCGGTGACGGCTTCCTCCAGGCGGGTGGTGTAGACAAGGGCATACTGCACACGGAAACGCTCACACACCATTGTGACAATAGCCAGCACCTCGCCATCTTCATGTCCGCCTTCCTTTGGTTTCAGCCTGATGACATTGCCGATAGGCTTGTCACCGGCCACAAGGTCGGTGGAGATGTCCACCAGACGGACAGGCTCCGGGGAGGTGATGACAGTCGTGACATGCTCGTTGACGGTGAGCTGCTCCATCTCTTGATAGGTCTGCTGGGCAGCAAGGCCGCAGGGCAGCAGCAAGGCGCACAGGAGCATCGCGCCGAAATGGATTGTTTTCTTCATAATATCCTATTTTATTATTGAATTATTTCTTTATTTTGTTAAATAGCAGGAAGCTTAACGTCTTTTCTTGTCCTTGGAGTTGACGAGATAGACCTGGGTGCCGTACTTCAGGCGCACACGGTTCTTCTTGATAGCCTTGCTGATGGCATTGGAGGTGCGGCGGTAGGCGTTCTGCAGCCCCTGCATGGCCCACTGCTCGACATTGTTGCCATAGCTGCCGCCGTCGTTGAGGTTCATGTTGGTCTGCATGGCGGAGCCGCCGACATCCCTGATGGTTTCCATAAACTGTGAGCCAGGGACATAGAGCCCCTCCAGACCGTCGGTGTCAAAGATTGTCAGGCCGACCTTGAAAAGCTCGTCGCCGACCATGATGCTCTCCACCTTGCCCTTGACACGCTGCTTGCTGAAGCCGCCCATGGTGGCATAGAGGTAGCTGCCTTTCTTCATGAGGATGTCACTGACCTCGATGTCGTCAAGCAGGCGGAGACGTACACGGCTGCCTTCCGTGACCTTGACCTCCTCGTCGATGATGGCCTTGATGAGATGGGACTCGGGGGCGTTCTCGCTGAGGGTGTTGAAATAGTCGCTGACAGCCTCCTTCTTCCTGACGACAGTCCGGCTCTCGGCATTGTCATCAAGCGCGGTGACGGCATCGGGATGGCTGTCCTCCTCATGGTCTGCCACTGATGGCACTGTGTCAGCGGGAACAGCATCCTGCTCACCGGATGTGAGACGGCCCCGCCCCTCGGACCGGGCAAGGCCCAAGGCGGCCTCCATCTCCTCCATTTCTCTGCTACGACGCTGTTGGAGGGCAAGGGCACGCTCCTCGTCGCTCAAAGGTAAAACAAAGTCATTGTTGCCCATGGGCTGTCCCTGGCGACCGGCATCCTGAAGACGGCCCTGCAGCTCTTTGAGCCGACGGTGGCCTTCAGACTCCTTGGCCTGCCGTTCCAGGGCGGCCAGTTCCTCATCGGTATACTGCGTGCTGTAGCCCTCTTTGCGACGGAGGCTGTCCGTGTCATCGGCGATATTCTCGACAGCACTGTTATCGGTGATATAGCCGAAGCTGTGCTGCATGTTCTCCCGCTTGCTGCCCAGGCTCTCACTGACATTGGCAGAGGGTAGCTCACCATTGAGATAGTCGGTGGTGACGAGGCTCGCGTCACCCTTGTCCTCCACCTCGATGGTGAAGATGCGTATGACCTGATAGCCGATGAAAAGAGCGAAGACATATACGCCCAGGGGCAGTATATACTTTGTCTGCTTGAAATTGATTCTCTTGTCCATATCGTTACTTTTTTATCCGTTACTCTGACGTTATGCCACGGTGCTGCTGCATGGCTCTGTCAACCTGCTCCACGGCATTGCTGCCTGGGCTGTTGCTCCGGGTGAATACCTTCACCATCGTGACGATATTGAAGGTGAAGCAGGCAAGGACGATACCGAAAGCCACGACAAGGAAGAGCACCTTGTTATGACAGGCGGCGGCATGTACCTTGCGGGCCAGCCAGCTGATGCCCACCGCATCGGCAAAGTGGCGGCCGGCAGCGACCTCACGCTCATAACGCTCCCTGTATCTCGGGTCGTTCTTATCGGGCATCGGCTCGCCCAGGAAAAATTTCTTGAATCCCATAGCTGTATCTCCTTTCATTAGAACTCACTCTTCTTGCGCTGCTCTATATCCTTGTTGAGGATCGTACGCCAGTTGACGATCATCAGGCCGTGAGGGTTGTTCTCTGTCCTCGGCACCCGCTTCAAGCCACCCGTGGTGACAATCTCACGGTAGAGGATATTCGTTCTACGCTCGATGCGCTGACGGCCATGATAAGTGAAGGTCATCTCTTCCTTGTTCAGGATGATGCTGTCACAGAAGATGCTGAAGACGCTGCTCGTACCGATGATGTTTTGGAACAGGCCACGCTCCTTCAAGGTGTTGTACTGTGCCAGGCCGGACTCATCGACGAGGTACATGGCTTTCTCCATCGTATAGTTGATATACTTGTCATCAGGGGCGAGGGTGAAGAAGAGGTGATGGAACAGCTCCACATGACTCTTCGCCTCGACATCCAGCGTCTCTTCCATGGTCGTGCGTTGCACGAGGACGGGGACGGTGCCGTCAAGGACATAAATCTTCTTCTGGGCATCGTCAACCATGCCCCTAGCAACAAAGAGGCTGGACACGCTGATGACAATACAGCCGGTAAGGAACAGGCTGCAGACAATCAGCACCAGCTTGATCTTGTTTTCCAAATTCTTGATAACCATATCAATAATAATTAAAAGTTAGCGAATAATAGAGATGGCACTGGCCTTGGCCTGGCTGGCAACGCCCTCACCGAAGTTACGGGTCGAGAAAGCGGTGTCACCCTCGGGAATCATCCAGGCTGCGAGGTCGGGGACAAGGTTAAGGCACTTCAAGGCCACGATGCTCGCCACAAGGAGGTAGCCGGCCGTCATGATGGCGTTCTGCAGATAGCCGTTGAAGGTCTGCTGCGTCTCTAGGATAGCGGTAAGATTCTCATACTGTACACTGAGCACGATGTCAAAGAGCAGCAGGACATAGAAGCCGACGAAGTAAAGCATTGCACCATAGAAATGGACGGTAAGGTAACGTGTGATCCACTTTGCCCAGGCTCCCTCCCATTTCGGCAACAGGGAGAAAGCCCATTGGATGGGGCCGAAGATAGTGAGCATTCCGAGGAGGATCTGCTGACAGTAGATGGTGCCCCACCAGCCGATGCGGAAAGCAACGAGGGCAAAAAACATAATGATCTTGTCGAGGAAGACCATCAGCCCGGCATAGAGCGTCATCGTCCTGGCCTTCTCAGCCGACACCGTGGAGCTGGTGGCTGCCTCCAGGCCCATGCCCTCGCTGACGGATTCCTGGACGCCATTACCGCTGACGCTGTTCGCGGCGGCATTGATCTCTCCCTGAGCGTTACGTGTCAGAGAGTCACGCTGGACGATGAGCGGCATCAGCTGGGCATACTTGTCCTGGACCTGTGCCGCCTCGGCCTCATAGAGGTCGTGGGTATAGGAGCCGATACAGTTAGGGATATAGGCAAGACCGTCGAGGACACTGAAGTCACCGTACCACAGCGTCATCACCAAGGCGATACCCAGCACCCTGACAATCTTCAAGGGGTCGAAGGTCTCACCCTTCACCATCATCTTGTAGGCCATGCCTGCTGCCATGATGATAGCGAAGAGGGCACCGAGGCACATGCTCATCTGTAGGATCCACCAGAAAGGGCCGTTGTCACCGGTGAAGGTGGCATCGGTAAGAAACTCGTTGGTCTGGAAGATGACATCATCAATTTCTTCCTCGAACAGCTCGACACCCACATTACTGCTGATGCTGTCAAGGGCATCGACAAGGCCGCCTCCGGCCTGTAATAGCAATCCTGATACTGACATATATGATAATATTTTACTTGTTACATGGTTACTTCTCACTATTCACCGATGACACCGGCGGCCATGGCCACCTTCCAACGTCCCATGGCATCAGAGGTGTAGCCGCTGAGCCTGGCATAGCGGGGACTGACCTTACTGTGCAGCAGCTCACCGGCCTCCTGACCACTGGAAAGGGCGGTGACGAACAGCACCAGCTGGCTGTTTCGTGACACCAGGTCATGGTATATCTCCAGATACTGCCGCTTGCGTTCATTCAAGGGCAGATAGGCATCACGGACGGCCTGTAACGCCGTCTGCAGACAGTTGTAGATCTCCAGCCAGTGACGGTAGTCCTGTGAAGAACCGCCCTTCATGGTGATCTTGTTGATGTTCTCACGGAAAAGCTGGAACTTCTTCTCGATCTTACCCTTCTCGGCCTGCCATGCCAGGTCGAGAGCCTTGGGCGTGCGGTCGGCGACATTCATGGCCTCTATCCTGGCACGATAGGTGAGGGCAGAGTCTATCTGCTCTGCCAAGGGCTTCTCCTGCTCCAGGACAAGGGCCAGCTGCCCGCGGAACAGGTTCTTGTTCTCCATATAAGCCCATTTCTGGTAGCTCCTGTGAAGTGCCTCATAATAGAGCTGGGGCGTGAGGGAGCCACCGCCGGTCTCACCGACAAGGAACTGGTTGCAGACCGAAGCATCATGGTTGTAGGTCTGGGCAGTGACAGCCACCGACGCGGCCATCAGTACCGTCACTGACATCATCTTGGGTAATAAACCTTTTTTGTGCATAGTATTTTCCTTTCTCTAATAGTCAAAGACATCGGCAGCCACCTTCCATCGGCCGAAGGCATCATTGGCAAGCTCTGTGAGACCCTTTGCCTGATAGATGGCGCTCTTCCAATAGGTCGTGCGTACACGTATATACTTCCATAGGTCGATATAGGCGGCGTTGACGGACAGACGGATGTCATCGAGGCTGGCATTGATGTCACGCAGCACACCGATCATCATCACGGTCTTGCTCTCGGGAGCATTGGTGGCAGCACCGACGGCATAGATGGCCAGCAGGTCTTCAAACGAACTGATGAGGTCACCGGCGTCGTCGGCAATTCGCTCGACGGTACGCTTGCTGATACCGATGATGATGCTGTCGCTGGACACAATATCGCCTTTCAAGAGGCATTTGTCACTGTAGGCCTGCAACAGTCCTTTATACTTTCCCATCTTGTCGGACACGTCGGAGATGGTGTTCCTGACGGCAAAGACGGTAGAGGTGCCCTGAAGGATGAGGTCTATCAAGTCGAAACAGCGGGTGTACTTGTCCAACTCGACATTCAGCTCCTTGTAACCGATATTGGCATCCTTGCTGGCATCATGGAGTAGCTGGTTGGCCTGCTCCACGGCGCTCCGGGCGATGAGGACGGAACGGAGACGCTTATGGTCTGCGATCATCGCCTCCACCGTCCCGACATCAAAGGCCCACTGTGCACAGGCCACATCGGGCATGAGCAACAGGAAAAGAACCATCAGGTGTATGATCTTTATATTCTTTTTCATCATCTTCATTCTATGGGTTTTCATCATCATCATCCAAGGAGGCATCGTCACCGCTCCATGCTCGGCGGCCGCTGTTGCGCCAATGGCGGAAGCTGTTACGATAGACACGGTCGCGCACCTCACCGCCAAGGCCTGCAAAGAGCTGTGCCTTCAGATAGTCCGACAGCGACTGACGGCTGTACATGAACTTCTCCAACAGGAGCAGCTCGGCATAGATACGGGAGAGACGGTAGTCCACCTGACGGGCGATACGCAACCGGTCGGACACCCACAGCAGGTGATAGGAGTCCCGGTCGTCGTCAGCCTCGGGAGGGGCCGAATAGGCATAGTCCACATCGACGCTGCAGGAGGGGTATTCCTGTAGGATCTCCTGCATACGCCGATTGACGGCAGTGGCCTTCTCCCTGTCGGAGAGCCCCAGGTCAAGTTCCATGATATCCACGACATCGGAAGAGGAATACTCTGCGGTGAGCTCCCAGTCGACGCCCAGGATGGCACGGTGGATGCGCAGGAGACGGACACCCCAGAAATTGATGAGCCACGACTCGCCTCGAACCTTCTTCAGACGACATGTCAGGGTGACGGAGCCGTTCATGCCTCTGACATAGCCCTTACGGGTGAACGTATAGCCGCTCCAGGAGCCTTCATCAGACCACTCGATACCATAAGCACCCTCCAGGTCATGCATCAGGGCGGGAATACGGTAGGAACCGTCCTCCTCGTCATAGTAGTCGGTGAGCATGTCACTCTTTCCCTGCTGCAGACGGTTAAGCTCCTTCCGGGCAGTGGTAAGCTGGGTGCGGAGCGTGCTGATACGTGAAAGGTTGTCGTTATAACGGGCACGCAGCTCCACGGCATCCTCGACACTGACCCTGCTGATCTCTGCGAGCAGCTCCCGGTTTTCGGCCTCCAACGCTTCTATCTGGCGCTGAAGGTCGGTGACGGTGGAGCGCCAGGTGGCGATTTCTGCATCGATGTCACTGGTGTCAGGGCCGCCGGAGAGAGAGGACTGCATGGCGAAACGCTTGGAGTCCTCATTGAGGCAGTGGTACTGGTCGCCATCTTCCTTCCACTGGAAGCTGCCCTCGCCGAGCCTGGCATTGTCATGACAGTTGAGGGTGAAGCTGACGCTGACACAGCCGCCGAGCTTCTTCTCATCCGCAGCCTGGTAGTAGCGCTTGCTGTCCATACCTATGTAGTAGGTCTTGGGAACAGCATCATCCTCACCACGGCTGTTATACTCCAGCAGCTTGGCCTCCATCTTCTGACGGAAGGCGTTCATGTCCATCGTCTGACTGTCAAAGACCTCCTCGTAGACCTCTTCCTTCAGGTCCCACACATCACGGACCTTAATGGCATAGGCATAGAAGCAGTGGCGCTTGTAATGCCTGCTGCCAACGGAGGTGTTCTTATAGCTCTCCCTGCGGTCTTCATGACACAGCTGATAGGTGATTGTTGCCTGGTGGCCGTTAGACGCGTTATAGTCATTGACACTCGCCTGGCTCCAACCGGCGTATGTCTCGGAACGTGACTTGCAGGCAGCCCTCTCGGAAGCTGTCATCGTATGGCAGTACTCATCATCCCTCGGGCTGACGAAATGGCTCCACTCCAGCCAGCTGTCTTCATGGGATGACTGCGTCGTAGGTTGATAGTCACAGAGGAGACGGCTGCCGCTGTCACGGGAATAGATATACCAACGCAGGGTGTAGTATTGTCCTTGCATCTCCCTGATATAGTCACTGACATAGCTGGTGACATGATAACCGTCGGCGGTGAATAGACGGGCAACACCCGTGCTGTCTGTGGAGAGAAGCTGGGCCATCACAAGATCCTTGATGGCACTGGGATCGGAGAAGGTGTCGTAGAGGTCACGGAACTCATGGTACAGACGGATAATCTCACGCGGCTTCTGGTGGAACACCGTCCCGATCTTGCTGGCCTTCGTCCAGGTGGAGTCGAGGACGGCAGCACCGGCACCGGCAATGGCACTCCCGGCATTGAGGAGGTTGTCTAGGTCTTCCTTCAGGTCTTCCTTGGTCAGGCCGTGACCGAAGTCAACAAGGTGGTCCCAGACGGCTGACCAGTCCACCTCGCCGAGCCTGGCAAGGTCAAAGAGGACTTTCAGGTCGTCACCGATGACAAGAAAGGCACCCTGGGCGGCGATGTCCTGAAACGTGAGTCTGCCGTTGGTGACGATGGTCTCAAACTGCATACACAGCTGGACGACCTCGTTGCAGGTCTTATAGAGGTAAGGTCCCCAGTAGAGGGCTTTGTCCGGGTGCTTGATCATCTGAGAGCCGACAGACCAGAGCTTTGGACGGATGCAGTCCACGACAAGGCGGCGGATTCGGCGATAGTAGTGGTTCTCCTGGGCAGTGCCGAAAGGACCCACATTGGTGAGGGCCTTGCGGTCGAACCATTTAGAGGCGAAGATGCCTGCAGTGGCAACCTCGGCACTGGTGTAGTGGTCGAGGATCTTCTGGACAGAAGCGTTGTTCATCGCCTCTGCGGCAGCCTCCAAGCCATAGGCGGATGCCATGGCAGCCTCGGTCTTGCGGTCAAAGTTGACCGAATAGAACGTGCCTGCCTGACACTCGACGCCGAGAGTGGCGAAAAGGACGATGAACAGTCTGCGAATCATACTCTTATTTATTATTGAAACAAATAATCAAATAGATATTTTGTTATTGTATCTCTTCATAGCGGTCATAGTGATGAACCGGACTCAAACGCCTGCCATGGGGCCCAAGGACTCCTTCCTTCAACACCAGACGGGCAAACTCCAGCGACTTGACAAGACCGCTGCGCTCCCAGTCACTGATGAAGGCGACGATGGCCTTCTGGTAGTTGCCGCCGTAATGGCGGACATAGACCTTCAGGGCTTCCTTTTCCGCCTTCTCGGTGGTGTAGCTGACATAGCTCTCCCTCGGTTCCTCGACACCGAAGACATCTCCCTCCGTGCCACGTTTGATGAACACCTCCTTGAAGGGACTGCGTCCCTCCTTGTTGTCCAGACGGTTGATGGTGAAGATCTTCTTGCAGTCGATGTCTGTCAGGGCCAGCGTGGCCTTGATGTCATCGAACTTGTCCTTGAACTTGCTCTGGTCGAGGAGCATGAAGACGTCGGAATTGTTGATGATGGCCTCCTTGACAATGTCACTGCTGGTGATGTCCTGGATCTCCTGTGTCACCACGCCGACCATGGCCCAGTGCTTGCGGGCGGTCTTGTACAGGTATTTGATATACTCGGCCATGACAGGGGTGGCAATAGCCTTCCATGCTTCCTCGATGACAAGGCACTTGCGGCCTTTCTTGATACGCATCTTCTGCGTGAACACATCCATGATAATGAGGACGATGATAGGGAACAGGATGGGGTCATCCTTCACCTTGTCTATCTCAAAGACGATGAACTGCTCCTCAAAGAGGGTGCTGTCCATGTCGTTGTTCAGTGTGTACTCCAGCTCGCCGCCCTTGTAGAAAGGCTGCAGGATGGTGGCGAAGTCGTGGATGGCAAAGTCCACATGCTGCTCCCTCAGTATCTGAGGGATGCGCTCCAAGGCGAACTCGTAATAGGTGTTGAAACTTAACTCGGAGACACGGAGCTTGCTGCGCTGCATCTCCATCTTGATGATGTCACGACTGATCTTGTCATCGAAGCTGCAGGCGGTAAGCTCGGTGAGCTTCATCAACTCACGGTGAACCTCCTCACGGCGCACCTTGGCAGAGCGCTTCTCACCATCGGTGGCGGCAGTGTCATTGATGACATTGTCCAGCTTGCGCTCCCTGTCCATCAGACGCTCCTGACGCTGTAACGCTTCCTCAGCAAAGCTGACGCCATGCTTATCCATATAGGCTTTCTCAATGTCCTTCTCAAAGCTGTCAAAAGTGCCGTCTTTCTTGTACTGGAGGACGAGACGGTCGGCCAGCTCCCTGCGCTCCGTATCACTGTAACCCCGGAACGGCGTGAAGTACTCACGGTAGTATTCGACGATGGTCTGGTTGATGATGGCCTCTTCAATCTTCGTGGGCTTCTCGGTGCCTTTGAAGATAAGGAAGATAAGGCTCTTCAGGAAGTTCTTCTTCTCACCGAAATTCTGGGTGTATTCCTGCTCGGTGATCTTGAAGGGATTCATGGAGATGGGATGCTCCTTGCAGTAGCTGATATAGACGCCGCCGAAATAGCCGCAGATACCCTCATAGCTGTCACCGGTGTCAACGATGACGATATCGGTGCCCTGCTCATAGTATTGCCTGACGACGGTGTTCATAAAAAAGCTCTTGCCGCTGCCGGAAGGGCCGAGGACAAAGAAATTGCTGTTGTTGGTGTACTTCTTCTTGCCTTCCTTGCCGGTGATGTCAACGGCCATCGGCACACCCTGACGATCGGTATAGTAACAGCGCAACGGGGTGACATCGCCCCGCGTCTGACGCTCCTTGTACATCAGACACAAGGCAGCCTCACAGAAAGTGAGGAAACGGTCGTACTTAGGGCTGAGGGCGAAACAGTTGCCGGGGAAGCTGGCGACAAAAAGCTCCAGCTGGTTATACGCCCGGCGGCTGAGACGTATGTTCTGCTTGGAGAAGATATTCTCCAGATGGTTAGTGACCTTCTCCATGTCACTGTCAGCACTGATGCAGACAACCATGTTGAAGTGGGAGTAGACCAGCTGCCGGTTCTCACGGGCCATAACCTCCTGCGCCTCCTCGATGTCTTTTGCTGCGATAAGATTGACAGGGTTGGCCATCGCACGATGCTTGTTCTGCTTCTTCTCCAGGTTGTTCTGCTCTTTCTTCTGGTTGGGTATGAAGAGTACCTGGTTATAGACGAGGGTGTCCACGTCTGGGACATGGTCGATGCCGCTCATCAGGTCGACAGGCATAGAGACATTGTCGACATGGAGGTCGGTATAGGGACGCAGGATATTGGGGAGCCCCACGCTGTCAAGGTCGATGAGACTGAAGACCTTGCACTGCCTGTTACCCATGCAGATGCCTTCGCTGTCGACCTTGAAGTCGGTCATAGAGAAGACCTTGTCCTTGAAGTTGACGGCGAAGAAACGGTCGGCATACTGGCGGGCTTCCTGCACATCGAGGAAGGAACAGGTGAGACCACTGTCTGACAACAGGGAACAGACCTTCCGGATCTTCATCTGGAAGTCATTCCACCTCCTGTTCTCGAAAGTGAAAAGGCCACCCTTCTTGCTTTCCTGGGTAATGACGAGATAGGTACTGCTGGCGGTATAGGGACGGCCCTTGAAGAAACGGAAATAGGACTCGGACAGGAAGCGCTTGCCGCCATCTTCCGGTTCATCGGCAGGACGCTCGAAGGTACGACGGACGAAGATGTCCTGCTTATGCAGGGCATAGCCCTCCCCAAGGGTGGTGACGACGGTGGACATCAGGTTCACGAAACCATCATAGCTGTCTTCGTCGGCAGAGAACTTCAGGACGGGATTCTCCATCTTGATAATAGCGGAATACTCGCCGGTCTTGGTATAGAGGATGCCGATGCCATCGACGTCCTCAATGCTGAAATAGATGTCCTGGAAGATACGGGCACGCTTGCCGCCAGTGCCGAAGGCCTTGACGGAGATACCCATGCCGATGAGAATGGAAGCGAACACCAATATGCAAATCAATGAAACCATAATGTACCTGATTAGTCGCCGATGCTACGGGCGAAGATGAAGACGCCTTCGTCGCGCTTTTTACTGTACAGCCCCTTGCTCTGCTTGATAAAGGTAAGCCCACCGCCGGCACCCAGCACGGCTGTACTCATGATGAGACCGGCGGTGAACCCTGAGAAGATAAACCCTATGACGAACAGCACAAAGGTGGCGATGACGGTACCGGCAGCCCAGTAGATATACCGGCCGCGAAGCCCGAAGACCTCCAGGGGACGCTGAAGTCCCTTGGAGGTGACATAGCCGGGGTGTTCGCTGTTCTCCATAGCTGCTGATGATTACGATCAGTCACCGACACCGAAGAACAGGGGCATGCTCTGCACGGCCACGACGAGGAAGATGGCACCGCCGACGAGGGCGATGGTGTGCTTCTTGGCCTCCTGGTCACCGTTCTGCCACTCATGGAACACGCCGATGGCGTTGGGAGCGGTCAGCACGGCAGCGATGATGTAGATGAGTGCCTGGACATACGGCAGGTAGGCCGCAATGTCATTGGTCACGCCCTGAAGGGCAGTGGCACCTGCACTGACATCACCCTGCTGGGCGAACACAGTTCCGGCCACGAGGGCCATGACGACCGTGACGAGGGCACGGGAACTTTTCACGATCTGCTTTCCCTTGCGGAGCAGACTGCCTCCCATGACGGAGGCTACATTCTTTACGAACTTCTTCATGTTGTTTTACTTTTTAAAATTAAACTTAAAGCATATCGAAATGAAAATCACATATTCCTGATACCGAAGAAGGCGGGCATGACGGCTGTCGAGGCAATCATGAAGAGAATACCGCCGGCGAGGATGAGGATGCCTTTTGTGAAGCCCTGCTCGCCCGAGGATACTTTCTGATACAGCACCAATGCGCTGTAGGTTGAGAGGAGGGCGGCAATGGCAAAGCAGATCTCGGTGACGTAACCCATGATGAGAAGGACATAGACGTTCATCTCGTGGAGGGCCTGGGCGGACTGGCTGTAGTCAACGCCTCCGCCACGGGCGAAAAGGGACTGCGCCAACAGTAAGGATGGCAGCAGGCTCAGCATTCTTGATTTGAAAGGTCTCATGGCTTCCTCCTTTTAGCAGTATAACTTGCGTCTGTGCAGCTCATTCTTCTGACGGATGGGCGTGGTCATCTTGGCCATCAACTCAACACCCGTTAACTGCATCTCATATTGCTTTTGGACTGGAGCGCAGCTTTCATCATGCGCCTTCATGACACGCTCAAAATCCGATGGACCGTCAGATGGGGCGTCATCGTTCTTGTCCTGCAATGTGGGGTCTTTTACCTCTTCAATGGAACTCTCACTTGACCCATCACCGGGTTCGGCAGATGGGGCCTCCAGAGGTTGCTCCTCATAATGGTCATCATCATACTCCCCGGAAGTGAGCTGGTAACCGCCACCGGCAAGCTCGCGGACATCGGTCGATGTCTCGGTGTCAACCATGTCACCAGCGGCGATGGTCTCAGTCTCTTCTTTCTTGCTTCCCTTCGTACCGTGAAGGTCAAACCAGAAGGTGACCATATAGTAGGCCATCAGCAGAAAGGTGCAAATCAATGCATAAATGCCAAATATACTCATAACACGTTTTTTGAATTTTCGTGGTGCAAAGTAAAGGCAATTATGATGGGGAAAAGAATTTCAGAGGCACAAACTCTTGATTTAACACTTTTACGACCGAAGAAGTCGTAAATGGCTTAAATCAAGAGTTTTCCACACTTTTTCCTATGAAAAATCACGGATGAAAAAAGCAATGATGCAAACGCTTCCTAGGTGATTTAATATGTTTTAAGGGCGCCATACTACCTAATCTCGATCTTTTTAGGTAATTTTGCATCGAAATTGTAAATGTCTCACTAATGAATAATATCAAAATACTCGAAGGTTCATTTGACGCAAAAATCGAATTTATACATGATGGTGTCTGGACGGGACTTCCATTCTCTCTACCATTTTTGTCCATTGTCAAAGAAAATGGCAAATATGAATGTTGTGCATTGAATTGTATATCATAGAATCAATATTAGAAAGGCTATGAATATCAAAGAATTTACAGAATTGGCTATTACTAAATATCTTGAGAAGGGTGGCACAGTTCATCCTGATATTACCCTCGAGATATTCCAACTCATTGAAAACAACGAAAATTTGCTGAATGACTATCAATCACTGGCAAATCATTATAAGGAGGTGAATCCCACTATCGGTAAAACGATACGAAAACATTTTGACCTTCGTAATGACAAACCAATATTCGTTAATTTCCAGTGCAAGTTAATCAAAAACTATATGCGTTTCCACAAAAAAATACAAAAAAAGTGACATGCTTAAACTTTTTAACGGTCAATACAAGAACGAGAAGACTCTCATCAAGTTTAACATGGTGAGATATACTACCATGTGTATTGTCTTAGACTATTACTGCTTTATGAACTCTCTCGATTCAGACGTTGCTTGCACAATAGACCACCTTATTGGTCTCGTATTCAACAAGTCATCTTTTAAAGATACAGAAGAAAACCGCACTATGGTTCAAACTACCATTGTAAACATGAAGATGATGGGGCTGCTATATGCCCATACTCAAGATACTCTGGCCATAACAAACCAAGGTAAGCAGGCGTATATTGACCAAACTTATCATTTGGCAACTGCAAACCTATACCAAGCCAATTCCTCTAGGAGATTGTCGGTGATTGCAATTTCCGTTTCTATTGCTGGTATCTTATTAACTTTAATCCTTCAAATTAAATTTTAACAGCATATGAAGAATTCAATTTTCGCAATGAAGATACTCTTTCTCACAATCCTGCTGAATGCAGCGTCACAAGTTATGGTGGCTCAGAACAAGATGATCATAGGGACCATCGTGGATTCAGAGACAAAGGAATCTGTTTCTGGTGCCGTTATATCTTTAAGTGACCATAAAACCTATTCAGATATAGACGGCAAGTTCTTTTTACCTGCGGAAGAAGGTCAAAATGAAATGACTATTACTTATATTGGATATAAACCTATAACAATTGATGTTTCCAATGGACAAAACCTCGGAATCGTGGAATTGAAAATGGATACTCGTGTTTTACCAGATGCAATCATCACTTCTCAATTGGCTGTTCCAAGAAAGACTCCAGTAGCAGTAAGCAACGTTCTTGCCTCCCAGATTGAGGAGCGTCTAGGTAATGACGAATTTGTAGAAGCATTGAAATTTTCGCCTGGTGTTCATCCCAACAGGGTTGGAGGCAGCTGGGCAGACTCTGAAATATTTGTTCGAGGGTTTGACAATACCAATGTAGCGACTTTGATAAATGGCATTCCTGTAAATGACATGGAAAATGGAACCGTGTATTGGTCTAACTGGGCGAGTCTGAGTGAAGTCACATCTGTTATGCAGGTTCAAAGGGGTATTGGTGCCACTAAGCTCAGTGCTCCTTCGGTAGGTGGAACTATCAACATCATTACAAAAGGTATAGAAGCTAAAAAAGGTGGAAGCGTCTCTCAGTCTTTTGGCAATGATGGTTATCAAAGAACATCTTTTAGTCTTAGTACAGGCTTGATGGACAATGGATGGGCCATCAATGTGTTAGGCAGCTACACTCATGGAGATGGATATGCTCAGGGAACCAATTTCAAGGTTTTCAACTATTTTGCAAATATCTCCAAGCTGTTCAATGCCAATCATCAGCTGTGTTTTACTATCTTTGGCGCTCCGCAGGAACATTACTCACGTTCAAATGCCTTGACTAAAGCCGATTGGGAGATGGTACGTACCAAGTATAGCCAGGATAAGGATTGGAGGAGATTTAATCCAGACTATGGTTTTAATAGTACAGGACAACGAAAAACGGCAGACTATAATAAGTATCACATGCCATTCATGACATTGAAGCATCTATGGCAAATAAACGAAAAATCGAACCTGACAACAACTGTATATGCAGCCTTGGGTAGTGGAGGTGGTTATAATGGAAAGGCCAATGAGACAACCTATTCTGAATATGACTGGTATGGCTCAGACTACGGAAAGCTAAACATGAAATTCAGAGCTGCTGACGGCACGTTTGACTATGCAAAGATTGAAGCCATCAATAAGGCATCTGATAATGGCTCTGAACTGATTATGTCCAGAATCCGTGGCAAACAGAACTGGTATGGGCTGCTTTCGACCTTTTCAAGCCAGGCTTTTGGCTGCATAGACTGGTTCGCAGGTATTGATTCCCGGTATTACAAGAATCAGCATACAAACGAAATCGTAGACTTATTTGGCGGCGAGTATTATATAGACCCATGCCGTAGTGAGGTCAATATCAACAATAATGCCCTGGCCACTGATGAATGGAAGAACCAGCATCTTGGTGTTGGTGATGTCGTTTACCGTGACTATGACAGTTTCATTCTTCAGAATGGCATATTTGCACAGGTTGAGTACAACAAGAATAACATCAATACTTTCATTTCTGGATCTATCAACCTGACTGATTTTTGGAAGTATGACAGATTCTATAATACAGGTTCTAATGCAAAATCAGATACAAAGGGTTTCTGGTGTGGTAACATTAAAGCTGGTATCAATTATAATTTTGATGCCCACAACAATGCATTCTTCAATATAGGCTACAATTCGAAGGCGCCTCAGTTTAAGTCTGGTGTATTTATGTCTGCGACCTCATCGAATGTGACGAATGATAGGGTAAAGAATGAAAAATCGTTCTCTACGGAGCTTGGTTATTCTTTCCACAACAGATGGCTGGTTTTCAAGGCAAACGCATATTATACCAAATGGCTTGATAAGAGTATGACCAAGAAGGGCAAAATCACTGAGCAGTATTACATCAATATGACAGGTGTTCATTCCAAGCATATGGGATTGGAATTTGAATTGAGAGCAACGCCGGTTCATTGGGTAGAGGCAGGTGCCATGTTATCTCTTGGCAATTGGAAATGGGACAGTGACAATGTGAAGGGCTATGCCTATACTCTCAGCGGACAGGCTGTAACTCCTGATGGAGGAATAACCTCCCCTGGTGCTCCAGACCATGCCTATGCTACGATTAACATGAAAGGTATTCATATCGGTGGTTCAGCCCAGACGACAGCAGCGATTGATGTTACCTTCAAGCCATTTACCGGATTCCGCATAGGAGGCGGATATACTCATTACTCCCGCAATTATGCTTACTACACATTGTCAGGCAGCAGTCTGAAACTTGGGAAAGAGATGAATGTCGTAGAACCGTGGAAGATTCCTTCCTACGGATGTTTCGACCTCTGGAGTTCATACAAATTCATGTTAGGCTCTTTACATGCGACAGTTTCCGGCCAAGTAAGCAATGTGTTCAATAACTATTATATTGAAAAAGCTTGGAATCCGACCACAGTAAGCCAAAATATAGTATCAGTTAATCCAGATGACGTATATTTGTTCTATTCCATCGGAAGAACATGGACTGTGAAATTAAAGGTTGATTTCTAATAGTAGTACTGGTGCGATAAAATCGCGTTAAGTTTTACATATCATCAAATAGAGTTAGTTCAGTGACATTATGATTGAGATTGACCAAGTTGTTAGGCATAGTGATGAGTTCCCTGAGTGGAGTTCTCTCCAGGGCAGAGACTCTGATCAGCGTCGCTACTTCCGTAATGGAATACGGGCTATGGCAGTCTTTCTTTATCTTTGCCATGAGCAGATAGGCTATAATTGCCACCCAGAGGTGCGTCCTCACTGCATTTTCAGAG
>Ga0310695_10000179_pt1 | contig 169020 bp, 130 predicted proteins | sample RumenRJG_04DNA_FD_203882 | JGI IMG/M metagenome (GOLD analysis project Ga0310695, IMG submission 203882) | Bovine rumen microbial communities from Lethbridge, Alberta, Canada - RJG_04 (v2) (version 2) | ecosystem: Host-associated > Mammals > Digestive system > Stomach > Rumen | place: Canada...
ACTCTACAGCAATCTGCAATTGACAATAAGTTTCCAGTAAAGAACCGTAGGAAATCTCAAGAAAGTGGATTTTCTCTTTGTTTGATATACGTCCAGTTCCCTCGGCGATATTTGACGGCACAGAAATCACAGACCTCCTCAGTTGGCTGCTGAGGGCATACTGCTCAAATTGTGGGAACTTGGCCACGAGCCGATAGACGTCAATCGCCAGTTCCTTGGCTTTTTGCCATGCCGATAACCTCTCAAACTGATAAGTTTCCATATCTCAAAACGATTAACTATAGTTTGTATTCTCAAAATTGTAGTCCGTACTCTCTAAACTCTAAACCCAAAGTAGTAGTCCGTACTCTCTAAACTCTAAACTCAAAGTAGTAGTCCGTACTCTCTAAACTCTAAACTCAAAGTAGTAGTCCGTACTCTCTAAACTCTAAACTCAAAGTAGTAGTCCGTACTCTCTAAACTCTAAACTCAAAGTAAAAGTCTGTACTCTCTAAACTCTAAACCCAAAGTAGTAGTCCGTACTCTCTAAACTCTAAACTCAAAGTAGTAGTCCGTACTCTCTAAACTCTAAACTCTAAACCCTAAACTGTAAAATGTGCGCAGCACATTTTACATATACAGTTTCTGGTTTTCGAAGTCCACTTCGCGGTCGAGGAGGGTGACGAAGTCGTCGAGCACTTCGCGGTCGATGTCGCCCAGGGTGTACTCGTTCTCGGCGTCTTCGCGGATGAGGGAAATCCATTCGCGGCGTGCGGTGACGTAGTCCTGGTGGATGCGTTGCACGGCCTCTTCGGTGAGTTCGTCGATGCCGTAGTAGTCGAGTATGATGCGGTAACTCCACGACCACCTCAACTCGTTGTAGTTGTTGTGGATTTCCTTGAATCGGGCGTTGACGGCGTCGATGGTGTCGAGGCGTCCGGCAATGATGTCGTCGATGATGCGCTCCTCGGCACTCTGCGGCATGAGCAGTCCCATGAGGTCGATCCAGTTGCCCTCGCCGTCGGTTGATACGGGAGGCACGGGTTTGTGGCGCTTGAGCACCGCGCCCATGTAGATGCGCAGTGCCATGTCATAGTACTTGATGCCCTTGTGCAGGAAGGGCGCCTTGATGACATACTCGTGATAGTTATAGGTGCTCACGTTGTCGCCGCTGGCGGCACGCAGCCTCTCGAGAATCTTCTTTCCCCTGAGCACCTCGCTGATGGTGAACGGGCTGAGCCAGTCAAAATTGACGGCGCTGCGGTGCTCGCCCTTGTAGCGCTTGTCGCGCTTGGGCCACTTGCGGATGTCGCGGTACAGGCCCACTGTGGCGAAGTTGCGGCCCGGCTTCAGGTACATCGTGTCGCCATAGGCAATCAGGTAGGAGAAGGGCAGGTCGCGCGTGTCGGGGTGGTACATCAGTTTGCCGAACAGCACGCTGAAGGCGCCGATGTTGGCCGGCAGCAGCAGATAGGCCCCGCTGGCGGTCTTGCAGCCGCGTTCCAGTGCGCCGTGGTGCATGGGCCCCATTTTGTAGGCGTGGTTGCTGAAGTTGGTCGCCGAGCCGGCGTTGTAGAACGAGAACATCGCGCCGATGAGCAACGAACTCTTGTGGTGGCTCACCGTGAAGGGGCCGCAGAAGGCGGCGCAGGCCTCGCCGTTGGACATGTAACTGTTGGCGAAGAAGACGCTGCTGGCTGCCGTGAAGCCGTTCTCGAGGTGGCAGGACTCGCCCACGAAGCAGTCGGTGAGTTTCACGCTGCCATACAGGTGTGAGCCGCCGCCGATGATGGTGTTCTCGCAGATGACGCCCGTGCGGATGATGATGGGATTCTCCATCGAACTGCTGATGGTGCAGTTGTTGAGTCTCGACACACCGCAGATCTGGCAGCCGTCATCGATGATGGCGTTGGTGATGACACCGGTGTTGACCACACGCACGTGGTTGCCGATGGTGCTGCAGGAGGGACGTGACTTCTCGACCGAATCGGCCACCATGCGCTTGATGGCGTCCATCATCGGTTTGTTGTCGCCATGCTTGACCATCAGGGCGGCCAACTGGCTGTTGAGTTCACTGAGCAGCAGCAGGTTGCCGTCGCCCACCTCGTTGAGCACGGCGATGGTGTGTCCCTGACCGTAGTTGGGGGTGCCCTTGGTGTCGATGGTGCTCACGTTGGAGATGTAGCAGCCGTCGCCCACGGTCACGTTGTTCATGTAGTTGCCGATATTCTCGATGAGGCAGCCGTCGCCGATGGTCACGTTGCGCAACGTGGCGTTGTAGATGCCGCAGTTCTTCACAAAGCCGTCGGTAATCTCGACCGTGCCCTGCCCGTTGCCCAGGCGCGCCCAGCCGTAGAACTGCACGCGGTGGCAGCGGCTGGCGTCAAAGTCGGCAGTCACCATAATGTCGTTCCAGTCCTGCGCCCAGCAGTCTTTATTCTTCAAGGCCTCGATTTGTTGTTCCGTGAGATGGAAGTATTCTTTCATAAGTTTTTATCAGGTTATTCTTGATTAAATGTGGCGGCAAAGGTAGTACTTTTGGCAGGCACAAAACAACAATCCCTATCATTTTAAGATTTGATAGGGATTGTAAATGAATTTTTCGAATAATTGCTGAATGTCAGTCCAGACAGTGGACGAGCAGGTCGGCCTTGCCGTTGTCGACCAGGTGGATGACGAGTTCGCCGAACAGCGTGTTCTGCCATGCGAACCAGGCGCGGGTATAGTGCGTGGGGTCGTCCTTGTGGAACGACTCGTGCATGAATCCCGTGCCGGCATCGGTGGTCAGCAACTGGCGCATGCACCAGGCGATTTCCTCGTCATTGTCGGCGGTGAAGGCCTTCATCATGATGCTCATCGGCCAGATGAGGTTATAGGCCGTGTGGGCGCCGCCGATGCCCTCGCATGCCTTGCCCTTGAAGAAACAGGGGTTGTCCTCGCTCCAGACAAAGCGCCGAGTGTTGCGGTAGATGGGGTCGTCCATGGGCACATCGCCCAGGTAGCCCATAGCCAGCAGGCTGGGCACATTGGCATCGTCGGCCAGCACGCGTCCTCCCCAACCGTCCACCTCGTAGGCGTAGATTTTGCCGTACTTGGGATGGTCAACCACGGCATACTTGTGCAGGGCGTCCTCTACCTCCTGGGCCAAGTCGCGGCACTGGGCGGCCAGCGCATCGTCATGGTTGACCTTCTGGAGAATCTCGCCCGCCTTGCGCAGCGAACTGACGGCCATGAAGTTGCTGGGCACGAGGAAGGGCAGCACCGTGGCGTCGTCGCTGGGACGGAAACACGACACGATGAGTCCCACGGGCTTGACGGGAGGTCCCCAGCCGTACCATGTGAGCGACGACTTGGCGTCGATGTCGCGGCGCATGAACTTGTAAGGACCCTTGTCGCCGTTCTTGCGCTGCTGCTCCTTGAAGGTGCGCAGCACCGCCTGCATCGCCTCGACCCACAGGTCGCCGAAGATGCTGTCGTCGCCCGTCACCAGCCAGTACTCATAGGCCAGGCGGATGGGGTAGCACAGCGAGTCAATCTCGTATTTGCGCTCGTGCAGTTCGGGCTTCATGTCGGTGAGGTCGTTCTCCCACTGGCTCCCCGTGGGCCCGTCGTTGAAGGCGTTGGCATAGGGGTCGAGCACGATACACCTCAACTGCCGCAGGATGACGCCACGCAGCATGTGCCGCAGCCGTTCGTCTTGGTTGGCGTACTTGACGTAGGGCCACACTTGAGCCCCGCTGTCGCGCAGCCACATCGCGTGGATGTCGCCGGTGTAGACAAAGGTGTCGTCGTCGCCGTTCTCGTCAAGGCGGTAGTGCACCGTGCTGTCGAGCGTGTTGGGGAAGCAGTTCTCAAACATCCACGCCAGGCGCGGGTTGCCTTGAATCTGCCTGAGTACCTCTTGGATGCGCCGCTCGATGACGGCGCTCATGAAGAGGCGTTCCTCGACCGGTGGCCGCTTGGTCACATAGATTGCTGTGGCATCGCTCACCATCGTGGTGTAGCGCTCATGCACGTCGGCGGCAGCGGGCAGCACGGCCGCCACCGCCACCAAAGTCAATATCAGGTGTCTCAGTTTCATATGATTTAGAACATGTCAGATACCCACTCCTGAGAACAGATGAACCATAGGATTATTTCTCAATGAATCACATGGCCGTGTACCGTAGAGCGGATAATTAATCAGTGTATTGGCAAAGGTAAATGAAATGTCAATTGTTAGCAAAAGATTTCTTCGTTTTTTTCGGCAAAATGTGAAAAAATCATTCTTTTTTTACTCACTTTGCTTGCTATTGTGTTAGAGTTGCACTATCTTTGCCCTTGCAACCAAATTGTATTTGGGGAGATGAGATTGAAAAGAATACTTCTGATTCTGCTGGCGTGTTTCGCATTGGCAGTTTCGGCACAGCCCACACAGCAGAAAACCGAGTGGGAATGGTACCTCGACGAGGTGGTTGACGGTGAGTTTGTGGGCCGCAACGACTTTGAGTACTACTACACACCCAGCGCCAGTGACATGGAGCAGCAGCGCAACAAGGGTGAGGTAACCTATTTCCTGAACAGCCCCGAGGGCTTGAGCGCCAAGAAGACATGCAGCCTGATCGACCGCATCATGGCCAGTTATGACGACATCAAGGCCATGGGCACCTGGACCGATGCCAATACCATCTACTGGAAAGAGTTCCGTTACGAGAACAACAAGTTCCGCTTCAACGTCAAGCGCGAGGCGCTCGACGACGGCACCCACTATGTGAGTGTGGTAGAGACGGCAAGTTATTACAAGTCGCTGGGCAAGAAGGACAAAAAAGATGAACAGGAGGCCGACGCCAAGGCTCCTAAAGCCAAGGAGAAAAAGTCGACCCGCCACAGTACCCGCAGCCGCCGCCAGGTTACCCTGGACGACGAGGACGACAATGCCGATGTGGAGGCTGCAGTAGATGACGAGCCCGGCGACAAGCCGGTCGTGACCGAGCAGGAACGCCGCCGCGCCGCCCGCCAGAGCGACGAGGAGCGTCGCCAGCAGGAGCGACTGGCCAAGCGCCGCGCACAGGAGGAGCAGAAGGCTCAGCAGAAGGCTCAGAAAGAGGCCGAAAAGCAGCGCAAGGCCGAGGAGAAGAAGCAGAAGGCCGAGGAGAAGAAGCAGAAGGCCGAGGAAAAACGCCTCAAGCAGCAGGAAGAGAAACAACGACGGGAGCAACAGCGGCAGGAACGTGAGCAGGCACGCCGCGACAAGCGCGACAACGCCACCCGCCAGGCTGCCGTCGCCCAAGCGGCCCAGAGCAAGTACCACTATGATGACGTGGCCCTGTGGCTCAGTGAGAAATATGACTTCACGCAGACGCGTGGTGACGGCACGTCGTGTGAGATGTACTCCACCGCCGTCAAGGATGTGGAGATGGCTAAACTGGCCATCAAGAACGCCCTCAAGGGCAGCAATGCCCGCATGGCGGTGCCCTGGCGCCTGAACAGCGACACCGGAGCGGTCGAGACCGGCTACATGGTCGACGGGCACGTGTTGGTGTTTGCCGTCGGCAAGAATGGCGAGGGTAACATCACCATCAACGTGACCGAGGTCAGCAGCGAGGAGTTTGAAAACTTCAAGCAGGGCCTGAATGAATGACGACATCACAACAGAACAGACTGAAACAAACAATATCAACTCATAAAATATAAAGAAGCGATGAAAAAGTTATTCTATTCTTTATTATTGACCGTCTTAGCCCTCGGCAGTATGGGCTGCCCCAGGGGCGGCAATCCCAACAAGGCCTTGCCTGACAACGTCGACTATGACGTGCCCGAGGTGGCCGACGTGGTGATGTATCAGGTGAATCCGCGTGTGTTCGCGCCTTCCAACTCCTTCCAGGCCATCACGGCACGCCTCGACTCTATCGAGGACCTGGGAGTGAACATGCTGTGGATCATGCCCATCTATCCCATCGGCGAGGAGAAGAGCAAGAATTCGCCCTATTCGGTGCGCGACTACAAGGCCGTGGCTCCCGAGTATGGCACTATCGATGACCTGCGCACCCTGGTCACCTCGTGCCACCAGCGTGGCATGGGCGTGATACTCGACTGGGTGGCCAACCACACCGCATGGGACAACGCATGGGTCACCGAGCATCCCGACTGGTACACCCACGACTCGGTGGGCAACATCATTTATCCGCCCGGCACCGACTGGACCGACGTGGCCGACCTGAATTATAACAACCGCGAGATGCGCGACGCGATGATTGACGCGATGCGCTTCTGGGTCGACAGCGTGGGCATCGACGGTTTCCGCTGTGATGTCGCCGACCAGGTGCCCTCCGACTTCTGGAGCGAGTGCATCAGCACACTGCGTGAAGCCGCCAAGGGCCGTCACCTGATCATGCTGGCCGAGGGGGCCAACCCCGAGAACTTCTCAGCCGGTTTCGACCTGAACTATGCCTGGGAATTCATGGGCGCCATCGCCGAGGTCATGAAGGGCGAGGCCAAGGTGGGCAAACTCATCGACGTGGACAAGAACGAGTACAAGGACTTGGGAAGCGGAAAGTACAAGTTGCGCTTCACCACCAACCATGACGAAGCGACCAAGGCTTCACCCATCAAGCTCTATGGCGGCGAGCGCGCCTCTATGGCGGCGTTCGTGGCCACCACGATGCTGCACGGCGGCATGCTGGTCTACGGCTCGCAGGAAGTGGGCTATCCCGAAACCATCAACTTCTTCCACTATGTGCCGGTGAACTGGAATGCCAACCCCGAACTGCGTGAGGAGTACAAAAAACTCATCGCGATCTACAACATGCACCCGGCCCTGCGTTCCAGCGGCAAGGTCATCGCGTTTGAGGATGCCGGCAACAGCGTGCTGTGTGTGGAGCGTGTTCTCAACAACGACAATGTGCTGGTACTGGTCAACGTGCGCAACGAGGTGCGTTCTATCGATGTGCCTCCGATGTGGACCACCCACTCAGTCACCAACCTGCTGACCGGGGAACAATCGAACCTCGGCAAGAGCATCAGCCTGCAACCCTACCAGTACATACTGTTCGGCAACAAGTAAAGTACATCCTTTGATGCTCGCTGCGCTCGCGGTTTAGAGTTTAAAGGTTAGAGTTTAGAGTGGCATCATTAACGGGTGCCATCAGTAGGGACGGTTCTTTTTGATTGGCCAAAGCGAAGCCATCAAAAAGAACCGTCCCTACTGATGATGCACCAACCCGTCCGCGCACGGGCAAAGGAAGGCACGAAAGACAAAAAGGACCATGATTGTTGCGCAATGGGCTGCACGCTACGGTTTTTACTGTAATGTTATGCTTGATGGGTGTTATGTTGTTGATTGTTAGTGTTTTAATGGGTCGATTTCGTTTGTGGGAAGTATCTTCAGAATAGTGATAAAATGTCCCTAAATCTTAAATAATGTTAAACGAAGACATTTTCTTGTTCGAAAATTATGTTTTATAACATCTTTAGCATTACCTTTGCAGCCGATTTTTCATCATAAGCAAAAAATCGTTGCCGTGAGGCATGGGGTTTTTTTGTGAATAAGGTTAAGATTTAGTTTTAAGGTTTATGTTAATGGTATTAGAGGTTAATTAGATTTTTTTCAAAATGATCCGCGGCGCGAGTCGGGGATTTTTTTTATACAAAGGTGACCGTTTGTGGTGGTTTTTTGAAGGAAAAGTATTATCTTTGCCTTTTCTTGATATTAACCCAACCTCTAATAATTATGTCATTATGATGAAAAGATTTCTACTTGCCGTGATGGCTTCATTGATGTTGTTGCCGGTGCTGGCCGCCGAGGGCGACGGAAATAACGCTATTTTCACCAAGCCCAAGTTCAGCGGTTTTGCCATGGCGTCCTACCAGGCGACGTTCCAGGATGGCGGTAACAGCAACTCGTTTGACCTGAGGCTTGTCAGGGCAGCGTTCGAGGGACGCATCCTCAACGATTTCTACTACAAGATTCAAGGACAGATTAACGGCAACCCCTCCACGATGGGCAGCAGCCCGCGTCTGGTGGACTACTTCATGGAGTGGCAGAAGTTTGACTTCTTCCGTGTGAAGTTGGGCCAGTTCAAGCGTCCGTTCACCTACGAGAACCCGATGAACCCGATTGACCAGGGCTTTATGGGCTATTCGCAGCCCGTGAGCAAGTTGGCAGGTTTCAGCGACCGCTCGGGTATGCATGCCAGCAACGGCCGCGACATCGGTCTGCAGTTCCAGGGCGATTTCCTCAAGAACAGCAACGGCCGCAACCTGCTGCACTACCAGGTGGGCGTGTTCAACGGCCAGGGTATCAACGTCAAGGACGTGGATGAGCGCAAGGACATCATCGGCGGTGCTTGGGTCATGCCTATCGCGGGTATGCGCCTTGGCGCCTTCGGCTGGGAGGGCTCCTATGCCCGCAAGAGCGGCGGCCAGACGGTGAGCCTGCGCCAGCACCGCTATGCCATCAGTGCCGAGTACAAGAAGGGCGACCTGCAGTTGCGCACCGAGTATATCCACTCGACGGGCCGCGGCTTTGCCGCGACCTACCAGAAGGCTGCCGACGCCAGCGACCTCACCATCAAGACCTATGTCGACAAGAACGGCAACGAAGTGGCCAACGACAAGAGTGACGGTGTGTATGCCCTCGCCATCGTGCCGGTTGTCAAGGACAAACTGATGGCCAAGGCCCGCTATGACCTCTACCGGCCCACCGCGTCGAGCGTGGCTGCCAAGACCAACTATGAGGTGGGTCTGAACTACCGCTTCTGCAAATACCTCGAGGTGCAGACCGAGTACTGCTTTACCCACGACCGCGCTCTGGCCGATCCCGACTACAGCAGCGTGTTCGTGCAGGTGAGCATCCGCTACTGATCGGACCGACTTGACATACTGGACCGACTGGATGGTTGCAGATGTCCACCAACAACTGAAAACTAATAACTAAAGGTACAATAACATGACACTCATTATGATTTTGCAACTCTGCATCGTTCTTGCAGCGTTGTGGCTGGGCTCCCGATACGGCAGCCTGGCGCTGGGAGCCATCTCGGGCATCGGCCTTGCCATCCTGGTGTTTGGCTTCGGCATGAAACCGGGCACACCGCCCACCGATGTGATTTACATCATCATTGCTGCCGTTACCTGCGCCGGCATCATGCAGGCCTCGGGCGGTATGGACTGGCTGATTCAGTTGGCCGAGAAGATGCTGCGCAAGCATCCCGACCGCATCACCTTCCTGGCCCCTCTGTGCACGTTCTTCCTGACGGTGCTCGTCGGCACGGGCCACGTGGTTTATACGCTCATGCCCATCATCTGCGACATCGCCATCAAGAAGGGCATCCGTCCCGAGCGCCCCTGCGGTATCGCCAGCATCGCGTCACAGATTGGTATCACCTGTTCGCCCATCGCAGCAGCCGTTGTGGCGTTCATCACCATCAGCGGCGCTAACGGCTACGACATCACCATCCCCAAGGTGCTCATGGTGACCATCCCCGCCTGCTTGCTGGGTATCGTGATTGCCTCGGTTGCTTCCTACAAGCGTGGCAAGGACCTGGACAAGGACCCCGAGTTCCAGAAGAAACTCGCCGACCCCGCCCAGCGCGAGTACATCTACGGCAGCACTGCCACCACGCTCGACAAGAAGATTGCTCCCGAGAGCAAGCGTGCCGTCTACATCTTCTTTGGCGCACTGCTGGTCATCGTGTTCTTCGCCATCTTCCAGGACCTGTTGCCCTCCTATGATACCGTCAAGGCCGTAGACAGCGATGCTACCGTCGAACTCATCGGCTCGCGTGTAACCATCACCGCCGACCAGTTGGCCAAGATGGGCATTACTGTTGAAGGCCTGACCAAGACGCACCCCACGCCGTTGAAGATGAACCTTGTCATCCAGATTGTGATGATTACCGCCGCTGCGCTGATGATTATCTTCTGCAAGGCGTCGCCCAAGAAAGCCATTGCCGGTCCCGTTTGGCAGAGCGGTATGGTCGCTGTGGTCGCCATCTATGGTATCGCTTGGCTCGCTGACACCTACTTCGCCAACTATCTGGGCGAAATACAAAATATGCTGGCCGGCTTGGTTGAGCAATACCCGTGGTCGATCGCATTCGCCTTCTTCCTCGTGTCGGTGCTCGTCAACTCACAGGGTGCCGTGGTTGTCGCCATGTTGCCTCTGGCCTACAAATTGGGCATCGACGGCTGGATTCTGCTGGGTGTATTGCCCTCGGTCTATGGTTACTTCTTCATCCCCAACTATCCCTCGGATATCGCCACAGTGAACTTTGACCGCACGGGCACTACCGTCATCGGCAAGTACCTGTTGAACCACTCGTTCATGATGCCTGGTCTGGTGCACACCGTTGTCGCCTGTATCGCCGGCTACCTCATCGCCTTCCTCTACCACACGATGGGCTGGATCTAAAGCGACATCAACTGAATAACCCCAAATAACTGATTGCACGGGCCACACCAACCCGTGCAATCAGTTTTTAGGACATCGGTAGGTCGATTGTGGCATTGGCATGACTGTTGCTGTGTTTAATGGAATGATATGGATTAAAAAAGATGTATCAATGATGAAACGATTTTTGTATGTATGCCTCATGGCTGTGGTGATGATGCCGTTGACGGGCTGTAAGGAGAATTACTCGGTGGGCGAGAAAGTGGGAAACCTGATTGAGTTCACCAAGAAAGGTGTTATCTGGGACTCCTGGGAAGGACGCATGAACCTGACCCAGACGGGTATGAACACCAGCGGTGACCCGTTCCAGTTCTCGTTTGACAACGACCGCAATGACCAGGACTCACTTGTCCAACTGCTCTACCAGGCCCAGATCGAGGGATGGAAAGTGAAACTCAAGTACCACGAGGTGTGGGGCTTCAAGAACGTCTTCAATAACCGTGGCGAGACCGACTACTTCATCGATGACGTGGAGATACTTGACAAGGACTTTGCCAACCCGCTCCGCAACATGGGCGGCAATCAAGGCCATGTGGTGGATACCATTTGGGTTGTCGTCGACAAGGCCGAGATGCTCAAACACATGAAGTAGTAGTAACGGCATCGAGCCATGACAAAAACGGCTTGCCTGATGCGAATCAGTCACATCAGACGGGCCGTTATCGTTGTTGTATGGGCGCGTTAATGGGTTAATCGTCGACGATGACGCGGGTGACGATGGGCCTGCCGTTCTCGTCAATCAGGGGCGTCAGTCCCGCCCCGTTGCCGTACACGACAAACAGATAGTTCACGCCGGTTTCGGTGTCGACAATCACATCTGCTTCACGGCAGATGCCTTTCATTTCCTTTTCTCTCCAAACGAATCGTTTTGGTTGCTTTGCCATAATCTAAATCAGTTTGATGCCCAAAGATAGCACAATATTCCCGAAAAACACCTATCTTTGGCCATATTATGGCTAAAAACAGGATTTGATATGGAATTGCAAGAGTTTATCGAGAGTTATCGCGAGGCGTTCGGCGAGAATGCCCAGTTGCCGTTGCTGTTCGGCTACAGTGACTCGCCCGTGGCCGATACGGCCAAGATTGGCGGTTGCTTTTTCAAGGGCCTGCAGACGGCGCGCGAGGGCACGCCTGTGGCTTTGAGTGCCGAGGTCATCGGCTGTGGGGGCGGCAAACTCTACACGGGTTTCAGCGACATGCCCGAACGGGTGCCCAATTTCGTCTCGCTCACCGAGAAATACAAGCGCACACCCGAGATGGTTGCCGACTATGTCAAGAGCCTGGAAATGCCCCGTGCCGTCAAGCCGTACCTGAACTTTGTCAGGGCCGACCAGGCCGCATCGCTTGACGGGTTTGAGGGCGTGATGTTCTATGCCACGCCCGACGCGCTGTCGGGGCTGTGCGGATGGGCTTTCTATGACAGCAATGAACCCGATGCCGTGGTGGCGCGTTTCGGCTCGGGCTGCAGCACGGTGGTGTCGATGGCCGTCGTCGAGAATGCCCGCCGGGGGCACCGTTGCTTCCTGGGGCTGTTCGACCCGTCGGTGAGGCCCTGGGTGGGCAAGGACGAATTGAGCCTTACCGTGCCGATGTGCCGCTTCAGGGTGATGCTGGACACGATGCGCGAGTGTTTCCTGTTCGGCTCGCACGCGTGGGAGCGCATCAAGGCCCGTATGTAAAACATGTTATAGAATGTGAATTGCCCCGTCATCGTTTTGGTTGTGGGCAATTTTCTGTATATTTGCACACACTTTATGAACCAAATGATATGAAACGCTATTTCTTCTTTTTGTTTGTTCTGACGGCGTTGTCGATGAGCGGGCAGGGATTCTTTTCCCCGCCGGTCGACTCACCCGAAATTTCCAAGGACGGAGCCGTGACCTTTAAAGTCAAGGCCGCGGGAGCCGATACCGTGCGGCTGATTATCGACACGCGTGTTGACACGCTGATGAAGCACACCGGCAACGAGACGTGGAGCATCACCCTGCGCGACCTGGAGCCCGACCTGTATATGTATTATTATATGGTGGACGGCATGAAGGTGCTCGACAACGAGAATGCCCACACGCTGCGCGACGTCAAGAGCGTGATGAACACCTTTGTGCTCGACCCCAAGGGCGACTGCCCCATGGCGGTGCACAATGTACCCCACGGCGAGGTCAGGGCGGTGTGGTATGACTCCCCGACGCTGAACAAGCAGCGCCGAATGATGATTTACCTGCCTCCCGGCTATGAGCAGGGGCACCAGCGCTATCCCGTGTTCTACCTCCTGCATGGTTCGGGCGGCGACGAGACGGTGTGGCTGGAACAGGGTCGTGCTGCCCAAGTGTTTGACAACCTCATTGCCGAGGGCAAGGCCGAGCCGATGATTGTCGTCATGCCCAACGGCAATGTCGACGAGCAGGCCGCGTCCAACATGAGCGCCGAGGGCAACGTGCAACCCACCTTTGCCCACAAGAACTGGATGGACGGCACGTTTGAACAGAGTTTCAACGACATCGTGACCTGGGTGGACAAGAACTACCGCACGCGCGACAGCAAGCGTTACCGCGCCATCGCCGGCCTGTCGATGGGCGGCTACCACTCGCTCTACATCAGCGCCAACCAGCCTGCCGACTTCGCCTATGTAGGCTTGTTCTCGGCAGCCATCGGCCGCATGGACCAGGGCAAGTGCACAATCTATGACGATCTCGAGGGCAAACTCGTCACCCAGTTCAAGCAGCATCCCCGCCTGTACTGGATAGGCATCGGCACCGACGACTTCCTGTACAAGGACAATACCGCCTTCAGGCAGATGCTCGACCAGAACCGCCTGCGCTACACCTACCACGAGAGTGGGGCAGGGCACGAGTGGGCCAACTGGCGCGACTATCTGGTGATTTTCACGCAACTGTTGTTTAAGTAAACACAATCTAACTCCTAACTTCTCACTCCTAACTCCTAACTCATCACAGATGCTCGACTCGCTCATTGATTTTTTCGTCCAGTGGGGCTACTTCGGAGTGTTTCTGGGGTCGTTCGTGGCCGGTAGCGTCGTACCGTTCAGCAGCGAGGCGCTGGTCGTCGCCTGTGTGGGTCCATTGCACATGGATCCCGTCATCTGTCTGTTTGTGGCGTTGGCGGGGAACGTGAGCGGCGGCATGACCTGCTACTACATCGGGCACTTGGGCAAAATCGAGTGGATTGAGAAGTATGCCCGTGTAAAAAAGGAGAAACTCGACCGGGCCCTGGCCTTTATGCATGGTCGTGGTGCGTGGATGGGTTTCTTTGCCTTCATCCCGATACTGGGGACTGCCATCAGTGTCGCTCTGGGGTATGTGCGCAGCAATGTGTGGATTGTGCTGCTGACGATGACCATCGGCAAAATGTTGCGCTATGCCGCCATCATCTGGGGGTCCCTGAAAATCATCGACCTCTTCTAACTTTATCTCTTATCTCTTAACTCTTAACTCTTAACTGTTCACTCAAATGACTCCTATCGAAATCCATAACGAACAACTGGCAGGGCGCATCATCAAGCATCTGGAGCGCCGCAACTTCAATGCCCACTACTGCGCCACAGCCGCCGAGGCCATCAGTCTTGTCCAGTCGCTCATGCCTGAGGGCAGCAGTGTCTCCTGGGGCGGCTCGCAGACCATCCGTGAGATGGGTTTGACCCATCACCTCATCAGTAGCGGCAAGTACAAGGTCATCGACCGTGACAAGGCCGAAACGCCCGAGCAGACGCGTCAATGTTACCTCGGCGCGATGGACGTGGACTACTTCCTGACCAGTGCCAATGCCATCACCCAGGACGGCGTCATCGTCAATATCGACGGCCGCGGCAATCGTGTCGCAGCCATCACCTGGGGACCGCACAACGTCATCCACCTCATCGGGATGAACAAGGTGGCGCCGACCCTCGAGGCCGCCCTGGCCCGTGCCCGCAACACCGCTGCTCCCATCAACACGGCGCGTCTGGGCTGCGACACTCCGTGCCGCCTCGACGGCGTGTGTCACAACTGCAACTCTCCGCAGTGCATCTGCAACTACGTCCACTTCACCCGAAACAGTTTTCCGGCCCATCGCCACACTGTTATCCTCATCGGCGAGAACTGGGGCTATTGAGCGTGGTGCCTCAATAAGAACTACGTTAACGACAGCATCCGCATTCCTGTGACAAAAAGGAATGCGGATGCTTTTAGATCAGCCTGGTCGGTACCAGCGGTTACTATAGCAAGTTGAAGAAAAAGTAGAGGGCGGCATAGCGCATCGGGACACCTCTGGCATAGCCGATGGTGCTGTTGCTGCTGTTCCTGACCGTCCCGTCTTGTTCGACTTTTCCCATGTAGGAGTTGCTGCTGTTGCGCACGGTGCCGTCGCTCTCAATTTTGCCGATATAGGAGTTGCTGCTGTTACGCACTTCTCCATTACTGCTGATTTTCCCGATCAAGCGGTTGCTGCTGTCGCGGATATCGCCATTGCTTTCAATTTTGCCGATGTAGGAGTTGCTGCTGTTCCTTATGGTGCCGTCACTCTCGATTTTGCCAACCGTCGAGTTGCTGCTGTTGCGTATCGTCTGCGCATAGCCGTCTTGAGCCACAGTTGCCGCCATAAAGAGCAATAGCGCCATGGCGAACAGTTTAAGTAATGATGAATTCTTCATATCAGTTAAAAGTTTGAGTTAAAATATTCGGTTGATTGGATTTTCGGCAAATATAGCGACATTTTACTATAAAAACAAATAAAAAACCACAAAAACCACAAATTAGGTTTCCACATTCCATCGAGAAAAGGAAAACAACAAGTACAATAAACACAAGAGCATCTGCGCTAATGAAGATAATGCCGTCGCACGGGTAATTATCCAAATTTAATGTTAATTTGTTAAATTTCCCGTGCGAAGCACGGTTAAAATGGAGAGCGGATACCGTTTTAGGCTAGAGTCATCAATGATTAACTATAACAACTGCCGACTTTTGGTTAAAACAAAGTTTTTGCCTATTTTTGCAGAGTATTAGAAACAACTTGAACAAGAGAGGGAAGAGAACGCTAACAACACACGTTGTTTGTGTTGCCTGCTGGCTGTTCATGTTGTTGGATTTATCGTGTTATTTAATAGACTGACGATGGATAAGAATTTGACTTTTATAGGGATTATTCCGGCGAGGTTTGCCTCGACGAGGTTTCCCGGCAAGCCGCTGGCGATGCTGGGTGGTATGACAATGATTGAGCGCGTTTACCGCCAGGTGTGCAAGGCGCTTGACCGTGTGGTGGTCGCCACCGACGACGACCGTATCATGGCGGCGGTAGAGGCCTTTGGCGGCAAGGCGGTGATGACGAGCACCGAGCACCGCAGCGGCACCGACCGCTGCCAGGAGGCTTACCTGAAAAACGGTGGCGGCGAGGATGTCATCATCAACATCCAGGGCGATGAGCCATTCATCCAGCCCGACCAGTTGCAAGCCATCATGGCCTGCTTTGATGACGAGGGAACCGATATCGCCACGCTGGTGCGCCCGTTTGACCCCAGCCGTCCGTACAGCGAACTGGAGAATCCCAATAGCGCCAAGGTCGTGCTCGACAACAAGATGCGTGCCCGTTACTTCTCGCGCTCGGTAATCCCGTTTGTACGCGGCCGTGAACGCGAGCAATGGCCTGCCCTGACACAGTATTATACCCATGTGGGCATGTATGCCTACCGTGCCAACGTATTGGCCGAAATCACCCGCTTGCCGCAGTCGTCGCTGGAACTGGCCGAGTCGCTCGAGCAACTGCGCTGGCTGCAGAACGGCTATACCATCCAGGCGGGCATCACCACTACGGCGACAATCGGCATCGACACCCCCGAGGACCTCGCCCGTGCCGAGCAATACCTGGCAAATTCCTAACCCCTAACTCCTCACTCCTCACCCCTCACTAAAATGAAGTCTTCGATTTTCACAATAACTTGCCTGTTGTTGGCACTGTGCGCTAATGCCCAGCCCGCGGGGGAACCGTGGATGGACCTGCAAGTGAACGAAATCAACCGATTGCCCGTTCACACGTCGTTTTTCGCCTATGATGACATGGTGTCGGCATTGAACCATGCGTACGGGAATTCGGGTAGATATCTGTCACTTGACGGCGACTGGAAGTTCCAGTGGGTCGCCAACCTCGACGAGCGCCCAACCGACTTTTACCGTACCGACCTTGACGACAGCGATTGGGCAACGATGCCCGTGCCGGGAATGTGGGAATTGAACGGCTACGGCGACCCGGTGTATGTCAACATCGGCTTCCCGTGGCGCGACAACTGGAAGAATGACCCGCCCCGCGTACCCGTGCAGGACAACCATGTGGGCACCTACCGCCGCCACATTACGCTGCCCGACGGTTGGAATTGGAAAGGCAATCAGGTCATTGCCCACTTCGGCAGCGTGACCAGCAACATCAGCCTGTGGGTGAACGGCAAGTTCGCCGGCTATGCCGAAGACAGCAAACTGGCGGCTGAGTTTGACATCACGCCATATCTCAAGGAGGGGGACAACCTGCTGGCCTTCCAAGTGATGCGCTGGTGTGACGGCACCTACAGCGAGGATCAGGACTTCTGGCGTCTGTCGGGTGTGGCACGGTCGAGTTACCTTTACTGCCGCGATAAGAACAACCACATCGACGACCTGCGTGTGACCGCAGGCTTGACCGATGACCTGAAGGACGGCACATTGATGATAGCCCCGTCAATCACCGGTAAGGGCACGATGAGTTATTTCCTGCTGGATGACCAGCGTAATGAGGTGCCAATGGTAGCCGCCGGTGAAAACCGCTGGACAGTACCCGATGTTCATCAATGGACTGCCGAGACTCCCCATCTTTACAGGCTCGTTGCCACATTCACCCCATCGGACAGAAAGTCAAAAATCGAGACCATAGTCCAGAACATCGGTTTCCGCCGCGTAGAGATTAAGGATGGCCAACTGCTTGTCAACGGCAAGGCTGTCTATATCAAGGGTGCCAACCGTCACGAGATGGACCCCGACGGCGGTTACATCGTGTCGCGTGAGCGCATGATTGCCGACATCAAGGAGATGAAACGCATGAACATCAACGCCGTGCGCACTTGCCACTATCCCGATGACCCGATGTGGTATGACCTGTGTGACGAGTACGGCCTGTATGTCTTTGCCGAGGCCAACCAGGAGGGCCACGGTTTCCACTATGACCCCAACACGGCACCGACTTATAAGCCGATGTTTGCCAAGCCCATCCTGGAGCGCAACCAGCACAACGTGAGCGTGCAGTTCAACCATCCCAGCGTCATCGTCTGGTCGCTGGGCAACGAGACCTGCGACGGCCCCAATTTCACGGCAGCACGCGACTGGATACGCTCGGTCGACCCCTCGCGCCCCATCCACTGGGAGCGTGCTCAGGGCGGCGAGAACACCGACCTGATGTGCCCGATGTATGCCTCGCCCGAGTGGTGCGAGCGCTATGCCAGCAAACCTGAGAGCACCAAGCCGCTCATCCTGTGCGAGTACAACCACACGATGGGCAACTCGGGCGGCGGCTTGATGGAGTATTGGGATGCTGTACGCCGCTTGCCCAAGTTTCAGGGCGGCTTTGTGTGGGACTTTGTGGATCAAGGTCTGCGTGTTACCAACGAGGACGGCAAGACCTATTTCTCCTATGGCGGCGACTACAACACCCACGACCCCAGTGACAACAACTTCAACTGCAACGGCCTCGTGAGCCCTGACCGCGTGTGGAATCCGCATGCCTACGAGACCGCCTATTACTACCAGAACGTCTGGGCCGAGGACGTGGACGTGCAACAAGGCGACATCGCGGTGAGGAACGAGTTCTTCTTCCGTGACCTGAGCAACGTGAAGATGCGGTGGCAACTGCTCGTCGATGGCGAGTCGGTGCTTAACGGCGAGGAACTGAACCTTGATGTGAAACCCCAGGGTCGCCAGGTGCTGCATCTGCCCATCGCGAATACCCTTGCCGCGCTTGGCTCGAACAGCGAGGTGATGCTCAACGTCGATTTCATGCTCAAGGAGCATGAGCCGCTCATGGAGGCTGGCCAACGCGTTGCCTACGCTCAGTTGCCTGTCCGTGAGTTCGTTCCCCAAGCAGCCCATCTGCCCAATGAGAAAACAAAACTCGATACGAAGAAGGAAACAGGCGGAGCCATTACTGTCACGGGTGAGGACTTCAGCATCAACTTTGACGGAAAGTCAGGACTGATGACGCGATACGAGGTCGGCGGTATGGATATGTTGGGCGAGGGAGGTACACTGCGGCCCAACTTCTGGCGCGCGGTAACCGACAACGATATGGGTGCCTGGATGCAGCAGAAGTTGCAGGTGTGGCGCAATCCCGTGATGAACCTGACTTCGCTGGCTATTGACAAAAAGACCTCTAACAAGTCGCAGGTGACCGTCGTTGCTCGCTACGATATGCCTGAGGTGCATGCAAGGCTCACGTTGTCCTACGAAATTCACAGCGGTGGCGTGATGTGTATTACTCAAGGCATTGCCTTTGATGACAGTTACACCGAACTGCCCGAACTGTTGCGTTTCGGCATGGTGATGGAATTGCCCTATGAGATAGAGCACAGCGAATTCTATGGCCGCGGCCCTGTTGAGAATTACGCCGACCGCCGCTACAGCCAGCGCTTGGGCATCTACCACCAGACCGCCGACGAACAGTTCTATCCCTACATTCGCCCGCAGGAAACGGGCACAAAGGGCGACATTCGCTGGTGGCGACAGACCAATGACGGGGCTGCCGGATTGATGATTACCGCCGACAAACCGTTTTATGCCAGCGCATTGCATTATGATATTGACATACTCGATGAAGGAGATCAGAAACACCAGCGCCATCCCTCCCAGTTGCCCAAGTCAGAATTTACCGTATTGACGCTTGACTGTGAGCACTGCGGCGTGGGCGGCATCGACAGTTGGGGTGCCCGTCCGCTGGAGCAATACCGCATCCCGGCCATCGACCGCACCTGCTCCTTCACCATCACACCGATTGAATAGTTAACAGTTAAGAGTTAAGAGTTAATAGTTAACAGTGAACAGTTAACAGTTGGCATCCGCATTCTGATTCTGCCATTCAGAATGCGGATGCCTCTCTAACCCTTAACCTTTAACCTTTAACCTTTAACCCTTAACCTCTAACCTTTAACCTCTAACCTCTAACCTCTAACCTTTAACCTTTAACCTGCGAGCGCAGCGAGCATGACTACTCGCTGTAGTTGTGGTCGATGACGATGGTCACTTGGGCATCGGGGACGAGGGGTTGCACCTCGGCTTTCAGTTCCTCGATAAAGGCGGCATCGTCGTGGATGGTAAGGTCGGGGACGATATCGATGGAAACACGCCGCTCGTCTTCAAAGTAGTAGAAGCCGTGCACCTGGGTGATGTGCTCGTGGGCGGCAAGGGCCTGCATGACGGTGTGCTGCAATTCGGCGCGCTTATTCTCGCCTGTGGCGACAGCATACACGCCCACGGTCATAATGATGCCATGCCTTTCAAACATTTCCTCGCTGATGCGGCGCGTCAGGCCGTGGATCTTGTGGGCGTCCATCGTGTCAAGGACATTGATGTGCAGGGACCCGATCTGCACGTCGGGACCGTAGTTGTGGACGATGATGTCAAACACGCCATGTACCTCTTCATGTTCGCCGACTTCACGCTTGATTTGCGAGAGCAGTTCGGGCGAAATCTTGGCACCGAGCAATTCGTTGACCGGCGAGGCGAGCATCTCGATACCGGCCTTGATGATGACCAGCGAGATGAGGGCGCCCAGAATGCCATCGAGCGAGACATTCCACAGCAACATCACGCCTGCCGAGATGAGTGTCGCCAGCGTGATGATGGCATCGAACAGGGCGTCGGAGCCCGAGGCAATCAAGGCGTCGCTCTTGAGTTTTTCGCCTTGACCCTTGACATAGCGGCCCAGCACCAGTTTCACCACAATGGCCACAATGATGACGATGAGCGTCGTGGTCGTGTAAGTGGGAGTGGTTGGTTCAATGATCTTTTTTATCGACTCGATGAGTGAGGTGATACCTGCCGAGAGCACAATCACGGCGATGATGATGGCGCTGAAGTACTCGATGCGCCCGAACCCGAAGGGGTGCTTCCTGTCGGCTGGGCGTTGCGAGAGTTTGGTGCCGATGATGGTGATGACGCTCGACAGCGCATCGCTCAAGTTGTTCACGGCATCCATCACGATGGCTACCGAACTGGCCAGCAGGCCCACAACGGCCTTGAATGCCGCCAGCAACACGTTGGCAATAATGCCAATCCAACTGGTCCTGATAATCTGTGAAGAACGATCCATATTTATTTAGGTTAAAGGTTACAGGTTAAAGGTTAAAGGTTAAAGGTTTGCGAACAATCTTGAAATAAATAATTCGCTGATTGATAGTCTAATAAAGAAAACCGAATAGCCACAAAGGAATACGATTGCCATTACCGGTATCATTTTTTGTTGGTTTGAGTCAACAAAATTTGGACAAAACTGTTGATTCCAACCAACAAATTCGCCACTAACGTAGCCTCAACTTAGTTGTTGGGGTTGCCAGAGGTGGAGGCCGGCGGCGGTGGTCAGTTGGCGGACCAGTTCCAGCAGGGCGGGGGAGGGGTTGTAGAGGGTGATGTTGATGTCGCCGCCACTGGCGGTAATCAGCGAGTCGCCGTCGTCAATCAGGGCGCACAGGTGGCCGTGTTGCAGGGTCTCGGTCAGCCAGGCGACCAGGACTTCGGGCTCGGGATTCTTGGCCCATTCGTCGCCGCCGCAATTCACCGTCAGGTCATGATAGCAGTTCAGGCCGAGCACCACACCGGCAAACTGGCGGCACAGGCGCTCATGCCGCTCGCCTGTCAAGTAATACTGCTCGACGGCGAAAAACTGGCCGCGGCTGTCCTGCGGCACCTGCCTCGGCAACAGGTCGATGACCCAATAGGGCGTCTCCAGCAACCGCTCGGTTATTTTGTCATAATGATGTTCCATAACTTTCGGCAAAGATAGCATTTTTCGCAAATGTGAAAAAAAACGGAGCCAAGTATTTGTACTGCGGCCAAAATTCAGTAATTTTGCAAATTGTATTTAAAAAAAGAGAATTACCGTGAGCGATAATAACGACAAAAAAAAGAGCGGATTTGACCGCTTCAGGGAGCGGCATCCCATCTTGATTCACTCCACATTGATTGCACTGGCGCTTGTTGCGCTGGGCTATATCTCCCTGCTGTTCATTGATGTGTTCACCTCACATGGCCAACAGGTGCAGGTGCCCGATGTGCGCAATATGCCGTTGGAGAAGGCCATCGAAATCCTCGATGATGCCGGCCTGCGCTGGGAAATCAGCGACTCGACCACTTTCTACGAGAACTACAAGCCGGGAACTGTCATCGACCAGGATCCCAAGGCCAAATCCTACATCAAGAAAATCCGTATCATCTACCTGAAAGTCAATGCGATGCATCCTCCCATCATCCAGTTGCCCAAATTGGTTGAATTGCCGGGACGCCAGGGTGTGGCGATGCTCAAGGCCATGGGATTCAAGCATGTGTCGATGGATAGTGTCCCCAGTCCGATGGGTGGCATGATTCTCGAGGTTTCGGTCGATGGCCACAAAGTGGAGGCGGGCAAACCTGTCAGCGTGAACAGCCAAATCAAACTCACCGTGGGTGACGGTTCGATTGTGGACCTCAATCCCGAGCAGGTGCTGGATCCCGAAATGATGGACTCGATCGACGAGGAGAACTACCAGGAGGCTCAGGAGGACTATGAGCAGGCACTGAAGGCCGAGCAGGAGCGTAAGGAGAAAGAACGCAAGGAGCAGGCCGAGCAACAGAAGAAGGACCAGCAGAAGTCTGACAAAGACAAGAAAAAAGACCAAGACAAGAAGTCGGATAAGAAGTCTGATAAGGACAAGAAGAAATAACCGCTTATGGCTTTGGACGACGACCTCCTGGATGCCGAACTGGAATCGGGCGGCCACGAGATTCAATACGACTATAGTGAGCCCGACTTTACCGAGGACGGGCGCGACTATTGGGAGCACTACCACTATGTGGTGGAGCCGGGGCAGGTGTTGCTGCGCATCGACAAATACCTGGTGGAGCGCATCAAGGGCACCAGCCGCAACCGCGTGCAGAACGCTGCCGAGGCGCAGTGCATCCGCGTGAATGGCCGCCCCGTCAAGAGCAACTACCGCGTGCACCCCGGCGACGTCATCAGCGTGGTGATGGACCGTCCGCGTTATGAGTGCGAAATCGTCGCCCAGGATATCCCCCTGAACATCGTCTACGAGGACGCCAGCCTGATGGTGGTCAACAAGCCCGCCGGCATGGTGGTGCATCCCGGGCACGGCAACTTCGACGGCACCCTGGTCAATGCCCTCGCCTGGCATTTCAAGGACAACCCCGACTATGACGTCACCGACCCGCGTCTGGGCCTGGTGCACCGCATCGACAAGGACACCAGCGGCCTGCTCGTCATCGCCAAGACCCCCAATGCCAAGACCTCGCTGGGCGCCCAGTTCTTCAAGAAGACCACCAAGCGCCAGTACATCGCCGTGGTATGGGGCGAGATGAAACAGGAGGACGGCACCGTCACGGGCAACATTGGGCGCGACCCGCGCGACCGCGTGTTGATGAAGGTATTCCCCGACGGCGACCAGGGCAAGCACGCTGTCACCCACTGGCACACTGTTGAGAATCTGGCCCACGTGGCGGTGGTGCAGTGCCAACTGGAGACGGGCCGCACCCACCAAATCCGAGTCCACATGAAGCACATCGGGCACCCGCTGTTCAACGATGCCCGCTATGGCGGCGACCAGATACTGCGCGGCAACCGCTCATCAAGTTACGCCCAGTTCATCCACAACTGCTTCGAACTGTGTCCCCGCCAGGCCCTGCATGCCAAGACCCTTGGCTTCGTGCACCCTGAGACCGGCGAGCAGATGGACTTCGACAGCGATCTCCCCGCCGACATGGCCGCCCTCATCACCAAGTGGGAAGACTATGCCCACAACCTCGCCACCAAGTGATCCTCGACGATACTTCAAGATAATCAGAAAACAAGAAATACAATAACAACAATTCAACCGATTGTACATCTTGTATTTCTTGTTTTCCTTTTTGGGCCAATGGCATGAAGCCGTAACTTTTGTTGTTTTCAAAGAAAAACTGCGGTTATAATCGCGAGGAGCAGATAAAACGCAGCGACTATAACCGCAAAGAAGCAGGTTTACTGTAATGAGGAGGATTTGCCTTTCGGCTTAATTCTCTTTCTTTTTGGCGTCGAGATGGTAGGTGAACGAGATGCCGATGTAGTGGTGAAGCGTGTCCTGCCACTCGTTGGTCTGCTGATAGGCAGTCTGGCTGCTCCAGCGCCAGTCGTCCTGGTTGAGGATGTCTTCGGCAAAGAGCCTGACGTTGCCCTTGTTCTTCAGGATTTTCCAAGTGATGGAAGCGCCCCAAAGCAGGCTGTTACGGTTCATTCCGCTGGAGATATAGCCGCGCCGCATATACTCGGTAAGTCCTGTGGTGAACACAAAGTTGCGGTAGTTGGCCTCAAACTCCATGCCGAAATTGTTGTCCCACAGTGTGGTGTTCTGGCTTGCTGACTGCGAGAAACGCAACCGGTCGGCATTGAGTTCGGCAAAGACCGAGGCCTTGATCCAGTTGTGGTCAAACGATACGGTCAGTTTGTCCTTGGGGTGAACGCTTGTCTGGCGGTTCAGGATACGCTCCTCGTGGGTGGGCTGCATGGTCAGGTAACCGTAGTACCGTCCGCCCGTGACTTTGAGGTCGTTCTGCAGGCGGAAGTAGTTGCCCAAGCCGTGGTCATAGTTGAGGCTCACTTCCCACATGCGGCTGCCGGTCACCGTCTCGGGACGGCTGGTATAGACGTTTGTCGCCGGGTCATAACTGAGCGCCGTGATGTTGCTGTGGTCTGATGTGCTGTACTTGGCGTTGAAGCCGATAGACAGTTGCCTGCTGGGCACCACGGCCTTGTAGGCCAACTGAAACTCGTTGGTGTGGCTGTCCTTCAAGAAGGGATTGCCCTCGGTAATGAACAGCGGGTCGCTCAAGTCACGGTAGCCGATGGTCTGGAGCAGTTCGGGACGCATGGTCTTGTAACTGTAATTCAATTCCAAATTCATGCCGCTGTTCATCTTCCATGAGAGCCTGAACGAGGGCTCAATCTTGAAAATGTTCCTCACGGCTGTCGTGTCAAGCAAGGCTCGGGTGTAGTCCTGATGCTCACGGTTCCAATTCAAGACCGCACTGGGCAGCAGTTGGACTGGACCCAGATTGAACGTGGAGCCGGCGGTGACGGTGTGGCCCGTATTGTGGTAGCGGTTGTTGAACGAGTTGGTGGCGTCGGCAATGCCGTCAGTGGTGAATTCACGGTCTGTCCGAATGTTGTTATAGTCCAATTGATAGTCTATAGTGAGCATCCACTGCTTGGTGAGCCAGTGCTGGTAGGTCATGCTGCTGCCAACCCCGAACTTTGATGAAGGCTCGATGGCATACTGGCTGAGCGTTGATGAGAAGCCGCTCTGATAGTCGGTGATGGCGCGGTCGGTCCACTGCTTGTTCTTGCTGTCGCTATAGTTCAGCCTTCCGGCAATTTTGAGGGAGCCGTTTTTGAAAAGATGCGTCCAGTCACCTGTAGCGATAAGTTTGGTTTCATGTCCACGGCTCAGTGTATTGACCTGTTGATTGACCGTGGGAACGTAGCCGTCACCTGAATCGACCGACTGCTCTGTCTCACGTCGGTTGACGGAGCGGTTGTTGTCGTATTCGAGTTGCGCCCACAGGAAAAACATGTTGGTCGTGTCGGGCCTCCATCGCATCATGCCTAGGATTGTCGGGTTCAATGAGTGACTGCGGTCAAAGCCTGTGGTCTTGTTATAACTCTGGGCCTCACCGGGGAAGTAATTCTCGGTCTCGATGCCAGAGTTTTTCCATCGGTCGTCATGTGCCAGTCCTCCACTGATGCTGTAGTAACTTTTCAATGGCTTATTGCCTTGCTCGCGGCTCCAGTTGTGCTGATATCCGCCCGAGATGCCTTGCTCTTGGCCATAGCCGTAACCTGAACTCAGCGTATATTGGCCCTGGTATCGTCTGTGTCGTTTGGCCACATTATTGGCGTCACCGAACACCATGACCGGGTCATTCTTGGAGAGGCGGTTCATCTGGACATCGGCCTCGTAGTGGTCGCGGGTCCTGTAGCCTGCAGTAGCGTCGCCATACCAGCGGTCGAGAAATCCCGGCTTGATGGTCAGGTCCAGCACCATGTCCTCGCTGCCGTCGTCATTGCCGGTATGTTCCTTGAGTTCCGATGCTTTGTTGTAGGCTTTGATGTTCTGCACAGCCTCGGCAGGCAGTTGGCTCACCAGGTCGTTGCCGCCGAAGAGGCTCTCACCGTCCATCGTCAAGCGGATGGGCTTGCCGTTCCACCAGAGTTTGCCGTTGGCATCCGTCTCGACGCCAGGCAGTTGCTTGATGAGTTCGTCAAGGCGGGCGCCTTCTTGCAGTCTGAAGGCCGACGGATTGAACACAATGGTGTCGCCGTGCATCGTGAACCTTTTTGCATGGCCCGTCACCTCGACCATCTGCAACATCTGTGAGGACATCTTCAACTCGATGGTGCCGATGTCGAGCGTATCCTTGCGGCTGTCAGTCAGCGCCATGACGTTTTTCTTCTTGTTGTAATAGCCCAGCATGGACACCGTCAACTCGACACGTCCATCGGTATAGAACGTAAATCGACCGAGCGAGTCGGCAATCACAGTGCTACCCGAATAACTGGTTTCATTGATTTGCTTCAAGAACTGTACCGTTGCGCCAGGTAAGGTCTCACGGGTGTCGGTGTCGATGACACGCCCGCTGATGATATCGGCATTTAACGATAAAGTACTGAAAATTAGTAAAATAATAGTTATTAGATGTTTCATGATTGGGTGTAGTGGTGGCTGTTTCATGCAATGTTATACATGAAACAGAGATTAAAATCAATTATGGTTAATGGCGGTTAGTTCTTGGTTTTGTTCTCGAGCAGGTCGACCATGCTCTCGAGGAAGAGGAGTTCGTTTTCCTTGAGTTTTTTCTTTTCCTTGAGTTGCTTGTAGACCGATGCCAGTTGCTGCATGGCGATTTTCAGGTCCATCTGGTCGAGGCCCTCGGTGTCCTTACACAACTCGTAGAGTTTGGACAGGTAGAGATAGCGGTCGCCCGGCTGTTGCACCTTTTCGACATAGAAGAGCAGTTTCTTCATCCAGTCCTTAGCATTGCTTTGGCTTGAGGAGGACAAAGAGAAGGAAAGGCTTTGACCGTCCGATAAATCCGTTAGCGCGCCTTGGGCTTTTTCCATGGCGGCCTGATACTTCTCCATACCTTGCTGGTACTCCTCCATACCCGCCTGGAATTGTTCCATAAATTTATCGTAGTCATCGGTGTTGATCACCATAGAACTGATCCTGTGGCTATCAGTTGCTTTGGCTTTGACGGGGGCATAGGTGGTGATGAGACGTCCGCTGATGCTGTCGCTGTCGTCGAGATGGCTCCATTCCAGCGTATAGGTTGTGCGGTGCTGCTTGTCGTCGGGGGCGACAAAGCCCACGGTATAGCAGTGGTCACAGGCCAGGCCCACAACGATGGTTTGCTCGGGGCTGTAATAGAGCCTGTAGCCCTGGAAACTTCCGTCGTCGTTGTCGTTCCACCACAGGGTGTAGACGTCTGCGTTGCTGTTGCCATTGAGTTGCTCATAGGCCTTTTTGGCGTTGTTGATCAGTTCCATGTACTCGCTGTCGATGGTGAACTTGTATACGTCGAGTTGTCCTTCCTTGACTCCGGTCTCAGGGTCGGAATAGATGGTGTGCATCTGACTGACGTCCTCGTCGCTGAACGGAAAGGAAACGGCGCTGATGATGTCGTCGAAAGCCTCTTTCAGGCGGTCCTCATAGACGTTGGCGCTTGCCGTTGCAGGCACGAGCAGTGCGATAAGCGTCGCGATGATGATATAGTTGGTTGTTTTCATAATGCAGGGATATTGGTGGTGGGTTGGTTGTTCAATTCGTTTTCTAACTCTTGCTCGATGTCGATGAGCACGATGCTGCCGTCCTCGTCTTGCACTGCACGGAATCCGTTGGCTTCGAGGTCAATGATGAAGGCGCGGCGCTTCAGGTCGGCCAGTTCGCGTTGCAGTCGCTCGTTCTCACGGGCCAGTTTGGCATTTTCGGCTTGCAGACGGCGGGTAGATTTGGGAACGGGACGGGCTGGACGGGCAGGAGTGACTTCTGCCAGTTGCTGTGGTTGCGATTCTGCTTCCACTGCCACTGGTGTGGCGATGGAGTCCGCTTTCTGGGCGATGGCAGGAGGCGTTTCGGGCACAGTGACGGTGGTTGACGGGCGGTGCAGCACGACGGTTGCCACGATGGCTGCGGTGATGCAGGCGGCAGCGGCGATGCCCCACCAGCGGCGTCCCACGAGACGTGTCAACGATAGGCTGGGCTGCTCCGCGGGCACCAGTTCGCCCTCCATGCCGCGGTCGAAATACCCGAACATCAGGCGGTAGTCCTCCCACTCCCGGGGCACCTCGTGGGTGCGGAAGTAGTCGCCCAGCGCGGCCTCTTCCTCAACTGTGGTGAGGCCGTCCATGAACTTGTCGAGCAAGTCGCTGATTTGTTGCTGTGAATACCGTTTCATCGTTTTTCTCGTTCTCGTTGTTGACGTATCTCTTCAAGCAGTTGCCGTCGTGCTCTGGCCAGCAGTGTGCTTACGCTCGTTTCCTTGACACCCAGCAGTGTGGCTATTTGGCTATTGCTTCGATGTTCCACCTGCCGCAGGTGCAGCACGGCGTGTTGGGTGGGCGGCAAGTCCCTGATGCGCTGCCGGAGCCATTGCTCCTCCTCGCGCTGCACCATGAGGTCGAGCGGCGAGGGAGCGGTGGGTCCCGCTTTGAGCCGCTCGTCGATGGGCAGCGGTGGCTTGCGGCGCAGGTGATTCAGGGTCAGGTGGCGGGCAATCATCACGGCATAGCCGTCGGGGTTGCTCAGCCGAGGGTCGTCACGCATTTGCCACAGCCTGATCATCGTCTCCTGGGCGATGTCTTGGGCTATGTCGGCATCGGCACCCGCCTTGGCGGATGCGTCAAGGGCAATGGCCCTCAACCGTGATGCTTGTTGTTCAAATGCGTCTGTCTTCATTAATTGTTATCAACGTGTTGACATCTATATAACACGCCAACCCCCGTTTTTTGAACAAGAAAACCCGGATTTTTTATTTTTTAACGGTATGAGACACGCAAGGTAACTGTTCAGCCATTTTCCTCACGCTAAGTCGCTAAGAGTTTTATATTTAATACGTTACGTAATTCGTTTTTGATATGTCAGACGAAATGAAATGCTTCAATCCATCAAAAGTTTCCCTGTCGGGACTATGATAATTGTCTGAAATTCAAAAAACTTAGCGTCTTTGCGACTTAGCGTGATATCTGGTGACGGGTGTTTTGGCTGATTAGTTACATACGCAAGAGGGCCGATGGTATCGTGGTCTTGCCCTGATTCCTGTTATGACCTTTGTCCATAACAAAGACCGGCATCAGACTATCGTTCAGTCTGATGCCGGTCAATGATTTTATGGTACACTTTGTTATTTCTGGGAAAGGGTAGCGAGCATCTCGACCAAGATGTCGATGGCTTCGTTGGCGCGCTCTATCGGGCTCTGGATGGATCCCGAGAAACATTGCGGCTCCTCGGTGATCATCAGGAACCACACGACTACGGTTTGCGTGCCGTCGTCCTCGTCGGTCTCGATCGAACGAACGAGTGCATAGTCGTCTTTCACCAGTTTCTGGTCTACCTGATATCCGTCGCTCTTTTTCATGTACTCCCAATTGTCAGCGGCCATCTGCAACTGATTTTTCATCGGGCCCTCATCATTGTAAGAGACATCGAAACGGATCTCATCATCTTCAGTGGTGATGTTCACCCATTCATCACCATAATAAGACACCTCCCAGTCGGCAGGGTAGTTGATGGTGAATTTCTCGTTCTCGAAGGTTTTAAAGTCGGTCGCAGCCGCACTGAGGCCAACCATCAAAGCCATCAGTGAAATCATCAATATTTTCTTCATAACAAATAGTTTTTTTATGACTTTGCACAAAGGTAGGCATTTTTTTGCTAAACATTGATTTTTTGTTCTCTTTTATTTCTCATTAAAACTTTCCTCGGACTTGCACTATCGTTGACGTCTACGACGTCGAAAATAGGCTGCAGTTCGGAAATGCTCAAATAAATTTGGCATTTCACTCACTTTGCACTCATGTTGAGGGCTTCGCCCTCGAAGATAGGCTGCGGCTCAACAATGCTCAATCAAAAAAATGATTTTTTGTTTGGCATTGTGTTCGCCTTGCACTATCTTTGTAGGTTAAAGAATAATGAACGAACAATGAGGGGCGGAAACGCGTCTCCATAAAATCACTCAAATCGCTATGTTAGAGAACGAGAACATACCCATTCCGATGGAGTATCAGGACATCTGTCCGATTCCTGACAAGGACTTCCAGACAGCAATGACTATCCTGGTTCAAGAGCCTGGTTTCCAGAAAATTGTGAGCATGGTGCTACCCAACTACAAGTACTCGCAGTTGAAGAACGTGTTGCTGGGACTGAAGTCCAAGCATGAGTTCCAGGTCAAGGTGATGAGGCCGCTGATGGAAGGCATGATGGCCAAGACAGGAACCACCCTCACCACTAGCGGTGCCGAGAACCTGGACAAGGAGATGCCTTACACCTTCGTGACCAACCACCGCGACATCGTGCTGGACTCGGCACAGTTGAGTTACCTGCTGCTCAAGGGCGGACGCGACACGTGCGAAATCGCCATTGGCAACAACCTGCTCATCTATGACTGGATTACCAAACTGGTGCGCCTGAACAAGAGTTTCCTGGTGAAGCGCAACCTGGGTCGCATCCAGACGCTGGCCGCTGCCGTGCAACTGTCGGGTTACATGCACTTTGCCCTGGAGCAGAAGCGCGCCTCGTTGTGGATTGCCCAACGCGAGGGCCGTTGCAAGGACAGCAACGACCGCACGCAGGAGAGCCTGATCAAGATGCTGGCCTACGGCAACCGCGACAAGCCATTCATCGAGAGCCTCAAGGAACTGAACATCGCTCCTATCTCGATCAGTTACGAGTATGACCCCAACGATTACCTCAAGGCCAAGGAATTCCTGTGCAAGAGCAAGAATCCCAACTGGCGCAAGGATCCTGACGATGACCTGACCAGCATGAAGACGGGCATCACCGGCCACAAGGGCGAGGTGCACTATGCCTTCACGCCGTGCATCAACGAGGAACTCGACAAGATTCCCGAGGGTCTGGACAAATTCCTCGAGGTGGCTCGCGTGTGCGCCATCATCGACCATGCCATCCACCAGAATTACAAAATCTTCAAGACCAACTACATCGCTCACGACATCCTGTTCGACGACAAGCATTTTGCCGATCAGTACACCCCCGAGGATCGTGAGGCCTTCGAGCAGTATCTCTCAGCACAGATTGACAAGACCGAGGGCTTGAAACTGAGCGAGGCCGACCGCTTCTACATGTACAACAAGATGTTGCAGATGTACAGCAACCCTCTCTCCAACTATTTGGAAGCCACCAAGTAATGAAAGTCAACTGGGTCGGGCTCATCATCATGGCGCTGGTGTGCATCGCCATGGATGTCTTCATCAGCCGGCGTCTGAAGCGTCGGGGCTACCGTTGGGCCATGTGGTTCAACGTGCTGCTGGCGCTGCTGTCGGCGGGCTTGGTCATCTCTATCGGCCTGTTGCCGATGTCGCGTGCAACGACCACCAACAGCACGTTCGTCACCTGCCAGTACATGCTTTACACCTTCTTTGCCATCATTGTACCCAAGGCATTGGGTATGGTGGTCTATGGCATTGGGCGGTGGTTCAAGCGCCGCTGGGCCGCGGGATGCGCCTTCGCTGTAGCGGCCCTGGTGTTCGGTGTGATGTGGTGGGGCGCCCTCATCACGCCCTCGACGCTCGAGGTGCGTGAGGTGGAGTTGGAGTTCGACCGCTTGCCCGACGCCTTCGACGGCTACCGCATCGTGCAGTGGAGCGATGCCCATCTGGGCACCTACAACGGCCACACCGCCATCGTCGAGAACCAGATCAACACCATCAACAGCCTGCATCCTGACATGATCTGTTTCACGGGCGACCTGGTGAGCCGCGAGACCAACGAGGCCGAGCCCTACCGTGAGATCCTGTCGAGGCTGCATGCCCCCGATGGCGTCTTCTCGGTGCTGGGCAACCACGACTATGACGATTATGTGAAGTGGGATGATGAAAACGACAAAGTGGCCGACCGCAAGGCCCTGTGCGACCTGCAGACCGGCATCGGCTGGCGGCTGCTCAACGACGATTATGTCCTCATCAAGCGCGATAGCGCCCAGATAGTGCTTATCGGCACCGAGAACTACGGCGACAGGGTGGGGGAGAAACGCGGCAGCCTGGTCAAGGCCTATAGCGGACTGAAAGACGGCAATTTCAAGATACAGTTGCAGCACAACCCCTATGCCTGGCGTGCCAACACGCTGACCAACAGCAACATCGACTTGATGCTCGCGGGGCACACACATGCCTGGCAGATTATGCTCACGCTGGGCAATTGGCGCTGGTCGCCCGCCTCGTGGCATTATCCCGAGTGGGGCGGGGCCTACAACGAAGGCGACCGCTGGCTCTATGTCAACATCGGCACGGGTATGGTCGGCCCGCCCATGCGCATCGGCGCCACGCCCGAAATCACTGTCATCACGCTCAAGAAAAAGGTTTCCAGTCCCTAGTTTCCAGTTAATCTAGAATATCTAGATTGTCTAGAATATCTAGAAATAACTCCTAACTCCTAACTCCTAACTCCTAACTCCTAACTCCTAACTCAAATTACAATGGCAACGCAACTCTCGACGCTTATATCCCAAGAACTCAATATCCCCATCAATCAGGTGGCCGGTACCGTCAGCCTGCTCGATGATGGTGCGACTATCCCTTTCATCAGCCGCTACCGTAAGGAGGTGACCGGCAACCTCGACGACTTCTCCATCCAGTCCATCGACCAGCGCCTGCGCTACTACCGCGAACTGGAGAAGCGTCGTGCCACGATTCTCAAGAGCATCGAGGCACAGGATAAACTCACGCCCGAACTGGCTGACCGCATCAACAACTGCTGGGATGCCAACACGCTTGAAGATATCTACCTGCCCTACAAGCCCAAGCGCAAGACCCGCGCCGAGGCCGCCCGCCAGTTGGGCCTGGAACCGCTGGCCAAGATTATCATGTCGCAGCGCGGCGGCAATATCGAGGAGCGTGCGCGTCAGTTTGTCGACGGTGACAAGGTGCCCGATGCCGATGCCGCCATTGCCGGGGCACAGGACATCATTGCCGAGTGGGTGAGCGAGAACGAGGCGGTGCGCAATGCCGTCAGGCGCGGTTTCAAGTATGACGCGCGCCTGGTGTCCCATTTCGTCAAGGGCAAGGAGATCGAGGGGCGCAACTATGAGAACTATTACGATTATTCGATGCCGCTCAAGCGTGTCTCGTCCCACCAGTTGCTGGCCATCCGCCGCGGCGAGAAGGAGGGATTCCTGAAGGTGGGCATCGAAATCAACGACGACCGCACGCTCGACAATATCGCACGCATCGTGGTCAAGGGCAACGGCGAGGCATCGCAACTGGTCGATGAGGCCGCCGAGGACAGTTTCAAGCGACTCATCAAGCCCTCGATAGAGACCGAGTTCGCATCGGCTGCCAAGCAGAAGGCCGATGACGAGGCCATCGAGACCTTCGCCCAAAACGTGCGCCAACTGCTGTTTGCGCCGCCGTTGGGCCGCAAGCGTGTGCTGGCCGTTGACCCGGGTTTCCGCACGGGTTGCAAGGTGGTGTGCCTTGATGAGCAGGGCAACCTCCTGTACAACGATGTCATCTATCCCACCGCCCCCCATAACGATATCGAGGGCGCTACCAAGAAGATACACTCGCTCACCGAGGCCTATAAAATAGATGCCATCGCCCTGGGCAACGGCACAGCGAGCCGTGAGACCGAGCGCTTCCTGAAACGTATACGCTACCGCAGGCCCATCGACGTGTTTGTCGTGAGCGAGAACGGCGCTTCAATCTACAGTGCAAGCAAGATTGCCCGTGACGAGTTCCCCGACAAGGATGTAACCGTGCGCGGTGCCGTGTCTATCGGACGCCGCTTGCTCGACCCACTGGCCGAGTTGGTCAAAATCGACCCCAAGTCCATCGGTGTGGGACAGTATCAGCACGATGTAGACCAGACGAGGCTCAAAGAGGCGCTGGACTTCACGGTGCAGAGTTGCGTGAACAGCGTGGGCGTGAACGTCAATACCGCTTCCAAGGAGTTGCTCACCTATATTGCCGGCCTGGGACCCACCTTGGCACAGAACATCGTGGACTACCGTGCCGCCAACGGCCATTTCACCTCGCGCCAGCAACTGCTGAAGGTGCCCAAATTGGGACCCAAGACCTTTGAGCAGGCGGCTGGTTTCCTGCGTGTGCCCGAGAGCAATAACCCGCTGGACAACAGTGCCGTTCACCCCGAGCGCTATGCTCTGGTGGAACGTATGGCCAAGGACTGCGGCTGCAGCATTGCCGACCTCATCAAGGACAAGGCGCAGCGCGACAAGATTGATTTCCGCCGTTATCTCTCCGGCGATGTGGGCGAGCCCACGTTGCGCGACATCATGAGCGAGTTGGAGAAACCTGGACGTGACCCGCGCTCGACGGTGCAGGTGTGGGAGTTTGACGACAGCGTCAACGACATCAAAGACCTGCGTGAGGGCATGGAGTTGAACGGCATCGTCACCAACGTGACGCAATTTGGCGCCTTCGTTGATCTGGGTATCCACAAGGACGGCCTCGTGCACGTGTCGCAGATGCCGCAGCGCGGACTACCACCCGCCCGCCAGGTCCATGTGCACCAGCACGTGCGCGTCGTGGTCAGCAGCATCGATATGGACCGCGGCCGCATCGCCCTGTCGATGCGTGGCGTCGACCAACCCAAGTAACCTCTTTCAATGCGAATTAGGCGAATTGAGAAAAATGAGCCTTGGAAGTACGATAACCGCTTTTTATTAGGTACAAGACAAAACCATAATCACTATTAACATCCACCTGAAGGTTCCCGCTTTTTGGGGAAAATTAAACGGGAAACACTTGCGTTGTTTTGCGGGCTGATTGCCTATGGCTTCGCTATGCGCAAGGGTAAAAGTCTTCTTCGTGAGATGAGGAGAAATCGAAAAAACGTCAATTATTTTGGAGATTTGGGGATTTGTGTCTAATTTTGTCGTGAAAATGCGGAGTTGTACTCCTGATTTTATAAGAAAATACGGAGTTGTGCTCCCGAATTTCAAAAAAATTGGCAATGATGATACAGCGATTCTTTAAGATTGAAGATGTCCAATATGGCAGCGTGTTCTTGTTTGGAGCGCGCCAGACGGGAAAGACGACTTTGCTGCTGTCACTCTTCCCAGACAGCCGTTTTTATGACATGTTGGAGAATGACACCTATGAGCGGCTGCGTCGCAACCCGTCGCTGTTGCGACAGGAATTACAGGACTGCAAATCGGGTGAAATCGTGATTATCGATGAGATTCAGTTGATTCCTGAATTGCTTAACGAGGTGCATTGGCTCATCACCCGCAAGGACATTCATTTCATCCTCAGCGGTTCAAGTGCTCGTAAGTTGAAGCGCAAGGGCGTAAACACGCTTGGAGGACGTGCCGTGAGGAATGTGCTCTATCCGTTAGTCAGTGCCGAGATACCTGGCTTTGACTTAGTGAAAGCGGTGAATCGTGGCATGTTGCCGACTCATTATCTGGCACCTGACGACCGTCAACTCCAGAAGCGCTTGCAGGCCTATATCTCGGTTTATCTGAAAGAGGAGATTGCTGCCGAAGCCTTAGTGCGAAGATTGCCGTCTTTCACGCGGTTTATGGAGGTGGCAGCCCTCACCGATGGCGAAATGGTCAATTACAGAAATGTGGCGCAGGATTGCGGTGTCGATGCCAAGACCGTCAAGGAATACTTTAACATCCTGGAACAAACGCTTGTCGGCTACATTGTGCCTGCCTTCAGTCGAACCGTTAAGCGGAGAATCAGTCAGGCACCGCGCTTTTACTATTTTGATGTGGCATTGCCCAATTACCTGCTCCAGCGAGGCAAGATGCAACCCGGCAGTGAGGACTTCGGGCACGCGTTTGAGCACTTGCTGATGCAGGAAATCATCGCCTATTTGGGTTATCATGACATCGTGAATGCATTGTCCTATTGGCATACTTACACTGGGTATGAAGTCGATGCTGTTCTTGGTGATGCCCAGGTGGCCATTGAGTTTAAGTCAAGCCAGGAAGTACAATCCAAGAACCTGAGAGGGCTCAAGGCTTTCAAAGAGGAACATCCCTCGGCTCGACTGATTATTGTTTCGCTGGATGTGCAGCCACGCATCTTTCACGATGTGGAGGTTATGCCTGCTGCTCATTTTCTACAGCAACTGTGGCAGGGCAATATTTTCAAATCAAACGAAATTAACTAAATAATTATGGATATGGAGAAGAAAGAGAGACAGCCAGTGGGCACTGGCATGAAGATTTGCCGAGTGGTCGGTATTTTGCTGGTATTGGCAGCGATTGCCTACGTTGTTTGGCCTGGCGACTTTGATAGTAAAGGCATCATTGGTTATGTGGATGACTTCATGGTTTTCATGGCTGCATTCACGTTTGCCCACGGCAGTTTCCAGCGTCCTGAGCGCCGTTTCATCCGTCGCCAACTTTATATGTTCTCGTCGCTGTTTGCCCTGCTGGGCCTGTGTTGGGTTATCCTGCTCGCCTTTATCAAATAAGGTGTAACAGGGGCTTCAAGTTCACCATGACAAAAGGTTGACATGTCTCCTGTGGGAGGGTTGTCAACCTTTTGGCTATGGGTTGTTATCGTTGTCTGGGGGAACTATACCGGGACGACGAGCATGGGGGTGTCGGTCTGGAACAGCACGCGGTGGGCGATGCTGGGATTGAACAGACGTGAGAAGATGCTCGACTTCTTGTTGGGCACCGCGATGAGTTGCACGTTCTCGTCCTTGGCATACTGTGCAAAACTCTCCATGAAGGTCTTGGCAGCGATGCGCTTGGTCTTGAAGGTGCACTCGGGATAGTGGTCACGGCAGTACTGCAGCAGTTGCTGCAGCGACTGATCCACCAGGCGGCGGTCCTTCTTATCGACCACCGGGATGATGGTTACTTCCACACCGCGCATGTTGAACAGCCGTGCAAAGCGGTCGAACGACAGCAGGTCCTGCTGGATGAGGTTGGAGAAAAACGCCACATGGGTGATGTCGGTCAGGCTGATGTCGGGCATGCCGATGGGGACGGTGAAGATGGGGAATTTGCAGGCATCCATCACCTCGCCGGCCACACTGCCGATAAGGTTCTGACGGCGGCGGTTGGTGCCGCTGGTGCCCATCACGATAAGCGACACGTCATATTTGCGGGCATAGTGGAGGATTTGCTCCTCGGGGATGCCCTCGGCCACCTTCGTCTCGATTTTTACTTTGGGCAACTCGCCGGCAGCGATTTTTTCCATCAGCATCTTCTGGAATTCCTCCATCTGTTCTTTGGCGTTCTTCTTGATGCTCTTGAAGTTGTCTTCGGGCGTTTCATAACGGTCGCTGCCAAAGGGCATCGACATGGTGTGGCGCTCGTTGATGTAACTGTGCAGCAGCACCACGCGGCCACGGCTGCGGCGGGCATATTCCATACCCAGTTTGACCGACTTGAGCGAGTACTTGCCGAAGTCCACGGGCAGCAGCACACATCGCTGGTCGCTGGTGGTGGTTTCGGGCGATTCGATGATCTGCAGGGCCAGTGGCAGGTCACGCTCACGGATGCGCACCCTCACCCCCGAGCCGAGGACCTTCTCGTCGAGGTTGACGTTGTGCAGTTTCACTTCGATGCCTTCTTCTTCGAGCGTGTTTTTGAGGTCCACTGCGCGGTCAAACGTGTGGATGGCGACGGTAATCAGCCGGTTAGGGTCGTTATTGTTCTTGTTGCAGTCCATAGGATGAGTGGAGAGTTACGGTTTTTAGGATTGTTGCGTGTTCTGTTCGAGGATTTCGAGAGCCATGTCCAGGATTTTTGGGTCGTCAAGCACGACAAGTCCGCCGTCGGGTCCGGGCTCCAGGTGGAAGCCCATGTTGGTCCCGAACTCATAGTTTGACCCGCCAAAGTAGTTGCGCACCGACTGAACCGGCAGGTTGAGTTTGTCGGCTATAGTGTGGATGGAACCTTCGGGAAGACGATTCTTGATGCGTCTCAGTTCGTTGAATGTGATGGTTCTCGACATAAGCAATTAAATTGATTGTTGTTGGGTGAAAATACGGTATTTAGGTAATCTCCACAAAATTACGACATTTTGTCCAATTCACAAAATAAAAGGCGATAAAACGACTTTTTCCCAGCCTCTCGCCAGCCGAACGGTTCATAGCGTCCAATGGCATAGCGGTTTAGCAGGTTGAATGGCTGCGGCGGAGCGGGTTCACTGAATAATCAGGGCTGCGGTGAGCAGGCCGATGACTGAGATGGCTGCCGCCGAGGCCATGAGGGTGGCGTCGAAGCGGGTGTAGTGCCCCTCGGGCAGGCGCCAACGGCGCTGAATCCACCGCATCAGGCACCACACGAGCCATCCGGCCAGCGCTCCCACGATGAGGCCGCCCAAGATGTCGCCCGGGTAGTGGACACCCAGATACATGCGGCTATAGCATTGCAGCAGCGTCCAGGTGACGAGCGAGAACAACACCAGCCGCTGGCGTGTGATGAAGGTCAGCAGCGTGGCTATGGCCATGAAGTTGGCGGCATGGCTTGAGACAAAGCCGTACCTGCCACCGCGGTAGCCGTTGACGATATGGACCATGTTGCTGAGCGACGGGTCTTGAGTGGGGCGCAGGCGCTCCACAAGGTGCTTGATGATACCCGATGCCACCTGGTCGGCCACCAGCACCGCCAACGCGATCATAACCAGCGCCAACAGGGCGTGCCGGCGGTTCTGGCGCATCAGCATCCAGAACAGTGCCAGTAGCAGCAGTAGCGAGGACCACTTGGCCGACACCATCCACCAGAAGGCATCCTGGAAGGTATTGTGCAGGCCGTTCACAGCCAGCAGCGCGTTCGTATCTATGTCAATCAAGTAGTCAAGCATCGTTGATGTTTCTGTTTTGCCCTTAGATAGACTCTAAATATTTCTTGATGAATTTGTCGAACCTAATCTCTAAACCCTAAACTCTAAACTCTAAACTCCATTGCGCTGCGCAATGGATTAAATCACTTCGATGTCTTTGGCATTGATCCAAGCCTTGTGGCCGCCGGCGGTGGCGACTTGCAGCCACTTGCCGCTGGCCTTGTCGGCGATGCTGTCGACAATCTCGACGCGGGTGCCCTGCTGCAGTTCAAAGGCTTCTTCCTCCTTGCCTCGCGGCTCACGGGGGGCGGTGCTCAGGGTTGCCGTTTCGGGCATGATGATGGCACCGTTGCCGCTTGTCGCCTTGTCATGGACGTGGAAGGCCGCCAGGTTGGCCAGGATGCAGGCCACGAGCATCAGTCCGCCGCCAAAGAAGCCTACCTTGCGCATCAGCACGTTGTCCATGAACAGATAGGCCGCTACGCCCGCCATCAGCAGCAGGAACGTGATAATGGCGATGACGGCCCACGTGTTGCTCGACAGGCGGCTCACCGTCTGGTCCACCCAGTTGCTGAACCACGAGTCGCCGGCATCGTCGGGCAACTGCATCTTGCCGCGCACAAACTCCAGGTTGAACCGTGCGTCGCTGTTCGACGGGTCGAGCAGCAGGGCGCGCTCATAGTAGAGCACGGCATGCACGTTGTCCTTGAGGCGGTAGTAGGTGTCGCCGATGTTGCAGTACAAGTCGGACGAAACGCCCGTCTGCTGCGCCTCCTGCAGGTAGAGTTTCAGGGCCTCGTTGTAGAGTTCCTGTTTGTAGGCCTGGTTGGCGCGGTCGATGTTGGCGTTGCCTGCCACGAGGGGCAATGCCAGCACGGCTAATATGATGGTGATGATGACTTGTTTCATATGTTTAAGTTTTAAGTTGTTAGTTTTAAGTTTTAAGTTTTAAGTTTTAAGTTTTAAGTTTTTAGTATGATTACTAACTCCTAACCCCTAACTCCTAACTCCTAACTCCTAACCCCTAACTCCTAACTCCTAACTTCTAACTTCTAACTTCTAACTTCTAATTCCTAACTTCTAACTTCTAACTCCTAACTATTCTCTTGACCCTTTCCAGGCGGTCGATGATGCCTGCTGCCTCGTCGAGCACGGCGTTCATGTTGCCCGATGCCAGTTCCGGAGCATACTGGGCAAACTCACACTTGTCGATGAGGGCAATCGATTCCTGACGCAACTGCTCGTCGATGCCGTACTGCTCGAGTTCGGCATTGATGTTGTCCTTGCTCAGTTCGCTCACGGGAATCGACAACTTGTCGCTCATATAGCCCCACAGGGCATTGAGCATCTCGGCATAGAAGCCGTTCTGGTCGCCTCGCGAGGCATAGCCGCGGGCTGCCTTCAGGCGGCGCTGTGCCACCTTGCTGGCGCGCTTCGAGCGCATGCGGCGCACGTCGGCGCGTTCCTTCAACTGCTTGCGGTAGTACAGCATCAGGGCCACCATCGCCAGCAGCGGCAGCAGGAACCACAGCCAGTAGGTCCAGTGGTCCACGATGTAGCCGTGGGACTTCTTCAGGTCCAGGTCACCGCTCTTGATGGGACGGATGTCCATATTCTTCATCCGGTAGTGGTTGCTGGGCTGACCTTCGCCCTTGGCCACCTTCAGGTGATGGGTCGGGATAGTGACGGTCTCGTATTTTCCCGTTTCGGGATTGAAGTAGCAGAATTCGCTTGCCGGGATGTCAAACTCGCCGGCATATTGCGGGATGAACGTGTAGTCGATGACGACTCTGCCGCTCATGTCGCCCGCTCCGTCGTTGACCTGGGCATCGGTTTTGGGGTCGTAGACGTCGAACTGCTCAGGAAATTTCACCTCGGGAGCCTTGATGTACTTGATGTTGCCCGTTCCGCTGATGATGAGGCGGTAGGTAGCGGCACTGTAGGTCTTGTGGCCCGTTGCGGGCTTCAACTCGGAGGTGACATTGAATTTGCCCACGGCGCCGGTAAATGACGCCGGTTTGGGCTCAGGCAGCGGCAGGATGTTGATGGTGGCCGTGTTGCTCGACACTTTCAGGTCCTTCTCCACGGGTTGCGAAATGGTGCCGAAGATGCTTTGGTAGGTGTCGAACTGCACGACGCTCACGTCATAGTTGCCCGACGTGATGGTCAGTTTGCCGCTCTGTTGCGGATACAGGATGCACTGCTTGAGGACGGCGGTCATGTAACGCTCGCCGTTCAGCGTCTCGACTTTGTTCAGACTGGGTTGCACGGGAAGTTCCTCGATGAGGAAGCCGTCAAACGACGGCTGTATCGTGGCCAGGAACTGCGAAATCTGGTACTTGGTGTACAACTTGATGGTGCAGACCACGGCCTGCTGTTCGTAGACGCGGGGCTTGCTCATCTCGATGCGCACGAACAGGTCCTTGCTGCTCACCGCCTTGTCGGCGCTTTGTGTCATCGGGTCGCTATAGTGTGTGGGTGCACCGGGCGTCTGCTGGGGTTGTTGCTTGGGATGGCTGCCGGCGGGCAACACCTCGATGGTGGTGGCATGGGTTGTCATGCGCTTGCCGCCCGACACGATGCTGGCGGCGCCGATGTGGCACTTGCCGCTCGACGTGGCCTTGTAGGTCATGGTGTATTCCTCACTGGTCGAGTGGCTGGACTTGCCGTTGACCCATGACATGCTGCTGCTGTGCGACACGCTCGGGCCATAGATGAGTTTGGCGCCGCTCACCTCGGGGGCCTTGAAGTCACTGCCCTCGCCGTTGTTGAGCACAAACGTGACGCGAAATTTCTCGCCCTCGACCACCTGCCGCGGCGCGTCGACGGTGAAGGTCACCGCCTGGGCCGCAAGCACGGTCAAGAGCAGGATTGCCGTATAGATGAATCGTCTCATTGCCATCACTGTTTTTTACCATTTTCTGTTGGTGCGCTGGCGCTCATGGCGCTGCTGCTGCGCTTGCTGGACATTGATGCGCTGCTGGGTGGCGCGCTCGCGGTCCTGCATGGCCTTGAGCACCTGTTCAGCATTTTGCTGGCTCATGCCGCCCTGCTGTTGTTGTTGCTTGTCCTGGTTTTGCTGGTTCTGGTTTTGCTGGTTCTGTTGGTTCTGGTCTTGTTTATCTTTGTCTTTGTCTTTGTTTTGGTCCTTGTTCTGGTCCTTGTTCTGATCTTTGTTCTGATCTTTATTCTGATCTTTATTTTGGTCCTTGTTCTGATCTTTGTTTTGGTCCTTATTCTTGTCTTTGTCCTGGTTCTGGTCTTGTTGCTGTTTCTTGAGTTGGGCCAGGCGCAGGTTCTGGCGAGCCTGGTCGTCGTCGGGGTTGCAACGCAGGGCCTGCTTGTAGCACTCGATGGCCTGGTCATACTGCTGACGGCTGTAGGCGATATTGCCCAGGTCATAAGCCGCCTTGCCACGCAACTGCTTGTCGCTTGCCGACTTGGCCAGGTTGGCAAGCAGTCCCTCGGCCTTGTTCATCGGGTTGTTCTTGTCCTTGGGGTCGGCTATGGCGCTGCCTTGGCGCATATAGGCCGTGGCGAGGTTGAACTGTGCCTTCTCGCTCGACGGGTTGGCTTCCAGGGCCTTCTTGTACTCGACTTCGGCCTCGGCATAACGCTTCTGGTTGTAAAGTTTATTGCCCTTGCGCAGGCACACGCGTTCCTGCTTGGTCATCTTGGGGGCTTTGGCCTGTGCCGCTGCATCGACCGGGGCTGCCAGCGCCACCAGCGATGCCAATGCCAGGGCCAACACGTTATGATTGAATCTTTTGAGTCTCATTGTTGGGTGTAGCAATAGCATTCTTGTCCTTGGTAAAGAAATTGTATTTTTTCAGCCACGGGTTCTTGCGCTCGAGCAACAGGAGCAGTGCCAGCAGCAACAGCATGGCGATGACGGCAAACACGGGGAACTGCTCGTCGTGCTGGGTGTAGGAAACGACGTCAAGGTCGCTCTTGGCGAGTTTGTCGAGCGTCTCCTGCAAGGTGGAAACGGCATCCGAAGCCGTGCCCGAGATGTAGACACCCTTGCCGGCGTCGGCGATATCCTTGGCCATCTTCTCGTTGAGATAGGTGGTCACGGGATTGCCGTTGTCGTCGGTCAGGTATCCGCCCTCGACGGGAATCGGTGCTCCCGTGGTCGAGCCGACGCCGATGACATTGATGTGGATGCCCAATTTGGCGGCCTCGCTGGCGGCACTCACGGCGTCGTCCTCAAAGTTCTCGCCGTCGGTGATGATAATCATCGCCTTCTGTGATTTCTTGCTCTGTGAGAACCCGTTGATGCCCATATTGATGGCAGCGCCGATAGCCGTGCCCTGGGTGGGTACCATATTGGTGTTGATGCCGTCCAGGAACAGTTTGGCTGCAGCGGCGTCGCTGGTCATGGGCATTTGCATATAGGCATTGCCGGCAAACACAATCAGTCCCACCTTGTTGTTGTCGAGGCGGTCAATCAGTTTCTGCAGAATCATCTTGGAGCGTTGCAGACGGCTCACGTCCTGCGGGTTGTCGGTGCTCGAGGCGTTCATCGAGTTGGACACGTCGATGGCGACCATCACCTCGATGCCGTGCACCTGGGTCGAGGTCTTGCTCGAGCCGGCACGCGGACGGGCGAGCACCACGATAACCATCGTGAGCAGCAACAGTTCGAGCACGAGCCGTATCCACGGCTTGTAACGTGACACCTCAGGCATCAGCGGCTCGATGGAAGCCCGCTTGCCGTAGCGTTGCAGACGCTTGCGGCGGTCCTGCCGGTTCCACAGGAACAGCAGCACCAGTGCGGGCAACAGCAGGAGCAGGTAGAAATATTGTGGATGAGCAAAATTGATCATAACTCTTAATTCTCTAAACTCTAAACTGTGCGAAGCGCATCAAGGGATGTGCCTCAGTAGCGTGTAGTCCATCAGCAGGCTCAGCAGCAACAGACCGAGCAGCAGCAGGGCCCACGGCTCGTAGTGGTCCTCGGTGTGGGTGAAGCGCTGCACGTCCATGTGGGTCTTCTCCAATTGGTCGATTTCCTTGAAAATTTCGCGCAGCACGTTGCCCGAGGTGGCGCGGAAGTACTTGCCACCGGTTGCGGTGGCGATGTTCTTCAGGGTCGTCTCGTCGATGACTACGGGCATGCGCTGATACTGGATGCGTCCCGCATAGTCGATGGCAATGGGGTACTCGGCGGTGCCGTTGCTGCCCACGCCGATGGTGTAAATCTTGATGCCGTATTTGCGGGCAATGTCGGCGGCGGTGTTGGGAGCCACGACGCCGGTGTTGTTGCTGCCGTCGGTGAGCAGGATGATGCTTTTGCTCTTGGCCTTGCCGTCGCGGATGCGGTTGATGGCGGTGGCGATACCGTCACCGATGGCGGTGCCGTCCTCGAGTGCTCCGATTTGGGTCTGTCCGATGGCATTGACCAGCGTGGCGTTGTCCATCGTCATGGGCACCTGGGTGAAACTCTCGCCGGCAAACAGCACCAGGCCGATGTTGTCGTGGTCACGACCGCTGACAAACTGGGTCGCCACCTTCTTGGCGCTCTCAAATCGGTTGGGGCTGAAGTCCTTGGCCAGCATACTGGTCGACACGTCCAGGGCGATGACGATGTCGGTGCCCTCCACGTCGCTGGTGGACCAACTGTCCTTGCTCTGCGGGCGGCACAGGATGACGATGAGGCATGACAGCGCTCCCAGTTTCAGGGCAAACGACAAGTGCTTGGCCCACACTTTCCAACTTGTGCCCAAGTGGTCAAACGCGCGCGTTGACGACACGTTCATTTCGGGCTCGTTCTTGTCTTGGCTGTAGATGTACCACGCGATGAGCGGTATGAGCAGCACGGGCAGCAGCCACAGCCATCCGGGATGGGCAAGGTTGATCATTTTTTCTTCTCCTCCTCTTTAACGGGTTGTACGACAGGGCGCGTGGCTTCGACGAAGTTCACGGCGCGCTGGTAGGCGACCTCGTTGTCGTCGGCCAGCGGGCGGGCGTTGGCAAATTTCACGATATCGGCCACCTCGAGAATCATCTCCAGTTGCTCGTTCACGGCACGGGTCTCCTCGTTCCGCTTGAGCGTGTCGATGATTTGTGACGAGGTCATCTCCACGGCGTTGATGTCAAAGCGGCGGTCGATGTACACGCGCAGGATGTCGGTCAAGCCGGTGAAGTACTCCTTCTCCTGGCCTTTCTGCCACAGTTGGGCGTCCTTGAGCCGCTGCAGGTTGTACATCGCTTCCTCGTAGGGAGGCAGGCGCCGCTTGCGGGGCTTCAACGGGTTGACACCCTTCTTGTGGAACTTGATGTAGATCCAGGTGCCTGCCCCGATGAGCAGCAGCGCTATCAGCCATGCCCACCAGTAGTCGGGCAGCCAGTCCAGCAGATTGAACGGCACGTCCTCGACGGGCTTGATGTCGTTGATGTCCTGCATCTTGCTCACGTCGACGGGCATCACCTTGAGCGACAACTGGTTGCAGTAGGCCGTGTCACCGTTCACCACATAGGGGATGGGCTTGATGACCCACATGCCCGAGTCAAAACTCTGGATGATGAGGTCGCGGTTGATCTGGATGCGGTTGTTGTCCAGGTCGGTCGTGTCGGCGGCAGGGCGTTCGGCAATCTCAATCATGGCGTTGAGCGTGTCCAGATGCTCGCCGGGGAAGAAGCCGCGGGCGCCCTTGTCCTGAGTGATTTCGAGATGCAGTGCGGTGGTCTTGCCCATGAGCAGCGTGGCACTGTCGAGCCGCGCCTTGAAAGTGACATTGCCGCCCCATGCTGTGGCCAGCGTGACCAGCATCACGGCAACCGTCGTCACGATATGTCTCAATGTCTGTGACATTTTCTATATTCAGTTAATCTCTAACTCCTAACTCCTAACTTCTAACTTCTAACTAACTCCTCACCCCGCGGTTCTTGAACAGTCCCATCAGGGCGTTGACATAGTCCTCGTCGGTCGCCACCGTCGCCAGGTCGACATTGCAGCGCTGCAGCGTGCCGTTGACGACCTGTTGCTGGTTGTACCACCAGCGGGCATAGGCATTACGCACACGCTTGCTGCTGGTGTTGACCCACTGCATGGTGCCGCGCTCCACGTCCCGCATGCGCATCAGGCCCACGTCGGGCAGTTGGGCCTCGCGCTTGTCATACACCTGCACGGCGATGACGTCATGCTTGTGGTTGGCGATGGACAAAGACTTGCTGTAGTCATGCTCGTCGATGAAGTCGCTCACCAGGAAGGTGGTGCAGCGCTTCTTGAGCGCGCCGGTCATGTATTCGAGCACCATGTTGATGTCGGTGCCCGTGCCGGTGGGCTGGAAGTCGAGCAGTTCGCGGATGACCAGCAGGATGTGCTTGCGGCCCTTCTTGGGCGGGATGAATTTCTCCACCTTGTCGCTGAAGAAGATGACGCCCACCTTATCGTTGTTCTGGATTGCCGAGAAAGCGATAGTAGCGCCAATCTCGGCCATCATCTCCCGCTTGGCAACGCCCACAGCGCCGAAGTCCTTGCTGCCGCTCACGTCGACGAGCAGCATCACCGTCAACTCGCGCTCCTCTTCATAGACCTTCACATAGGGGCGGTTGTAGCGGGCCGTGACGTTCCAGTCGATGTCGCGCACGTCGTCACCATACTGGTACTCGCGCACCTCGCTGAAGGTCATACCCCTGCCCTTGAAGGCCGAGTGATATTCGCCGGCAAATATGTTCTGCGACAGGCCCTTGGTCTTGATTTCAATCTTGCGGACCTTGCGCAGCAGTTCGTTGGTATCCATTTCTTCTCAAGTGAACAGTTAACAGTGAACAGTTGATTTGTTTTCCTCTGGAGTGTGTCACCGTCAGCAGACAACTGTTAACTATTAACTATTAACTGTTATCTGTTAACTGTTATCTGTTAACTGCATCAAGGTACTGCAATCTTGTCGAGGATGTTGCTGATGATGGCGTCGGCACTGATGTTGTTGGCTTCGGCCTCATAACTCAGGCCCAAGCGGTGGCGCATCACGTCGTGGCACACGGCGCGCACGTCCTCGGGAATCACGTAGCCGCGGCCGCGCAGGAAGGCGTAGGCCCTTGATGCCAATGCCATGTTGATTGACGCGCGGGGTGATGCACCAAACGAAATCATGCTCCTGAGGTCGTTCAGGCCATAGTCGCTGGGGAAGCGGGTGGCGAACACGATATCAACAATATATTTCTGGATTTTCTCGTCGATGTAGATTTGCTGCACCACCTTGCGGGTGTCGACAATGTCGGCGGGGGTGACCATCGGACGCACCTGGACGGGTTCGGCGGCGATGTTCATCTTGATGATTTCGCTCTCCTCGGCCTTGCTGGGATAGCCGATGAGCACCTTCATCAGGAAACGGTCCACCTGGGCCTCGGGCAGGGGATAGGTGCCCTCCTGCTCGATGGGGTTCTGGGTGGCCAGCACCAGGAACGGGTCATCGAGTTTGAACGTCTGCTCGCCGATGGTCACTTGGCGCTCCTGCATGGCTTCGAGCAGGGCGCTCTGCACCTTGGCAGGGGCACGGTTGATTTCGTCGGCCAGGACAAAGTTGGCAAATACCGGGCCCTTCTTGACTTCGAACTGTTCCTGCTTGATGCTGTAAATCATCGTTCCCACTACGTCGGCGGGGAGCAGGTCGGGCGTGAACTGGATGCGCGAGAAGCGGGCATCAATCAGTGATGCCAGCGTGCTGATGGCTTTGGTCTTGGCCAGACCGGGAACGCCCTCGAGCAGCACGTGGCCGTTGGCCAGCAGCGCGATGAGCAGCGAGTCCACGAGGTGCTTCTGGCCCACGATGGTCTGGTCCATGCCCTGGCGAATCATGTTCACGAAATTACTCTTACTTGCAATCAGGTCATTCAACTCCCTGATATTGACTGTTTCTGCCATAACAATATTGTTTTTTGTCTGTAATAGTCTCTGTTTGCTTTTTTACAACGTGCAAAAATACATCTTTACCTATTACCCGCGCGTGTAAATCTCGTTAATTTAACAAATATATTGTTAAAAGATTAACATTCGCACAACACGGTTTTACCTGCTGTGGCAAATAAATGTAATCAACTCACGCGTCTTGTGAAAAAATGGTTAACTTTGTAGTCTTGAACCCTAATAATTGACGGAGCAATGATAAGTATCAGATTTCTCGTGCGATGGACGGCAGCGGTGCTGCTCGTGGCTGCCACCACGATGCCTGTTGCCGCACAATATAGCAGGCAAGGCAGCCGCGCCGTGCGTGAGCGTTATGGCCGCACCAATTCCTATGGCGACGTGCTGGAGGTCTCGTTAACCAATCCGGGAACCCTTGAGGACAAAGTGCCCCCCGAGATGAGGGAACGCGTGCGCCTGCTGCACATCGAGGGTCCGATGGACTACAAGGATTTCAAGTTCATCAAGAAACTGTGTGAACGTTCGCGCTGTGTCGACAGCAGGGATAAAAAGGTGGATAACTACCTGGACCTGGAACTGGAGCGGGCACGCATCATGAGTTCGGGCAATGGCGGCCTGCTGGGCGGCCACGGCGACCGTGACGTGATGGACGACTGCCTGTCCTATGCCACCCATCTGCGCTCGGTGTTGTTGCCCGAGCGGTTGAAACGTATCGGCTATGGTGCTTTCCACGGCTGCAGCAATCTCGAGGAGGTCATCATGCCCAATGGGGTGCGCTCGTTGGACAACAGCGCCTTCAGCGGCTGCTCCAGGTTGGAGTATATTACGCTGCCTGACGGTTTGCAGAGCATCGGCGACGACTGTTTCTATGGCTGTTCCCGCTTGACAGAGATCAGCATTCCGCGCTCGGTGACCGAGATTGGCGACAATGCCTTCAAGGGCTCTGGCCTGAAGCGGGTCTTCTTGCCGACGGGGCTGGCCGCTTTGGGCTCCAAAGCCTTTGAGGACACGCCGATTACGGTGCTCGACATCCCCGGCGAGACGCGCATTGCCAACGATGACCTGGGTACGATGAAGAAACTCGAGGAAATCACCGTCGGTGGCGGCAGCCGTTACTACTCTTGCGAGGACGGCGTGCTCTATGACAACACGGGACGTGTGCTGCTGCTTTGTCCGATGGCCCGCAGGGGCGCGTTTGTGGTACCCGATGGCGTGGAGACGCTTGCCAAGCGTGCTTTTGCCGGTAGTGCGCTTGAGCGCGTTGATTTGCCGGCCTCGTTGATGAGCATGGGTGACTATGCTTTTGCCGAATCGCAGTTGACCGACGTGGCATTGCCCGAGGGGCTGGGCACTATCCCTACCGGCGCTTTTTCCGGTTGCTCACGACTGACGAGTGTGGCGTTTCCCGATGGATTGACGATGATCGGTGAATCGGCTTTTGAGAATTGTTCCAGCCTGCGCGATGCCGAGTTGCCCGAGGGCGTGAATGTGCTGCTGCCCAGGGTGTTCAAGCACTGCAAGAACCTGTCGGCCGTGTCGTTGCCCCCTGCATTGACGGGCATCGGCAAGGAGGCCTTTGAGGGTTGCGCGCTCAGGGCCGTCGACCTGCCACAGACCTTGACAATGGTGGGCGAGAGGGCGTTCAAGAACTGCAGGAGTTTGACGGCTGTCGTCATTCCCGACGGGTGCACCATGCTGGCCAAGGAGGCTTTTCGTGAGTGCATATCGCTGGCGACGATTGACCTGGGCAAGGGTGTGACCACCATCGGTGACAATGCCTTGCGCGAGACGGCCATCACCACCCTTGTGCTGCCCGAGACTGTTACCCTGGTGGGCAAGAAGGTGGCCGAGAAATGCAAGAACCTGAACCTTATTCAGTGCCACGCGGTGCAACCGCCCAAACTTGAGGGCGTGAGCAACAACAAGGTGGAACTGCAGGTCCCCGACACATCTGTTCCGGCCTACAAGAGCGCCAAGAACTGGAAGAATTTCAAGAACATTGATGCAATCTCCGTCGTCAGATAATTTGGGCCAAACGGGCTTTACTACGGCATTGCTGGAGTGGTTTGCGGCCTATGGCCGTGAACTGCCCTGGCGCGGTATCGGTGACCCCTACGGCATCTGGGTGAGCGAGGTCATCTTGCAGCAGACGCGCATCGAGCAGGGCCGTGACTACTGGCACCGTTTTATGGCGGCATTTCCCACGGTCGAAGCGTTGGCCGAAGCCAGCGAGGACGAGGTGCTGCGCCTGTGGCAAGGATTGGGTTACTACAGCCGCGCCCGCAACATGCATGCCGCCGCACGGCAAGTGGTCGAGCAGGGCGGTTTCCCACGCACCATCCAGGGCCTGCGCGCCCTGAAAGGGGTGGGGGACTATACCGCCGCTGCCGTGGGTTCGATGGCCTTCGGGCTGCCGGCTGCCGCTGTCGACGGCAACGTCTATCGGGTGCTGGCGCGCCACTACGGCATCGACGTGCCCATCAACACCACGCGCGGCAAGCGCACCTTCGAGGCGCTGGCCCAGCAACTGTTGCCGCACGATGACGCGTCGGCCTTCAACCAGGCGATGATGGACTTCGGGGCCACATGGTGCACGCCGCGGTCGCCGCGATGCATCGACTGCCCCGTGGCCGACACGTGCGATGCCCTGCGCACAGGACGCGTCAACCTGCTCCCCGTCAAGGAGAAAAAACTCAAAATCCAAGAGCGGCGATTCACCTATATCTATATCCGCCACGAGGGTCAGACAGCCCTGCACCGACGCCCCGCAGGGGATATCTGGCAAGGCCTGTGGGAACCCTTGTTTGTCGAGAATGCCCCCTTGCCCGACCTGGGCTGTCCGCTCACTTTGCTTGCCAGCGGCGTCAAGCACGTGCTCACCCACCGCATCCTGTTGGCCGACTTCTACCTCGCCGAGCCCACCGAAAAACCAGTCTTGCCCACCGACTACATCTGGGTCAACGAGCAAGACATTGATGACTACGCTCTCCCGCGCCTAATAGAACGCCTCCTGGAAAAACTCCCTGCGACAAAAAATGACCTTGAATAACCTCGCCGTTTCGCGGCTCGGTTACTTAGGTCAAATGATTCATACTCTTAGCATTGGCCTGCCCCAGAGCACCGCTGCCCCCTGATGGCCAGCATCGGTGCAGCCAGTAAAGAATGAAGAGGTATTCTCCTGTTATGTTTTTTTAGTCAGCGTCGGGAACGGCTGGCGGATTGATGTCGACGCTGTAGGTCTTGAGGCGTTCGCCTTGCTTGACGATGTCGCCGCTCTTGGTGGCGCGCACGAGGTGGAACAGGCAGGTGAGGTGTTCGGCCTTGCCGTCATACATGCTGTTGTAACGCTGGTAGACCTCGTCGCAGGCCGTGATGACGGCCTGGTCGGCGCCCTGGGCATTGGGCTCGGGATAGGCCTTGCGCAGGGCCTCTCTCATCAATGTGATGGGGCTGTAGTAGCGGTCGGTGTGGTCGATGGTGCCGTCGACCAGGAACTCCTCCTCGACTTCGATGTAGTAGTCGATGGTGGTTGTGGGTTCGTCATTGTCGTCGCCGCACGAGGTGAGTGCCGACAGCGGCAGAATAAAGAGCAGGGCGAGCAACAGGCTGCGCCACTGGATGTGAGAATGCGGTTTCATGTAATGGATGTGTTGTTATTGTGGTTGATGTGTTGATGCCGGCAGGGGGCTGCCAGGCGGGTTTTGTGTAGCAAACAACCGCCCGGACACACTGCCGTGGACAGGGCGGTTGCGGCGGGGCTGTGGCCCCGGTGATGCGGTCTGGCGGATTATTCCTCCAGATTCTTGCTGATGGCCTCGTTCACGTCACCCAGGTTGGGGGTGGGGGGCACATCGTCGATGATGTCCTTGATGATGGCGTCGACGTCGATGGCCTGCTTGGCCTTGGCGGGAGCGCGTTTGGTAGCCAGATTCTCGCTGATCATCTGGGTCACGTCGTTGATGTCGATGATGCCGTCGTTATTGACATCGAAGTTCTGGGCCGTCAGCATGGTGGCGTTCTCGTTGCCCAGGACAATGTTGATGCACTGGTCGATGCGGGCGTCGTCGGCATAAGCGGCAATCGCCATGACGCAGAACAGTAAAGTAAAGATTTTCTTCATATCGCTTCTTGTTTTAATGTTAGATATTTTTCTTGTTGCAAAGGTAGTGAAAGAAATTTGAATCGGCAAGAAATATCAGCCGAGAAATGGCCTCCACCAAGCGATATCATTCGGTTGAGGGCGGTTGTGCGCCAAAGTGGTAGGACTTCAACGGCGTGCTCTTCTTGACGACACCCTCGTCATCGATGCGGGCACGGTACAACTTGACGACGCACACCGTATTTTTCTCGATGCTGCCGTACATACTGTGGTACTCGTTGTAGATGTAGTCGAGGGCCGAGATGACCACGGCATCGTTGCCCTGGGTGGACGGATGGGTGTAGACCTCGTGCAGGGCTTTTCGCATGCGGACAATGGTCTGTGACAGCACGTCGGCATCGGGCTGTGATGAGGTGCCCTGGCTCTCGTCCATCTCGCTGAGGTTGAGCCTCACTTTTGACTGGATGGTCATGTAGTAGCCGATGAGCAGGTCGGGCTCATCGTTGTCACATGACGTGAGTGACGGTGCAATCAGCGCCATGGCGACAATGAGCCAAGCCAGCAGTGGCAGTGAATGTTTGTGATGGGTTGCCATATTCCTTGTGATTTGTATGGTTCTGCCCGCAAATTTACTGACAGAAAATGGCTTATGCAAACATTCGTGCCGAAAAAATGAAGTAAAAAATCACGAGGGCGGCACAGACTGCACACCCCCGTGATGGGTTATGCATCAGAAGTAACTGAAGCGGTAGAGTTTGAGTTGCTTGCTGCTGATGATGCGGTCGCCCAACTGGCGGGTGCGGATGAGGCGCGCGGTGCAGATGGTATTGCCGTGCGCAGTGCAGTACATCGATTCCCTGAAGCAGGAGTCGCATGTGGCAATAGCGAGGCCGTCATTGCCTTCGGGTTGGGCTTTGGGAAACGCCGCCCTGAGGGCTTTCTTCATCTTGAGGTAGGCCATGAAGATGTTGTGGTCTTCTGGCGGGGCTATGGTGCCATTGGCTTCGTCATTCTCTGTGATGCCGATGAACTCTGTGGAGTCGAGGGCCAGATAGTAGCCCACCAGGGCAGGTTCATCTTCTTCGGACGTGCACGCGTTCAGCAAGACCTGTGCAGCCATTAGCAGCAGCAGGACCATAGTGAGGTTTAATAATCTGTGTTTCATTGTCTTAAATGTTTAGAAATCAATAATTTAGGTATCTAATGCGTGGATGTGTCCCATCACTGGTGCATCCACGAGCGGTATTCCTTACTATCCGGTTGCAAATTAAATTAAAAAAATGTAAAAAAACAAATGTTTTGAGCAAAAAAATAATAGAAAGTGCGATTTTCTTGAATATTGATGTGAAGTCATCATCACCCTGTCCTGTGGTCGGGAAGTTGCCGTTCACCTGTCGGAAAAGCCTGTCAGGCGGGCATTCTTGATTATTCCCTTAAAAAATATAGCCCATAAAATGGGTGCTATTCACCGAAAATACGTAATTTTGCAGGTTAAACCCAGTGTAACGCGAAATGTGGCACCGAAATTGCACTTGGACGTTAGACTGCAGAATATGAATATATCGAAGGGGACATATAATGTGATTCGCTCAATCATCGTGACCTTGCTGGTCTCGGTGGTGTCGATTGTTGCGCTGGCCTATGTGCTGCTGCTGTTGCCTTCGGTGCAGGAACGCCTGTGCCGTGAGGGCGAGAAGGCGCTGAGCGAGTTTCTCAACACCGAGGTGAAGATCGGCTCGGTGTCGGTGTCGCCGTTCAATCAGTTGGAACTCAAGGAGGTGCTCGTCCATGACCAGCAGGGCGACTCGTTGCTCACCATCGATAAGTTGGGGGCCGGCATCAGCCTGAAAGACCTGGTCGCCGACAACCACATCGTGGTCACCTATGCCGAAATCATCGGACTGGAGGGCCATGTGACGCGGCCAGACAAGGACAGTCCCACCAATATGCAGTTCATCATCGACGCGTTCAAGCCCAAGGACGACCAGCCGCCCAAGCCGTTCGACGTGCAGGTCAAAACTGTGGTGATGCGCAGTTCGGCACTCACCTACGACGTGCTCGACCAACCACGCCGGCCAGGACGTTTCGACGTCAACCACCTGTCCGTGAGCAACCTGCGTGCCGACCTGTCGTTGCCCCGCTTGAAGAACAACGACTTTGACATCAAGGTGAAACGGTTGTCGTTTGATGAGCAGAGCGGTTTCTCGCTCAAGCGGTTGTCGACCGATGTGCATATCACCGACAACGCACTCGACGTGCAGAACATCAAACTGAGGCTGCCGTCCAGCGACATTGCCCTCGACGACCTGCACCTCGAGTACTCGTCGCTCAAGAACCTGGGCAGCGAGATCGGCCAGATGCCCTTGCGGGTGCGCACGGGTGGCAGCACCATCACGCCCAGCGACTTGTCGGCGTTTGTGCCTGAACTCAAGTCGTTCGACGACCCCTTGTCGGTCGCAGCCGAGGTCGTGAAGGATGGCCAGCGCATCGAGGTGCCCATGTTGAGGGTGCGTACGCCCGACGGAGGTCTGGCCCTCAATACCCGCGGCGGTTTCACGATTCCGACTGAGGGCGGTTACCGCACCATCGACCTTGACATGGTGGATATCAATGCCAGTTCGGGCGACATCTCTCGCCTGATGGCACTTGTGCCCAACCTGTCGCCTCAAGCGCGCAGCATCATCTCGCATTGTGGCAATGTGACCCTTGACGGCGAGATGCACACCAAGGGCAGCAATATGAGTTTCAATGGCAAGGTGGGTACATCGCTGGGCAATGCCGACATCAATGGCACGCTGGCCCGTCATCAAGGCGAGACCCACATCAGTGGCCACGTCAAGACCGACGGCCTGCAACTGGGCACTTTGCTCGACAAGCGCGACCTGCTCGACCAGGTGGCTATGGACGCCCAGATCGATGCCGTGATGCGCGGTGGCGACGTGTCGGGTCATCTGCAGGGACACATCCCCTTTATCGACTTCAAGGGAAACCGCTACCAAGATATCGAAGCCGATGTGGACAAGCAGGGACAGCGCTTCACGGGCACACTGGCCCTCAACGACCCCAATGGCCATGTGCAACTCGATGGCACTGCCCAACTCGATGGCGTCAACTCGTCGTTTGATTTCAACATTGCCACCCGTGGCGTGAACCTGGCGGGGTTGGGCGTTACGGGCAAGTATCCCCACCACCGTCTGTCGGCCAATGCGACCGCTTCGTTCTGGGGCAACTCGCTGGACAACATCTCGGGCCACCTGGCGGTACACGACTTCAGCATGGTGGACGCCAACGGCAAAGGCTTGAACTTTGACCACTTGGAAATCAATGCCGACAACGACGGCATCGACAAGATTGTCGACATCAACAGTGACCACATCGACGGCTTCATCTCGGGCCAGTACGATTTCAACACCATCGTTCCCACGGTCAAGCACATGCTCTCGCGGGCCTTCCCGCAATACTTCGGCGACTATGCCGACTATACCCACAAGGGCTTGCCGCACGACGTGCGCTTCAACCTCGTCATCAATCCCGACGACGAGTTGAACCAGATGCTGCATCTGCCTGTACGTTTGGCCTACCGTGCCATCGTCGAGGGTGAACTGGATGAGCAGGACAACACCTTCGACCTGGTGGTGGACGCCCCCTTGATGCTGCAGGGCAACAAACTCATCGAGAACACCCGCCTGCTGGCGTCAATCGACAGTGTCAGCGACCGCGTCGTCTTCAATGCGCAGTCGAGTTATCCGTCCAAGAACGGCATGATCAACATCAACATCGACGCCAGCGGTCAGGACAACCGCCTGGATGCCGATCTGGCGTGGCGCGTACCCAACGAGCGGGACTTCTACGGCAACCTGAACCTGAGCGGTCTGCTGGACCGCGGCAGCGACGGCAAGATCAAGGCCGACATCGACGTGAACCCGTCGGCAATGGTGTTCAACGACACGGTGTGGAGTGTGGAGAAGGGCCATATCAACATCGGCAACGGTGCGCTCGAGGTGGACAACCTGTCGGGACATCACGGTGAGCAGTTCATCCGCATCAACGGCAAGGCTTCGGACGACCCGGACGATGAATTGTGCATCGAACTCAACGACGTGAATCTCGATTATGTGTTCGAGACCTTGGCCATCGACAATGTGGACTTTGGCGGCCGGGCCACCAGCAAGTGCTATGCGAGCAATCTCTTCTCGGGCAAGCCCCGCCTGTTCACGCCCAGCCTGTTCATCGAGAACATCTCCTACAACAGCGCCGTGATGGGTGACCTCGACATCGAGGCGACCTACGACACCGAGTCGGGCGGCGTGATGGTATCGGGAGACATTGCCCAGCCCAACGGCTGTCGCAGCAAGGTGGACGGCGGCATCTTCATTGCCGACGACTCGTTGTACATCGAGTTTGACACCGACCATGCCAATGTCGCCTTCCTCAAGCCCTATGTGGAGGCCTTCACCAGCGACATCCAGGGCGAAATGTCGGGCAAGGCCACCCTGCTCGGCAACTTCCATACCATCAACCTGGCCGGCGACCTCGTGGCCGACTCCATCAGGTTCCTGGTAGACTATGTGAACTGCTACTACACCGCGTCCAACGTGTCCATCAAGGCCGTCCCCGACCTTATTGAAATCAACGATGTGCCCATCCATGACCGCGAGGGGCACGAGGCCCGGTTGGGTGGATGGCTCAAGCATGACGCTTTCCACAAGCCGGAATTCAGTTTCGCCATCACCGGCGCCCGCAATTTCCTGTCCTACGATACCAATCCCACTATCAACCCCGACTGGTACGGCACCATCTACGGCAACGGCTCTTGCTTTGTCGAGGGCGGGCCGGGCATCGTGAACATACGCGTCAACATGACGTCGGCGCCCCACAGCAAGTTCACCCTCGTGATGAGCGACAGCGAGCAGGCCAGCAGTTACAACTTTATCACCTTCAGGGACCGCAACGCTCCTGAGGAACCTGTAGTCGTGGAGCAGATGGACACCCTCGATATGATTATGAGCCAGTTGAAGAAGCAGGTGCAGCAGCAGGTTGCTTCCGAGCCCAGTGCCTACAATATCGATCTGCAGGGCGACATCACGCCCGACGTGGCGCTCACCGTGGTGATGGACCCCGTGGGCGGTGACCGCATCAAGGCAACCGGCAGCGGACACATGCGCATGACCTACAACAACAACGGCGAACTCAAGACCTACGGCAAGTATACCCTGGACAAGGGTACCTATAACTTCACGTTGCAGGACGTGATTATCAAGGAGTTCACTATCCGCGACGGCAGCAGCATCAGTTTCCAGGGCGACCCCTATGCTGCCGTGTTGGACCTGGAGGCGTTCTACTCGCTCAATGCCAACCTCAACGACCTGGACGAGTCCTTCGCTAAGAATGCGGACCTGAACCGCCCCAATGTGACCGTGTATGCCCTGCTCAAGGCCAAGGGTATCATCAGCCAGCCCGAGATTTCGTTTGACCTCGAGTTCCCGACGCTCTCGTCCGATGTCTATCACCAGGTCAGGAGCATCATCAGCAACGACGAGATGATGAACCGCCAGATTATCTATCTGCTGGCTCTGAACCGTTTCTACACGCCCGAGTACATGGGCTCAAAGACCAACCAGAACGAGTTCCTCACTTCGGTGGCCTCGTCGACCATCGCTGGCCAGTTGAGCAATATCCTGGGCAAGATGTCGGACAACCTGTCGATTGCCCCCAACTTCAGGACCAAAGACTTCAGCGACATGGAGGTGGATGTGGCGCTCTCCAGCCAATTGCTCAACAACCGCTTGTTGCTGAACGGTAACTTCGGCTACCGCGAGAACACCGTCAACACGAGCAACACCAACTTTATCGGTGACTTCGACATTGAGTACCTGCTCACCAGCAAGGGCACCTTCAGGCTCAAGGCCTACAACCACTTCAACGACCAGAATTACTACAATCTGCGCAATGCCCTCACCACCCAGGGCGTAGGCATCGTGTGGAAACACGACTTTGACAAGCCGTGGCGCAAGGGCAACAAGCCCAACGAACAACTGGCGCCCGCCCAGGAGGATTCCATCCCCAGGCGTGAACCGTCGCCTGTCGCCCCGAGCGACAGCAGCGTGCGCCAGCCGGTGCCGATGGTTACACTGCGCTCGGCCCATAAGCAGGAATGATGTTGAGGCGGGCCGTCATATTGCTGGTGTTGGCATGGCTGGGCTGTTCTTTCGCCCTGGCCAGTGATATCGAGCCCTTGATGGATGATACCATATCCCCCCAGATGACTGAGACTGTGCCCCTGGTTGCCGACTCCCTGCTGATGCATAGCCAGATTGCCGAAGTCCCGCTCGTTGCCGATTCCACCGATGTCGACGATAAGGACGCCTGGAAACGGAAAATCTTCCGCCACGGTTGGAGCATCAACGACACGACGATTAAGTACCCGATGGTGCTGGACTTCGGTGTCAAGACCTACAGGTGGCTCAACCATGCCCTCAACTACTATGACACGACCTATGTCGTCAATCCGGGCAAGACAAGCGGCAAGAAGTGGAAGATCATGATCAAGAACAACAACTGGCTGGACTTCTACTCAGGGCATTTGACCACAAAACGCACTTATTTGCAGTTGAACAGTGACATCACGTCATTGTTCGGTTTCCAGATTTGTGGCATGGGCTTGAGTTTCACCTATATGATCAATGCACGTGACCTGCTGGCGGGGAAGTTTATCCGCAACCGACGCCTGCAATTCTCATTCACCACCTCACGCATCTTTATCGAGGCCTATTACCGCAAGAATGAAAACAGTACTGTGCACTTGCACTGGCTAGGGGCTTGGCATGGTGATGAAATCTTTCCCGGACTCAAACGTGAAGGTTACGGATTGGACGCTTACTACATCTTCAATCACACCCATTACTCCCAGGCGGCGGCCTATTGCTTTTCCAAGTACCAGAAGCGCAGTTCCGGCTCCCTGCTGGCAGGCATCTACCTGAGCCATCAGGATGTCGTCATGGACATGAGCGTATTGAGTCCTAAACTCAGGCGTTACCTGCCCAACAGTGATACCGATTACCGCTTCCGCTATCGTGACTTCGGTTTCCTCGTGGGTTATGGTTACAGTTGGGTATTCCATCACGGCTGGCTCTACAACATCACCTTTGCGCCCAGTTTTGGTTACCGCCACAGTTTCCCGAACTCCATTGAGGGCAAAAAAGGCTTGTTCTCCACCAATATCACCGCCAAGATGGCCCTTGTGAGAACCGCGGGCAATTTCTTCTATGCCTTTAATTTCAATCATGAGGGACACTGGTACAATAGCCGGCTGTACAGTTTCTATAATAGTTACAGCAACTTTGAACTCACTGCCGGTTTCCGCTTCTAAACCTCATCTGCCGGTATAAAAATCTCTAAACTCTACTCCCTTACTCTAAACTTTTCACTACCTTTGTGGCCGATTTTAAAGTAAGGAGAGAGAAACGTGAGTGTAACGATATTAGGTATAGAGTCGTCATGCGACGACACCTCGGCAGCGGTCTTGCGCGACACGGTGCTGTTGAGTAACGTCATAGCCAGCCAACGTGTTCACGAGGCCTATGGTGGCGTGGTGCCCGAGTTGGCATCGCGTGCCCACCAGCAGAACATCGTGCCCGTTGTCAGCGAGGCCATCCGTCAGGCCGGCATCGACAAGAGCGACATCGACGCCATCGCCTTCACACGCGGGCCTGGGCTGCCTGGTTCGCTGCATGTGGGCACTTCGTTTGCCAAGGGACTGTCTCTCGCGCTCGATATCCCGTTGGTCGACGTGAACCACCTGCACGGCCACGTGCTCTCCCATTTCGTCAAGGAAACGCCCGACGCCGAGGTGCCTGAGTTCCCCTACCTGTGCCTGCTCATCAGCGGCGGCAACAGCCAGATCATCAAGGTCAACTCGCCGCGCGACATGGAAGTGTTGGGGCAGACCATCGACGACGCCGCTGGCGAGGCATTCGACAAGTGCGCCAAGGTGATGGGCCTGCCTTATCCCGGCGGTCCCGTTATCGACAAGTTGGCTGCCGAGGGCGACAGCAAGGCGTTCAAGTTCGCAAAGCCGCACGTTGATGGCTACAACTACAGTTTCAGCGGATTGAAGACGTCGTTCCTTTACACCCTGCGCGACGCCCTCAAGGAGAACCCCAACTTCATCGAGGAGAACAAGGCCGACCTGGCCGCCTCGTTGCAGCGCACCATCATCGAAATCCTGATGGACAAATTCGGCAAGGCTATCAAGGCCACGGGCATCAAGACCATCGCCATCGGAGGAGGCGTTTCGGCCAACAGCGGAATGCGTGCCGCCGTCGAAGACTACGCCCGCCGTCACCGCCTCAAGGCCTTCATCCCAAAGCGCGTCTTCACGACCGACAACGCCGCGATGATCGCCATCGCTGGCCACTACAAATATCTGGACAAGGAATTCTGCGACATCACCGCTCCCCCCTTCCAGCGCGTCATCATCTAACAAGGTCTCAAATTAAATAGTAATCTATTGAAATGAAGATACTTAGATTTGTGATAATCGCCCTTATTGCTCTGATGTCTCTCATGGCGATGGCACAAGAACAGAGAACAGATACAATTATTCCGAAGTTCTTGATCAATGGCTATTTTTTTCGTGAGTTACCAAAACTCCCCGAAAATGCCAATCCAAGTTACACACGACTGAAAGATTCAGAAGGGAACAAGATACTTGCCATTGGACTTGATATAGATTTACCCGAATCTGTCATCAGCAAGGCGATACCTCGGGAACAAGTGCACAATGCCAATCAGTTCCTGAATGGTGCCAATATGATGGCAACGATGTTGGAATTGGCTCAAGCAGGCGTAAAAGATGATGGCACTTTCTACTCACCTAAGGCAGGAGAGCCATTCCCTCCATTTAATGAAATAGATTTAGAAGGACGCAGGTGGACCAACGACAGTGTCAAAGGTCATGTGATGGTGCTCAACCTGTGGTATTCCGGTTGTGGACCGTGTCGTGCCGAAATGCCTGAACTGTCGACGTGGAAAGAACAGTTCCCTGATGTCATGTTTTTCTCTGCCACTTATCATGATGCAGAGGTTGTACAAAAGATAACCGAAAAACACCACTTCACTTGGACACACCTCGTTGAAGCCAAGGATATGATGTCATGGATTGGGACCGAAGGCTTTCCCTTTACAGTGGTTGTCGATAAAAAGGGAATTGTCCGCTATGCCGTTCATGGCACAAGCCAGGAAATACGTGCCGAAATCATCGCGAAAATAAAAGAAGCAGAAGGAGAAATTTGAAAGACTGAATTTCTCAGTTCGGCGAGATTTGTTTATCACTAACGGTTAATTGATTTGATGCCTCAAAGTTGCTGTTTATGAGCAAGATGCACAAGTTGTTCCGCAACTTTTTGGGGGTATGAAAAGATGTGGAGACCATGTGATGACACATGGTTTCAAAATTAATGTGGAGTTAGGGCAATAAATTGTTTTTATTGTCCTTATTGTTTTCCTTTTATGATTGTTGTCCCAGTTGTTTAGTTGTTGCCCTTGTTGTTTGAAACACGGATGGCGCGGATGCGTTGGGCCAGGGTGGGGTGGCTGTAACTGAACCACACGACAAGGGGATGGGGCGTGAGGTTGCTCAGGGCATGGCTGGCGAGTTTCTTCAGGCCGCTGATGAGCGACTCGCCGTGGCCGTGGCTGGCGGCAAAGGCGTCGGCACGGTATTCGGCACGGCGTGAGATGGCGCTCGTTGCCGGATCGAGCAACAGGCCGATGGGTGAGAACAGTAGCGAGAACGCGACAAGTGCCAGTATGAACGACGGGGCCGTGCCTCCCAGGGCTGCGGGAAGGTCGGGATTGTTGACCAGCAGCGAGAAAATAAACAGGTTCACAGCCACCATGACAATCGACATCAACAGGCTCTTGAAGGTGTCGCGGTGCTTGTAGTGGCCGAATTCGTGGGCCAGCACGGCAACAATCTCTTCGTTGGTCATCCGGTCCTGCAGGGTGTCGTAGAGCACGATGCGCTTCTTGGGGCCGAAGCCCGTGAAATAGGCGTTGGCCTTGGTCGAGTGCTTGCTGCCGTCGATGATGTAGATGTCCTTGAAGCGGGAGCCGAAACTCTTGAGCGCGGCGGTGATGGCATCGCGCAGTTCGCCCTCGGGCAAGGGCGTCTGCTTGTTGAACAGGGGCACGATGAGGTTGCTGTAGAACATCGAGAAGAAGATCATGAACACGGCGCAAACCAGCGTCGCCCAAATCCAGAACTGCTGCCCGAAGGTCTGGTACAGCCAGTAGACTACACCCATCAGCACAGCACTCAGCACGGTCGAGACGACAAACGACTTGATGGCATCTAACCAGAAGGTCTTGTGTGTCGTGCGGTTGAACCCGAAACGCTCCTCGATGACAAATGTGGAGTAGTAACTGAACGGCAGGCCGATGACGGTGTTGAACAGGTTGTAGATGACCAGGAACAGGATGACCTGCAGGACGGGAATCTCGGTCCACGCTTTGCATTGGTTGTCGAGCCACCCCAGCAGCCCGAAGCCCAGGATGACCAGCGTCAGCACAAACGACACGCAGCGCGCGATGAGCGACACCCGCTTGTTGGTGCGCATGTAGTCCTGCTGCTTGCGGTACTTCTCCTCGTCATACAGCCCTTCCAACTCGGGCGGCACGGGGTGCGTCATCCACTTGGTGTTGAGCCACGACAGCACACTGCTCACTACAAAGTCGAGCGTCACAAACGCTACAATCAGCAATAACAACGTCTTTGCCATCATAATCCTTGAAAATCTGTGGACAACAGGTCATCAACCGCGCCGGGCAGGAGTGTGCGGCGAGGGGGACGGATTGTTTATTTATTGTACTTTTCTTGTGCCTGCATGATGATAGCCTCGGCATTTTCCCATTCTTCCCGCATTTTATTGCCGAGGGCTTCCCTCTCCGGGCTGACTTTTTCCCTGACGAGCCGCTCTGTGAACGACTTCATGTCCTCCTCGCTCACTCCCATCATCTGCATGCACCTGTCGCGGCTACTTTGCATTTCATCCAATGAAGACCAATTGATATAGGCATATTGCGGGAAGTCGAGACTGAACAGTCCTTCTAACGATGTCATGGCTCCCGTCTCTTGTATTTCGGCCAAGAAACTTTTCTGCACTTCTGTTTTGTACTTGTTACGGAGCAGATAGAATGCTGAAACCTCATTGATGAAGTTGACGTCGCCAATGGTGTTGAAGGTCTCGATGCTCGTAGAGAAAATGTTCTCGGTCGTTTCAGGAAAATCCTCGTTCATCAATACTAGAGCAGGAAAAAACACTTGCTTCAGGCTGTCGTAGTGTTCGGGATGCACCGCTATGTCCTGCTGCGCACTGCTGCAATTGTGCAGCAAGGTGTCGGCTCTCTGCATGAAACCAATGGTCTTGTCAAAGTCGCTGATAATCATCATCACCATCTCCTTCTTGGACGCTTTTTTCTTTTGGTAGTCGATGATGGCGGCTGTACCAAAGGTGAGTACAATCGATATGGATGTGGCGACGAGCGACAACAGGAACTGCTTGAGTGATGACATTCCACTGCCATTCTTCAATGTCGTGGGAGTATGTAACTTTATATTCATAGGTCCGAAAAGTATTTTTATCTAAATGCATGCAAATGTAGTGATTATTTCTTGATCTATGCCTGTCGCCCTTCCTTTTAATGCAAATTCAGTCTGATTTTATGGTTTCGGTTCAGGGTAATCGTCGCGGCAACCAAGCCTGAGGTGTAACTTATCACGGTCAATTCGTTGTCTTATTTAAAAAAATAGTAATTTTGCGGCATCACATCAATAATTATATAGAAGATTGACTATGAAAAGAATGAAATTGTGGATTGTCGCTGCAGCGATGGTGTGCTGCGGCATGGGTATGTTCACCTCGTGCCAGGACGGCAACAAGGCAGATGCCGGGAAACAGGCCGAGGAAACTGAACTGTCTCCTGCTGAAGTGGAGGAAGCGGCCTGTCTCAAGGCCATCAACCGTTTCCTGGTGGACTCGATAGGCAAGCATTATGAATCAGGCGAGGTGTGCATCCCCTGTGTGCATATCGTCGGCACCGAAGAGCAGGACTCTGACGCCATGATGGTGTGGGGCGACTTCTGGGTGTTCAACTACAACGTGGAGGCCGACACGCTCATGATGGTTTCGGGCGGTGATCATCCCGGCCTGATGCGCCTGAATAAATTCGACAACGGCTATATGGTGACCGGCTTTGAGCAGGTGGGCGACGGCTCTGACTTCGACCCCAGCGCAAGGCGCCTCTTTGGCCTCAAGTATGGGGACTTCCATAAAATCAACAGCGACCAGGAGGCCCGCGAAAAGGAACGTGCCCGTTCCATTGCCGACTATGTGAAGGAAAACAACCTGACGGTCAAGTTCTACAAGGACTACGGTTGGCCCGCTGTCGCTATTCCTGCCGAGGAAAATCCGGCAAAGAAGTAAAAAGGGCTGAAAACCAAGAATCTAACTGATAAACCGGCATGAAATACAGCATTATTGCCATCGGTGACGAGTTGCTCATCGGGCAGGTCACCGACACCAATTCGGGCTGGATAGCCCGTCACATGACACCGCGCGGCTGGGACGTGAACACGGTGCAGGTCGTCTCGGACGATGCCCGCCAGATAGAACTTGCCATCGACCGCGCCTTCGCTCAGACCGACGTTGTGTTGATGACCGGAGGCCTCGGCCCCACCAAGGACGACATCACCAAGGCGACGCTGTGCCGCTACTTTGGCGGCGAGATGGTGCTCAACGAGGACGTGGAGCGCAATGTGCGCCAGGTAATGGAGCGCCGCCACCTCACACTCAACGAGTACACCCGCCTGCAGGCGATGGTGCCCTCGTCGTGCCGCGTCATCCAGAACGAGGTGGGTACGGCACCGCTGATGTGGTTTGAGCGCGACGGCAAGGTGCTGGTGAGCATGCCCGGTGTACCCTTTGAACTGCAGGCGATGATGGAACGTGCCGTCATCCCGCAGTTGCTGGCGCGCTTCAACGATGGCGAGGACATTGAGTTCCGCACCTTTGTCGTCACGGGCATCATCGAGTCGGCCCTGGCCATGCAGTTGGATGAGTTTGAGCGCAACCTGCCTCATGGCATCCATCTGGCTTACCTGCCCGAGGGCGGCATCATCCGCTTGAGGCTGACGGGGTCCTCGACCGACGCCCGCCAGATCAACGACGATATGGAACGCCTGTCGCGCCAGTTGCACGACATCTTGGGCAGCCACATCATTGCCGACGGAGACCTGAGGTTGCCCGAAATTTTGGGTAACCGGTTGCGGGAGCGGGGCTTGACGCTCGCCACGGCCGAGAGTTGCACCGGCGGCAACATCGCCCACCAGATTACAAGTATAGCCGGCAGCAGCGACTATTTCAAGGGCGCTGTCGTGAGTTATGCCAACGAGGTGAAGATGTCGCTGCTGGGCGTCAGTGAGCAGGATATCATCGACCACGGCGTGGTGAGCGAGCCCGTAGTGCGGCAGATGGCCGAGGGTGCCTGCCGCGCCGTCGACACCGACTGTGCCATTGCCACCAGCGGCATTGCCGGCCCCGGTGGCGGCACTCCGACGAAACCCGTGGGCACCGTGTGGATGGCTGCCAAGTGCGGCGACCGTGTCGTCACTCAGGTTAAGCAGTTACCCGGCGACCGCGACCGTGTCATCACCCGCGCCACCCTCGAGGCTCAACTGCTGCTCTTGTCATTATTATAAACAATGCGATGGTAGGACTGAAGAAATATTGCCTGATGCTGCTTGTCGCCTTGCTGGCGCTGCCAGCCCTGGCCGCGATGCCCGTTGGTGACGATGACGACCAGGACCCGAGCATACGCCCGGGAATACGTCGTCTGCATCCCGAGCGTGAGCGCGTCAAGGCCATGAAGCGCCTGCAGCAACAGATGTCGCGCAAGGCCGAGCCCAAGGATGACCCCTGGGACACCAGCGACGACCTGTGGGGGACGGTCGACCTGCCTCCTGTCACCCAGCGTGACAGTACCGCGGTCGAAGGGCACCGCCTGCACACCTCCAAGACGCCCGCCGAACAGGCCGCTCTCGACTCATTGCTGTCGATCGACTACTCCATCTCGGAGTTCGGTTACCGCCGCATGACGTGGCACGACTTGCCCGTCACGGCCACCGTCGACCAGTTGATGCCCTATTTCACGGTCGACAGCGGCGAGTGCCGCTCCAAGTATGTCTCGCTCGACAAGACGAGCAACGAGGTCTATTTTGCCTTCAGCATCCACGAGGGCGACAGCCTGCCGGGACCCTTGCGCCTGTGTGTGCTCTACTGCGCCGACGACCCGCTCGACTTCGACCAGTTGGTGTTCACCATCGACGGTTACGACTATCCCTTCTATCCCGCCCACCCGCATCGCGAGGCGCTGGACGGCGGCCTCTATAGGGAATCCAGCGACGATGTACTGCTCGAGGTGCACAAGGACCTGGTCTACGCCCTCGCCCATAGCAACTGGGTTGCACTCAAACTGGTGAGCGAACGGGGCATCCATCATGTCAAGATGCTCACCGACGGGCAGCGTGCCGACTTTGCCCACACCCTCGACCTGTACCGCCTTTGCGGTGGCGATTTCGGCCAATAAAGGGTAGGGTGAAGATATTTTATGCAACGGATTGCATAACTGTTTTTGGGTGTTTGCAGGACTTTTTGCATGATTTCTTGGTGGGGTTTTCAAGAAATTCTTACCTTTGCAGCGATTTTACAAATCATTTGATTGTTTTATTAAAGGTTTAATTCATTTATTATGATCAACGTAGAAAACATTGGTAATTGGGCTGGTCTCGTGTGGAACGCCCTGAACGATGCAAAGAAGGGCCTCGCTCTGAAGGACCTCCGCAAGGCTTCTAAACTCAAAGTTAACGAAATGCACTGCGCTCTGGGTTGGCTCGCCAAGGAAGGCAAACTCGAGTTCGCTGAGGGCAAGGATGACATCGTTGTAACGCTCCGCTAAGCAAACTATTTACCTCGACCCTGGATTAGAAATCAATATCCCTGATATAACAGCGATGGCGTGGATACCGTTTCCACGCCATCGTTGTTATAATATGCGAAAAACCCAAGCGTACACGCTTGGGTTATCGTTCTGTAAAACAAACCATTACTAAGCACTTAAAGTCACGCTTGGCTTCACAGCTTGCGATAAACAATTTGACATTCCATAGTTCATGAATTTGCTTGAGTGCACAAAGGTAATCACATTTTTTTAATTTACAAAGCAAAACGCAGAAATTTTCAAAAAAAAATTATTTATTTTTGTAAATGGCAGTTTTCTCTACCGGATTCCGTCATCAGGCGCCTGCAGTTGGCCGTATGCAGCGACGTTGATTTGGCTCGGAAACACTCCTGTGCGCGGTTTTCGTTCTTGAATTGATGTCGTGGCTTGCTGTCGCAAGAGCCCCATTCAACAGGCCAGTGCGCTCGATGGCGGGTGTCATTGCCAGGGAAATACTACCGAAAACAATAGTTTTATAACGGATTGTACGAAAAAGTTGAGATAATATTTGCTTTTTTAAGGAAAAACACATTTATTTGCGGACGATATAAGGAATACCGCTTTTAAAATTACGAAATGTAAATGACGAGTGATGTCTTGCATTTCTCTTTGGATGGTTTTTTTCAGTTGTCCGCCGAGGAGTTAAGGCGTCCCCGTTACATCACATGGATTGATCTGCTCGGGTAGCAGTATTTGGATTACCGGCCCAGGTCGGGATATACCTAATTATTAATGTATCTAAACATTGACATCATGGACGTATTGCTCAATGAATCAGTTTTGATGGCACTGGCCGCATCGTGCGCGCCGGTATCTGCTGTTTTGTTTCCTGGCTGCGGCCGGCGTTGTGCCGCCGTGGCCGGCAATCCCGTGATGGCTTTTCCTGAAACAATGAAGTGTCAGATAATTTTTTCATAAGTGTGGTAGGAGGGTGCGCAAGCCCCTTGCGACAAGCGCGCCTTCCTTTTGTTGATGATGGCACACCTGGTAGTACTTGCTGTTTTGTTATATGGTTAATAGGTAATAGATGTTGATATATATATAATGATGGAGCCGGGTGTGCTGTCTCAACACCAGAGACTGAAAAGGATACTGACCGATACGAAATTTGCGATATACCGCGGACCATGAGTGTCCGCCTAAGAAATACTGAATCCTTGAAACATCTTTTCTCTAAGTGCTAAATGGTTTTTTCAATCTTGTGTGGTTTTTCTTGAAGGTGCGCTTCCCACAGCCGAACACACAGGCGCACCTTCTTTTTTTTGAATTCAAATCACAAAAAGTCTTGTAAATGTGTTGTGTAGTTCAAAAAATGTGTCTATCTTTGCAGCCGATTTCGCGGCACATGTCTTGCTGAGTCTGATGCTCATGCGTTAGTCAAGTCAAGAGTGTGACACTTGATCGTTGAAACTTCGATGTCAAGGCTATGATGCTAAGTGCCTGGCAGTCAAGCGTAGGACGATATTAAAACGAGCGAGACACCTAACTGTTGTTCAACCCTGTGATGCCGGTGGGCTTCTCACACCGGTAGGGTCGAGCGGCCTCTCCACGTTGGATGTCCACACCCGGAATATTGTGCTGCGCCTGTGTTTTTCTGTGTACAGGCAAGCATGTAGCGCGAGTCAAACGATTGAGAATGTAAAACAAGAACAATAACTAAACAAAAAGAGAAACTATGTCTAAAGTTTGTCAAATCACCGGTAAGAAGGCGATCACGGGTAACAACGTGTCGCACTCCAAGCGCAGGACGAAACGCAAATTCAACGTTAACGTCTTCAACCGCAAGTTCTATTGGCCCGAGCAGGGTAAGTGGGTACGCCTGACCGTTTCGGCATCCGGCTTGCGCAATATCAACAAGATGGGTCTTGACGCTGCCCTCAAGAAGGCTGCTGCTGAAGGACACCTGACTGAAATCATGGTTATTAACTAAGAAAGGAGCAACTGAATTATGGCAAAGAAAGCAAAAGGTGATCGCGTGCAAGTCATTCTCGAGTGCACCGAGCAGAAGGGTACTGGCGTTCCCGGCATCAGCCGCTACATCACGACCAAGAACCGCAAGAATACCACCGAGCGTTTGGAGCTCAAGAAATACAATCCTTATCTGAAGCGGATGACCGTTCACAAGGAGATCAAGTAATAACAACCCTTTTAACGACTATATAAGATATGGCAAAGAAAGTAGTTGCAACCCTTCAGACTGGTGAAGGACGCTCATGGAGCAAATGCATCAAGATGGTTCGCTCCGAGAAGACTGGCGCTTACGTGTTTGAGGAGCGCATGGTCCCCAACGACAAGGTACAGGACTGGCTGAAGTAATCACTGACGCCTCCTAAGGAGATATATCGCCTGCCCGCCCGCTCGTCATGAGCCGGCGGGCAGGCTTCGTCTTGCGGCAAAAGGTGCAGGCTCCGCGCTTGCCGATTCACGCTTTTTTCATTACCTTTGTGGCATGTAACCAATATCCCAGAAATGATGGACCAGGACAAATACTTCTTCACACTCGAGATCGCGGTGCGCGACTATGAACTCGACAGCGAGGGCATCGTCAACAATGCCATCTACCTGCACTATCTGGAGCACACCCGCCATGCCTTCGTCACGCAGGAAGGCATCCCCTTTGGCAGCCTGACGAGCGACGGGCTGATACCGGTGGTGAGGCGACTCGAGATAGACTATCACACGCCCTTGCGCAGCGGCGACGTGATGGTGAGCAAGTTGTGGATCGAACGCAAGGGGCCGCGCTTCATTTTCTATCAGGATATCTTCAGGAAAAAGGACGGGGCGCCTGTGGTCAATGCCGTGGTCACGATTGTGTGCATGGAGAAGGACGGCCGCATCAACCGTGGTGACGAATTGGTGGCACGCCTGGATAAATACTTCGGTGACGGCAATGGATGACAACGGATACACAACACTGGTCTACCGTATAGCCTTTGCCAACCTGCAGGGCATGGGCGTGGACCTGGCGCGCAAACTGCTTGATGTAGTCGGCAGTGAGCGCCAGTTCTTCGACATGAGCGAGAAAGACCTGCGCGCGCTCACGCGGGGGCGCAGCAAAATCTATAGTGATGCCTACCGGCGCGAGTGCCTTGACAAGGCGGTGCGCGAGGCGGCCTTTGTGGGCGAGCACGGCATCATTGCCACCTATTACACCGATGCCGCCTATCCCCATCGCCTGCTCGAGGCCCCTGATGCTCCGGCGATGGTCTACACCCTGGGCAAGTGCGACCTCGAGAGCCCCCATGTCATCAGCATCGTGGGGACCCGGCATGCCACACAATACGGGGTCCGCTTTTGTGACACGCTGATCAGCGAACTGGCGCAGCGGCTGCCCGACCTTGTCGTGGTCAGCGGCCTGGCCTACGGCATCGACATCGCGGCCCATCGCGCGGCCCTCAAACACGGCGTGCCCACGGTGGCCGTCCTGCCACGGGGCCTGAACCACATCTACCCCGCCATGCACCGCAACGATGCTGTCGCCATCGCCAAGCATGGAGGCATGCTGCTGACCGACTACACGAGCCAGGATGCCGTGCAGAAGAGCAATTTCCTGGCACGCAACCGCATCGTGGCGGCGCTGAGCGACTGCACCGTGGTAGTGGAATCGGCAGGCGCTGGCGGTGCGCTGGTGACCGCTTCGCTGGCTATGAGTTACAACCGTGACGTGATGGCTGTGCCGGGCCGTTGTGGCGACGAGTTCTCGGCCGGGTGCAACAAACTGATTGCTACCAACAAGGCTGCCCTCATCGGTGGTGCCGACGACCTGTTGGCCGCCATGCGGTGGGAATCGGCTGTGCCGCAGCCCCGTCAACTCGACCTGTTTCCTGACCTCACCAAGGAGGAGCAGGCAGTGGTCGATGTCATCCGTGACCGCGGCGAGATTCACCTCAACACCCTGGCCGAGGCGCTGCACACGCCCGTCTACAAACTCATGAGTGTCCTGGTCGAACTCGATTGCAAGAAAGTCATTTCGACCCTTCCGGGATGCAGGTACACCTTGATATAGGCCATCAGGTCCCGAGTTTGTGTCGTTTTAAAAAAAATTAAGCCGACCCGCTTTGCCGAATCGGAATTTTGCAGTACCTTTGACTTTTCATTCTTTATCAAAACACGAACTTTTAATTACATAACGATATGAATACTGACCGAATTCCCGACTCAGAGTTTATCATCAATGATGATGGCTCGGCATTTCACATCCATGTGAAGCCTGAACAGTTGACCGACAACATTATCGTGTGTGGCGATCCTGGCCGTGTGACCATGATTGCATCCTACTTCGACACCCGTGATTGGGAAACCTCCAGCCGTGAGTTCCATGGCATTGGCGGCACCTACCATGGCAAGCCCATCATGGCCCTCTCTCATGGCATCGGCCCTGACAACATCGACATCGTGATGACCGAACTTGACGGTCTGGCCAATATCGACTTTGCCACCCGCACCCCGCGAGCCGAGCACCGCACCCTCAACATCGTGCGCATCGGCACGTCGGGCGGTCTGCAGCCCTATGTTCCCGTGGGCACCCCTGTCATCGCTTCCAAGGCCATCGGCTTTGACGGTGTCATCAACTACTATGCCGACCGCAACAAGGTTGCCGACCTCGACTTCGAGAAGAAGTTCTGTGAGTTCGTGAAATGGAACGAACTGTTTGCCAAGCCCTACGTTGTTGATGCCGATCCCTGGCTGGTCGAGAAAATCGGCCGTGACGACATGGTGCGCGGCTACACCATCTCGGCTGTGGGATTCTATGGTCCCCAGGGCCGCCGCGTGCGCCTTGAACTTGCTGAGCCCGAACTCAACAGCCGCATCGAGAAGTTTGAGTACAATGGCGGCCACATCACCAACTACGAGATGGAGAGCAGCGCCCTGCAGGGCATGGCTGCCATGCTGGGACATCGCGCCATGACCGTGTGCTCGATTATCGCCAACCGGGTGGCCACCGACGTCAACCCCAACTACAAGACCGCCGTCGAGGATCTGGTGCGCACCGTTCTCGACCGTCTGACCGATTGAGTTGACCCGACACTCATCACGGGCTCTGTTTCAACCGTATGAAACAGAGCCCGTTTTTTTGCGTTATGGCATTCTGAAAATAAAAAAAACCTTAAAACGGCATCGGCATATAATATTGTCATACAATAGTGCGTTATAAAGTTGTAATAATTAAAATCAGGATTGCCTATGCACAAAATGACTACTTCGACTAACAAAAAAAATGACGTTGTTGAAACAGTGAAAGGCCCGAAGAGGTCAACCGTGGAGTTTCTCAAGCAGTTTGCAAGGGCTTATCAGTACAACGTCGAGTTGCCGAGAGGATTGGAGTCAATGATTTTAAATTGATAGGAACATTTCCTCTCCCCAAAAGGTAAAGAAGCCTCCCCGCCGGATGTGCGCGGGAGGCTTCGTCGTTTTCAGGCCCTGCGTCTCAGCCGTCGGTGTCCAGCGAGGCGGCATTTTTTTATCATCGGGGCCCTGACGGTGTTGTCCATGTCACGATATTATTGTAAATTTGCACCCAATAACGAGAATTCAGTTATGGTAAACTTGATCAAACGCGTCTGCTCGGGCGCTATCTATATCGCTATCATTGTGGCGGCTATCATGCTGCTCGACAATTCACCAGTGATGTACCTGGTGGTATTTCCGCTGCTGATTGTGTTGGGCATCGGTGAACTCATCACACTGGCCAAGGATGATGAAACCCAGTCGTGGCTGGTGAACATCATCGACATGCTGGGCGGTGCCGGATTGTTCTTGACGTTCTACTTGCATTTCATCAAGGACGAGTCGTCAAGGCTATGGCTACTGCTCATCGCTTTCTACCTGCTGGTGAGAACCATCGTCCAGTTGTATCGGCCTCGTCAGAATGCCGTCCACAGCCTTGAACGCTCGTTCCTGTCATTGGGCTATGTCGCCCTGCCGGTGTCGATGCTCAACTGCATTATAGACATTACGGCGCCGCGGCTGCTGCTGGGCATCTTCATGTTCATCTGGCTCTATGATACGGGTGCCTATTGTGTGGGCATGCTGTTGGGACGCCATCGCCTGTTCGAGCGCATCTCGCCCAAGAAGTCATGGGAAGGCGTTATCGGTGGCGTGGCTTTCAGCATTGCAGGCGCCTTTGCATCCCACTATTGGTTTGATGAGTTCTTCCAGGTCCCCGACTTGATGACCTGGGTGGGACTGAGCGTCGTGGTGGCCGTGTTTGCCACGTTCGGCGACCTGGTCGAGTCGCTCATCAAGCGCACCGTCGGCGTCAAGGACTCGGGCAATATCATGCCTGGCCACGGTGGCATCCTGGACCGCATCGACAGCCTGCTGCTGGTGGTTCCGGCGGTACTCATCTATCTGCAACTCATGAAACTCCTGAATTGAAATCATGCGAGGCATTATCCCATCGATTGTCCTGCTGCTGTGCCTATCGTTCATGATAGCCTGCGGGGGCAAGAAGGAAAACGCCGAGCAGCAGCATCGTCTGCCCGACACACTCAATGTGGGCACACTCTATAGCCCCACGGGCTTCTTTATCCTCAAGGGCGACACGATGGGCTATGACTATGACCGCGTGTGCGACTTCGCCCGGTCTTATGGCATCGCGCTGCGGTTCAAGGTGGCACGCAGCATGTCCGAACTGCTCAAGATGCTCGACAAGGGGCAGGTCGACGTGTTGGCCTGTGAGATTCCCGTCACTGCCGAGTACAAGTCGCGCGTGCTGCACTGCGGCGCGGTCAACGAGACCTATCAGGTGCTTGTCCAGCACAGCGGCAAGGACGTCATCTATGACGTGACGCAACTCATCGGCCGCGACGTGTATGTCGAGAAGGGGTCCAAGTATGAGTCCCGCCTGCGCAACCTCGACAACGAGGTGGGTGGAGGCATCTCAATCCATACGGTCGAAGGCGAGGCTGCGGTACCCACCGAGTTGATTGCCAAGGTTTCGCGCCGGGAGATACCCTTCACCATCGTGGACAGCGACATCGCCCAGATGAACCTCTCCTATTATGACAGCATCAACATCGGCCTGAAGGTGGGCTTTGCCCAGCGCTCTTCGTGGGCCGTATCGGGGCGCAACCAGTGGCTCGCCGACAGCATCAACATGTGGGCGGCCAGCAGCAATGCGCAGGAATACTCCAAGCAGGCTCTGAAGCACTATTTCGAGATGAACCGTGGCCCCAAGCCCGACTCGGTCAAGGTCGACACACTGGCCGTGACACCGCCTGGTGGCATCTCGCCCTACGACCACGTGTTCAAGCAGTATGCGCAGCAATTGGGTTGGGACTGGCGCCTGCTGGCCGCCATCGCCTATTCGGAGTCAGGCTTTGACCCCAATGCCACGTCGTGGATGGGCGCCAGGGGCATCATGCAGGTAATGCCGCGAACGGCACGCCAGTTCGGCGTCAACGAGGAAGACCTGGGCAACCCCGAGGTCAGCATACGCGTGGCTACCCAGATTCTCAAGGAACTGGATGGCATCATGCGTGGCCGCACGAACAAGGAGGACCAGATTAAGTTTGTCCTGGCAGCCTACAATGCCGGCTCGGGCCATGTCACCGATGCCATGGCGCTGGCTCGCAAAAACGAACTTGATCCGCGCGTGTGGGACGAGAACGTGGAGCAGGCCATGCTATGGAAGATGGACCCCGAGTACTACAACGATTCGGTGTGCTCCAACGGCTACTGCCGAGGCACTGAACCCGTGGACTACGTCATCAAGGTCCTCAACTGCTACGAGAACTACAAGCAGAATTATAAGAAATAATTAGTAACAAGAAAAATGTGTCATTATGAGAAAGAGAAAATTAATCATCGCTATCGTTGTTGCGATTTCGGCATCAATGATGATGCAATCGTGTATTGGCAGTTTTGCCCTCTACAACAAGGTGAAGAATTGGAATGACCATGTGGGCGACAAGTTTGTGAACGAACTCGTGTTTGTGGCCATGTGGATCCTGCCGGTTTATGAGTTGAGTTTTGTCGCTGATTTGTTCATCCTCAACTCCATTGAGTTCTGGTCGGGCAGCAATCCCGCTCTGGCCCAGGCCGAAACTAAGATCGTTGACGGCAAGGACGCACAGTATCTCGTTGCCCGTGATGCCACCGGCTATGAGATCACCAACATGACCACCAAGCAGGTGACCCGCTTCAACTTCAATGCCGAGGACAACTCATGGTCCATCGAGAATAACGGCAAGGAAGTGAAGTTGTTCTCGTTTGTTGACGACACCCATGTCAACGTCTTGCTGCGTGACGGCAGTTACACCACCGTGGAATTGTCACAGGCTGGCGTGCTGGCCTATCAGGACCTCGTCGGTGTAGATGCTTTTGCCATGCGCTGAACAGGTCGGTAACACCATCAGTTGATAAAGACAGGCAAGTTCCGGTATTTCGGGACTTGCCTGTCTTTTCTGTATCTCCTAAGTTTGTTATTGCAGCAGATTGGCTGAATAGATTTTGACGATGCCGTCGAGAAAGGCGTTGAGTTCGTAGTCGCAGAAGTCGCCTGTCCCGTCGATGCGTCCCGTCTCGTAGTAGCCGCGGGCGCGGCAGGCACCGCCGCAGATGTAGCGGATGGCGCAGTCGCTGCATTTCTCGATATGGTCCACATCCAGGTCGGCACAATGCTGCAGGGCAGGGGAGTCGCGGTAGATTTCCTGGATGCTCCGCTCGTGCACGTTGCCTGCCAGGAACTGGTCGATGTGCAGCAGTTGGCAGGGGTAAACGTCGCCCGTGGGCGAGATGCTGATTTCGTTGTCGCCGATGGCGCACTTGCGGGTCTGGATACACTTCGACACGTCAAGTGAACTCTCGCAGTACCCCAGCGGATTCACCCCGAAGGCACTTGCCAGCGCGTCGTAGTATTGACGGCCGGTGATGGACAGTTGGTCCTCGGCGAGGTCCGACACGGGGAACAGCGGGGCATAATTCAGCCGGCCGCCAAATCGGCGGGCCATCGCTTCCACCTGGTCGATGTTCAGGCGGGTGACGGTCATCGACAGCGTGTAATCAATGCCGTGGCGCTCCAGCAGGTCCACGGCGCGCATCACCTGGTCGAAGTTGTCGCCGCGTGTCAGGCGGTGCGTCTCGCGTGTGGGACCATCGATGCTCAGGGTGACCAGATTGAAGGTTTCTTGGATAAACCCGATATTGTCCTCGTTGATGAGCGTGCCGTTGGTCAATAGCAGCACGGTGCAGCCCTTGGCCTTGCAATAGGCCGACACGGGTTGCCACAACGGGTTGAGCAACGGCTCGCCGCCCGTGATGGTGACGCTCAGGTGGCTGGACAGGTCACACAGCCCGTCTATTACCTGTTTATACTCGTCGAGCGTGAGCGGAGCATGTCGGCTCTCGATGCGCTCGGCGGCATAGCAATACTTGCAGCGCAGGTTGCAGCCGCTTGACAGTGACAGATGCACGCAGTGCAGTCCTGTGTCGCGAGGTCGTTGCGGGTGAGGTGTGGTTTCAAAGATGGAGGAATCGACGACGTGCCGGCAGAAGGCCGTGACCTCGTCACGCTTGTCCTCGCCCAGGATTTGGCAGGCGGCATCCACGATGTCGTCGATGGTGTTGTTGCCATCGAACTGCGACATGATCAGCCGGCCTAACTCGTTGGTGACGACCCAGGCGGGCAGCAGGGGGTTGATGAAGACATACTTGTCGCCCCGCTGGAACACTTGTACCTGTTCAGGCAGTTGATACTTGACCATGGAATTGGTTTATCGGGACTGTCCGGGACACTGGTAAGCCGAGCCGCACTTGCCGCCACCGCCGGCGCACTCGTAGGAAGACCCGCACTTGCCTTGTCCGTTGGCACCCTGTCCGGCGCAAGTGTAGGCCGAGCCGCACTTGCCGCCGCCACCGGCGCACTCGTAGGAGGACCCGCATTTGCCTTGGCCCTCGGCACCCTGTCCGGCGCAAGTGTAGGCCGAGCCACACTTGCCGCCGCCACCGGCGCACTCATAGGAAGAGCCGCACTTGCCTTTACCCTCGGCACCCTGTCCTGTGCAGTTGTAGGCCGAGCCGCACTTGCCGTTACCGCCCGAGCACTCATAGGAAGAGCCGCACTTGCCCTGTCCTTCGGCACCCTGTCCTGAGCAAGTGTAGGCCGAGCCGCACTTGCCGCCGCCACCGGCACACTCATAGGAGGAACCGCATTTGCCCTGGCCGTTGGTGCCCTGACCGCTGCAATTGTAGGCCGAGCCGCACTTGCCGTTGCCGCCGGCACACTCATAGGATGACGAGCAGTTGCCCTTACCCGACGGGTCTCCAGCAGGCGCATCGCTCGCCTTGGCACCGAAGAACACCGACGGCGACACGACACCTGCCGCTACCAGCGCGGCCAGTTTCTTGATAAAATCTCTGCGTGACTGATTATCCATAATATTTTTCCTGACTTTAGTTTCTTGATGACAAAGGTAAGAAAATTCGTTGGTAAAAACAAGCGTGTAGTCGCCTTTTAATCTTTATTTGAAGAACTTGCTGTTACGGATAAAGAAATACACGATAGCCATCAAGACCACCGAAATGGCAACAGCAAACGGGAATCCCATCCACTTGGTTTCCATGCCGTTGGGCACGTTCATGCCATAGTAGCCGGCAATGACCGTAGGAATCATCAGCAGGATAGTCACCACGGTGAGCGTTTTCATTATGCGGTTCAGGTTGTTGCCGATGACCGACGAATAGGCTTCCTGCTGGCGGTCAAGAATGTTGCTGTAGATGACAGCGGTGTCAAGGGCCTGCTGCGTCTCGATTTCTACATCCTCGAGCAAGTCTTCGTTATGGGGCAGGGAGCGCAGGCGCATCTTCACACGCGCCAGCACTGTCGCATTGCCCTTGAGCGAGGTGATGAAGTAAATCAAGAATTTGCCAAGGCCCATCATACGCATCAACTCGTCATTGTCCATCTTCTTGTCAAGCCGGTCTTCGGCGGCATTCATCATGGTGTTCATTTGCTTGAGGTACTTCAGATACCATACCGAAGTGGACAGCATCAGTGACAGCAACAGGTCATAGGACTTGACCGCATTCATCCGGCGGCGTTTGCTCCACTGGATAAAATCGTCAAGCACCTCGTTGTTGAAGTAGGCCACAGTGATGAACACATCGTCACGGATGAGGATGGCTAGCGGCGCTGTCGAGAATACGGTTTCGCCGTCCTCGTCGGTCGACTTGGTGGGCACGCGCAGGAACACAAGCATCCAGTTGTCCTCGTGGTCAACACGAGGGCGCTCCTCAACGTCTTCAGCGTCATGGATAAAGTCCAGAGGAACGGCAAAACGTTCTTTCAGCAGTGCCAATTCTTCCGCTGTCGGATCGGTGACTCTAATCCAGCATCCCGACTTCCACTGATTGATCTCGCTAAATCCATCTCGGCTTTTCAAATAACTAATCATAGCCTCGTCCCTCCTCGTTTAATCATGCAAAGATAATGTATTTTCCTAAAAGTATCCTTTTTAAGAGAAAAAAGTAATATTTCCACCCGCCAGAGTGTAATAGTCTAACATCACTCGGGGCTATTGTTTGCAATCCAGCGGGCGAGTGCATTGAGGGCGTTGCATTGTGTTCTGGTAATCTTGCGGAAATCATTGTGGTGCGTCCAAGGGGCAATGAGCAGCAAGCGGCCCTGGGAGCAGGCCTCGAATTGGCGCCCGTAAGGCTTCTGGTAGGGCGCGAAACCATTCTCGAGAAGAAGGATGATGGGATAACCAGCCTCGAACGCTGCCCCCATAATTTCTTTTTCGCCGGGACTGATGCAAGGTGAGACAAGTACCGTTCCTTGACTGGCTAAGGTGAGATAGCGAATACATTCATTGGTGATTTCTTCAGTTGTCAGTCGTCGGGAGCACTGAACGGCCGTTTTATCAGGGTAATCGAGGAGAAAGCGGTTGCCCATTACTGTCACAGGGGTCGTGCCGATGACTATACCTGAGCGTTGAACGAACAAGTCGGAGTGCTGGCGTTTTACCCACAAGCGGTAGGGATTGTCAACTAAGTATTTAATCCACCTGTCCAATTGCCCTCCGCCTTGAAGGATACGGTCGTTGTAACCTTTTTCCCACAAGGTTTCATGATTGGGCTCAATGGATTTGATCGCATCACGGCAGCCTTTCTTGAAACCTTGAATCAGATATCCCAGATGTCGTGGCATGGGTGTCTTCACATAGATGATGCCGTGTACATGATCGGGCATCAACTGGAAGCCCAGCAGTTTGACTTGAGGATGGTATTGGGGTATTTCATTCCAAGCCCGCTTGACAGCGGCCCCGATGGCTGAGGGATGTACCCATGGTTTTTTGTGTTTCTCGTCAGGACCCAGCAATGTGCCCAAGATTGGACGGCGCCCCTCGATGCAGAGGGTTATCATATAGATGGTGACCCCGCAATAGTCGTGCCCTGTTTTGCGCCGCTTCATCGAGGGCTTGACGGTTAGTTCGGGATGTGCCTCTATCCAGCGTTTCCTTTTCTCATTGCTATTATCCATAAAGACAAAGGTAAAGACAAAACTTTGTTCCTGCAATAAGTTGATTGTATTTACGAGTTTTCAACTCGTAATACCCAAGACAGCACCTATGGGAAGGGGTTGTCGTGGTATTACGGGCTGCCAGCCCGTAATACTGTGGTGGCGTCCGTGAGGAAACAAAGGGCTGCAGCACCAGTTGCTGCAGCCCTCTGTGGGTTTCTCGGGGAAACGTCGTCGTGCGGATTAGCCGAGGCGCTTCTCGAGGTTGGTGCGGATGGCCTTGATGAACTCGGCGCTGTTAACGGCCTTAGCCTCAACACCTTCCATCAGGTTCACGAGGTCCTTGGTAACGATACCGGCGTTGAGGGTATCGAAGCAAGCAGCCTCGAGTTGGTCACCAAAGTTCATGAGTTCCTGGATACCGTCCTTCTCACCGCGCTTGCGCAGGGCGCCGCTCCATGCAAAGATGGTAGCCATGGGGTTGGTGGAAGTCTCCTCGCCCTGGAGGTACTTGTAGTAGTGGCGGGTTACGGTACCGTGGGCAGCCTCATACTCGTAGTTGCCGTCGGGGCTAACGAGCACGCTGGTCATCATAGCCAGTGAACCGAAAGCGGTGCTGACCATGTCGCTCATCACGTCGCCGTCGTAGTTCTTGCAGGCCCAGATGTAACCACCCTTGCTGCGGATTACGCGAGCAACGGCGTCGTCGATCAGGGTGTAGAAGTACTCCAGACCCAACTTCTCGAACTCAGCCTTGTAGTTCTGCTCGTAAACCTCCTCAAAGATGATGCGGAACTGAGCGTCATACTTCTTGCTGATGGTGTCCTTGGTCGAGAACCACAGATCCTGCTTGGTATCGATAGCATACTTGAAGCAACTGTGAGCAAACGAACGGATGGACTTGTCCAGGTTGTGCATACCTTGGAGGACGCCCTCGCCCTTGAACTCATGGATTACCACTTCCTCGTGCTTGCCGCTAACACCGTCGAAGACGAGTTTGGCAACGCCGGGTTCGTCGGCGCGCAACTCAACGCTCTTGTAAACGTCGCCATAGGCATGACGGGCGATGGTGATGGGCTTCTCCCAGTTCTTCACAACGGGGTGGATGCTCGGGATGGTGATGGGAGCGCGGAACACGGTACCGTCGAGGATCGAACGGATGGTGCCGTTGGGGCTCTTCCACATCTCGTGCAGTTTGTACTCGTCCATACGTTTCAGGTTGGGGGTGATGGTAGCGCACTTCACGCCGACACCATACTTCTTGCAAGCCTCAGCAGCCTCGATGGTGATCTTGTCACCAGTCTCGTCACGCTTTACAAGACCCAGGTCGTAGTACTCACTCTTGAGGTCTACAAACGGAAGAATCAGTTCGTCCTTGATCATCTTCCACAGGATGCGGGTCATCTCGTCACCGTCCATCTCCACGATGGGAGTGGTCATTTTAATTTTCTCGATCATGATTGAAATTTAATGTGATCAGTTGTTATTGATAAAAATTGAATGGTTGTTGTGATTTATTGTTTATCGTCAAGGATTGAAATCTCTAAACTCTAAACTCTTACTGTTTATTGTCAAGAATTGAAATCTCTAAACCCTAAACTCTAAACTCTAAACTTCCAGTCAAGGGCCCAATGCCCTTGACTGGAATTAAGTTATTACTTGTTCTGCGAAGCGTAGAAGTTCATCAGACAGCCCTCGGCGAGGATGGTGCGCTCGTCCTGGGTCAGGTTCTGGAAGAACAGGTGCAGGTCATGCACGCCGTCGGCAGCGATAACCTTGGCATCGATTTCCTCCTTGCCGTTGATGATGGCCTCACGGATGCCGGGAACGAATACCATGTCACCGGGGTTGTAGTTGAACTCAACATCGGGAGCGATGGTGAAGGGAACGATACCCCAGTTGATGCAGTTGCTGCGATAGCGCTTGGTAGCATACTCGTAGCAGATGTTGGCGTCACCGCCGAGCACCTTCTGGCACGATGCGGCCTGCTCACGGGCGGAACCGTCACCGGGCTTGTGGGCGAATACGCAAGAGCCGAACGAGGTGTTCTCGGGCTTGGCACCCACCTTGGCGAGGGCGTCGAGCACGTTCTGCGGGCACTTGCCGTCGCGACGCTCGTGATCCTGCTCCTGGATGCGCTTGCTCAGGCCTACGTACTCAGGCACGCGGCGTGACAGGGCGAACTCAGAGAGTTTCAGCGGGTTGGAGCGGTAACTCGAGGTCTCACCGCTGGGGATCAACTCGTCGGTGGTGGTTACGCTGTCGTGGATAACGGCTGCCAGTTCGAGCAGCATGTTGTCTTCCATTGCATACATCTTGGGCCAGTCCTTGATGTTGGGACCGTAGCGCAGTTCAACATCGGCGTTAGCCTTGCCGAAGCCGTAGTATACGCGGCGCTCGTAGATGCTGGCATCGTACTGATAAGGTTTGTGGTCGTCGGTGTAGTCAACGTCGGTGGCGGCGGTGATGATGCCTCCGTTAGCAGCGGTGGCTGCAATCGAGCGGGCATCCATCAGGGCAACAAGCGAGATCTGACCCTGGCCGGGCTTGGAACCCTCGCGGTTGGGGAAGTTGCGGGTGGTGTGGCGGATGGACAGGCCATTGTTGCTGGGCACGTCACCGGCACCGAAGCAAGGACCGCAGAAGGCGGGCTTGATGATTACACCAGCCTCGAGCAACTCCTCAACGATGCGCTCACGAACGGTTGCCATGTAAACAGGAACCGACTGGGGATAAGCGCTCATGGTGAAGTAGTCGTTACCGATGCTCTTGCCGCGCATGATGGTGGCAGCAGCGCTCAGGTTGTCATAGGTACCGCCCGAGCAACCGGCGATGATACCCTGGTCAGCCTGTACCTTGCCGTCCTTCATCACCTTGTCAACGAGGTCGCACTGTACCTTGTCGCCGAAGCGCTTCTTGGTGTCCTCCTCGACCTTGCGCAGGATCTCGACGGGATTGGCCTGCAACTCGTGGATGGTGAATGCGTTGCTGGGGTGGTAGGGCAGAGCGATCATACACTCCTGAGTGCTCAGGTCGATCTTGATCATGCTGTCATAGTAAGCCACCTCACCGGGCTGCAGCACCTTGAAGTCCTCGGGACGTTTGTGCAGTTCGTAGTGATGCTTCACCTCGTCGTCGGTTACCCAGATTGAACTCAGGCAGGTGGTCTCGGTGGTCATGATGTCGATACCGTTACGGAAGTCGATGGGCAGTTCCTTCACGCCGGGGCCTGCGAACTCGAGCACCTTGTTCTTTACAAAGCCGCTCTCGAAGGTAGCCTTTACCAGCGAGATAGCAACGTCGTGGGGACCTACACCCTTCTTGGGTGCGCCTTCCAGCCATACCAGGACAACCTCGGGAGCGTTGATGTCCCAAGTGTTGCGCAGCAACTGCTTCACGAGTTCGCCACCGCCTTCACCGACGCCCATGTTACCGAGCGAACCGTAGCGGGTGTGGCTGTCGCTACCCAGAATCATGTTACCGCACTTCACCATAGCCTCGCGGGCGAACTGGTGGATAACGGCCTGGTTAGCGGGAACGTAGATACCGCCGTACTTCTTGGCAGCCGAGAGACCGAACACGTGGTCATCCTCGTTGATGGTGCCGCCGACAGCGCACAGCGAGTTGTGGCAGTTGGTCATTGCGTAGGGCAGGGGGAACTTCTCGAGACCACTGGCGCGGGCGGTTTGGATAATGCCCACGTAGGTGATGTCGTGCGACATCATCGCGTCGAAGCGGATGCGCATCTTCTTGCCCTTGCTGCCGTCCACATCGTGACTGCGCAGGATGCCGTAGGTGATGGTGTTCTCACGAGCCTCGTCAGGCGTGGGAAGACCAGTGGCATCAGTGCGAATTTCGTTACCGTTGATTAAGTAAACTCCTTGATTGATTAATTCTACCATGATAAAATTTTGAAAATGTTAATTGATATAGGGTTATTAATTCAATATCGTATGGATAAAAATGGTGAGCGCGACCATGTCGGCGCTGCCGCCGGGAGAGACATTGCGGGCGATGTACTCGCGGTTCATCTGCTCCATGCCGGCAGTGCTGTAGTCGTTGAGCAGTGTCAGAGCCTCTTGCTTGACCTGCTGGGCCTGATCGTAGCCCACGCGGTGGATGACGTTGGTGTCGTCGAGTTGGCTCATGATGAGCAGCAACAGGCGGTGGCGGGCCGTCGAGGCCTCCTCGGCCAGGTAGTTGCGGTAGGCGGGCAACCATTCTTTGAACAGTTGCTCATAGCCGCCCTTGGCCAGGTCCAGTGCTCCTGTCACATGGTGGGCATTCACGGCATCGTTGCCGTGGGTGCCTGCCGTGGGCAGGAACTGTCCTGCTACCTGCATGATGAGTTCACGCAACTGCTTGCTGCCGACCACAACGTCGCGGGCGGCGCACCACGAGGCTGCCAGTGTGGTCAGTCCCATGGCGAACAACGCGCCGCGGTGGGTGTTCACACCACCGGTAGCCGTGAGCATAGCCTGTTCAGCCTCGATGCCGATGTTGCGCACCGTTTGTGCGTCGGGCACCTCGTAATGCTCACCGCGGACAAAGCCCTCCAGCGCCAACTTGACGAAGTAGGGCTGCAACGCGTCGATGCTCCTGCCCATCATCGCCAGGTCCATGTCGTGATGAGCCCCGTTGTCGATGCGGTCCACCAGCCCGGGCTTGGGGGTGGTGTCGAGTTCGGCACGCAGGGCATCACAGGCCAGGTGGGCGATGAGGTAGGGCTCGGTGGACTGCGGCACCAGAGCGGCGGCTTGGGTCAACGAACCTTCGGCAAGGGCTTGGCGCATCCGCGATGCACTGACGGGCTCTCCGTCAAGGACAAAGCGCTCCACAGCCTCTACCTTGATGCCGTGCTGCGGCAACTGCTGTTGCATGAGTTCGTTGTATCGGGCCGTCAGCGCGTCAATCGGCTCGCTGCCCACATAGCGTGTCGTCACGCCCAGTGCGGGGGCGATGTGGCGGGCGAACAGGTCCAGATCCAGCGTGATGTGGGTGTCGGTGGCGTCGGTCACCTGCTTGAGGAAGTAGGTGGGGAACGTCAACTCGCTGATGGCGTAGTCGCTGCCTTCGACCACCACGACGTTGTCCAGTCCGTCACAACCGGCCTTGATCATAGCCAGCCGTTCGGCATAACTGAAGGCGGAGCGGTCCTCGCGCACGACGATGACGTACAGCGTCGAGACGGCTGCGGCCGCCTGCAGCACCAGGTAGCGGTGACCCAGGGTGAACGGGTTGGCGTTCATCACGATGGCGGCAGCGCCGTCGGGACGGTCGCCGCGCACGCTGCGCAGGTAGTCGCTGTAGCGGCCGATGCCTCTCATGCCGTTTTCCATCAGGATGGCTTTGGGAGCACTGGCGATGACTTTAAAGCCCATGCTCTCAAACACCGTGCGGTTCTCGGGTTTGGTGAAAACCTTCACCGTGTCGGCCCCCTGCTGGTTGGCCATAGTGATGAGGCGGCTGATGAGGCGGTTGCTCAGGCCGGTCTCGCGGGCGGCTTCGCCCACGGCGATGCACTTGATAACATTGCCCTGCAAGCCTCCGCCGGCAATGATGTTGCCGTCGTCATCGGTGACGGCGGCATAGTAGTCCACGTCTTCCAGACGCAGGCCACTGTCGGCCAGGAAGCGCTCCGCGCGGGTCCGGTTGGACTTGAGCGAGAGCGGCATGTCGCAGATTTCAAAGTTATCGTACATAGTCCTCGATCAACTGCTGGATGTGGTTCATCAGTTCCTCTTGGGTGTGGCTGTGGTTGCGCATGCACCAGCGCGCCTCGTGGTCACACAGCATGCAGCGGCGGGGCTCTCCTCCCACCGTCTGGCGGGAAATGGGGGCACCGTCGGCATCCATGACATCAATGTCGAACAGCCGCCCGAGCGGGTGGCTGTCTTCGATGTCACAAGTCACACGTTTGGCATCGAGCGCCGGCAAGTCGGTGATGAGGTAGGCCTCATAGCCGGTTGCCAGGTCGCGGGCGCGTGCTGCCGTCACGTGCTCGCCCAGGCGGTCGAGCAGTGCGGTCAGCGCCGCTTGTGCAGTCACCACCGAATAGAGATTACGCTTGACGCTGCCCGGCATCACCACCGTCAGGCACACCAAGGTGCCGCCGGGATGCTGCTGGAGTAACTGCTGTTGCAGCGCGTGACGGTTGTCACGGCTTTGCAGTAGAGCGTCGAGCGTAATCTCCATCGCTGATGTTTATAGCGTTAGGCTAAATGCGTTGGATTAGCCCACGATGTTCTTGATGACATCCTGTACCGAACCGTCGCGGTTCAAGACGATGCCGACCACCTTGTCGCCGAAGGGCAGGGGAGCGGGATCACCGATGATCTTGCGGGCCTTGGCTGCCAGGTCGTGGATATCCACAATCTTCAAGCCGGCGGCTTCCAGACGCTCCTTCACCTCGGGACGGTTGGGGTTAACGGCGATACCGTACTCGGTAACGACAACGTCAACGTTGCTGCCCGGAGTGATCAGGGTGGTTACCTCGTCAACGACGCAGGGGATGCGGCCGCGCAGCAGCGGGCAAACGATGACTGACAGGGCGCTGTCCTGAGCGGTGTCGGGGTGACCGCCGATAGCGCCGCGGATGATACCGTCGCTGCCGACGAGCACGTTCACGTTGAAGTTCACGTCAACCTCCAGAGCCGACAGGATAACGACATCCAGGAAGTGGGTTGCGGAACCCGGCTCCAGCATGGCGGCATACTCGTTGGCCGACACGCTCTTGTGCTTCGGGTCGGTCATCAACGACTCGGCAGCCACCTTGTCAAACGACTGAACGTCGATGATGCGGTCGATCAGGCCTTCCTGATGCAGTTTCACCATGTGGCTGGTGATACCGCCCAGTGCGTAACTGGCCTTGATGCCCTTGTCGATCATGCCTTGACGCAGATATTTGGTCACGGCCAGAGCGGCACCACCCGAACCGGTCTGCAGTGAGAAGCCGTTCTCGAAGTAACCGCTGTTCATCACCACCTTGGCAGCCTGCTTGGCGAGCAGGATGTCGCGCGGGTTCTTGGTGTCACGGATGGCACCCGAGGAAATCTTGCTCGAGTCACCCACCGAGTCAACAACAACGACGTAGTCCACGTCGGCCTCGCTGATGGCGCTGTGCTGGTTGGGATAGTCTACCAGGTCATCGGTCAGGATGATGGTCTTGTCGGCATACTTGGCATCGGGCAGGGCATAACCCAGAGAACCGCAGATGCTCTTGGCGTTCTCGCTGGTCGAGTAACCGGCAGCGTTGCCCAGGGGGTCAGACGACGAAGCGCCCAGGAAGGCAACGTCGATGTGCAACTCACCGCTCTTGATGGCGTAGCCGCGCGAACCGTGTGAACGGAACACGACGGGTTCCTTCATCAGGCCGTGCGATACCTCGGTAGCGAGGGCACCGCGCAGACCGCTGGTCGAGATCTTGGTGATAACGCCGTTCTTGATGTGCTCAATCAGGGGCTCATGCACGTCGATGAGGCTTGACGAAGCCAGGTGCAGGTCCTTGAAACCCATCTCGGCGAGTTTGGCAACTACCATGTTGATCACCTTGTCACCGCTGCGGAAGTGGTGGTGGAACGAGATGGTCATGCCGTCCTTGAGGCCGCTCTTGCGGATGGCTTCCTCGAGGGTGACGATTTTACCGTTGGTGCGCTGCAACTCGTGGCGCGGCGTGGTATTCTTCTTTACTGCGGCGTCGTTATAGACGGCCTTGTTCATCTTCTGTGCAGCCTCGGCAATCAGGGCTGCTCTATCTTTGATACTGTTCATGCTAAATCCTCCTTTGTCAAGATGCCCGACGCGATGGCCAGGTCGATGGTACGTTGTGCTCTGATAACCACGGGACGGTCAACCATCTTGCCGTTGACGGCGATAACGCCGCTGCCGCGCTTCTCGGCTTCCTTGATGGCGGCGATGATGGTCTTGGCCTTCTCGATTTCCTTCTCCTTGGGAGCGAAAATCTCATTGACAACCTCGATTTGGCGGGGATTGATGATCGACTTGCCGTCGAATCCCATGGCCTTGATCATCTCGACTTCGCGACGGAAGGTGTCCATGTCGTTGAGGTTGCTGAACACGGTGTCCAGGGCGTCGATGCCGGCAGCGCGGGCAGCCGTCACGATGCACTGGCGGGCAAATTGCAGTTCCATGCCGAAGTTGGGCGAGTCACCGGTTGTGCGCTGTGCCTTCAGGTTAGCGCAGTAGTCCTCAGCGCCCAGGGCGATACCCATCATGCGCTTGCTGGCGGTGGCGATGGCATAGGCGTTCAGGGCGCCCAGCGTGCTCTCGATGGCGGCCATGATCTGGGTGCGGCCTACGCAGCCCAACTCGGTCTCCACCTTGATGATTTCCTCTTCGAGTTCCTTTACCTCCTCGGCGGTCTCGGTCTTGGGCATGCGGATGACGTGAACGCCAGCCTTTACCACGGCCTCAACATCCTTCTTGCCGTAAGGAGTGTTCAGCGGGTTGATACGTACCACCATCTCGGTCGTGCCGTAGTCGATGGTCTTGAGGGCATTGTGTACCAGCAGACGCGCAGCGTCCTTCTCGGCCATCGAGACAGAGTCCTCGAGGTCGAGCATAATTGAATCGGGACCGTAGATGTGAGCGTCGGCCATCATACCCGGATTGTTACCGGGGACAAACATCATTGTTCTTCTGAGTCGTTGCATAACAATTTTGTCGTGTTTAGTGATGAATTGAGGTTAATTAGTCGGCCCACACGTCTTTGCCCGTGGCGCGAACGGCGGCTGCCGTCACGCGGGCGCGGATGGTGCAGTCCAGGGCTCCCTTGTCCGTGGCTTTCACCTCGGCTTGGTCGATGCCCAGGCCCTGCAGGGTCTCGGTGATAACTTTCTTGATTTGGTCGCCAAACTGGTAGGCTACCGTGCTTTCAAGATCAATGTGCAGTCCAGCGTTGTCGTTGGGCGCAATCTGGATGAAAATGTCGCCGGATTCAAGCGTTCCGGCCATTGCCGTTTTGATCTCCATGTTTAAGTGATAAACGATTTTTAAAATATTAATAAATAGTTAAGTTAATGTCGCAGGTTAAAAGGGCTGCTTAAAAAGCGCTCAAAATTAGGTATTATTTTATTACTGACAAAATATTTTCGGCACTTTTTTGAACACCTCTCAGCAGGGCAAAAAGGGCTAATTTTTAGGCGGTTCAAAAACCTTAGTTTTAGGGTAAGGAAAGACGAAAATCAGCGGTTTTTGCTCTGATTCCCTTTCATTTTGTTATTTTTATTCGTTTTGCTTCTTATCGGCTTTTATGGCGCCTTTTTACTGCCGTTGCAGCAGGCGTTTCAGCGGGAGCACCCACACCTGGTGGACAAGCCACGCGACGATGAACAGGGAGCCCAGGATGAGCGGTACCTGCAGATAGAGTTTGTCGGTGATTCCAATCGATTTGCACAGGGGGAGCCAGGCAAAGTAGACGCAGAACTGCAGCAGGTAGATTTCGGCCCCCAGGCGCGACAGCCAGGCGAGCGGCTGGATGCTCAACAGGCGGGATATAGCCCCTCCATGCTCACTGGTCAGCACAAAGGCGCCGAACAGCACCGCAATGGCGGGTGCCGAGGCACAGAAGGCCCTGAAACAGTGGGGATGCAGCCAATGTTGGCCCACGTAGAACAGGGCGGCAAACGCCACGAGAGCGCCCACCTCGATAAGCGTCGAGGACAGGCCGTTGAGGCCGTCCTTGAGTCTTTGCCAACACGGGGTCCGGGTGAGATTGAACAGGACAATGCCGGCACCGAAATCCAGCAGCCTGATGGGTGGGAACTGGTACAGATGATAGGTGCTGAGCAGGGCCGAACCGGTGCCCTCCTGCTGGGTGTAGCCGCAATAGTACTCAAGCACCAGCAGGGCGATGACGAGGATGATCTGCAGGGCGATACTCAGTTTGCGCAATCCCCTGACAACCAGGGGTGCTACCAGGTACAGGAAGAAAAGCACGCAGATGAACCATGCCACCGGATTGTAACCGAAGTAGAAGTCCTTGCTGGGAATCCACGGGCTGAGCAGCGTGAAGTGGACCGCCAGCACCTTGGGGCTCACGCCGGTGCCCATTCCCGTGAGCAGCATCACCGCCACATTGAGCACGACGGCAAGGACGTGCAGCGGATAGAGCCGCGCCAACTTGTTCCACATGAAGCGGCAATGGTCGCTCCAGCCGTACTCACGGCCGAAGGGGTGACGCATCGCCGTGAAGAAACCGCTGTAGACGAAGCAGAAACTCACGCCCACGCTGTTCATGAACTCGTTTTCCTTGACCCAGAAGTGGCCAATCACCACCATGATGATGGCTAACAGTTGCAATGTGCCCAATGGCTGCAGATAGGCCTTGTCGGTTTTCATATCGATATCTCTCACGGTTATGGGTTCAACAATGATTAAGCGTCAGCCCTCCATCGGCTCGGCGGCGATTGACGGGGCCTCGTCGGGAGTGAAATCCCGATAGGGCTTGGCGGCTGGCAGGGACTGTTGCAGCACGATGCCGCTCAAGGCCAAGTCCAGGTCGCGCAGGGTCTGCTGCCGTCGCTGGCGGGACAGTTGGCACTCCCAGATGACAATCACGTTCCATCCCGCCGCCCGCAGCAGTGACTGGTTGCGGGCATCGCGCTCGCGGTTGCGCGTGATTTTCTCCTGCCAGAACTCGGCATTGGTCACCGGGCGGTGCTTCTGGCAATCGTGGCCGTGCCAGAAACAGCCGTTGACAAAAATCGCCGTGCGCCACTTCCTCATCACGATGTCGGGACGGCCAGGCAACGCCTTGACATAGAGCCGGTAGCGGAATCCCTGGTGCCACAACCAGCGACGCACCACCAGTTCGGGCTTGGTGTCGCGGCCGCGGATGCGGCTCATGCAGCGATGCCGCTGCTCCGGTGTCATCTTGTCTGCCATCTATAACTACTATAACATTTATAGTTTCTATAATCTCTATAACATCTATTTGATTCTTATGCCACACCGCCATAGCGCCGTTGGACGTACTCGAACACGGCATCCTTGTAGGCATCGATGCTCTCGTCGCTGTAACTCTCGGGCAGCATCTCCCACAGGGTGTCGCGGATGGTGATGATGATGGCGGCCTTGGTCTCGTGCTTCTCGAACGGATGGTCCATTGTAGCCAGTTGGTTCTTGATCTTCTCGAGCAGTTCGACGGCGACTTCTTTGATTTTCTTGATTTCGGCCTTGGTGAGGTCGTCCTTCATCAGCAGGTCATACATCGACAACTGCTCGTCGTTCTCGAAGCCCTCACGCACATAGCGCCGCTCCTCCTCGCTCAACTTCTTGGTGAGGTCCATCAGTTCCTCAAATATCTTTTCGATGGACGCGCGGTCCTGCTCCTGGTTATAGGACTCGATGATTTCCTGGTAGCGCTCGTAGAAGTTGATGCGTGACGGATTCTGTGCCAGCATTTCGGCCAACCGTTCCTGCAACAGTTCCTGAATATCCTTAAGCAGCAGGTTCTTCTGCTTAGCCTTGGCAAACTCCTGCTGGAGCAGGTCAAAGTCGATATCACTAATGTCAAAGCGGCGTGACTCGGCCACCACTCCATGACCAGGCTCGACCTCCAGGTGCTCATCGATGATGTTGTTGATAGCGACGCTCAGGTCGGTGATGTCAGCATGTTTGCGCTTCTTCTGCAATTCCTTGTAGATGGCCTCGATGGCGTCCTTGGCCTGCTTGCGCTCGGGTGTGATGTCGTCGCGGTCGAGGTATTTCCATCGGTTGAGCAGCGTAGTGGCCAGCGTGCAGTAGGATTTCCTGATTTCCACCGTGGCGCACATGGCATCGGCTGCAGTCTTGAGTTTGGATAGTTTCATGAAACTCTCGGCCTCGATCAATTCTTGCAGGTCGATGCCGTGCTCCTTCAGGAACTCACGGGTGGCAGCGATGGTCTCGTCCACGTTCTTGATGAGTTTTTCCTTGTCGATGGTCGGGTCGTTGCCCTCGCCCCCCTTGGCATTGGCGGTGTAGTCGGCCAGTGCCTGTTTCAAGGCTTTCACGATGCCGATGTAGTCCACTACCAAGCCGTTGACTTTGCCCTCGGCGACGCGGTTGGCGCGGGCGATGGTCTGCATCAGGGTGTGGGCCTTCATGGGCTTGTCGATATACAGGCACGACAGCGTCTTCACGTCAAAGCCCGTGAGCCACATGGCGCACACGAACACCACTCTCAGCCGTGAGTCAGGATCCTTGAATTCCTTGTCCAGTTCTCGCTTCATCATCTTCTCGCGGTGCGGCACGATGTCCAGACCCCACTTCTGGAAGGTCTGCATCTCGTTCTGCTCCTGCGAGACGACCACGGCCATCTCGGTCTCCCGCATCCACTCCAACTTGCGCTTCAGTTCCTGGTACTCCTGCTGTGACGTGCACTTGTTGAGTTCTTTCTCTACCTCCTTGATTTCCTGCTGCCAGTATTCCTGCACATAATCGTACATGCGCACGCAGGTCACCTTATTAAAACACACCATCATTGCCTTGCCGCTGGTCCACAGGTCGCTGTAGTGCTTCACGAAGTCCTCGGCTACGATGCGCAGACGCTTATTGGCGGTGAGCAGGTGCACCTCCTTGGCAAACTCCTGCTCCAGTTTGGCCAATTGCGATGAGTCCATATCTCCCGCCTCCTCGAGGGCGGCGGCGACTTCCTCGTTGATCTCGGGGTTCTTGAGTTCCTGCAGGCGTTTGCCGCGGTTCTCGTAGTATAGGGGAACAGTGGCTTTGTCCTCGACAGCACGCTTGAAGTCATAGATGCTCACATAGCCGCCGAAGGTTCTTGCCGTGATGTTGTCATTCTTCAACAGGGGTGTGCCCGTGAAGCCGATGCGGCTGGCCGTTGGCAACAGGTGCATCAGGTTTTCGGCAAAGACGCCGTTCTGGGTCCTGTGGGCCTCGTCGCTCATTACGATGATGTCGTGGTCGGGGTAGATGGGGTCGGCCTTGGCGGCGGTGTCGTTGAACTTCTGGATCAGTGAGAAGACAAACGAGGGATTCCCTTTCAGTTTATTGATGAGGTCTTCGGCACTCTGCGCCATGAACTCCTTGGATTTGGACTTGCCCAGCAGGCCGCAATTCTCAAAGGTCTCGCTAATCTGCTTGTTCAGTTCGTCGCGGTCGGTGAGCACGACGATGGTGGGCGAGCCTTCAAACTTGCGTCTGATCTTCTGCGCCAGGAACAGCATCGAGTAACTCTTGCCGCTGCCCTGCGTGTGCCAGAATACGCCCAACTTGCCTTGGGTGATTTCGCGGTTGCGGTATTTCTCCACGGCCTGGTTCACGCCCAGGTACTGGTGGTTGCGGGCGAGGATTTTGACGGTCGAGCCGCCACTGTGGTCATAGAGGATGAAATTCTCGAGCAGGTCGAGGAAATTCTCTTTTTTGCAGATGCCGCGCAGCATGGTGGGCAGTTCGATGTTGCCCGCATCCTCCTCGGTGAGGCGTTTCCACTCGTGGAAGAATTCCCACTTGGAGTCGATGGTGCCCACACGCGCTTCCTCCCCGTTGCTGAACATCACCATGGCGTTGTGGAAGAACAGTTGAGGGATGGTGTCCAGGTAGTCGCGGTAGTTCTTGTTGAAGGCGTCCTCGACGGCCACGTTGTGGTTCTTCAGTTCGACGAACAGCAGCGGCAGACCGTTGACAAAGCCCACGATGTCGGCACGACGTTTATACACCGCGCCCTGCACCCACAGTTCCCGTACGCACAGGAAGTCATTGTTCCCGGGCGAGGCGAAGTCGATGACCTTGGCACGCACTTCCTCGGTCTCGCCGCCGGGCTTGACGCGCGTCACGGGCACACCGTCACGGATGTACTGGTACTTCTGCTCGTTGATCTGCATCAGCGTTTGGCTGCTCATGTACTCCGTCATGCGCTCGATGGCCTCGGTGACCTGCTGGCCGGTCATCCAGGGATTCAGCGACTTCAGGGCTTGGGCAAACCGCCCCGGCAGCAGCACCTGTTTGTAACTCGTGCGCCCCAAGGTGCCGTCCAGCCCCAGCACCTCATCAAAGGCATACACCGCCGTCCACCCCAACTCCTTCTCCAGCAGTTCGGCGGCACTTTCCTGTATCAACTTATCTTCACTGAATTCCTTCGACATAATGATTGCTTTTTTCTTGTTCTATAATTTCTATAGCAACTATAGTTTCTATAACATTTATAGCCTCTATTTTCTTGCTTCCAGCAGTTTTTTTAATCGCTCGATTTCGGCTTGCTGCTCGTGATAGGCTTTGAGGGCACGCTGCTTCAAGTCTTGGTATGCGGCTTGGGACTCGGCGAGTTGTTGTTGCAACTGGGGCACGAGTTGTTCCAGTTCGGCGAGACGTTCGTCCTGTTGTTGGCGGTAACCCGTGCGAGCCTGGTGCATACGCTCCTTGATGCCGCCCTCGGTGACGAAAGTGCGTTCAAGGCCCTCCATGTACTTGTTCATCATCGTGTCCACCTGATAGCAGAGGGTAAGGCCCACGTTCGCCATCTCCTCGGCAGTCCATTTCTGGAAATATGGCTCATAATCGGCAAGCGTGTTGTGGGTCTTGGTAAAGTCCTGCATGGGCTGGAAGCGGGCATCTTCACGAGTCCAGACGTGCAAGTTCCTTGACTTGAGGTAGTCTTCGAAGTCTTGGCGTAGTTCACCGACGCTGGCGCGGGCGGTATTCAGTAGCCTCAATTCCATTTCAGTTGACGTCTTGCCATCTTCACTGCCCTCGACAATATTCTGTTTGCCCGAGCGGGCAGCCTGTACCATCTGATCTACGGTGCGGTCACCATACTTGGGCAAGAACCGCTCACAAAAGACAAACGTCATCTGGTAGAGCACCTCCGACTTCTGGTAGAACCACAAGTCCTGCCACTTGGGTACCCGCCGGAAGATACTTTGGAACTCCCCCTTCCCGCCATTATGATTACTGTTGTTGTCGCGATTCATTGCCATGTTCTATAATGTTATGTTTGTCTATCATTATCCATCATTGTCTATCATTGTCTATCATTGTCTATCATTGTCTATAGCATCTATAATAGTCTATAATATCTATAGCATCTATGATAGTCTATTGATTTCTATAGCATCTATGATCATCTATGATAGTCTATAATGTCTATAGCATCTATGCCTCCCCGCTCATCAGTTTGGGCAGGAGACGGTCTCGGGCCTCGCTGAGGTTGCGGATTTGCACTGATTTATTGATGATTTGTGTTCTAATAGACTCGGCAAGATTGTTATACTTCTCCATAATTTCAGGGGGAGGTGTATTGACAAATACTTGGTCGAGTTTATTTCGTTGAATATGCTTCATCGTTGAGCCTGTTGTTAAATTAGAGAACTCAGCGATAGCATTAGCTATTGACTGCAGCAAGAACTCCCTTCCAATACCTTCGGCAGGGGTCACCTTGAAAAGATGCTGATTTAACCATCCTTCTTCTCCAGTCCACACGATGACCATTAAAGTAGCAGACCAAGAGAAAAGCAAGTCACCTGCCTTGATGAGATATTTTTCAGGAACCCTATCACCATTATTTCTTGGAGTTTCGGCTGTTACTCCATTGCCCATCTCTTTAATCTTGATAATTGGTTTACCTGTCTCCTGCCAATCAGATGGTTTGAAAGCGAATCCGTTAAGATATTCTCCCAGCATTGAGACGCTTTTCTTTTGCCAGGATTGGGGGAGGTTGTTGATGATGGGTGTGGATTGGTGTCCGGGGAAGCGTAGGTCAACGAACCATTCTTTGTAGAGTCGTTGTGCGGCTTCTTCGAGCAACTTGATTTGGCGCTGGTAGTTTTCTATCAAGGCGTCGTAGCGGGAGAGCACCTCCGCGATGCGGCGCTGAACATCATGGGATGGAGGATTAAATTCAAAATCACATATCTTAGTAGGTGAAGTGTGGTGAACTGTAGAACCAGTCGATGTGTTTGCTATAGTTCTTTGATATCCACGAGTTCTCATTAGCCAATAGATATAACCTCTATCACATGAATCATTTTTGAACTGGACAAGCCCAATTCGCTGATTGTGTAAATACATCCTTGACGATGATTTTGGGACTAGAGCACTATAGCCAAGTGTATCAATTGTCTTACTTAAATCAGTCATAGTCACAATGAAGTCGCCTTCATTAAGGATGTAATCTTGTGGTATCTCTCCATCAAAGAATTTGCATTTCTTTTCTTGAAATCCTCCACCGATTCTAAAATTCCCTGGAGTTACAAGAACAACACCATTGTCCTCTTCTATTATATGGTCACCACTGAAAGCAAAACCATGTTTGATGTCTATAATATCACCAAGTTTCATGCGTTGTCCTCCTTTCTGTTGGGCTCTGGGGCGTCTTCTTGCTCGTAGTAGTAGGAGTAGTCGACGCCCTTCATAAAGGTCTCGCGGTCGTTGATTTTGTCGGTGAGGGCTCCTTGCAGCAGGCTGTGCAGCACGGCGGGGTCGGTGGCACTTAGCACCATGGCTGCGAGGTAGTCACGCTTGGGGATTTGGCTCCAATCGACACAGCGGCCGATGCGGTTCTTGAGCAGTAGGTCGAGCCAGAGGCGGGTGCTGCGCCCATTACCCTCCATAAAGGGGTGTGCCACGTTCATCTCGACATATTTGGCCACAATCTCGTCGAAGGTGTCATCTGGCATGCGGTCAATCTCGCGAAGTGACTGATGCAGGTACTGTGCGCGGCAAAAGGTGAAACCGCCTTTAGAGATCGTCACATTGCGGATTTGCCCGGCGAAGTCATACAGGCCGCCGAACAGGTAGCCGTGAATCTGCTGCAGTCCCCGTGTGGTGCCCACCTCGATGCTGTCCATGAGGCCGCTCTCCCACAGGGTGTAGGCCTTCTCGCGGCTCTTACCATCGATGGAATCGCTGTCGCTGGCAAACCAGTGCACAAAGTGGGCGGCATTGGTGTTGGGAATGTTCTTGGCCAGCAGGAGCACGCCGTCGTAGTCGAGCACATCGGTCAATCGATGCTTGCCGTCAGGTGCAAGGAGTTTCAACTGGTTAGTGACACTAACCACTTCACTGCCCTGCTTGCGCAACTTGGTCTTGAGGTACTTCCAGTAGTTGCGCGTGCGCGTGTAGTCGTCCTGCCCGTTGATAGCCCCAACAACGTCGAGCACTGAGAACCACCACTTGCTCTGTTGGTCGTCCCATACGGCCCGCACCTCGCGGTCATTATAGAAGCGTATCGAGATTTTCCTCATTTCAGGTCCTCCCATGCTTTTAGGATGTCGGTCATCAGGTCGTTGGCCTCGGTGTTGAGGCGGGCGAGTTCGTCATGGATCTCGGTCATGCGCTCGTGGAAGTCCACGCCGTCGTCTTCCTGTTCGGCAACGCCGACGTAGGCGCCAGGGGTGAGCGAGTAGTTCTTCTCCTCGATTTCCTGGATGGTGGCGACCTTGCAGAGGCCCAGCACGTCCTGGTACTCGCCCTCGCCGAATTTCTCGACGAGCCACTCGTGCTGGCGAGCGGTCTCGAGGGTGTCCTCGAGGGCAGCCAACTGGGCATTCATCTCGGCCTCGATCCGCTTTTTGTCCTTGCGGGGCGCATCGGCAATGAGTTGCTTGGCCTCGGCCTTCTGGCGGTCAATGGCCTCTTGGGCGGTGGCGACGGTCGTGTCACCTAACGCCGCCTTGTAGTCCTGCAGCAGTTGGCGGTATTTTTCGGTTTCGCCGCGGTAGAGGTGGACGATGGCCTGGAGGTTGCGCAGTTGCCACTCGCTCCACTCGTTGAGGGTGCGGTCCACGACGGTGTAGTAGTTGCGGGCGTCGATAAAGAGCACCTTGTCACGGTTCTCGGGACGCTTGGCGCGGTCAAAGAACCACAGCGAGCACGGCAGCGAGAGCGTGTAGAAGAAGTTGTTGCCCACACTCATCATCACGTCCACATCGCCCGTGCTTACAAGTTGCTCACGGATGTCGCGGTCCTTGTTGGCACTGTCGGTAGCAGAACTGGCCATCACAAAGCCGGCACGGCCATGGTCGTTGAGGTAGGCATAGAAATAACTAATCCACAGGTAATTGGCATTGCTCACCTCTTTCTTCTTGGCATTAACGCCAGGCAAGCCGAAGGGTAGACGCCCGGCTGCAAAGGTGGATTCGGCCTTCACCTTATCGACATTGAAGGGGGGATTGGCCATCACATAGTCGCACTTGCCCGCCAGGTTGTGGGCATCGTGGTAGAAGGTGTTGGCCTCGTCGCCCGAGATGATGCGGCCGTTCAAGCCATGCACCGCCATGTTCATCAAGCACAACTGGGCATTGTACTCCACTTTCTCCTGGCCGTAGAAGGTCATCTGGCTGTTGGCGTTCATGCCGGCAGCGTTGACGAAGTCGCCCGTCTGGACAAACATGCCGCCACTACCGCAAGCGGGGTCAAGCATAACGCCCTGCTTGGGCTCTAGCACATTGACGAGCATTTTTACCAGTGACTTGGGCGTGAAGAAGACGCCGTCGTCGCTGGCGACAGCCTTGGCAAACTTGGAGAGGAAGTACTCGTAGATGCGCCCGATGATGTCGCCGCCCACCTCGTCGATGGTCTTGTTGTTGAAAATGCGCAGCAACTCCCGCAACAGGTCGTCGGCAAACATGGTGTAGGTCTTGGGCAGCACACCCGTCAACTGCTCGCTCTGGTCCTCGACTAGTTGCATGGCGTTGTTGACCGCCTCGCCCAGCGAGTTGATGTCGTGACCGTCCTTGCCCTTGAGATGGGCATCCAGGATGTTATCGGGCAGGTTGACCAGATAGTCGAACTGAGCCTCGCGAGGCAGGTAGAGTGCGCTCTTGGCAGCAAAGTCACTCGGCTCGACAGGCATCACGCGCCCGCCGCGCATGGGGCGGCCCTGGAGGATCTCGGCCTCGACCATCTTATAGCGACTGTAGGCATAGCGCAGGAACAGCAGTGCCAACACCGGCATGCAATACTGGCTGCTGGTCAACTTGCTGCCCTGACGCAGCAGGTCGGCCGATTCCCACAATTCCGCTTCAAGTTTCCTGATATTGATCATACTACATAAGGTTCAAAGGTTGAATTAACATATTCTCTCACATGAGAAGAGGTTAACAAGGCAAAAGTAATGAAAATTGTTGGGATTAAAAGCAATCTCATCTTGAAAAACTCTTTTTTGTGCCGATGTTAGGTAGTGTGGCGAAAAAGTTGTATCTTTACACTCCGAAAAACGAGAAAAACATGAAATTCAGCGAAGTTTTAGGCAACGAGCAGGCCATTGCGCAAATCCGGCAGATGATTGATGCCGACCGCTTGCCGCATGCCCTGCTGCTCTATGGCGAGCCCGGTGTGCCCAAGTTGGGACTGGCAATGGCGGCGGCCCAGTATCTGCACTGCCGCAACCATGTGGACGGCGACTCGTGCGGTGTGTGCCCGATGTGCCGTCAGCATCAGACCTTCAACCAGGTCGACACCCATTTTTCCTACCCGTTTACCAACCGCAAGAGCGACAGCAACAACTCCTGTGAAGCCGGCGATTATATCGACGAGTGGCGGGAGTTTGTGTCGCAGTATCCGGTCGAGGACTATCAGGCTTGGCTCACGCTGCTCAAGAACGACAATGCACAGCCGCAGATTTTTGTGCGCGAGGCCGACAGCATCATGCGCAAGATGACGCTGAGCGCCTACACGGCCAAATACAAGGTCCTGATCATGTGGCTGCCCGAGAAACTCAAGGACGAGGCCGCCAACAAGTTGCTCAAACTCATCGAGGAGCCCTATGACGACTGCAAGTTCATCCTCGTGAGCGACAACGAGAAGGGCATCCTGGGCACCATCCTGTCGCGCTGCCAGCGCATCGAGTTGCGCAAGCCCTCGACGCCGATGATTGCACAGTATCTGGCCGACCGCTATGGCATGGACATGCAGGACGCCCTGGCCCTGGCCGCCCCGGCCGACGGCAACGTCACGATGGCCGAGCGCATGGTGCAGACGGGGAGCGAATTCCATGAGTTCCGCGAGCGTTTCATCGAGTTGATGCGCCTGTCCTACCAGCACGACCTGGGCAAACTCAAGGCGTGGAGCGAGGTCATCGCCGACATGAAGCGAGAGAAGGAGCGACGTTTTCTGGACTATGCCGTGCGCCAGGTGCGCGAGAACTTCATCTACAACCTGCACAACCCGGCACTCAACTACCTCACGCGCGAGGAGGAGGCTTTCTCGACGCGTTTCTCGCCGTTTATCAACGAGCGCAACGTGGAGGGTATCGTCGCCGAACTGGAGCGTGCGAGCGCCGACATTGCCGGCAACGGCAACGGCAAACTCATCCTGTTCGACCTCACCATCCGCCTGTCAATCCTCATCCGTAAGTAGCCATCCCACCCACACGTCAGAACCACAATAAACGCTATACTATGACCCCATTCCTGAAACAAGTTACACGGCATTATCTTGATGTCGAAGGTCTTGAGGACTACTGTTTTGTCTTTCCCAACCGCCGCAGCGGGCAGTTTTTTACCGACTATCTGAAGAAAGAACTTGTCGCTGCCGACGTGCACAGCAGGCACTGCCGTCCCCACCTGTTGCCGTGTGTCACGACCATCAACGACCTGGTCACCCGGTTGACTGCAACCGTTGCTGCGACCGATATCGAACTGATATTCGCCCTGTATGAGGCTTATTGCCAGGCCATGGGCGACAATGCGCAGGAGTTCGACAGGTTCATCTATTGGGCCCAACTCATCATCAGCGACTTCAACGACATCGACAAGTCGCTGGCCGATGCCCAAGCCATCTATACCAATCTGGACGACCTGCACAGCCTGAGCAGCAACTACCTGTCGGCCGATGTCAAGGACAAGGTGGAGCGCATCTTTGGCGAAAGCCTGTTCACTGCTTTCTTTGACACCAGCGTCGAGGCCAACCTGTGGCAGCAACGCCTCGATAAGGCCAACGAACGGGGCTCCGGCAAGCCCGATCCAGGCCGTGACGATGCGGTGAAGAGAGAATTCGTGAGTTTGTGGAATGCCCTGCCGCACATCTATGAACTATACCATAAATTGTTGAATGACAAGGAAATTGCGTCTTCGGGTATGCAACTGAAGTCTGTGGCCGAGAATCCGCCCGAGCAGGTGCCCTACAGCCGCCTGGTGTTCGTCGGATTTGGTGTCCTGTCGGCTGCCGAGGTGCGGCTTTTTGACCACTTCAAGAGGGTGGGGCTGGCCGATTTCTGGTGGGACAATGCGGGCTTGCCGGCATTGCTCGAGAAGGCGCCGCAAGACCCTGGCGCACTGCTCATTAGCGGCTACTGCAAGCGATTTGGCGCTATGCCGTTGGAACCCCTCGGCGACGGTGCTCCCGAATTGCGCGTGGTATCGGTGCCCTCGGCTGTGGGGCAGGCCAAACTGGCCTTTGACGAGGTGGCAAGGATGACAGGAGGCAATATGTCACCGGGCATCGACACGGCCATTGTTTTGCCCGACGAGAACCTGCTGGTGCCGCTGCTGCACTCCGTGAGCGACGTGACGCGGTTGAACATCACGCTCGGCTACCCCCTGCGCAGTTCGGGCATCGTTTCGCTCATGCACATCGTGGCGCGCTTGCACCATCAGGCCGGCACTGAACACGAAAAATGGACCTATTACCGGGAAGACGTCAATAACATCCTGTCCCACCCGTTAATCAAGACCTACTTCACCGACGAGGCGCTGGCTAAGAGCGTAGAACTGGCCCGGACCAACCGCTTCAGGGTGCCGGCCGACGAGTTGACAGGCCTGGAATTCGGCGACTTGTTCGCGCCGGCGATGGACAGCCACCAATCCGGCAACGAGCAAGAGGCTCGGGCGGGTTATATCGACCAACTGATGGCTTTCTGCAACAAGTTGCTGGACAAGATGAAACCCGCCGATGAAGATGAGGACGAAGGCGATGTGCCCCAAGAAGCCGCCGATGGCGTGACGCTGCCCTTGCAGCACGCGTTCCTGGTCATGTATATGGATGTGCTGGGACAAATCAAGGAATCACTGGCCCAGTGCCAGCGGGTCATCTCACCGACCACGACGTTCTACCTGATCGACCGCCTGTGCTCCTCGGCCGTCGTGCCGTTCACCGGCGAACCGTTACAGGGTATGCAGGTCATGGGCTTGCTCGAGACGCGCAACCTGGACTTTGACAAAGTGGTGATGCTGTCGGTCAACGAGCGGGTGCTACCCCGTCGGCGCGGCATCAACTCGTTCATTCCCAACTACATGAGACGGGCTTTTGGTATGTCTACCACCGAGCAGCAGGAGGCCATCATGGCGTTCAACTTCTATCGCCTGCTCAACCGTGCCAGCCACGTGACGCTGGTCTATGATTCTGGTATGCGCAACGGCAATGCCAACGAGCCCTCCCGCTATATTGACCAACTGGAGAAAATCTATGGCTGGTGTCCCGAGCATGTCGAGATGAATGTAGGCATCCAGACCTCATCACCCATCGACATCACGGCGCCCAATCCGGGCCGCGAGGAGGTCACCGCCATGTATCTGCGGCACCACGAGTGGGCCGACAAGTGGTTCCTCTCGGCCAGTGCCATCAACAAGTACATCAACTGCCCGTTGTCGTTCTATCTGCGCTATGTGCAGGGCTTGAATGACGACAACGAAGTGAGCGATTTTATGGACTACGGCACCTTTGGCACCATCATCCATGACGTGCTCAAGACCTGCTACCAGGTCAAGCCCGAAGAGAAGGATGGCCACACCTTCACGGCCGACGAAATCAGGTATTTCAAGAATAAAAAGTTGCAGTCCACCGTCGAGTACTACATCAAGAAGCACTACCTCCACATCAGCGAAGATAAACTGAAGACCGACACCCGGCCGCTCACGGGCGAGGCCCTGATGCTGGTCGAGACCATCATGAGTTATGTGGGTTTTGTCCTGGATTATGACCTGAGGCTCATCGGCGACAGCAACCAGTCGCCCTTCACGGTGCTTGAATGCGAGAAGCGGCATGAATTGCCCAACATGGAAATCGGCGGGCACACCTTCAACTTCACCTATATGCCCGACCGCATCGACCGCCTTGCCGACGGCACTGTGCGCATCGTGGACTACAAGACCGGCAAGGACCCCACGTCCTTCACCAAAATCGACGACCTGTTCAACCCGCACAAGGACGATACCAGCAATCCGCGTTGCAAGGCCATCCTGCAGTTGTTCCTGTACTGTTACGCTTATCTGCTCAAGCATCCCGATGACAAGGTCACCCCGGTAATCTATAAAATCACCTCGATGGACTCCAGCGGGGTGAAGATGGGCAAGGAGCAGTTTGTATTCTCAATGGATAACGAGGTGGTGAAGCAGTTCTCGACCATCATCGGCGACGTCATCCGTGCCATCTTTGAGGACGGTTACGGGCAGGCTCACGAGGGCTCCAAGCATTGCAACTACTGCCGGTTCATCGACTTCTGCCGCCGTTCGGTCAAGGAGTCCTATTATTAAGGCGCCTATCCAACACAAAAACAACATCCCGACAGTCCATACGGATTGCCGGGATGTTATGTTATTGCTCTGGGGCTTAGCGGTTTATTCTCCGCCTTCCTTCTCGCGCCGCTGGCGTTCGATATCCTCGTTCAGGCGGTCCTCGTCCTCTTGGGTCCATAGGGGGTTCTCCTCCTCGTCCCAGTCAAAGGCGTCGTCCAGCGCAGGCGATGCAACGCCCGTCGGCTCGTCAAAGCCGAAGAAGGCGTCGTCGGTGAACTCCTGCAATTCGCGGCCTTCCTTCTTGGTCGGACGGCCCAGGCCCTTCTGGCGGTTGACAAACCCGTCGATTTTCACCATCTCGAGCAGCCTCAACTGGTCGGCGCTGGTGACATTCTTGAGGTATTGAGGCACCAGTTTGGCACCGACGCGGTTGTTCAGCAGCGCGATGACCTCAAACGAGTAGGTCACCGGCGGCTTGCGCACGTCGATGCGGTCGCCCACCTTGATGCCGTGTGACGGCTTGACGGGCATGCCGCCGATGGTGACGCGTCCCAGTTTGCACGCCGTGGTGGCGATGGTGCGCGTCTTGAACACGCGGGTGGCCCAGAGCCACTTGTCGATTCTTACTTCCTTCATACCATTCTCTAAACTCTAAACCCTCAACCCTAAACTGCGGGCTCGCCCGCATCACTTGTTGTTGTAGTTGTTCATCGCGAACGTCACGCCCGACAGGCAGAAGGCCTTGATGGCATCGATAGCCACTTTGGCGCGCTCGGGCAGGATGGCGAGTTCCTCGGGGGTGGGGTAGCCCAGCACGTAGTCGACCTGTGCACCCGGCGGGAAATCGTTGCCGATGCCGAAGCGCAGCCGCGCCCACTGCTGGCTGCCCAGCAGGTCGTTGATGCTCTTCAGCCCGTTGTGGCCGCCATCGGCGCCCTTGGGACGGATGCGTATCTGGCCAAAGGGCAGCGCGATGTCGTCGACGATGACCAGCAGATGGTCGAGGTCGATTTTCTCCTTGATCATCCAGTAGCGCACAGCCTCGCCGCTCAGGTTCATATAGGTCGACGGCTTCAGGAGCACGAGTTGCTGGTTCTTGAGCCGCATCTCGGCCACAGCACCATAGCGTTGCGTGCTATAAACAATATTGGATGCCTCGGCGAGAGCATCCAATATTGTGAAGCCTATGTTGTGGCGGGTCCCCTGGTACTCGGCACCAATGTTCCCCAAACCGACAATAAGATATTTCATAGGTTTTTGGGATTGATAGACAACGGCACAGGCCGTTATCAGCGTCAAGATTACTCGGCGGCGTTAGCCTCGCCTTCAGCAGCCTCGTCGCCCTCTTCGCCCTCAGCAACAGCGTTGGCAGCAGCACGGGTAGTGCGAACACCACAGATAACGAGATCCTTGGCGTTAACCAACTCGTAGTTGTCGAAGTGGCAGTCACGAACCTTGATGGCCTTGCCGATCTCCAGACTGTCAACGTTGAGGATGATGGTCTCGGGAATGTCCTTGTACAGACCTTTAACCTTCACCTTCTTCATGCTCAGGTACAGTTTACCACCGGCCTTTACACCGACAGCGTGACCCTCGAGGTGAACAGGAATCTCAACAACGACGGGCTTGTCCTCGCTGACCTCAAGCAGGTCCATGTGAAGAACAGCGTCGCTAACGGGGTGGAACTGAAGGTCCTTCAGGACAGCCTTGCGGGTCTGGCCGTCGTAGGTCAGGTCGATTACATACACGTCGGTGCTGTAGATGAGTTTGCGCACGTCGGCGAAGTTCACTACCAGGTCGGTGGTGATGATACCCTTGCCGTCACGGCCAATGGGCACAACCTTCTCACCAGCGAGCAACTTGCCGCTGTAGTTACCGTCCTTGTCGAGTTCGACGAGTTTGCCACCATTCAGGACAACGGGAATCTTGTTCTCCTTGCGGAGGGCCTTTGCGGCCTTCTTGCCGAGGTCGGTACGAGCCTCTGCGTTCAATTGAAAAGTCTTCATTGTTTAATTGTTTGTGTTACTCAAAATTAAAGTGATTGTTACGTAAAAAACGCTTCCTTTAATTTCCCATCACACTGGAAACTTCAAAAAAGCGCGGCAAAGATACTGCTTTTTTTCCAATGGACAACACTTTTTCGACAAGAAAAAGCGGAATTGCTTGAAAATGTGAGAGAAAAAATGAGTGCCAACGGCTGGGCCGCTGGCACTCATGCAGAATGTATCTCGAATGAGAAATTAGTCTACATTGAGGTTGACGCGCTTCAGGTCGATGGCCTTCAGGTCCTTGTCGGCGGCAGCCAGGAACTGTGCAACAGTCTCCTTGTTCTCACCAGCCTCGTAAACCTGCTCCATCAGCACGTTCTCCTGATAGAACTTGTTCAGGCGACCCTGGGCGATGTTCTGAATCATCTGCTCGGGCATGTTGGCCTCCTTCTGCTTGGCGGTCTCGTCCATGAGTTTCAGGGCGGCAGCAACCTGCTCCTCGGTCATGTAACCCTTGCGGATAGCCTCGTCGCGGTGCTCCTCGGTAGCGCAGTAGTAGGGGTTGTAACCGGCCTTCTTCAGGGCGTTCTCAACAGCCTTGCTTACCTGCTCGGCACGAGTCTTGTCGACAGCCATGCGCAACTCCTCGTCGATGGTCTCCTGGGGGATCTGCTCGCGGGTGGCCTTGATGGGGTTCATCGAAGCAACCTGCATGGCGATAGCCTTAGCAACATCCTCGGCCACGTTCTCCTGGTTGAAGGCAACAGCAGCCGACAGCATACCATTGAAGTGGTTGTAGACAACGGTCGAGGGGGCATCCAGGCACTCATAGGCGCCCAACTCCATCTTCTCACCGGTGATACCGCTCAGGGCGGTGATCTGCTCGCTCACAGCCTTGCCGTCCATCTGGAGGGCATTGAGGGCGTCGAGGTTAGCGGGCTTCTGGGCCATAGCGAGGTCCAGGATAGCCTTGGCGAGGTTGACAAACTTCTCGTTCTTGGCAACGAAGTCGGTCTCACACTTGAGGGCGATGATAGCAGCGAACTTGCCGTCGGTCTTACCGATAGCGATACCCTGTGCTGCCTGACGGTCTTCACGCTTGGCGGCGATAGCCTGGCCGCGCTTGCGGATCAGTTCCATAGCCTTGGTGATGTCGTTGTCGCTCTCGATGAGCGCCTTCTTGCAGTCGCTCAAGCCTGCGCCGGTCATGTCGCGCAGTTTCTTGATGTCATTGATGGTTACAGCCATAATTCTGTTTTGTAAACTTGGTTAGTTGTTATTGTTGGGAATTATTCCTCTGCTTTGGGAGCCTCGTCGGCAGCGGGAGCCTCGTCAGCCTTGGGGGCCTCGTCGGCAGCAGCGGGACGACGGATGCGCCTGCGCTTGGGAGCCTCTTTTACCTCCTCGGCATCGGCCTCGGCGTCCTTGTTGTCGATCTGCTCAACCTTGCGCTCCTCGAGACCTTCCTTGATGGCCTCGCAAACGGTAGCCAGGATGATGTCGATTGACTTGCTGGCGTCGTCGTTGGCGGGGATGACGAAGTCAACGTTGCTGGGGTCGCTGTTGGTATCAACGATACCGAACACGGGGATACCCAGGCGGTTAGCCTCGGCAACAGCGATATGCTCCTTGAGCACGTCGATAACGAACAGTGCGCTGGGCAGACGGTTCAGGTTCTTGATCGAACCCAGGTTCTTCTCCAACTTTGCACGCTGACGGCTCAACTGCAGTTTCTCACGCTTGGACATGTTGTCCATGGTGCCGTCGGTTTCCATCTTGTCGATGGAGTCCATCTTCTTCACAGCCTTGCGGATGGTGGCGAAGTTGGTCAGCATACCGCCGGGCCAACGCTCGATCACGTAGGGCATATCAACGCTAGTGGCACGCTCGCGGGTCACGTCCTTGGCCTGCTTCTTGGTGGCAACAAACAGAATGCGCTTGCCGCTCTTGGCAATGTTCTTCAGAGCATTTGCTGCCTCTTCCAGTTTTGCACTGGTCTTGTATAAGTCGATGATGTGGATACCGTTACGCTCCATGAAGATGTAGGGCGCCATAGCGGGGTTCCATTTGCGTTTCAGGTGACCAAAGTGGCAAGTAGCCTCCAGCAGTTGGTCAAAATTAGGTGTCTGCATTGTTTTTTTGTTTTTTAAAATTGTTTACGTTCGACTAAATCAATCGCATAGTAGCCACCGCAGTTCCCAGTGTGAGTCTATGCGATTTGGATACTAAACTCTTCTAATAAGCGTTCCCCAACTCGTGAGGGCTGCGTTATTATATAATGTAGAGCAAGCATCGGCCACGCCGGAGCGTGGGCCATCGTCATGCGGCGATTAACGCTTGCTGAACTGGAATCTCTTGCGGGCCTTGGGCTGACCGGGTTTCTTGCGCTCTACAGCACGCGGGTCGCGGGTCATGAAACCCTCCTTGCGCAATGCGCTCTTGTCCTCGGGGTTGATCTTCACCAGGGCGCGGGCGATAGCCAGGCGCAGGGCCTCGGCCTGTCCCTTGTAACCGCCACCAACGAGGTTCACCTTGATGTCATACTTCTCGGCAGCATCCAGGGTGCTAAGCGGCTGCTTAACGATGTATTGCAGGATGGGGTTGGGGAAGTAGTCTGCCAACGGGCGTTTGTTCACTGTGATTTCGCCATTGCCTTCCTTCACGTATACGCGAGCGATAGCGGCTTTGCGGCGACCTACTGCATTAATCTGTTCCATGCTTCTTATTTGAGTTTGTTAATGTCAATAACTTTGGGTTGCTGAGCCTCGTGCGGATGCTCCGGACCGTTGTAAACGTGTACGTTCTTCAACAACTGTGCGCCCAGGCGATTCTTGGGCAGCATGCCCTTGATCACCTGCATGTACAGCGGGTGCATACCTTTGCGAAGGTCTTTCTTCTTCTCACTCTTGGCTTGCAGAGCAGCAGGGGTAGTGAAGCGCTGACCGCCGGGATAGCCCGTGTAACGCACGTACTGGTGCTCGGTCCACTTCTTGCCGGTCATCTTGCACTTGTCGGCATTGATGATGATCACATTGTCGCCACAATCAACGTGGGGAGTGTAGTTGGGTTTGTACTTGCCACGGAGCAACTTAGCCACCTTGGAGCACAAGCGACCCAGGATCTGGTCGGTAGCATCAACTACCACCCATTCCTTTTGAACGGTTTCGGCATTTGCCGAAATGGTTTTGTAACTTAAAGTATCCACTTTTAAATTCCTAATTAATAGTTAGTTAATTACCCAAGCAACACCGTGCGGAACGGCCAAATCCCACATGGCATTGCCCTAAAGGGCTATTACTTTGGTAATAATCGGCGCGCAAAGGTACTGCTTTTCATTTTCCTGACCAAAACTTTTCCCCCTTTTGCCTTTCAAAACCATCTAAAATGGTCGCTATTCGGTAAGATTTAACAAAGATTAACATTACGAATCGGCCGAAAAGGTTGATTCTCGGTCTTTTTCATGTCAAAAAGGTGGTCGTTTTCATCACCGAAAAAGTAGCCCCGGACCACAAGGCACGCTTACATGAGCATCGCCTTGTGGCCCGGGACTTTTCCTCGGAGATAAGTGTCTTATTTTTTCTTCTCGACGCGGATGCGGGCATCGACGGCGGTCACGTGCTCGCTGTCGGCCAGCAAGGGGTTGATGTCCATCTCCTTGATTTCGGTGGCATAGCGCAGCATGGTCGAGAGGCGCATGATGATCCTGACATACAGTTCCTCGTTCAGGCCCTTTTGTCCGCGCATGCCCTGGATGATCTTGTAACTCTTGAGGGCGCGCACCATGTGCTGGGCCTCGGGCTGTGACAGGGGAGCCAGGCTGAACTGCACGTCCTTGAGCACCTCGACAAAGATGCCGCCCAGACCGCACAGCACGTTGTGGCCGAAGGTGGGCTCATACTTGGCGCCGATGAACAACTCGGTACCGCTGATCATCTTCTGGATCATCACGGCGGTGGCGTCGGGAATCTGCATCATGCGGTCGAACTCAGCCTCCAACTGGTGGTCGTCCATCACGTTGAGTTTCACACCGCCCACGTCGCTCTTGTGGACGGGACCAACGACCTTGACAACGATGGGGTAACCCATCTCGCGGGCTGCGGAAACGAGTTCGTCACGGTTGCTGGACACCTTCTCGGGCACGACGGGGATAGCGGCTGCCTGCAGCAGGGCGCGCACCTGGTCGGGGGCGATGTAGCCGTCCTCCTGGATGCTGTCGATGATGCGGCGCACTTCCTTCAGGTCGACCTCGGGGCACAGGTTATCGGTGGTGGCGGGCTTGGGCGTGCTGATGACACGGGTGAGGGCCTCGGCCAGTTCCACCTCGTCGGCAAAGTTCACGTGACCCTTGGCCAGGAATTCCTGTACTTCGCGGTTGGCTGCGTTCACGCAGGGCAGCACGGGGAAGATGGGCTTCTTGCAGGTGAGCATCTTCTCGTGCAGCACGGCATAGGCCTCGTCACAGGGCACCAAGCCGGGCGTACCGAAGATGACCACGATGGCATCCACGTTGTCGAAGCGCTTCTCGCAGAAGTCGATGCAGGTGCCCAGGTGTTCGGGTGTGCCTGTTGCCAGGAAGTCGATGGGGTTGGCTACCGATGAGCCGGGGTAGAGCAGTGCCTTCAATTCCTCGCCGATGGCGGAGTCGAGTTTGGGCACGTTCAGGCCACCCTTGGACAGGGCGTCGGTCAGCATCACGCCGGGGCCACCGGCGTGGGTGACGATGGCTACGTTGCGGCCCGTCATCTCGGGCAATGAGAGCACGCAGCCGACGGTGGTCAGTTCGTCACGCGAGTAGCAACGCACGATGCCGGCCTTGTTGAACAGGGCGTGGACCGAGGTGTCGCTCGATGCGATGGCGCCGGTGTGGCTCGATGCGGCGCGGCTGCCACTCTCGCTGGAACCTGACTTGATGGCGGCAATGCGGCAACCCTTCTTGATGAGCGAGCGGGCATGCTTCAACAGGCGGTCGGGCTCTGAAATATTCTCGATATAGAGCAGTTTGACTTTAGAGTCATGCTCGGGGTCGAAGTGTTCGTCCATGTACTCGAGCACGTCCTCGATGCCGATCTGCTTGCCGTTACCGATGGACCACACCGAATTGAACTGCAGACCCTTGCTCACGGCCGAGTCGATGATGAACACGGCAGTGGCACCCGAGCCGCTGATGAAGTCGGCACCCTTGGGGTTCAGTGCGGGAATGGGGCGCGTGAACACGCTGTGGTGGTTGGTGGTCAACAGGCCGATGCAGTTGGGGCCGATCAGCGCTGCGCCATATTTCTCGCAGGTGTCCAGGATGTGCTGCTCGAGCAGGGCACCCTCGTGGGTCTCCTCGCCGAAGCCGGCACTGATGATAATGAACGCGCGAACACCCTTGTGCTCGGTCAGGAAGTCAACATAGTCGGGGCAGTACTTGGCTGCCACCACCAGAATGGCCAGGTCGGTATTGGGCAGGTCCTTCATGTCATGATAGGCCTTGATGCCTTGCACCACATCCTCCTTGGGGTTGAGGACGTGGATGTCACCCTTGAAACCGCCCTGCTTCAGGTTGCGCAAGATAGCGCCGCCGGGCTTGTGCTCGTCGTTGCTGCCGCCAATGACGACAATGCTCTGTGGATTCAGTAATTGTTGGTTAATCATTGTTTTTGTTATAGTTGTTAGTCTTAGTTATCGGTTTATGATAATTCTCAAATCGGCTGCAAAGGTACAAAAAATAATCGACAAACATCCATTTGCCGATTATTAAATCAGATTACGTTATTTCATTAATATTTTGAGGCTTGGCAAGGGGTGATGTGAGCCATCAATAGGATGAGAGCAAGCGGTTGATGAGCAGGGTCACATCACAGATGTTGAAAGTGCCGTCGCAATCGAGGTCGGCACGGCCGTCAACCTCGTGTCCGTTCAGCAGTCCGTCAATCATCTTGGTGACATCGACAATATCGAGCAGTCCGTCGTTGTCCATGTCTCCCAGCACCCCATTGGACTCGCCTCTCAAAGGGATGGTGACAGTGGGCACTCCGGCACGGCTGCAGTTGACCTTGAGGGTCGCTTGATGTGAGCCGAGGGAGTGTGGCGCGTAATTGATGGCTACGGTGCAGATGTTGGTAATCGTGCTTGTTTTCACTAATCTGGCTGAGAAATTGATTGGGTCGGCGCCTTCTATCGAGAGTGAATAAGCGTTGTCGATGAGCCCGGTGCCGTCAACATCCATCGTTAAACCGCCGTTACCCCTGTCCACCGGTGTGGTGGGGTCGTGGGGAACTTCTGCATCGGCAAACCTGATGGTGCCGGTGTGGGTGACGATTTGTCCGATGTAGGCTTCGAATTGCTCTGTTTGGTTGTTATAGAACATCTCGGCCGGGAAATAAGGGTCTACCGTGATGGGAATGACGACATCATCGGCACCGGTGCTGGACAGCAGGATGTTGGCTTGCCAGAAATACACTGAGAACGGTTTGCACATCACCGTGACCACAACGCCGTTAGCGGCATCCTGTGGCGTGATGGTTTCAGGGGTCACTTGGTAGTAGGAGTTGTTGCCACCTTCAATCGACAGGTTGATGTCGTCTTGAATGTCCGTGCCGGTGACCGTGAACATGGCATTCACGGGATAGCCCACCTCGACGGCACCGAATGCCAGGGTGTCGACATTGACATCGATCACAGCGGCTTTTCCTTGTACCATGGTAAGGACAAGGAATAATATCAAAATAACACGGATTCTCATAATTATATTAAGTTTAAGTAAACTGTAACCATGCAATGGCTGGGTGCTGTGCGGGATTACTGTGCAAATATCGGAAAAATAACGGACCCGGGCAAGCGGCTCGCTGAAAAACAGCCAATTACAGTGATGGCAATTCCACTGTGCCTTCAAAGGCGATGGTGGCTGGTCCGCTCAGGTAAACGTGGTTGTCATCTTCGCGCCACTCAATCCCGAGTTCGCCGCCGTCCATGATGACTCGGGAGCGGCGGGGACTACGTCCCGTGGCGGCCGCCGCCACTGCTGTAGCGCAGGCTCCTGTGCCGCACGCCATGGTGATGCCGCTGCCGCGTTCCCACACGCGCATGCGGATGCTATCCTGCCGGACTTGGGCAAACTCGATGTTGCTGCGTTCAGGAAAGCGGGTGTGGTGTTCCAGCCGTGCTCCCACGCGTGCCACATCCACGTCATCGATATCGTCCACAAAGATGACATAGTGCGGGTTTCCCATCGACACAAAGACACCCTCAGGCAATTCCTCGCCTTCGGGCAGGAACAATTGATGGTCAACAAATACGGGGGCCATCATGTCCACTGTCACGCTCTCGACGATGCCCTGGCTGTTGACCTTGAGGTCTAGAATCTTGATGCCCGATGCCGTCAACAGTCGGATGTGGCGCTGGTCGGTCATGCCGCGCTCGTAGACATACTTGCCGATGCAGCGGCAAGCGTTGCCGCACATGAGCCCTTCGGAGCCGTCGGCGTTGAAGATGCGCATCGTGAAGTCGGCATCAAGGGTTGACGGGCGGCCGATCAGCACCAGGCCGTCGCTGCCGATGCCCGTGTGGTAACGGCTCCAAGCGATAGAGAGCGCCTCGGGATTCTCGATCGGAAAGCGGGTGGTGTCAACAAAGATGTAGTCGTTTCCCGCGCCGTGCATCTTGATGAATTGGATTGATTTATTCATTGCGTATGTATTTAAGGTTTGCAAAAGTAATCATAATTAAGAAAAATACTCTAATTTTGCGGCCAGATTTATCAACACTATTCACCTTAAATCCTTCAGACTCTAATGCCGAAGTACAATTTTGACCAATACATTGATCGACGTGGCACCCATTGTAAAAAAGTTGACATGTTGGATGACCTCTTTGGGCGTCACGATTTGCTCCCCTTGTGGATAGCGGATATGGACTTCCCTGTGTGTCCCGAAATCAGTGATGCACTGGTATCGCGGTTCGGCGACCATCCCATTTACGGATACACACTTCCGTATGACGAGTATTGGCAATCGATTATCGACTGGCAACGTCGTCGCAACGGTTTCGAAATCAGCCGAGAAGAGATGACATTCATGCCTGGTGGAATGCCTGCCCTGGGCATGATCCTCAACTTCTACACCAATCCCGGTGACCGTGTGGTGCTACAGGAGCCTGTGTATTACGACTTTAAGGATGTTATTGAAGGGAACCGTCGATTAGCGGTGCGAAACAACCTTGTGCCTACTGGTGACCATTTCTATCGAATGGACCTTGACGACCTGGAGCGTGTTTTCATTGAGCAGAAACCGCGACTCATGATCGTGTGCAACCCTCAGAATCCGATTGGCATCGTGTGGAAAAAAGAAGAACTGCAACAAGTCGCCGCACTGGCTCGCAAGTATAATGTGATTATCTTCAGTGACGAGGTGTTCGGCGACATGACGCTCTTTGGCCACAAACACATCCCGCTGGCGACAGTGAGCGAGGATGCGGCAGCGGTGACCATCACCTGTGGGTCGCCTGGCAAGACATTCAATATTCCAGGAGTAAAAAGCACCTGGCTGGTCATCAAGAACCCGGAATTGCGTCAGGAATTCTATCGTTGGGTAGAGGTGAACGAGTTGTGCAATGCCAATATCACGGCATTGCTCGCCACCGAGGTGGGTTACCGCCGTTGTGAGCCTTGGCTCGAGGCTTGCAAGCAATATATCGAGCAGAATGTGCTCTACGTTGCTCAATACTGCAAAGAGCACATCCCCAGCATATATGCCATCAAGCCGCAAGCGTCGTTCTTGATGTGGCTCGACTGCAGGCGATTGGGACTTGATCATGCCGAACTGGTGCGTTTCTTTGCCGAAGAAGCACATCTTGCTCTCAATAATGGCGAGATATATGGCGTTCCTGGCTATTGCCACATGCGACTGAATGTGGGAACTCCGCGCGCGCGTCTCGAGCAGGCCATGCACCAACTCGAAGCCGCCGTCAAGGCGCTGAAATAACCCATTCATTGAAATCGGTTATAAACGGATAAGGGGGGCAGCCGTGTTTGCCTCCTTTTCTTGTGTTATTGGTCAAAAATACTTAAAAATTTTGTGGGATGCAGATTAATGTGTAACTTTGTGAGTTGAAATATACTTCTAATACATCTAACTATTTGAGATAATACTAGTTAAACCTTATAATAATGAGAAAGTTACTCTTAGGTGATGAGGCTATCGCCCAGGGCGCGCTCGACGCGGGCCTGAGTGGTGTGTATGCCTATCCAGGTACTCCCTCGACCGAGATCACGGAGTACATTCAGAATTCCAAGTTAGCGGTGGAACGCAATGTTCATCGCCGCTGGTGTACCAACGAAAAGACGGCTATGGAGGCTGCCCTGGGAATGTCCTTCATGGGTAAGCGTGCGCTGGTCTGCATGAAGCATGTGGGCCTGAACGTGTGCGCCGACCCGTTCGTTAACTCGGGAATGACGGGTGTGAACGGCGGTCTGGTGGTCCTCGTGGCCGACGACCCCTCGATGCACTCCTCGCAGGACGAGCAGGACAGCCGCTTCTACGGCAAGTTCGCGATGATTCCCACACTGGAACCCAGCACGCAGCAGGAGGCCTACGACATGATGGAGAAGGCCTATGAGTTGAGCGAGGAGGTTTGCCTCCCCGTGCTCATGCGCGTGACCACCCGCATGGCCCACAGCCGTGCCGTGGTTGAGGTGAAGGAGACGCCCCGTGCCGAGAACGAACTGAACTATGACGCCAAGGCCAGCCATTGGGTATTGCTCCCCGGCAACGCCATCAAGCGCAACATCACGGTCACCGGCCAGCAGGCCGACCTTGAGCAGCGCGCCATGGCCAGCGAGTACAACAAGTACATCGACGGTGCCGACCACTCGATGGGTGTCATTGCCACAGGTATTGCCTACAACTACCTGATGGAATGCTATCCCGACGGTTGCCCCTATCCCGTGCTCAAGATCAGCCAGTATCCCATGCCCAAGGAACTCATCCGCCGCATGACGGCCGAGTGCGATGCCGTGCTCATCGCCGAGGAAGGCCAGCCCTTCGTCGAGGACCTGGTGCGTGGCGTGATGCCCGGCAACGCCGTCATCAAGGGCCGCCTCACCGGTGAACTGCCCCGCACGGGCGAGTTGAACCCCGATGCCCTGAAGAAGGCTCTGGGTCTGCCCGTGAGCGAGGGCTATGCCAGTTGCGAGGATGTGGCTCCGCGTCCCCCCGCACTGTGTCAGGGCTGCGGTCACCGCGACGTTTACACGGCCCTGAACGAGGTGCTGAAGGATTATCCCAATGCCCGCGTGTTTGGCGATATCGGTTGCTACACCCTGGGCTTCATGCCGCCCTTCAAGGCCATCCACTCGTGTGTTGACATGGGTGCCAGCATCACCATGGCCAAGGGTGCTGCCGATGCCGGCCAGTGGCCCGCCGTTGCCATCATCGGTGACTCGACGTTCACCCACTCGGGTATGACGGGTCTGCTCGATGCCATCAACGAGAATGCCAACATCACCGTCATCATCAGCGACAACCTCACCACCGGTATGACGGGTGGTCAGGACTCGGCAGGTACCGGCAAGTTCGAAGACATCTGCCGTGGCCTGGGTATGACCGACGAGCACCTCAAGGTGGTTGTCCCCCTGCCCAAGAACATGCCCGAGATCACGCAAGTGATGCGTGACGAGATCAACTACCGCGGCACCAGCGTGATTATCCCGCGCCGCGAGTGCATGCAAACTTTACAACGTCATCTCAAACAAAAGAAAGCACAGGAGGCAAAGCAATGAAAACCGATATCATTTTGTGCGGCGTGGGAGGACAAGGTATCCTCTCGATCGCTACCGTGATTGGCGAAGCAGCCATGCACGAGAACCTATATATCAAGCAGGCCGAGGTGCACGGCATGTCGCAGCGAGGCGGTGACGTGCAGTCCAACCTGCGCATCAGCAGCAATCCCATCCATAGCGACCTGATCGCCAAGGGTTCGGCCGACGTGATCATCTCGATGGAGCCGATGGAGGCCCTGCGCTATCTGCCTTTCCTGAGCAAGGAGGGCTGGATCATCACCTCGAGCAAACCGTTTGTCAACATCCCCAACTATCCCGAGGTGGACACCGTGATGGCAGACCTGGCCAAGGTGAAGAACGTCATCACCCTCGACATCGAGCAGTTGGCCAAGGACAACGAGATTCCCCGCTCGGCCAATGTCATTCTGCTGGGTGCTGCCCAGAAGGCCCTCGGCATCGAGTATGAGAAACTGGAGAATGCCATCCGCCGCGTCTTCGGCCGCAAGGGCGACGCCGTAGTCGATGCCAACCTCAAGGCGCTTGCCATCGGAAAGGAGGCTCAGCGATGAGACCCACCCCCATTAACCGCGAGATTATCGACCGCGCGATTGACGAGTACGGCATCATCGACTATGCCAACGCCACCATCCGCGAGGTGAAGGCTATCGCCGAGCGTGCTGAGCGCGAGTCGGGACAGGAGTTCATCAAGATGGAGATGGGTATTCCCGGTCTGCCCGCTGCCAAGATCGGTGTCGAGGCACAGATCAAGGCGCTGCAGAATGGTTGCGCCCGCCTCTATCCCGCCTTGCCCGGTGAGCCCATGATCAAGGATGCCACCTCACGCTTCATCAAGGCGTTTATCGACATCGACATCCCCGCCGAGTGCTGCATCCCCACCGTCGGCTCGATGCAGGGTACCTTTGCCTCGTTGCTCACCATCACCCAGAGCAACAAGAAGAAGAACAAGGCCCTGTTCATCGACCCCGGTTTCCCCGTGCAGAAGTTGCAGTTGGAGATCCAGGATGTCCCCTATGAGACCTTCGACATCTACGAGTTCCGCGGTCCCAAACTGCGTGCCAAACTCGAGGAATATATGGCCAAGGGCGACGTCTGCTGCCTCATCTACAGCAACCCCAACAACCCTGCCTGGATTTGCCTGACTGATGAAGAGTTGCGTGACATCGGCGAGTTGGCCACCAAGTATGACGTCATCGTGCTTGAGGACCTGGCCTACTTCGCCATGGACTTCCGTCTGGACATCAGCAAGCCCTTTGAGCCGCCCTTCCAGCCCAGCGTGGCCAAGTATACCGACAACTACATCATGCACATCAGTGGCAGCAAGGCTTTCTCCTATGCCGGCGAACGCATCGCGATGACGTGCATCAGCCCGACGATATTCCATCGTCACTATCCCGACCTGTCGGCCCGCTACGACGGACTGCCCTTCGGCAAGGTGTTCATCACCCGCACGCTCTATGCCCTGTCATCGGGCACGAGCCACAGCGCCCAGTATGCGCTTGCCGCCATCATGGATGCTGCCAGCAACGGTGAGTACCACTTCCGCGACGATGTCATCGTCTATGGTGAGCGTGCCCACAAGTTGAAGGAGATCTTCACACGCCACGGCTTCCGCATCGTCTATGGTATGGACGGTGACAAGCCCATCGCCGACGGTTTCTACTTCACCATCGGTTACGGCAATATGACCAGCGGTCAGTTGGCCCGCGAACTGATGTACTACGGCGTGAGTGCCATCTGCCTGGCCACCACCGGCTCGTGGCAGGAGGGCCTGCGCGTGTGCACCTCGTTCATCCAGGATCACCAGTACGAGATCCTCGACGAGCGCATGGCCATCTTTGCCGAGAACAATCCGATAGAATAAGACTGATGTAGTGTTAAGAAACTGTATTTTTTAGATACACACATCAGTATCAGGAAAATAAGTGGCTCCCCCGATATGCTGGACGATGCATGTCGGGGGAGCGGTTTGTTTGATGACGCGGGTTGCCGTGCCGTGGGTGTGCCGTTCTCAAGAAAATCGTGCCGACAGGACTATTTATTGAAAAAAGTTTTATAATTTTGCCTTCGCGGGATAAAGCGGTTGCTTTACCGGGATTTGGATTTCTTCGCGCGTTTTTGCGTCTTTATGGCCGATTGGCATCGGGCATCCAGTGCCCGTCAAGCATATTGTATCAACTCGTGTTAACCCTTAATTATAATAAATCGATGAAAAAGTTTTACATGATTCTTGCAGCCCTTGCTGCAGTGGCAATGACGGCCCAGGCCCAGTTCCTCGGCTGGAGCGAGGTGGGCGACTACTACAATCCCACCCAGTTCTACAACGGCTCTTACTTTGATATGGCACCGACCAACTTCTACCTGGCCCATACCGGCGCCCAGATGCTCTACACGAGCGACCTGATGACCGACATGGAATACAAGGGCGGCGTGCAAATCAAGTACCTGAACTTCAAGTTCAATAGTGAATCGTATGAGGAGATTGTCCGGAATGCGAAGGTATATCTCCAGGAAATCGATGCGACCGAGTTTGCCGTCAATGACAATGGCGTGAAGCAATTCTTCGACCTGGGCGAACTGGTCGCCGAGGGTCGGTACGACATCGACCTGCTTGAGGTCTATGGCGAGGACCAGGCCCTGGCCATCGAAATCCAAGAACCCTTCCCGTTCACCTATGGCAAGACCCTGCTCGTGACCCTCGTTTTTGATGCCGAGGACGACGACAACTGCACCATGGGCAGTGACTATGCCCCCTTCTATACCTCGGGCATTCGTGGCAAGGCAATGACCTATACCAACAACTGGACCAGTTTTGTTGACTATGCACAGGGCCCCGACTTCCCCAATGCTGCCGCCACACTGGGCTGCGGCACCAATGTCGAACTCCCCGTTACCGAGATCGGCTTCACCTATGAGTGGATGCTCGGCGACGTGAACGGTGACGGCATCGTCGACATCAACGACGTGACCCGCCTGATTGAAGTGGTGCTGGGAAGCAATGTCGAATATGTAGTCCCTGCTGCCGACTGCAACGTGACCACCGGTGACGGCAGCGTCGACATCAACGACGTGACGGCACTCATCGCCCGCGTCCTCTCTGGCGCATGGCAATGAGGCTCGCGTTGCTCGCAGTTTAGAGTTTAGAGATTAAAGGTTAAAGAGGCTGACGCGTTTATGCTCGCTGCGCGAGCAGGATAAAGGTTATAGGTTAAAGTTTAAAGAGGCTGCCGCATTCCTGTCGTAAGGATTGCGGCAGCCAATCAGTTTAATCCGTAAAATCCGCCGGCAGTCATTGTTGGCGTGCGGTAGCCAATTCGATTAATTCTCAGGCAGTTATTGCAGGAGTGCAGATGCCTCTTTAACCTTTGACCTTTAACCTGCGAGCGCTGCGAGCACAGATGTTTTTTGTTGGATTTGAAGTGCTTGGGTTGTGTTTTTTATGAGGAAAGTGTATGTAATTATGTTTTTTTTGGTTTAACTTTGCGCATCTATTTACGATATATAACCGAGATTAAAAAGAAATAATATGAAAAGTATCCAAAATTGGCTATGGATAAGCCTGATGATGGTATTGGCTGTCATGAGTTCTTGTGGAGTTGATATGCCTAAGGAGAAGCCGTCCTCGTTCGAAACGATGATAGTGGCCAAGTCGGACATCGAAGTGCCGGTGAAGTTCAGCGCCAAGATGAAGGGTCAGGCAGATGTGACCATCATGCCACAGGTGAGCGGCCAGTTAATGAAGATTTATGTGACCGAGGGTCAGCAGGTGAGCAAGGGGCAGACCCTTTTTGTCATCGACTCTCGCAATGCCCAGCACGAGTTGGAGTCGGCAAAGGCCAACCTGCAGGCCGCCAATGCCAATCTCCAGGCCGCCCAGTCACAGGCCAACAGTGCCAAACTGGAGTATGAGAGCAACAAGAACCTGTATGAAAAACAGATTGTGAGCAACTACATGCTCGAGAGTGCCCTCAACACCTACAAGCAGGCTCAGGCTACCGTCAGCCAGGCGCGTGCCTCGGTCAGCCAGGCCCAGGCTGCTGTCAACCGCGCCAAGGTGAACCTCGGTTTCTGCACAATCAAGTCTCCTGTGTCAGGCATCATCGGTGAGATTCTTGTGTATGCCGGCGACCAGGTGACTCCGATGACCCAGTTGACCGTCGTCAGCGGCAACCAGAAGATGGAGGCGGAGTTCTCGCTTTCCGAGTCTGTCCTTGAGGCAGGTGTGTCGTCGGGATACACCCAGACCGACAAGGCCAAAAACATTGCCAACCTGCCCGACGTGACGTTCGTCATGAAGAATGGTACCGAATATCCCCTCAAGGGACGCATCTCGACCTTGACGGGTGTGGTGAATGCCACAACCGGTTCGCTGGCATGCAAAGCCACTTTCCCCAACCCCGATGGTTTCCTGTACTCTGGTATTCAGGGCACGGTCGTGCTGCCCTATAGCCACCATGATGTGATGGTGATTCCCCAGACGGCCGTTGTGCGACTGCAAGACAAGTCCCTGGTGTATAAAGTGAAGGCTGACAGTACGGCGACGGCAGTCACCGTGGTGACGACCGATGTCGGCAACGGCAAGGACGTCATCGTGACCGAGGGCCTGAATGTCGGAGACCGCATCGTCACGGTCGGTGCCAACAATGTGCAGGAAGGCCTGCGTGTCCTGTACCCGGCTGAACCGAAAAAGAAAGACTGAACACTATGAAGAACAACATCTTCATCAACCGATATGTGATGGCATGCGCGATAGCGATTGTCATTACGCTGGTGGGCGTCATCTGCATGAGCACGCTGCCCATCGAGCAATACCCGAACATCGCGCCGCCGACGGTGCGCGTTTCCACTTCCTACACGGGTGCTGATGCCAACACCATCATGAAGGCGGTGATTCAGCCGCTGGAAGAGAACATCAACGGCGTGCCTGGCATGACCTACATCACCAGTTCGGCTTCGGCCTCGGGCGATGTCTCCATCCAGGTGTTCTTTGAGCAGGGTACCGACCCCGACCTGGCTGCCGTGAACGTGCAGAACCGCGTCAGCCGTGCCACGGCCCTGTTGCCCTCGGAAGTGAACAAGGTGGGTGTGCAAGTGATGAAGCAACAGAGTAACATCCTGCACATCGGCGCCTTGAAAAGCGTGGACGGCAAGTATGACACCGACTTCATCGCCAACTACATCGACATCAATGTCCGTCCCCGACTGATGCGTATCACCGGTGTGGGTGATGTGATATCGCTGGGTAACACCTATGCCCTGCGCATCTGGCTGAAACCCGATGTGATGGCACAGTACGGCCTTGAGCCTAACGACGTGTTCGCCGCCATCGGTGGCCAGAGTTTTGTCGCTGCCACGGGTTCGCTGGGTGAGCAGTCCGAGAATGCCTACCAGTATTCGATGGAGTACAAGGGCACGCTGAAGACCGTCGAGGAGTTCAACGAGATTGTGTTGCGCACCTCCGACGGGGGCCACCTGTTGCATCTGGGTGATGTGGCACAGGTCGAGATCGGTGCCGTGAGTTACAACTTCACATCCAACATCGACGGCCAGCCGGGTACCATCTACATGGTGTTCCAAGCCCCGGGCGCCAATGCTACCGAAGTGAACGCCCGCATCAACAAACTCTATGAGGAACTGAAGCCGACGATGCCCGCCGGACTGGAATTCGAGATTCTGGAGACGAGCGATGACTTCCTCTTTGCAGCCATCCACAATGTGGTGGAGACCCTGATTATCGCTATCATCCTGGTCATCCTCGTGGTCTATTTCTTCCTGCAGAGTTTCAAGGCAACGGTCATTCCCTCGCTGTCGATTATCGTGTCGCTGTTGGGAACGTTTGCCATCGTGTCGCTTGCGGGATTCTCACTGAATATCCTAACGCTATTTGCGCTGGTGCTGGCCATCGGTACGGTAGTCGACGATGCCATTGTGGTGGTCGAGGCGGTGATGGCGAAGATGGAGGGCGGCATCACCGATGCCCGCCGCGCCACCCGCGAGGCCCTGAGCGACGTGTCGATAGCCGTCATCTCGTGTACACTGGTATTCATGGCCGTATTCATTCCCGTGGCCTTCATGCCTGGCACTTCGGGCTCGTTCTTCACTCAGTTCGGTGTCACGCTGGCCTCGGCAGTGGGTCTGTCGTGCGTGTCGGCGCTGACGTTGTGTCCTGCGCTTTGTGCTATCATGATGCGGTACTCCAAGGACAACACGGAGAAGAAGAACCTGAACTATTACGTCACCAAGGCCTATTCCGCCAGTTATAACGCCATTCTCAAGAAGTACAAAAAGAGCGTTGGAGGCTTTATCAAACGCCCGAAACTGGCTTGGCTGCTGCTTGCCATCGCTGCCGTGTTGCTTGTCATCTTCATGCGAGGACTGCCGTCAGGTCTTGTTCCTCAGGAGGACCAGGGCGTGTTCTTCGCCGAGGTGCGTGCCCCCGAGGGCTGCACCCTGCATGAGACACAGGAGATTGTGAAGAAGGTGGAAGAGAAAGTGAAGAAGATTCCTGAGTTGGAGAGTTATGCTGTGATCAGTGGCTACGGTATCATGGCAGGGCGTTCCGGCAGTTGCTACGCCACGCTCATCATCCGCTTGAAGAATTGGGACGACCGCCCCGGCATGAATCACAATATCATGTTGGTCTACGGACGATTCGCCATGGATTGCAAGGACATCAAGAATGCGGTTGTCATCCCCTTCCAGATGCCTCAGGTGCCGGGCTACGGTTCAAACAACAGCGTGAACCTGGTGCTGCAGGATATGCAGGACCGCCCCATGTCGGAGTTCAACGTCGATGCCAACAAGTTCCTGGCAAAACTGAATGAACGGCCCGAAATCATGATGGCGATGTCCACCTATTCGGAGCGTTTCCCGAAGTATCAGGTCGATGTCGATGCTACTCAATGCGACCGCGCTGGTGTGACGCCCGCTGCAGTCCTCCGCACGATGGGCGCCTATTGCGGCGGCACCTATGTGGGCAACTTCAACCAGTTTGGCAAGGTGTATCGCATCATGGCCAATGCCGCTCCCGACTATCGTCTTGACCCCTCATCGCTCAATAACATCTTTGTCCGCGTGCAAGGCGGCAAGATGGCACCGATCTCAGAGTTTGTCACGTTGAAAGAAGTCGTGGGCTCGGCATCGGTTGATCACTTCAACCTGTTCCAGAGCATCACCTGCGGCGTGATGACCGCTAACGGATTCTCGGAGGGCGATGCGCACGAAGCCATTGCCGAGGTCTTCAAGCAGGAGATGCCTAACGGATACAGTTACGAGTACGGCGGCATGTCGCGTGAGGTGGAGGAGGCCGCGGGCTCTAACGCCACGGCTCTGATCTACGTCATCTGCGTCATCCTCATCTATCTCATCCTGGCTTCACTGTATAACTCGTGGTTCACCCCATTGGCTGTGCTGCTCAGCGTGCCCTTCGGACTGATGGGCTCGTTCGGTGCCGTTTGGCTGGTGTCGCTGCTCCACCTGCCGGGTATGGAGAATAACATCTACCTGCAGACGGGTGTCATCATGCTCATCGGTCTGCTGGCCAAGACGGCCATCCTCATCACCGAGTTCGCTTCGGAGCGGCGTGCCCAGGGCATGAGCATCCGTGATGCGGCATTTGCCGCCTGTGAGGAGCGTCTGCGCCCCATCCTGATGACTGTCGTCACGATGATTGCAGGTATGATTCCGCTGATTATCGCCGGCGGTGCCGGTGCTAACGGTAACCGCGTGCTCGCCCTCGGTGTGACGGCTGGTATGGCGGTGGGAACGCTTGCTCTGCTCTATGTGGTGCCTGTGTTCTTCATGGTCTTCCAGCGGTTGCATGAGAAATTCCAAGGCGGGGCATCAGAGCCTGCTGTCGAACCTGAAACCAATGACCAATTATCGGTTGAACATCCAAAAAGCGTATGAAGACATCATCCTATATTTTAGTCCTCTGTCTGGCAGCCATGACTTTCACGGGCTGTGGCACGCTCAAGAGTCTGCGCAGTGATTACCAGTCCCAAGCGACAGTGCCAGCCGACTTATTCGGCACGGGAACCGGCCTCTCGGCCGACAGCACATCAATGGCGGACTGGTCATGGCGTGAATTCTTCACCGACCCGCTGCTGCAACAACTCATCGACACGGCCCTTGTGCGTAACACCGATATCAACTCGGCCCGCATTGCGATACAACAGTCCGAAGCCGCATTGGCTGCGGCCAAACAGGGATTCTTCCCGACGGTGTACTTCTCGCCCTCGGCTTCCATCTCTTCCTTCGGCGGCAGTTCACCGGCCAAGACCTACAACCTGCCGCTTCAGATCAATTGGGATGTTGACGCTTTCGGCTCTATCAGGAATCAGAAGCGCAAGTCCGAGACGGTGCTCCTGCAGGCTCAGGTCGCAGAGCAAGCCGTCAGGGCCAATATCATATCGGCTGTGGCCCAGCAGTACAGCATGTTGCTCCTGCTCGACCAGCAGTTGGAAATCCTGATCTCTACCGACAGCCTGTGGAACATCTCGCTTGAAACGCAGAAGATACTATGGGAGAACGGCAAGTCCTATTCCACTGCCGTCAACCAGATGGAGTCATCCTACCTGAGCGTGAAAACGTCGATTGTGGATACCAGGCGCAATATCCGCCAGGTGGAGAACGCCCTGTGCCGTCTGCTGGCCATAACGCCTCAGTCGATTCCGCGCAGCCGTTTGGGCCCCTATGCGTTGCCCAGGCGCTTCGAGACGGGTGTGCCGGCATCGCTGCTGCGCAACCGTCCCGACATCAAGTTGGCCGACCTGGCCATGGAAGAGGCGTTCTATGACACACAGATTGCCCGTGCCGCCTTTTATCCTTCCATCAGTCTGCAGGGACTGGCCGGATGGACCAATAGCGCTGGCGGCGCTATCGTGAATCCCGGCAAGATTTTGCTTAATGCCGTGGCGTCGCTGACCCAGCCCATCTATGCCCAAGGCAAGTTGAAAGCCAACCTGAAAATCAACCAGTTGGAGCAGCAGGACCTGATGAACCAGTATGTGCAGACCGTCATCGATGCAGGCAGCGAGGTCAATGAAGCCTTGGCCGATTGCCAGGCGGCCGTCGAGAAACATGGCTATTATCATCGCCAGGTGGAGGTGCTGAAGGACGCTTATAAGGGAACGCATGAACTCATGGACAACGGCAAGGCGAGTTACCTGGAAGTGCTGACGGCCCAGGAGACCCTCCTGAATGCCCAACTCAACGAGGCCGTGAACATGTATAACGGTGCTCAGGGCATCATCGCCCTTTACATCGCCCTGGGTGGCGCGACAAGGTAGATAACAGTTAGGAGTTAGAAGTTAGGAGTTAGGAGTGACTTCTGAGGATTAGGGACTAAAAGACTAAAAAGACGATAAAATGAGATGCTTTGTATATGCCTTATTGGCGATTTGTGCCGTGACGTTGCTCTCGTCGTGTGAGCACGACGAGCCCGTCAATCCCATCAAGCCGCTTGAAGAGCGCACGGTGCTGTTGTTGACCTCCAGCGGCGAGATCTATGACCAGAACGGTGAATTGGTCCAGCAATTGCCCAACTGCACTTTTGCCGCCGAAATCATCTCGGACGGTGACGACTACTTCGTGTCGGGTGTCCAGTCCAAGGGGCGCGTGGGCTATTGGAAAAACGGCAAGTGGAACACCCTGCATGTGGATTTTATTGATGATGTGGATCACTGGACCTATGGCATCGGCAAGTGGGATTATTACATCTACCTGCTTGATATTCCTAACGTATTGAAAAACAGCGGAATTTTCCCCCTCGAGAACAACCAAAACTTCGTGCCTGCCAGTCATGCGCTCTCAGTGAGTGAGGGCAAGTGTTATGTAATTGGTTACGCCTTTAGTGAAGAAAATCCAGATGGGCATTATCAGCCGGTGCTCTACACCAATTACAAGAAAGAGTACCTGCCCATGCCCGAGGGTGCCATAACCGGAGAATGTCATGCCATTTATGCCTATGACCGCGACCATACCATCATCGGCGGCATGATCGACGCCATGCCTGCCGTCTGGGTAGATAAGCAATATGAGGTTTATCCTGTCACCTATCCCAGGGAAACACTCGGTGACAACGAGTACTTGATTGGACGCGTGGAGTCGGTGACAAAGTGTAACGGCCACATCTATGCGGCAGGCTTTGAATATGACTACAACAAGACGATGATCGCCACAATGTGGACCGATGGCGTCCCCACACATTATGTGTCAGGGTGGGAATGCTCCAATTCACAGGCCATCGAAATCTACTCCTATGGTGATGATGTGTATATGATCACATCAGAATATAACAATGAGACTGACGAGTTGCGGGTTCACTTGTGGATGAATGGCCAACTCGTCAAGACCTATGATAACATCCAAGTAACAGGTTTTACAGTACTATAATCAACCAGAAACAAAAAACTAAAAAATATGAACTACACGAGAGCATTATATCTGACGTTGATGGCACTGGTTAGCCTACCGTTGATGGGCCAGATTGTTACATCAAGACAAGGCGTGGAGCACAAAATTGATGTGGATAGCATTATCAATGACTTTGACAGCCGACCGGCCTTTGGCATCTACAAGGACACCTACTTTGTGGGGGGTACGGCATTGAACCATAAGCCGACCGAGTTCAACAGCGATGTGAAGTTCCAAATCAGTTTCCGCCACAGGCTCACCAAGTCCATCCTGCCCTTGCACAGTCACCTGTTTCTGCAATATTCACAGAAGGCTATTTGGAACGTGTTTGAGGAGTCGTTGCCCTTCCACGACCTGAACTTCAATCCCGGCATCGGTATTCAGAATCTGGTTGTGTATAACGGTAAACTTGTGGGTAATGGCACGATCATGCTCGAACATGAGTCCAACGGGCGTGACGGTGAGGCATCGCGCAGTTGGAACAAGGTTTCGGTCGCTTATGCTGCGGTTATCGACCCTCGACTGGAGGTGTATTTCAAGACTTGGATTCCCATCATTGACGGCCAGCAGAACAAGGACATTCTCAAGTACTGCGGTATCTTCCAGACGGGTACACAGTTTATCTCGGCCGACAGGCGTTGGGTGGCCGATGTCACCTTTGTGAAACGCCAGGGATGGAACCTCAATTTCAACACAATTCTGAATGTGGGATTCCGCTTCAGCAAGAGGGATAACCAGTACCTGATGCTGCACTTCTATGACGGCTACGGCGAGAACCTGCTCGACTACAACAAGTATCACTGCCGCCTGCGCATCGGTTTGTTGATCCGACCCAATTTCTTCAGCGACTTCTAAGCAGAGATTCGTTTTTTCTCATTATCTTTGCAGCCTGATGTTGAGACGTTGTATTCTGATATTGTCGCTTCTGTTCGCTGTCTCGTTGCTGTCCTGGGGACAAGAACCAGAGACGCTTGTTACGTCTGCCCAAGACACCGTCCAGGAGAAATCCAGCCGACTTCAGCAGGCTAAAGAACGCTTTAAGCAGCGCATCGATGACAAACTAAATGAGCCCTACGACACCACACGCAACAGCGGCTACTGGTGGCGGGCGCTCAAGCACGACCATGTGGACTTCAACGACAGCACTATGGGCTATCCCAAATTTGTGATGTTCTGCTATAGGACCTACGTGTGGGGCGACCGCACATTCAACAGTTACGACAGCACCTATGTCGTGAGCACTGGCAAGAACTGGAAACTCTTTTTCAAAAGCAACAACTGGGTGGACTCTTACATCGGCCGTCCCGTCAAGGGCGTGACCCAGATCATCAACAGCAATCTGGTATCCAACATCGGTGTCACGCTGTCGTTCATGGCCGTCAGTGTGGGCTATTCGCTGGGTGTGAGCAACCTGATATACGGCGACAACGTCTCTAATAAGGTCGACTTCTCATTCACTTGTGCCCGCTTTACCGCCGACGCCTACTATTGGGAAAACAACAACGATATCAATGCGACCTATAGAATCAAGAGTCTGGATAACGTCACGCACAAGGTCAGGCAGTCGGGCGTCAGCCGTAAGGCGATGGGCTTGACGGCCTACTATTTCTTCAACAATAAGCGCTACGCCCAGGCAGCCGCCTACTGCTTCTCCAAGTACCAGAAGCGCAGCGCCGGCTCGTGGTTGGCTGGCTTCAGCCTCCAGCACTACGACGTGAAACTGGATGTGGAAAAGTTGTCTGAAGATGTGCGTCCTTACTTCTCGACGCAGGCCGACGCCCCCCGCATCCTGTACAACGACTACTGCCTGCTCTTCGGCTACGGACACAACTGGGTGTTGAGCCCCAAGTGGCTGTTGAACTTTACTATCACCCCCTACATCGGCTACCGCTACAACCACTTCCCCAATGCCGATGACAGGGCTACTAACATCTCGCTCAACCTGCGTGCACGCACGGCGGCCGTGTACAACCACAAGCAGTTCTTCTTGGGCTTCCAGGGCAATGCCGACCATCACCGTTACAAGTCCAAAAACAGCCGTCTGGTCAATTCGCTGCTCGAATTCTCCATCCTGACCGGCATCCGTTTCTAAAGGTTAAAGGTTAGAGGTTAATGGTTAGAGAGGCATCCGCGCTCTTGAACTGCCGGCGGATTTAACGGATAAAACTGAAAGGCTGCCGCATTCCAGCACAGGAATGCGGCAGCCTTCTTTAACCTTTAACCTTTAACCTCTAACCTTTAACCTGCGAGCGCAGCGAGCATCATTAGAATTCGAAGCCGAGGCTGATATAGGGGTAGACCTGGTGGGTGAAGTTGCTCCAACTCAAGGAACCGCCCAGAGGGCCCAAGATGCTGTTGTAACTGTAGGCTACCTGGACACCCCAGATGGGCTTGCCGTCAAAGATGTCGCCCAACTTGCGGTTCTGCTCGGCGACATGGCCCTTGACCATGATGTAGTGCTCCTTGTACAGGCGCTGTTGCAGTTTGAGGCCGGCGACCAGCAACTTGGTGTCCATAACATGGCAGTGGCCGAAACCCGAGAAGGGCAGTTGCTGGGCATAGTAGATGCCACTGCGGTTACCGCCCATCATGTTGTAAAGGGTCGCGGGCATATCGTCATTGCCAAACATCAGTCGGCCATAGACCATAGGTTGCAGGTGGGTGCTGCTTGCCAGCGGCAGCGTCATGCGCCAGCGGGCGGTCACCTCGCTGAAGCCGGCATGGCCTTTCCATTGGGCAAAATTATCGGTGTAGTAGGCATAGCGGGCCTCGGCGCGCATACCTCGGCGGGTGAAGTACCAGTGATCCTCGGTGTTGTACTGCAAGCGAGCATGGTAATCGAAATAGTGCTCGTTCTTCTGGAATTGGCTGATGCTGTAGGCGCTGTTCAGGACATCATAGTGGTGGTAATGCTGCCAGGCAATTCCCAGGTCGACATTGAAGTTGAGGGCGTCGAACGAGAACAGCGTGGCATTGGCCTTCTGATAGATGAACTTCAGGTTTTCGGAGCGGTGCTTCCCCTGATACAGGTCGATGTCCTCATGCCAGATTTCATAGGACAAGCCGATGCGGCGGTGCGGCTTGGGAATCATGTTCCAGGCCAGGCGCCCCATGGTGCGCTTGCCCAGTCGGAGCGTAAGGTCCAGGGTCTTGTCGAGTTTGTTGCCGAAGTAATAGGTGCCGCCAATCTGTGCCGCCACCAGTTCCTCGTTGTCATATCGCAGGCCTACGCTCACCTTGATGGAGTTCTTGGCATTTTCCTCATTGACGAGTTTATGGGCTGTGGTGTTGTCGATGTCGTTCAGGCTGATGATGCTGTAGTCGGGCCTGTAGTCATCGGGTACGCCGGCCATCCTCTTGAGAATCATGATGGAATCCATCTGGGCCCTTGTGGCTTCTTCGCCCCGCTTAATCAGTTCCTTGATGGCCGAGCGGTAGAAGTGGGCGGCCGAGTAGCCCCTGACGGGCACACGGATGATGAGGTCGCAATACTTGTCGTTCTCGTCGCTGCGGTTGTGGATGTCGGCGCCCACCGAGCGTTCCAGAATGTCGCTGGTGGAGTAGTACTTGTCGTTCAGCCCCAGGTCGGTCCTGACACCGATGACGATGTCGGCGCCCATCTTGCGGGCCAGGTCGGCAGGAAAGTTGTTCTTGGTGCCGCCGTCAACCAGGATATAGGGGTCCATCCTCACGGGAGCGAAGACGCCCGGCACAGCCATGCTGGCGCGGATCGACTGGGCCAGCGAGCCGTGGTCGAGCACCACCTCGCTGTCGGTCACCAGGTCGGTGGCGATGCAGCCGAACGGGCGGGGCAACTTGGTGAAGTCGATGTCCTCGGGCTGGCGCAGGTAGTGGCGCAGGGTCTTCTCGACGTTGATGCCGCGGATGAAGCCGCCCGCCAGCGTGTCCTGGCTCTTGTCCAGGAACAGGCGGTAGTCGAACAGGTAGATATTCTGGCGCTCGCGTTCGTCGAGCGTCTGGTTTCTCATCGACAAGCGGTCGCGCAGGATGTCGCCCCAATCCATGCTGTTGACGATTTCCTCGATGTCGGCCGCGTCATAGCCCACAGCATACATGCCGCCGATGATGCTGCCCATCGAGGTGCCGGTGACCATATCGATGGGGATGCCGGCCTCTTCAAGTACCTTGAGGGCTCCGATGTGGATGGTTCCCATGGCACCGCCGCCACACAGCACGACGGCGACTTTTTTGCGTTTGTGCTGTTCCTCGGGTTCGCTCGAGACCGTTTGGGCAAGCATGCCGATTACCGACAGCAACAGGATAAGAGATGAAATCAGTCGTTTCATTGTATGTCGAAAGGGTGAGTGTTTTTTTTTGCAAAGTTACGTGTTTTTTTTAATGAATAGTGCTACCTTTGTACATTATTTAAAACCGTTACTATATTATGAAGACTTATCTTGTCACGGGAGCCGCAGGTTTTATCGGCTCTAACTTTGTGAAATACATTCTCAACAAGTATGGCGACAACATCGAGGTCATCATCCTCGACGCCTTGACCTATGCCGGCAACCTGGCTTCCATCAAGGAGGAGATAGAACGCTCCAATGTCACTTTCGTCCGCGGCGATGTGGGCGACCGAGAACTGGTGCAGGACATCCTGCGTGACTACGACGTGGACTATATCGTCAACTTCGCGGCCGAGAGCCATGTGGACCGCAGCATCACCAATCCGCGCCTGTTTCTCGAAACCAATATCCTGGGCACACAGAACATGCTCGATTGCGCCCGCGAGGCGTGGCTCACCGGTAAGGATGCCTCGGGACACAACACCTATGCTCCTGGCAAGAAATACCTGCAGATTTCGACCGACGAGGTATATGGCTCCCTGACCAAGGACTTTGATGAGCCGCAGCCGCTGGAGGTGAGCGATGACGTGCGCGAGGTCATCGAGGGCCGCACCGACCTCAAGACCTACGGCCGCCGTTTCTTCACCGAGGAGACCCCGTTGGCGCCACGTTCGCCCTATTCGGCCAGCAAGACCAGCGCCGACCTCATCACGATGGCCTATCACGAGACCTACGGCCTGCCCGTCAACATCACCCGCTGCAGCAACAACTACGGTCCCTACCATTTCCCCGAGAAACTCATCCCGCTCATCATCAAGAATATCCTTGAGGGCAAGCCGTTGCCCGTCTACGGCAAGGGCGAGAACGTGCGCGATTGGCTCTATGTTGAGGACCACTGCAAGGGCATCGACCTGGTGCTGCGGCAGGGCAACGTCGGCGAGGTGTACAACATCGGCGGCTTCAACGAGGAGAGCAACATCAACATCGTCAAGCAGGTCATCGCCATCATCGCCCGCATCATGCGCGAGGAGCCCGAGTACCAGCAGTTGCTGCAGTGTGACCTGGAGGTCATCAACGACGACCTCATCCAGTTTGTCACCGACCGTCCCGGCCACGACATGCGCTATGCCATCGACCCCAGCAAGATTGCCCGTGAACTCGGCTGGTATCCCGAGACCCCCTTCACCGAGGGCATCGAGAAAACCATCCGTTGGAACCTCGACCACCAGCCCTGGGTGCGCAGCGTCACCAGTGGCGACTACCAGCGCTACTACGACGAGATGTACGGCAACCGATAACATAAAATCATTATGAAAATGAAACGTTTTTGTGCTTTATTAACCCTTTGTTTGTTGGCAAGCATCGTATGGGCAGCCGATATCACCTTTGTTGCCGGTACCGACAACGGCAACAGTGACGGCTCTGCCCATGAGTTCTTCATTGTGAAAGACGGCATAACGATTGTTGTTTCCAATGGTTTGGCCAACTCGAGCCAGTATCGCATTTACAGGGGCCAGACAGCAACGTTCACTTCGGCTATAGGCCCCATCACCCAGATCGTGTTTGAGTGCACCGCCGAGGGTGAGGCCCAGTATGGTCCCGGTTGCTTAACTGCAGCCCCCGGCGAGTACTCCTATTCCGGCAAAATCGGCACCTGGGTTGGCCAGTCGGCCTATGTGGTGTTCACTGCCGCCAGCAACCAGGTGCGTGCCACCAAGATTACTGTTACCGTGGGCGATGCTGGCCTTATGGCACCGAGCATCACTCCCACCGCCGGTACCTATTACTCTCCCATCCAGGTGGCTATCTCTTGCCCCACTTCTGGTGCCAAGATTTACTACACCACCAATGGCAGTGACCCCACGACCAGTTCGACCCAGTTCACTACTCCCTTCACCTTGAGCAGCAACACTACCGTGAAGGCCATCTCGGCCAAGGACGGTGAAGTGAGCGACGTGGTAAGTGCTGTGTATGAGTTCGGCACCGCTACCCAGGTTGACAACATCGCTGCCTATAAGGATGTTCCCGATGACACCGTGGTGGTGTTCAAGAACCCCGTGAATGTGCTGGCTCAGTCCCAGAGCAAGCACTACCTCTATGTGAAGGACAACAGCGGCTACACGCTGATTTACAGTGACTGCGGACAGACTTATGTCAACGGTGATGTGATTCCCTCTGGTTTCGCAGGCACCAAGAAGACCGATAACGGCGAGCCCGAACTGGCAGATCCCCTGTTAGGTTTCCAGCCCGCTTCGGGCAACAGCCCCATCGCTCCCACCACCCCCTTCACGGCTAATCAAGTGAGCCACGCCACCTTCGCCAACTATGTGTCGATGGATGAGGTGACCTTTACCAAGGACGGTAACAATTACACCCTGACCGATGCCAGCGGCAACACCTGCGCTGTTTACTTCGGCACGATGGGCGTGAGCGCTCCCAGTGACCTGAATGCCAAGTACGATGTGATTGGTGTAATTGGCTCTGATGGCAACGAGAACACCGTTTACCAGTTGTTACCCACCTGCATGAAGAAACACATCAATCTTGGTGAAGGTTTTGGTTTCGGTTCGATGTTCGACACCCCCGATAACGAGATTGTTACATTCGAGAATGACGTTACTGTCATCTGGCAGGGTGGTCATAACAACAACTACCTGTATGCCTTTGACTCAACCGGCTTCGGCATGGTTTACGGCAATGTAAGCAATACCTATCACTTCGGTGACATCATCCCCGCTGGCTTCGGCGGCAAGAAGACCACCTACAAGGGTGAGCCCGAGTTGGTTACTATTGGGACTGGTCAGCCTCTGCCCGGTTTCCAGCCGGCAATCGGTAGTGTGACCCCGACTCCCGAGGTGATTACTCCCGCTGAGGTAAACCATGATCATTGGGCACACTATGTGCTGTTGAAGAATGTCATGATCAATCCCGAGGGCACCATCATCACCCAGAACGGTGCAACTTGCGAGATGTACAACAAGACGTTCAACATCACGATGCCCGAGGACCTGAGTGTTCCCCATGATGTTTACGGTATTGTTGGTGTGTTCAACAACTATCAGGTTCTGCCAATTTCGTTTGACGTGGCTCCCATGCCCCTCGAAAATGAAGGGTATGACTTTATCGTAGATGGTATTGCCTATAAGGTTACCGATGATAATACAGTCAAAGTTACTTATATTGATTTAGAGGAGAATTATCCAGGATTAATGAGTATTCAAGTACCCGAATCTGTAGGATATGAAGGGGTCATTTATCAAGTTAACGCCATTGGTGAATATGCGTTTTGGGGATGTCCAAGCCTTTCTACCTTGATAATTCCACCTTGTGTAAGCAGTATCGCTTCCAATGCCTTCTCTGTTAGTACCCTGAATAATGTTTATGTTGTGGGTAGTGGCGATTGGCAGGCAGGTGCGATACCTATTCATGTCCAGAATCTTTATATAGGCAGCGGTATCACCTCTATCAGGGGGTTAAAGGTGAATCCAAGTGCCATTTATTCATTTGCTGCTGTACCTCCTGAGTGTGATGATAATACTTTCTTAGGCTATAATGCTGTACTCCATGTTCCTGGTGCATCGTTTACCGATTATTTCATGGCGGACTACTGGTGCAATTTTGCTGATATCAGGAATGATGCTGTAGAACCTACCAACGTGGTGCTCAGCAACAATGAAGCCGAATTGATGATGGGTGACGCCATAACTCTTACCGCCACTGTTTCTCCGAATAACGCTACTCCAAATTCTGTTGTTTGGATAACAAGCAACCCGCAGGTAGCTGTTGTAAGTGATGGTGTGGTGTCTCCGATGAGTGAAGGAGAGTGCGATATTGTGGCAACTTGCCTGGATAAGCGGGCAGTGTGCCATGTGACGGTGACGAATCCTATTACTGTAACTTTGGACCAGACTGAGGTGATTATTGAGCAGACTAATCAAGTTACTCTCACTGCTACTGTTACTCCTGATTGGGCTAATAGTGAGGAAATCATATGGACAACGAGTAATGCAGATGTTGCTACTGTTAATGACGGAGTTGTGACTGCTGTTGGGTTGGGAGAGTGCAATATCACGGCATCTTATCTTGACAAGCAAGCTGTATGCCATGTGACGGTTATTGAGACAACCATTTATATCACACTTGACCAACACGAGGCTAGCGTTTTGCCTAATCACATGATTACCATCACCCCCACAGTGTTTCCGCTAACAACGACACTCAAAGCGACATCGAGCAATCCGAATGTTGCAGTTGCCCGCTTAGTGAACGGTGTTGTTCAAGTGGCGGGTAAGGCCAAAGGTACAACGCTTATAATAGTTGGCTCGATGGATGATATGGCAGTTCCCGATACTTGTGTTGTAACTGTCTATACCGAGACAGGTGATGTGAATAGTGATGGCTTTGTTGATATAGATGATGTGACGGAACTGATTTCCATAGTGTTAAATGGTAATTCAGGTGATGACACTTCTCCAGATGTTAATGGTGATGAGAGAGTGGATATTGATGATATTACCACCCTCATCAATTACGTTTTGGTCGGTCGTTGGCCGTGGGAAGTCTCATTGAATGAGTCTTTCTCGGAAGAAGGCGTCGAGTTCAAGGGCGCTTTAAATGAAAATGAGAAAACGATAGCCATCCGCAAGATAGCGGCAGCACTTTGATGGAAGGACGCTGGAAAATATCCATCCGTTTTTATTAGGACCGCGAGGTGCAGGCCGTGTGGGACGACGAGAATGCCAAGTGGTGGTTTTCGGTGCTTGACATCGTTGGCGCCATCAACGGGCATTGCCAAGCGCGACTATCTGGCCGCCATGGTGTTGAGTGCCACCGACGCCACATTGCTTCACTCATTGCTGCAAGGCGCACTTACCGACAAGATGGACGACCTTGAGACCTTCCTGAAAGGGATTGACTATTCCTGTTATTATGAACAAGAAGACTGATGTGTGTTATGAAATACCGGGTGGTTTTTGAATATCAGACCGAGGACGGCGCGATGAGCGACGTGTATAACTGCCGCGACGAGCAGTCGGCAATGGACAAGTTCGCCGAGTTGAAGGACAGCCTCGAGCATGCCATTGACCCCGACGGCTGCGAGGTGATTGATGCCCCCGACCACTATAGCCTCATCAACCGCGAGGTGGGCTTCTTCGGCTACGTGCGCCTGCTGGCCGAGTGACGGAGGTGAAGGGTTGGCAGACTGGGGTGACGATTTGTCACTTTGGCGATAGTTGAATAACAATGGCATATTATTTGAAGTGGAGTGGGGCAGAGACCTCCCTCCACTCAATTTTATCATACTGACAATATAGAACTAAAAAATATCATATTATGCCAAAAGGAACTATTGGGGTAACGACTAACAACATCTTCCCCGTTATCAAGAAATTTTTGTACAGTGACCACGAGATTTTCCTGCGTGAACTGGTGAGTAACGCCGTTGACGCCACGCAGAAACTGAAGACCCTGCAAGGTGCCGGTGAGTTTAAGGGCTCGACCGAGGACCTGCGGGTGACCGTCGCCGTGGACAAAGAGGCCGGAACGCTCACCGTGAGCGACAGCGGCATCGGCATGACCGCCGAGGAAATCGACAAGTACATCAACCAGATTGCCTTCTCGGGAGCCGAGGAATTCCTCGAGAAGTACAAGGACAACGCCAATGCCATCATCGGCCACTTCGGTCTGGGTTTCTATTCGGCCTTCATGGTCGCCAAGAAGGTGGAAATCCGCACGCTGAGTTGGCAGGACGGTGCCAAAGCCATGCATTGGTCCTGCGACGGCTCTCCCGAGTTTGAGATGGAAGAGTGTGACAAGGCCGAGCGCGGCACCGACATCATCCTCACCCTGGATGACGACGAGAAGGAATTCCTGGAGCCCGCCCGCATCGAGGGCCTGCTGAAGAAGTATTGCCGCTTCCTGCCCGTGCCCATCATCTTCGGCAAGGAACAGGAGTGGAAAGACGGCAAGTACCAGGACACCGACAAGGACAAGGTCATCAACGATGTGGAGCCGCTGTGGTCGCGTATGCCTGCCGACCTCAAGGACGAGGACTACCTGAAGTTCTACCACGCCATCGAGCCGATGCAGGACGACCCGCTGTTCTGGATCCACCTCAACGTGGACTATCCCTTCACGTTGACAGGTATCCTCTACTTCCCCAAAATCAAGAACAACCTGGACATCCGCAAGGACCGCATCAAACTGTATTGCAACCAGGTCTATGTCACCGACAGCGTCGAGGGCGTGGTGCCCGACTGGCTGATGCTGCTGCAGGGTGTCATCGACAGCCCCGACATCCCGCTGAACGTGTCGCGCAGTTACCTGCAGAGCGACCGTGCCGTGAAGAAGATTTCGACCTATATCACCAAGAAGGTGGCCGCACGTCTTGAGGAAATCGCCAAGAACCAGCCCGGCGAGTTCGAGAAGAAGTGGAACGACATCAAGATTTTCATCGAGTACGGCATGCTGAGCGACGAGAAGTTCTGTGAGTCGGGCCTCAAGTTCGCCCTGCTCGAGAACACCGACGGCAAGTACTTCAAGATTGAGGATTACCGCAAACTCATCGAGGCCGAGCAGAAGGACAAAGACGGCAACCTGATTTGCCTGTATGCCACCGACAAGGAGTCACAATATGCCTACATCAAGGCGGCTACCGACAAGGGTTATGACGTGCTGATGATGAACGGCGAACTGGACGTGCCCTTCGTGAGCATGCTGGAGCAGAAACTTGACAAGGACAAGATGCGCTTTGTGCGCGTCGACAGCGATGTGCTCGACAACCTCATCCGCAAGCAGGACGAGGAGGGACTGCAGTTCACTCCTGAGCAGCAGGAGATGGCCCAGACGCTGTTCCACTCCCAGATTCCGCCCGTCGACAAGGCCGAATTCATGGTCAGTTTCGCTGCCATGGGCCCCGACGACCAGCCTGTAGTCATCACCCAGGCCGAGTATATGCGCCGCATGAAGGACATGGCACGTTTCCAGCCCGGCATGAGTTTCTATGGCGAGATGCCCGACATGTACGGACTGGTGCTCAACACCAAGCATCCGCTCATCCAGAAAGTCGTCGAGCAGGCCGAGCAGGCGCTTGAAGCCGAACTGAAACCCGTGGCCGAGGACATTACCGCCACCCAGAATGTGGTCAATGCCCTGCGCGACCTCAAGAAGGACAACAAGGAACTGCCTGAGGACAAGAAGAAGGACCTCGAGGACAACGAGAAGCACCTCGACGAGTTGCGCAAGCAGAAGGCGAACATCATCACCGCCTATGCCGCCGGCGAGAGCCGCGTGCACCAACTCATCGACATCGCCCTGCTGAGCAACGGTATGCTCAAGGGCGAGGGCTTGGACCGTTTCTTGAAGCGCTCGGTGGGATTGCTCAAGTAATTCAATCTCAATAATATACAACTTAAGCGAGGGCGTGTCATAATTGCGACTCGGTAGCATAACCGTGCTTCGCACGGGAAATTCAACAAATTTTTAAATTAAAATTGATATTTCTTATATTAATGATAATTTTAAATTTAATTTGTTTAATTTCCCGCCCGCAGGGCGGTTAGAGTTCCAGCCTTTGTTTTATGACACATCCTCGCATTTTTATGGTGCCGCTTATTTTGCTGTTTGGCGGGGATGTGTTATCTTTGTGCCAATCAATGGCTTGTTATATTATGAAAAGACTTCTGTTGTTTGTATTCGTCCTAACGGCGGTGTCGCTGATGCGTGCCCAGGTGCCCCAATTCACTTCGGCCGATTATGCTGGCTGGATTTACAACAATCCTGTCATCTACCTCAATGAGGATAATATCTTGGCCAACCGCATTGTGCTTTACACCACGAGCACTGGACAGGACCTCACCCTCACCTCGCCCGTTTTTGCCTGTGGGGCCGGACAGATAATCGATATGCAGGTCACATGGGTGACCACCCAGTGGCAGGACGAAGCGTTTGACAAGAGCAAAGTGGCATTGACGGCAGCGCTCATCGGGGATGACGGCATGGCGGTGGACTCGGTGACCTATGATTTCGCCACAATCAGCAAGACCAACCATGTGAAAATGTCCCTGGACGTGCCTCGGTCGATGGGCCATGCCCGTCTGCGCTTTGCCTCGTGGAAAGCCGATGTGAACAGCAACGGTGCTATCAGGCAAATCCTTACCGCATCGTGGTTGCCGGGCGACGTCAACCTGGATGGCGAGGTCAGTTTGGCCGATATCAATGCCATTATGTCGGTGATACTGGGCGGTGACACCGGCGCCGACTTGAGCGGGCGGGCCGATGTGAACCGTGATGGCGAGGTGGGCATAGCCGACGTGAACCGCGTCATCGATCTCATCTTGAATTGAGATACGGCCCCACCTTCCCAAAATAGTCTGTTGAATGGCCCCGAAACATGAAAAACGCATGTTTACGGGGCTTCATAAGCAAATAATAGAGCAAAAATTTGGTTTGTTCAGTTTTTATTCTTACTTTTGCTTGATTTATTATCGCGTGAGTCGAAATTTATGTGATTTTTGACCGAAAAAGCCGATAAATTGTGAGAAAAAGGCGGTTTATTGAGGTTTTTCTTTCTTAATGAATGTTAAATTTTGGCTGGATTAGAAATTTGTATTACTTTTGCAACAAATTTGTCGAATATAGTTTTTAAATTTTATTAACATGAAAAAGATTATCTTGACTTTAGCCCTTTTGATGGGCGTATTTGCTGTCCAGGCTCAGTCTCTGGAGCAGAACAAGTTCTTTGACAACTGGTCGGTAACCCTGAAGGGTGGCGCTATCATGCCGTTCCAGGGTTATGCTTTCTGGCCCAGCGCTCGTGGCATCTTCGGTATGGAGATCCGCAAGCAACTCACTCCGGTGATCGGTTTGGGCGTTGAGGGTGAGGCTACCATCAACACCACCAGCTGGGAGAAAGAGCCCAACTATTGGGGACCCAAGAGCCCGAACATCATCGACCACACTCTGGCCGGTATGTTTGGTACCGTTAACCTGAGCAACCTCTTCGGTGGTTACAAGGGCAAACCCCGTGTTTTCGAACTCGAGGGCGTAATCGGTGCTGGTTGGCTGCACGCTTTCCACCGCACGGAGTCGGCCAATGTCTATGGCAATGACTACAACAGTTGGTACACCAAGGCTGGTGCCAACCTGAACTTCAACTTCGGTGAGAGCCGCGCTTGGACCTTCAGCCTGAAGCCCAGCGTTGTTTGGGACATGAATGGCGACATCATGATTCCTTATCGTTACAATCTGCCCGCTCGCGCTACTTGGGAGGGTGAGCCCCGCAACGGTAAGAGCCAGATGAACGCTAACCACGCTGCTGTAGAACTTGAGGCTGGTATCACCTACCACTTCAAGGGTAGCAACGGCGAGCGTTACATCACTTTCTGCCCCTACAAGTACAGCCAGGATGACATCGATGCTCTGAATGGTCAGATCAATGGTCTTCGCAGCCAACTCAACGGCCTGCAGGGTGACCTCGATGCTGCTAATGCCCGCAACGCTCAACTCCAGCGCGACCTGGATGCTGCCAAGAAGGCAAAACAGCCCGAGCCCGCTAAGGCTGTTGATCCCAATGCAAAGTACATGAACATCCTCGTTCACTTCAAGGTTAACAAGACCAACATCACTCCTGACCAGCAGGCTAATGTTGAGCGCGTTGCCATGTACCTGAAGAATAACCCCAGCGCTACCGTTGAGATCAAGGGTTATGCTTCTCCCGAGGGCCCGCACGACAACAACATCCGTCTGGCCAATGGCCGCGCCGAGGCTGTTAAGAACATGCTCATCAACAAGTACAAGATTGATGCTAGCCGCATCAAGGCTCAGGGCTGTGGTGAGACCGACATGTTCAAGGAACTCAGTTGGAACCGCGTTTCGATTTGCGAAATCATCGTTAAGGACTAATCCCTGACTATTCGCAAGAGAAACAGCGTTTCTCATCAACGCAACAAGTTTTCCCCGTTGGCATCTGCCGACGGGGAAATTTTTTGTCCCGTCGTTCCTGAAATATGGTGGATTCTTAGGCTTTGTCAGAAAAATAAGTTACTTTTGCCACACAAACAATAACATGATTCTTTATTAACATAGACCTCTTTGACATGAGTATGACTAAACGACACGGCTTGATACTGCTGCTGTTGGCTTGGCTGGTGTTTCCCGCAGCCGCCCAGCAACAATTCACGCTCGAGGACCTGAACTTCGGCGGGAAGAACTACAGGAACATGATCCCCCAGAACCGCATCCTGACCTGGTGGGGCGACCAGTTGATCCACTTGTCGAGCAAGGGCGATACCTGCTGGACGGTGAACCCTGTCACAGTAAAGGAGAAACTGCTGTTCACCCTTCAACAACTCAATAAGAAAGCCGGTTTGACCGGTGACTCGGAACGGGTTATGAGGGTGGTCTCATTCCCGTATCCCGACCAGCCGCTGGTACTGGCCCATAATGCGCAGAACGAACGCATGCTCATCAATTTCAAGAAGGGCAAAGTGGTGTGGCGCCAGCCCCTGAACGGCTATCAGGCGAGCGAGTGGAACAAGCAGAGCCGCGCCAACGCCTATGTCAAGGACGATAACCTCTATGTCACCGATGGCGACGGCAACACCCGCCAGGTGACCAGTGACGGCTCGCGCGACCTGGTCTACGGCCAGAGCGTTCACCGCAACGAGTTCGGCATCGAGGGCGGCCTGTTCTGGAATCCCCAGGGCACGCGCCTGGCCTTCTATCGCATGGACCAGAGCATGGTGACCGACTATCCGTTGATTACCGTTCCCGAACTGGATGACAGCACCCATGTCATCGCAACACCTGCTCCCGAGAAGTATCCCATGGCGGGCCAGACGTCTCATCTGGTGTGGGTGGGCGTGCTCGATGTGGCCACGGGCGACACCGTCTATCTCAAGGCTGGTGACCCCACCGACCGCTATTTCTCCAACATCTCGTGGAACCCTGACGGCAATATCGTGTACATGATGGAAGGCAACCGTGACCAGAACGAGGTCGACCTGGTGGCCTATGATGCCGTGACAGGTAACCGCCTCAACACGCTCTACCACGAGAGTCATCCCAAATATGTAGAGCCGCAGCATCCCATCACGTTCCTGCCCTGGAACAAGGAGCAGTTCCTGCTGTGGAGCGAGAAGGACGGCTACAACCACCTGTACCTGTATGACACCAGTGGCAATGAGGTGCGCCAACTCACCCGTGGCGAATGGGTTGTCATGGACCTGCTGGGTTTTGATGAACAGGAAAAGGCCGTCATCATCAGCGCCAATGCCGAGAGCCCCATCCAGCAGAACCTCTACCGCGTGGACGTGACCACGGGAGATATGACCCTCGTTGACGAGGGCTGCAACGGATGGCACACCGGTCGCTTGAGCGCCAGCGGTCATTACCTCATCGACAGTTATCAGGAACCCGAAGTCGCCCGCTTTATCTCCATTATTGACACGCGCACGGGCGAGGATGTGCGCTACTTCACTGCTCCCGATCCATGGGAGGGCTATGCCGTGCCCGAGTACCTCTGCGGGACCATCAAGGCCGCCGACGGCGTGACCGACCTGTACTACCGCCTGGTGCTGCCCCCTGACTTTGATGAGAGCAAGAAGTACCCCACCGTGGTCTATGTCTATGGTGGCCCTCATGCCCACAACGTGGACGCGCGCTGGCACTGGGGCAGCCGCAGTTGGGAAACCTATATGGCACAGCGTGGCTATGTCCTGTTCATCCTTGATAATCGCGGCAGTGAGAACCGCGGCCGCGACTTCGAGCAGGCCACCTTCCGCCAGTTGGGCCAGGTCGAGATGCAGGACCAGATGTGCGGTGTGGACTTCCTCAAGACGCTCAGTTATGTGGATACCACGCGCTTGGGCGTGCACGGTTGGAGTTTTGGCGGTTTCATGACCATCAGCCTGATGACCAACTATCCTGACGTCTTCAAGGTGGGCGTTGCTGGTGGTCCCGTAATCGACTGGAAATGGTATGAGGTGATGTATGGCGAGCGCTATATGGACACGCCTCAGACCAACCCCGAGGGCTATGCCAAGACCAGCCTGCTCAGCAAGGCTGCCGACCTCAAGGGCCGCCTGCAGATCATCATCGGTCTCAACGATCCGACTGTGGTGCCGCAGCATGCCTACAGTTTCCTCAAGGCGTGCATTGCTGCCGGCACCCAGCCCGACTTCTACGTCTATCCCGGCCAGGGCCACAACATGATGGGCCACCAGAGCGTGCACCTGCATGAGCGCATCACACGCTACTTTGACGACTACCTCAAGTAATTACCAACAAAACAAGTAATATCATCAGTTATGAGAAAGTGTAATCTTTGGGCGATAACCGCATTTTGCCTGTTAGTCGCCATGTCAGCAGGTTGCAAGAGCGCCCAGGCCGTACAGATCTCGCCCACCGACGATTCCAGCCAGTTTGTGAATATTACCGATGTGGTGCCTGATGCGCTTTTGGAAATCAGGTACTTCAGCACCTATAACTTTGTGGGAGCACGCATCGACGGCTATCTTGAACCGGTGGCCCTGCTCACACGCGTTGCTGCCGACAGCCTGCGTGCCGTCAGTGAGGACCTCAAGCGCCACGGCTATGCGCTCAAGATCTATGACGCTTACCGCCCGCAGATGGCTGTGGATCACTTCATGCGCTGGGCGCAGAATACCACCGACACGTTGACCAAGGCCTATTTCTATCCTTACCTGAGCAAGGAGGAAGTGTTCGAAAAACAGTATGTTGCCAAGCGCAGCGGCCATTCACGCGGCTCAACGATCGACTTGACAATCGTTGATATGGCTACCGGCAAGGAGGTCGACATGGGCGGCACCTTTGACTGGTTCGGCCCCGAGAGCCATCCCGATTATGGCGGCAACCCCGAGACGTTGGAGTTCACGGGTGCCGACAGCACTTTCACGTCGGAGCAGTTCTATAACCGTATGATTTTGAGAGCGGCGATGATGCGCCACGGTTTCAAACCGCTGGACAATGAGTGGTGGCATTTCACACTCAAGAACGAGCCTTTCCCCGACACTTATTTCACCTTCCCTGTCAAGACGCTCCATCAGTAAATACCCCAGGGCAAAGTCCGGATTCTTGAAGATGAATCCCTTGGACGCCCAATGGTATCGGTGACATGATAACAATGAAGAGACGCAACAACCTGCGTCCCTTCATTATTTTATTATAATGTATAGCGAAGCCGTAGCCCCATTCACTATGTATTACAGTTGGGTATAGGGAATCATTATAGTACAAGATTTGCCAGACGAGGCACCAACATATTTGTAACCAATGCCTAGGTGGAGTTTCTTGCACATATCCATGACTTCTCTGTAGTCAGGGTCACTCTCGGCTTCTGATAAGAGTTCTTCTTTCATTACGTCGCGAAAAGTGCTCTTCATTTGATTCAAAAGATCTATGTCGATCTCGTCTTCGTCACATTCGGCGATATAGATTAATCCTTCTTTTGTCAACACGCAATCAGTGAGCGTGATGCCATCACCAACATATTCGGGCAATCCGGATTTGACGGATTCGACGGCGATTCGGAGCACTGCCATATCGCTGTCATCATCCTGGCTTGAGGAATTATAGTCAGAATAGTCGTAATCAGAAGTCTCTTCGGTGGTTGCTGGGTCATCTGAGAAATAGGAGTCAACATCACTATAGAAGTCGTCGTTATAGTCCTTGTGGCTTTGACTATGGTAGAATATGTTGGCTGCAACAAGAATGATGGTAGCAATCAGTCCGAGGACTGCCGAGATGATTGACCAGGTCTTGGCGTCCTTCGAGGCTTTTTCTGCACCCCCATAGTCACCGGCGTGGTACAACGAACCGACCTTGTTGGCACGCACTATAGCATAAATACCAGTAGGCAAGCAACAGAAAATAGTAGAGAGAATTGCCAATGCCAGGTAATTCTTAGGCATGGGCGGTTGTTGTGAACCTGGTCCACCTGCATAGGCGGGGCCGCCATAGGGGGTGTTGTAGGGATTGCTGTTTTGGTTGCCGTAAGGATTAATGGCGGTTTCGTCCTGACTGGGGTAGCCGGCGCCGTAGGAGGGTTGTGCGGGCGGTTCAGGTTGTACAGGCGGTTCAGGTTGTACGGGCGGCTGGGGCTGTGCCAAATATGGGGCGAGTTCCGGGACTTGGTTAGCCGGCATCCAGTTGCTCATGCCGTTAGTCCAAACCAATGTCGAGTCTTTTACTCCAAGCGAGGACAGTTCCGCTGCCTGGACAGGGCCGCACTGTTGTCCCTGCTCATTTAGGTAGTAATAAAGATTCATAGTGGAAAAGATTAAAAGTCAATAATTGTAATTATCCGCAAAGATAATTAAAATCGGATAAAATGTCAACAAATCGAAATAAAAAAAAGAATTGGCCGTGAACAGCACAGCCAACCCTAATAGTTCGTTACGGTTCAGAATAATATTTACTTGCCAATGCCTTTCCTGCCAAATGTGGCGACAGGCTCGGAGCAAGCGCCGTATTTGCTATGAGTTTGCTATTATAATAGCGTAGATGACTATTACAATCAAACCCGCAACTGCCGAAATAATTGACCAGGTCTTGGCGTCTTTGGAGGCCTCTACGGCTCCGTCATAATCGCCGGCATTATACAATGAACCGACCTTGGCGGCACGCACAATCGCATAGATGCCGATAGGCCAGCAGCATAAAATTGTGGCAAGAATAGCCCATACCAGGTTGTTTTCGGGCATGGGAGGCATTTGTCCTTGGCCAGTGGCAAAGGCGGGAGTTCCGTATTGTCCACCATATTGCTGTCCGCCGTATTGTCCGCTGTATTGTCCACCGTATTGTCCTCCTTGACTTCCGTAAGGGTCGCTGGGCGCACCGCCATAGGGATTGCTGGCCGGGGCTTCCGGGTAGTTGGGTCCATAGGTGGGAGGTACAGGGGGCTGGGGCTGAGCCAGATATGGGGCGAGTTCCGGTACTTGGTTGGCAGGCTGCCAGTTGTCCATTCCATGAGTCCATACCAGTGTCGTGTCTGTTACCCCCAGCGAGGCCAGTTCATGTGCCTGGACAGGGCCGCACTTTTGCCGTTGCGCATCAAGATAGTAATAAAGATTCATAATGTAAAAGATTAAAAGTTAATATAGTATCTAACCGCAAAGATAATAAAAATTGGAATATAATGGTAACAAATCAACAATAAAAATGAAGATGATGAAGATTTTGTTGATTTCTCATAGCCCTCTGGCCTCAATCTGTTGTTGGCTATTGGGTGCCATAGCGAATAAAGGGGCTAATAGTTTAGGAATTTTGGAAAAGAATGTGTATATTTGCCGTCTGAAATCTGAGACTTGTTTTCAGTTCTCCGTAATTAGCAATCAAGACGTATAATGATGTATAGATCAGGCTCTTCGGGACTCGCGATGCTATTGACGATAGTTTCGCTGCTGGTGTTCGCATTTTTCGCGTTCATGGGTTTGGAGTATCTGCTTGGCGGGGACCATGTGATATCGCTGCTGATAACCTTGTCGGGTATGGCTCTGGTGGGGTATTGCCTGAAACTGGCCTGTTGGGGCAAGGAGACGAGGATGAAGAACAAGGGCCGCGTGATCGAGGTCCTCTCGCTGCTGGCTATTGCCGTGCTGTTGTTTTTTGCCAGGACTCCGTTCTCGCAGTTCGTGTATGTGGTAAACCATGAGCAGGAAATCGACTCGCTGGTCATGGAGGCTCGTGACGCAGCCTGCCGCATCGACACGGCCTACGTCGAGTATGCCGAGAAGCGGCTCTCGAATTACGAGCGCTACCTGAAAAAGACTAAGCGGCTCTCCACGTCCCAAACCAAACAGAGTGTTGCCAGTCTGAAACGGCGCTTGCTGCCCGATAGCGTGGCTACAGTGCGCGAGGAGCGCAAACAATGGCTGGACGGCGTGCAGCGGGTGAACGTGTGGAACATCGCAACGGCCAAGAACCTGCACTACATCATCACGGCCAGTGAGGACTGGGTGAAACAGTATGCGGCATTATCACGCGTCATCTATGAGGGGGAAAAAGAGTGTGAGCCCTTCACCATGGAGGTGAGTGACATCAAAGGCCGCTATGCAGCGCTGTCCACGGCTCAGAAGCCCTTCCTGTGGAGTGATATTGCCATGGCCGTCTGTTGCCTGTTGATTTTCACTTATTATATACAAAGTCTGCGTGCCCGTAGCCGTTATCAGGGTTTTAGGCATTAGTTTTGCTATTGGAACTATAGGAAAAAGCGATGAAAGCCGAAATACAGAAAATACTCTTCAGCCGCAATCAATGTTCGGTAGCCGATGTCAAGGAGATGTTGACCCAAGGGGCTATCGAGGCGGGCGAACTGGCTGCTGTGCTGGGTAAGGACGTTGCCGATGGCGTGACTGCCGAGGCGCGTGCTCCCCAGCCTGAAGTGCTCAGTCACGGCGGCATCTATGCGGGGCCGGACCAAAGTAACCTTGTGGTCCTGTGGGGACGTCCCTCGTCGGGCAAAACCTCGATTATCGGTTCCTTGTTGTCGCTCGAGGGCATGACAGCCATCACGCCGCAAGGTGCCGACAGCGATTCACAGGCCATCCGTTCCAGAATCGAGTCGCTGACGCGTGTATTTGGTAATTGCGACACTTATCAGCGCTTACCCGAGATGCCCTCGTCGCCCGTAGAGGTCTATCATGCCCGTTACAGGAAAGGTTGGCGCAGTTACGACCTCTCGCTGGCCGAAGCCAGTCTCGATGGATGGTGGGACATGGACCGGATGTTGAAGACATGTTATCGCCAGATTCATCTGTTCGTGATCGATTGCCGCCAGGACATCGACGAGCAGGTGCGTGACCACCAGCGGGTGACCGATTTGCTGATGCGGGGCGGCTACCTGCAGCAGGCCGACGGCGTGTATGTGCTGGTGACCAAGGCTGACCTGATGAATGCCCCCGAGGCCTATCTCGATAATGCCGCCCAGACGTTGGTGACCACATCGCTGGCATCGGACTTCTGGCACCTCATCCGTAACAAGTGCAAGGAAACCTATATCTATAATGAGCAGCCCATCGTGTGCAGCGTGGGTGATTTCGTCCTGAAGGACTATGCCAAGGTTCGTCAGGATTATGCCCGCCGGCTGTGTGACGATTTCATCCTGCACAAGTGCGAGCATAGGCATTGGGGCCTGGTCAAACTGCTCAAGATGGGCAGTAAGGGTATGGCCGTCGGCCTGTCGCTGCTGGCAGTGGCATTGTTGGCCTTTGGTGCCTTCTGGATGCTCAAAGCGCTGGACAAACCGCCCACGAATGCCTTGCGCCCCTTTAACTATGCCGCCTATTTCATGCAAGAAGTGGAGCAGGACCTGCAGAATGCTTCAGATTTTGATGCCGCCTGCAATGCTTATTCCCGCTTGCGCCAGGATCTGGACACCGAGCACCGCCTGCGCTTGAAGGGTGGGGGAGCCGTTCTGCCCGACTCGACCTACAAGCGTTGTGATGCGAGCCTGTGCAACACCTTTGGCCGCGTCGTGGACTCCAAGATGAAGAAGTTCTTTGACTCCAGTGACTGGACATCCGATTCGGCCTTTATGAGCAAGGCCAACCGGCAATTGGCCGAACTGAATAGGCACAGCCGCAACATGGACGCTACGCTTGCCGACAACTGCAGGAATTACCAGGACTATATATCGTGCTATCGTGAATCGATAAAGCCGTTGGCCAGCCGCATCAACAACTGTGCCTCGCTTGACGGGGTGCGCTCCATTGTCGACGATGCCAAGCGGTGGAGTGGCAAATATCCCTTCGACCACGATGCCAATCTGTCTGACATGCTGAGCGGTGCCGGTTATCAGGCTTGCAGCAGTTACACAGATTATTTGCGCGTTCAGTGTGACAACCTGAAAGAAGAATATGAGAATTACGATTCCTTCTCACGTTTCAGTGATGCGATTGGTCTTTCTGATACGGAAGACCAAATCAAGGAAAGTCGTGATGCTCTTAAAGATGAAATTGATGCCTTTTTTGAATATCTCCTGCAGGAGAACATCGACCGCAGTGAGTCTTTCACCGAACGTTTGAGAGATATGAAGGATACTTTGAGGTCGATAGACCTATAAACCTAAAAAGAGTAAACTCGAAACTGAAGATATGGACAGCAAAACGCACATCACCAACCTGGTTGCTATTGCAGCGGCAATAGTGCTGTTGCTGTTGTGCCTGTTGATGACGGGCAGGATAACCCAGAAAGTTGCCCTGACGGTTGACCAGATTGAGTTGACCAACCGTGACACGCTCACCATCGGGCAAAACAGTGACATCTATTACCACAACGTCCCCATGGACTATCTTACCGTCTGGAAAGAGGGCAACCACTACAAGTGGAAAGTCAATGACCAGTATCAGGACTCGTTGCAGTACTTCAAAATCAACAACGAGAACCCCAACAAGCACATCATCCACGACGATGAGTCGCAGCGCATTGTCCTGACCCTGCCCACCAGCATGGGTGACACCCTGAGAATGACGCTCACCGGCAAGGAAATCTGGAAGGCATGGAAAAAGCGCTTTGCCAACCAGAAGGAGGTCATGGCGCGCCACTTCGCGGCCAATTGTGCCATGGCAACCGACAGCATAGCGGCCAGTGACAGCCTGAAGATGTTGTACATGAACCAGATGCAGCGTCATGACGTGCGCTCGTTCTTCCAGAAGGGCGACGATGCTCTCGTGTTGGTCATCCTCGACAGATTCACCAAAATCCAAGAGAAAGACAGCGAGGGCAAGGAGGCCCTTCAGGGCTATGTCCGTGAAGGTCAGACTGCCGATGAAGGCGAGAAGGCTGGCCACTGTAAGGTGCAGTTCTTCTCGGTGGGTACCCACTGTTATCTCGACAAATCGCCCGAGGCCGGCACCTTCCAGGTCGATGGTGTGAACTATGTGATGAAGGCTTCGGTCAAACTGACCGAGTGGGGCGCTGGCCATGTGATGATTACCCCAGGCCGGAACGACAAATCGATGCTGATATCGTTCCCCAAGCCCATCACCTATGTGGGAACCGTCGACTCGCTGCGCTCGAAGTCCAAGCGGTCGAGCGGAGTCATCACGCTCAAGCAGAACAACCACTCGTTCCCCAACAAGAGCGACCTGTATCTGCCGGCATTCTCCAATGCCATCAACTTCGACTTGTGCAACATCGAGTTCCGCGGTGAATCGGTGCTCGTGCGTGACAACAACTACGACTCCATATTAGTCGAGAATGCCACGACGGCGTTTTTGCCGTTCTCGGTCACGCCGGCCCTCAATCCTGTCACCCTGCACTCAGGCAATGACCTGCTGCATGCACGGGTGGGATACATCAGCCATGGCTTTTTCCTGTCATACCTGTGGTTGCCGCTGTTGGTGTTCGTGCTGCTGATGCTGATCATCTGGCTGCCGATAAGCCCGTTAAAGGTTTCGCGTCCCATCCTTCAGGTCGCTTACAATCCTGATCAGTTGCGCAACTACCGCGGCTACCTGTCGCTATTGCTTGGCATCTGCCTGCTCTATTGCGTGTGCAAGTCGATGATTGCCGTGAAACTGAGTTACACATACCCCTATTTTGAGAAATTGACGGGTATCACGCCCGTGGCTACAGCGGCGATGATGTTGCTGATGTTCACGCTGGCGATGCTGCTCAACATGCCCTTCCTGCACATGAATGCCGAGTACAAGGACCGCAGGGGACGCCGCCATCACCGCAAGAGCCGCTTGCTGATGGCTTGGGGCGGCTGTGCCCTGATTTTCGCCATTCTGGCCTATGCGTTCTTTGGCGTGATGGACCGTGGCGTGAGCGCAGGAATGCTCAGTTCCTATTTCAGGTCCGAGACTTTCATCTGGCAGATTTGGCGTTGGCCCAGCACCCTGTCGGTCGGCGTGAACGACACCCACCGCTCGGTGGTTTATACCCTGCTGTTCATCGAGGCCGTTACGCTGGCATTGTGGCTGATTGTCATTCTTGGCTATGATTTCCTGGTGAAATGGGTTCAGGCCGCCAAGACTTGGTTACAGGGTCTGTCATCGCGCCTCATCGAGTTGGTCGGTGTCGTTGCCGGCAAGGTGCGTTCCCATCACCTGTACCAACGTCTGCAGCAGGTTGCCGACAAGGCGCCATCGCGTCATCATGCAGCCGCTAAGCGTTTGCTGACCATGCTGGTTGCCGCAGCGGTGTTGATCCTCTATGGTTTGCTGGCTTGGATTAGCCCGTTGCCTGGAATCCCCGGCATCGTGGTGCTCATGCTGCTGGCTTTTGCCGTCCTGTATGTGTGCTGCGGTTTTGTCCGCGATGCCTGTGTGGGTATGCTCAAGACACTTTTCCCCGGCCACTTCGCGTTGTTGCTGTTGATTATCATCGCCGGTGAATCAATGGGCAACTTCGGTACCGCGTTCATCACGCTGGCCGTGGTTGTCGGCTTGAGCAGGGCCTTGTCGTCGACGGCTGCCGAACTCTCCTCGACGCAATCCCGTCCGCGCTACACCATCTTGATTCAGATGCTGCTGATTGTGCTCGTCTACACCGCGTGCGCGATGTTCGGCGACAACGGATACATGACCAATTTCCTGGGCTTCGTGATGTGCATGACGGCATTCTTCTTTATGGTGAAGAGGCCTCAAGCCTACGTCAGCCGCGAGATTTCCACCCAGACGCGCCAGGAGCGCCGCTGGGTCAACATCACGCTGGCCGCTGTGTGCATCATGGTATGGCTCATGCCCACCATCTGCAGCAAGTTATTCAATCCAGAGAATGTGGACTACAGCCGCCTGTCGCGTCGTGTGATGCTGTACTCCAACTTCGATGACCTGCAGCGCAGCGGTTACCGCTACAGCGAGAGCGATGCCGAGTTCATGGTCATCATGAGCCATTATATGCAGGGCGACAGCCTGGGCAGCAAAGACCATGACCCGCTCTCCAACGAAGCCCACTTCATGCACCCCTCAGTAAGTTCGGGACAGTCGCCTGTCGCGCTCAACGACCTGAGCGTGCCCATTGCCTTCTTCGGCTCCTACAACCGTTTCTTTACCCATCTGGTCTATTTCTCGCTGTTGGCCCTGCTGATGTGGGTTGTCATGCGCCACACGGTCTTCTACACCGACCGTTACAAGCCGCTGCTCACCAACACGATGCAGTGGCGCCTGCTGGCCATGTTCATGTGGGTGGGCACGAGCCTTTACATCTATTTCTCCTATATCGACTGGCTCCCCTTCACCGGACGCTTGAACCCGGGCTTCGGTGTGGACGCCGTCGGTGAGGCCCTCGAGACGGCCTTCCTGCTGGCTTTCATGGCCACGGTCACCGGTCGTAAACGTCTAACTGATAATCACTAATCACACTATATCAATGAGTATGTTCAAAAAGACAACATCCATCCGACTGGCTGTCGTGGGCAACGCTTCCAGCGGCAAGAGTTTCCTGCTCAAGGACATTATCGATGCATTGCGCAGCATGGGCTGCAGTTTCTTTGCCTCGGACTCGCTCGAGAAGCGGGACGGTTTCCAGTACAAACCTTTCAGCAACTATGCGCCTAACCAGAAGGGTGGCGGTGGCGGTACCCCGCTCTATGCCTGCCGCCACGAGGACCACTACGGGCAACGCGTCATCGGACCCGATTTTGAGTTTGACCTGAGTTTCCTGAATATCCCCGGTGAAATTTTCCAAGACGCGATGTTGAACAGTTACAACGAGTTGAAGCGCATGCTCATGACCAGGAAAAAACTGTTCACGGTCTATCCTTACACCAATCCCGCCGGCGACGAGCGCCTGATTGTAAGGCCCAACGAGGACGTGTACCGAGTTGAGGACGACGTTGAGGCCTCCGACACCCTGTCGGCGGCCAAGGACGCCTATCTGCAGCGCTTCAAGTCCTGGCCCGTAATCGTCGGCGAACTCAGTTCGGCGCGCTTCGTGGCAGGCAAACCCAAGAACATCAGTGGCGACGACCTGATGATGGACTTCTTCAAGTATGACACCGATTCGGTGATGCTCAGCATCTACAACCTCATCAAGGGTCGCATCTTCCCCAATTTGGACTTCGACCACGAGGATTTCGACAGCATGCAGTATGACCTGGCCTTTGTCTTCTTCCACTACTGCACCCTGGCGACCGATATCGTCGTCTGTGACAGGGTCTATACCCATCTCGACAAGGATGCCGAACTCCAGAAGGAGAAACTCGGTTTCAACGACCTGGCCGTGAAATTGTCGCAGTTCCTCGACAAACAGAAACTGGCAAAACACGTCAACACCTATATGGCCTTCAGGAACGTCGACTTCCTGATTCAGAAGCCTGAGGTCGAGGAGGCCTATGTCCAACTCAACAAGCGCATGAAGAAGATGCACCTGCCCCTGGAGCAGCGCCGCAATGCCATCTACTCGTTGTTCTCCTACCTGATGTTTGACCACATCGGTTATGACATGCGCGACCTGGGCGGCTCTATGAACCATATTCTGGGCCTGGAAGATGATTGCCGACTCCCGTTGCTCGACGACGAGCCGACAGCCAGTGCCGATGACGCAGGGTATGACCCTGATGCCGCCATCGACGAATCGACCATCGAGCGCCTCAAGCAACGCTACATCGACATCCAGGGCAGCGAGGGCCACGTCTTCAACGCCCGCACCCTCGAGGAACACATTACCTCCAGGGTAGGCGGTCAGGGCCAGGCTTTCAGGATGCTGCTGACGCAGACCGGTTGGTACTCCGACAATCACGATACCTTTGTCCCGCACGTCTACTTCACCTGCACCCCGATTACCGAAGACTATCTGGTCTACCGCAACGGTCGCAAGGATAAGGAAAACCAGGACGAGTTCGACTTCTACCGCGACGGCTCGCCCACCAAGTTCAGCGACACGGGCTCAAGAGCCTGTTTCGGCAGTTTCCAGTTGTGCATGGACATCTTCTACAAGCACAACATCGGTTCCTTCGGCTTTGGAGGCATGCTACAGCGCATCATCGATGTCGTTTAACCGCTATTCACCCTGTGCCATCCCGAGAAGAGAATGAATCCACTGTCTAAACATCTGAGCATCGCTGTCGTCGGCGCCCCGTCGTGCGGCAAGAGTTACCTGCTCTATGACCTGATACATGCCTTCCATGTGTTGGGGTACAGGCCGCAGCAGTTACCGCTCGACTATCCCTACAGCAGTTTCGGCTCCTTCTTCTACGACACCTTCAATGCCGACACTGGCGGCATGCGCGGCACCGAGGTGTATGCCTGCCGTCCTGCCAATCATTATGGTGCCCATTTCAGTCGGGGATTCGGCAGCAGTCTGTGGGTCAATTTCCTCAACATTCCCGGCGAGGCTTTCAACAACCTGGAGGCCGTCAACAACTATTTCGAGTTGCGCCGGCGCATCGACCGTGTCAAGCAGGGAATGTTCTGGTTGGCGACCTATTACACCCCCTCGGGCCAGATGCTCAGGCTCGTGTTGCCAACACGCGAGTTCAACTTTGCCAACTATCCCGTCATACCCCTCACGGGCCGTGCCCGCCATACGGAGTATATGCGCTGGGAGAATATCCATGCCGTCATCAAGCAGGACGGCTATGTGGAGCAAGGCGTGCGCCGCAGTGTTACGGGCAAGTGGCTCATGAAGAACCTTCACGAAGTGATGACCGACTCGGTGCTGCTGTGCCTGCAGGCGGGGTGGGGTATGTTCACGGGGTTGCCCGAGGACTTGACCTATTACGAGGAGCGTGTGTTCAAGCACTTCTACACGCTATCCTACTGCCAAAATGCCACCGACCTCATCGTCTGCGACAACCTGCTGGCCAGTGAGAGTTCCGCAGCCCTGTCGACGGCAGTTGGACATTATCTGGAGCAACTCCACGATCACGCTCCCCATGTGTATCTGGCATTCCGCAATGCCGACAGCCTGCTCCGCAATGGGACTGATGACTATAAGCGTGCTTTTGCTTCTGCAACGGGGCAGGACGACATCGCCAGGCGCAACCAGGTCTATGCGACCTTTGTCAGCCGTCTGTTGGAGGCTTTGGAATCAGAAAGCGAGAGTCTGGACAAGGACATCGCCGAGCATATCCACCTCGGCGTGGGCCGCAGCCTGGGATTCGCTTTCAGGGAGTTGCTGTCAATGAGTCTGCGGCACTCGGGTCAGCAGACGCCTGATGCCGACGACAAGTCCTTGCCGCCACACGTCTACTTTACCGCGACGCCGATAGACGCATCGCTGGATATCTACATCAACGATCCTACCGACGTGACACGCTTCATGTTCGACGACGGCCAGAAGGTCAAGTCCTTTGCGCGTGAGGTCAATGCCGACATGGCACGGCACGGCTGCTGGGGTTCCCTGCAACTGCTGCAGGACTTGCTGGCGCAAAACAACTGCCTGCCGCACAGCGTGTCAAAAATTATAGATTCCTCACCTGTCGGGGCACAGAACACTGTGTCGCCCGGCGGGGATAACGACAATACATAATCTGTCACTGTAATGAAAACGACAATCAACATAGCCAAACGCGCCTCTGGCGCGCAGAAAGACCAGATTGGCGACGGCACCCTGTTCTATACGGGCGAGGTGAGTGACTTCAATAAGTCGCTGAGCGGGTTGTTTATCGACAATCCTCCCGTGTTGTCGCCTGATTATGCCAGCCTGGTGTGGCGGTATAACCACGGCCAGGACCGTTACATCCTGATTCACGTTCAGGGCTCCCAAGTCGTCAGCGAGGCAATGGGACGTTACTATCCCTTCCGTGCCGGTTATGAGGTCACGCGCACCGACATGAACAAAATCGGTTTCGACCTCACATCGCTGTTTGCTGCCTTGCCCCGCATCTCGACGATGACCTATGGCCGCGTGGACTTGGAAACCGTGGTGAGCAAGAAACTCTCGGTGCCCACCTCCAATGCCGTCACGCTGGCCCACAACATCAAGGCGGCCATCGTCTCCGGACGGCGCCTGCTGGTCGAGGTTTCTCCGAAGGCCGACCGTTCCTGGCGCGAAGACGGCATCTTCGATTGCCTGGAGATGAATACCGTGCTCTCGGCTATCGACAGCATGGACATCAAGTTGAGGCGCTATGCGACCTTCGCCTTCTGTGTCGACGAGAACTTTGAACCCGTACTTGACGGCGTGACGGTTGTCTTCTGTCGTGCGGGAAGCGGTGTGCAGCGCCGTCAGGACGACCTGTACATGAGTTGGCTCGAGGTCACCTCGCGCAGGATGCCCTTCACACCCCAGCAGGAAGCCCTCGACAAGGTATTCCCATATCCCGGCGAGAATGAGCCGTTGATGACGGCCGAAGAACTGCTGCGGGCCTATGGCGTGTTCAACAAAGACATTGCGGCGCTCCAGGGCGGCGATTGGGATATGTGGCTGAAGTTGGGCCATCAACTGACCGAGGCCATGCCCAAGGACTGGAAGCAGTTCAGCAGTTATTTCCGCACGATGCCCGGAGGGGTGAAGAAACAGTTTACCCTGCTGGCGCATACGCCCTCGCTCACCTGGGACATCGACGGCTTGACGCGCGAATCCTTCGATGCCGTGAACGGTGCCCAAGCCTATAGTGAGCAGGAACTGTTGACCTTACAGCGCAAGGCCTTGCCGGCCTATCTCGAGAATGACGAGTACAAGTTCCTGTTTGCCGACGGTGTGCCCGACGGTATGCTCGACGGCCTGAATGCCAAATATCTGGAGCATCTCGACCTTGGCAGTTTGGCGTCGGTGGAGCGGTGGTATGGCATTTACAAGAAGCATAAACGCCTGAAAGAACCTGGTGTAACCGAAGCCTTCACCCGCTTGCTCAAGCCCCATGCGGCCCAACTGACCGACCTCAAGCAGATTGTCTCCTTCATGGTGCGCTACCCCTTTGTCCCCGCTGAGGCCTACCGTAAGCCTGCGGGCATCACTGCGGTGCCGTCGATCCGTGACCTGACCGATGACCAGGCCGCGCTCGTCAAGAAATGGATTGTCGACGAGGCCAAGAGCCACTCGTTCAACAGCCTGAAAGAGGTAAATGACCTGTTGACCAAAGTCAAGTCGGGTGATGTGGCCCAAACCATTGAGACCGAGGGTCTCAAGCATATGGATAGCCAGACGCTGATGGCCTTATTGCTCAAGAGTGACGTCAAAGCTAGCCAGGTTGAGACCCTGCTCGACAAGTGTAAAGGTCTTACCAAGGCGTGGAGCGGTTTCAAGGATATGGTCCTGTCCACCGTCAACGAATTCCTGTTCGGGAAGAACGGTAAGTGGAATCCGGCCTATCTGTTCGATGTGAAAAACTGGGACAGACTCGCTGTCCTGGAGCAGTCGATGCCAAAGGTGTACGGCCTTGTCGAGGAGGCCCTTGTGAACACGCTCGATGGTGTATCGGACCAGAATATTGACCGGTTGGCAGGCACGGTCGCCAACTATTACGGGCCGCTCGATGACGGCTCTGGAGGACGTGAAACCAACCAACTGGTTGAAGTGTTCATTGATTATTTATACAAGCATAATAAAGAAGAACAAGCAAAAGAACTGGAAGATATGTTGAAGTTATCAAGTCGCCGCAAAAGCGGCACCCGTATGCTCGTGCTGGGAGCCCTGTTGGGCCTCGTGCTCGGGGGCGTGCTGGGATTCATGGGTTACAAGATGATGAACAAGGGCGCTGAGCCCGACGAGGCTCTGGCCAAGCAGGACCGCTCGGTGGTCACCTTCATGCCGCGTGAGAAGCAGAACATGATGCTGTTGTTGGCCTCGCTGCCCGACAGCGTCAGTGAGGTTCGCCTCGACTCGCTCACCTTGTCGATGGACAGCGTGCGCAAGGACCTGCATTACCTGCAGGAGTGGAACAAACTGTCGCTGCAGTCGCTCGAGAAGATGGACTCGGCCCGCATCAGCGTCAGGCCGCTGTCTGATGTCGAAGAGTTGCCTGCCGACATGCGCACCGTCATCAGCAAGGACTTCTCGCTGCTGGAGATGATGGCCGGCCGGGCCTTCAAGGTGGATAGCGTCTTTGTGTTGGGCAAGAAAGTGGCCATCGCCGTGCCCAGCGACTCGCTGATGGGCGCTCAGCCCGCGATGTCGGCCGACTACTACTTCAAGGTCATCAACTACATCGACTCGCACCTGCCCAGCGAGAAAATCATCAATCTGCCGTATTAGTAGCCCGCGGGGCACAGCAAACAAGAGATTATGGAACCGCTATTATCTAACCGGGACACCCAACAGTGGAAACGCGGCAAGTGGCCGTGGCGTTGGCGGCTGGTGGTCGGCATTGCGCCGGCCTTGCTACTGCTGGCCATCGGCCTGTCGTTTTTCAAGCAGTGCACGGCATTGGGCAGAGCGGCCGACACCGACATCTATGACCCGCAGGAGAACGGGGCCGGCTTTGTCACCAAGGCCGACTCGGTACTCAGTCTGCTGCTGTCGTCGGAGTTCATCGACTCGGCCCATGTGGCCATCACGCTCGACGAGTTGAACCGGCGCTACAAGGCCCTTGAGTTTGCCCTGCCGTATGGTGAATCCGGCAACGACTATATCGAGTCAAGCAACCTCAGGCTGGTCGGTATCCACCCCGAGAACATCAAGGACGATAACCTCAAGCGCTTCTATTACAACAGCCGGTTGCCGCAACTGCTGGAGCGCCAGGCTGAGCACCTGGGCGAGAGTTACTTCAATATCCGTTGCAAGACCTCTGGCCGCTCCGTGAAATTGGGTGACTCCATCTCGGTGCTGCCCATTGAGGTTGAGTCGATTTCACTCATCCCGTCGATGTTCAAGGTCAGGATGACCAAGACGCCGTGGACTGGTGTCATCGAGGGAGCCAAGAGTTGTATCTTTGACGAGCCGGGGACCATCTACTTGAGTTACGGCAACAGTGTACTGCCCATCCACAACGACCGTGTCATCGACCAGAAGGACCAAATCAACTTCAATGCCATCATGAACGAGGGCATCCTGTTGTGGACGCGTCCGGTGGCTTCGGGCGAGCGGGAGAAAGCACCCGAATCCATCGACTATTACAAGTATTACAAGTCGGCGTTTGATAGTGGCGACAAGCCTCATGGCGTGTGCATCAAGTTGCAGGACACCAGGCAGTCGCCCGAGAGGGCTTATGTCTCCATCTCCTATTCCAACGGCAAGTTGAGGCTCTCGCACGATTGCGGCCTGCTGGTTGTGGGCAGCAAGAAGACGCAGAAATTCCTGGAACACCGCCAGGGAGGCCACCGCACCGATGTGGATTTTGAGGATGGAATGAAAATCCTGATGTACACTGTCAAGGACAATGACTTGAGCATGAAATTGGGCGAGATTACCCTGTTCAAGGACAACCCCATGACGATGCTGTCCTATCTCACCCAGTCCAGCATCGGTGTGGACCGCTTCTTCATCTCGGACTACCAGACCGACTTGTTCACGCAGCAACTGCTGCAGGGCCTGTCACAGCACTTGTCCAACCGCGAGAACGTGGACACCGTGCGGCTCACCATCGACCCGTTGCTCTCGCGCGAGTTGGAGAACGAAATCAAGGCCTATGTGGCCCGTTTGCCCGGGCTCATCAACCCCGACAAACACGGACGGGCAAAGCCCAGGTCACAGGTCAGGGATCAGTTCGACATGTCGGTCACCGTTATGGACATGGCCACGGGCGAGGTGCTCGCCACGCCGTTCTACACCACGCTGTTCGACAACAACGACTTCCCCGAGATGCTGAAACTCACGACACGCAACCCGTCGCTGAACCGCCGTTCGGTGGGTTCGACCTTCAAGCCGATGGAGGCCTTGCCGGCCGTGCTGAGCATCCCGTCACTGATTGATCTGAATACCCAGTCGGGCAAGTATGGTGTGCCCGACTTTGACAGCAAGCGGGTGACGTTCTTCGGTCGCCTCACCCACACGTGGGCCAAGAACTCGGCGAGCCATTGGGCCGGCTGCGACTTTGCCAACTTCATCAGCCGTTCCGACGACGTCTATCCCGTGGGACTCGTGGCGTTGGCACTGAGCGACGAGACGGCCTCGGGCAGCACGACGCTGTTGCCCATCAACGGCAGCAAGTCCTACTTCACAATGGGCGGTGACGGATTCCTGAGATTCAAGAATGCGGCAAAGCACGAGTCACAGTTGCAGCCCAACCTGCAGCCCTTCATCTCCAACTTCACCAATATCTATGGCGTGAACTACATCGAGAGCGGTGATGACATGAAGTTTAACCGCACGGCCGATATCAACCTGTTCAGGCCGCTGGTAGCCGATATGGAGCGATGGGACGAGAAGGTGTATGGCTTGCTCGAGGTGTCACCCGAGCCCACGCAGTTGAGGTTCGACCGCTTTAACGACGGCGAGGACTTCCGCGCGCTCCTCGTGCCCTGGACGCTCGGTCAGGGCGACAACATGTGGAACTGCGTAAAACTCGCCGAGGCCTGGGCGCGCATGATCAGCAAGCGTGCCGTGAGGGCATCGTTCATCCGCTACCCCGAGGGTACCAAGTTCCCGTCGCTTGTCAACGACTCGCTGCGCTCATTCCAGGACGGTCAGAACTTTAACACGGCGTGGAATTCGTTCCTGACTGAGTTCCAGAAGGCCCAGGGTATGGGTTCGTTGCTCTCGCCCATGAAGACGGCTGTCGAAGGGTTGGGCGAAAACCTCGTCGTGTTCTCCAAGACCGGCACCCCCGACGCTTATAATCCCCCCATCGGCATTCCGCTGCTGGGCGGTGGCGTCAGGAAGATGGACATCGGTATGTACTGCTTTGTGTTGACCAAGGAGTCGACCTATCAGAACTGTATCCTGCAGCCCGACAAGCCCTCCAAGGGCATCGTGTGTATCGTCAGGATTTCGCGCTCCTACGAGTGTCCCAATTGCCGGCCCGGCAAGGCTTGCAGCCAGTGCGAACACTATTGGGGACTGGAGTCGGCCCATGCGCGCAACTTCTTCTCGTCCAATCCGGCCCTGTTGCGCAAACTCTATGACATGACCAAGAACTATTATTGATTGTGAGCGCCAAGACACGACGGACGACGACAAAGCGGCGCAAACAGCGCAAACGGGTGTCGCCACTCAAATCATGGTGGCGGCGCCTGAAGCGTCGTGTCAAGGCCCACATGCCCGCCCTGGTGGTAGCCCTGCTGGTCGTTGCAGCAGGCGTCTTCCTGTACCATAAGTTCGACTTGGGCCGCAAGGACCGCGTCACGGTGGCGTCGACCAAGTATAACGGCATCGACGTGTCGAAGCATAACGGCAAAATCAACTGGGAACGCGTTGCCGCCGACCCCAAGATACAGTTTGTCTACATCAAGGCCACCGAGGGCGCGTCGCTCGTCGACAAGACCTACCGACGCAACATCGACGAGGCCCGGAAAAACGGCCTCAAGGTGGGCAGTTACCACTTCTTCACGAGTTACAAGACCCCCGAGGAGCAATACAAGAACTTCAAGCGGCAGGTCAAGAAGGGCGAGCAGGACCTGCTGCCGATGGTCGATGTCGAGGAGGCCGGCAACAAGAATGCCAGGCGCGAGGTGCTGCAGCAGCGGCTGTGGAGGTTTATGGAACTGGTCAAGGACGACTACGGCGAGTATCCCGTGGTGTACAGCCAGTACAAATTCTACAACGACCTGCTGGCGCCCGAATTCAACAACTGCATCATCTTCATTGCCCGTTATGGCAAGGCGGCACCGGCGCTGCGGGGTGGGGGAGAATACAATATCTGGCAGTACACCGAGCGCGGCAAGGTCGACGGCATCAGGGGCTATGTCGACCTCGACCGCTTCGAGAACGGCACGACCCTTGACGACCTCACGCTGTAACAGGTGACAATAGAGGGCTTTATCACTCGAAACGTATGATATGAGTAAAATTCTGTTCTTGGATATTGATGGTGTCTTGAATACCGAGCGCCAGCACGACTATTGCGTTGAGCGGGGCATCGCACCTGTTGACGGATTTGGCTATGCCTTTGACCCTGAAGCCGTTGCTAACCTGGCCAGAATCGTGGAGCAGACGGGTGCCGATATTGTCATCTCGTCTTCCTGGAAGTGCTGGGGACTCTCAACGATGCAGCGCATGTGGGCCAATAGGGGGCTACCGGGAAAAATCATCGACATCACACCCAACAGCGCGAGTGACGAGATGTTGCTGAGTGTTGACCTGGACATGATGTTGCCGGCAGTCAAGGGCAGCGAAATCAAGGAATGGCTGGCCACCAGCGGCAGCCAAGTGACTCGTTACGCCATCCTCGACGATCAGTTCGATATGCTCCTGGAGCAGCAACCCAATTTTGTCCAAACCGACCCAAGGGTCGGCATCACCGAAGACGATGCCAGCAGTGTAATAGCGATACTGACTGATAAGGCCTCGGTAATCGGGCCGACCGAACAAAACATCAACCGTTAACATAGCAACAGGCTAATGCGTCTGGTCGGGAAAGCGAACTGGACCACAGTATGCTTTTCCATTAATTACACATAATCATCGGGAATTTGCCGTGAAATGTGGTGCTGCAGTCGTTTTTTTGTTATCTTTGCACATGGTCCCCACAACGGTTTCTTTATTGGGGGGTAACCTATTGTGTGCAACTAATCATCAATTATCGTTATGGGAAAGCAATCTGATATGAATCGTCGCCGGTTCCTCCGCGCCCTGGGACTGGGCGCCGCCGCGATGGCAGTAAATCCGCTGAGTGTGTTGGCGGGAGAGAAAGGCAGACCTCAAGACCGCGACGGTGGTGACGCGCAGGGCCAGATGACCTACCGCGTGCAGCACCGCTCGGGCGACAAGGTGTCGCTGCTGGGCTTCGGCATGATGCGTCTGCCCGACGACCAGGACGAGGTGAACCAACTCGTGGACTATGCCATCAAGCATGGCGTGAACTACTTTGACACCGCCCCGATGTACAAGGGCGGGCAAAGCGAGACGATGACGGGTAAGGCCTTGAGCCGGCACCCGCGTGACAAATTCTTCGTGGCCACTAAGATGTCCAACCAGAAGGAGAGCCTGTGGTCGCTGGACGAGTCCCGCAAGATGTACGAGAAGTCGTTCCGTGACCTGCAGGTCGATTATATCGATTACTATCTGCTGCACAGCGTTGGCGGCGGTGGGATGGACACCCTCAAGGGCCGTTTCCTGGACAACGGTGTGCTCGAGTTCCTGCTGCGGGAGCGTGAGGCAGGGCGCATCCGTTACCTGGGCTTCTCCTACCACGGCGACGTCAGCGTGTTCGACTACCTGCTCGACCACCAGGACGAGTACCACTGGGACTTTGTCCAGATCCAGATGAACTACCTCGATTGGCGCCATGCCTCTCTCAACAAGTCGGGATGGAGGCAGGATGCCGATGCCGAGTACCTCTACAACAAGATGGAGAAGGTCGGCGTGCAGACCGTCGTGATGGAGCCCCTCAGGGGTGGCGCCTTGGCCCGTATGGACGACGAACTCGTTCAGCGCCTGGCCGCCCTGCGTCCTGATGACAGCCCCGCCAAGTGGGCCTTCCGCTGGGTGGGCTCGCACCCCAATATCCTCACCACGCTCAGCGGCATGAACCAGATGAGCCACATGCAGGAGAACGTCGCCACCTTCTCGCCCCTCGACCCCTGCACTGAGGCCGAGAACAAGGTCCTCGAGGAGATTGCCGACGTGATGGCCGGCGTGCCTGTCATTCCCTGCACCGCCTGTGAGTACTGCATGCCGTGCCCCTATGGGGTTGATATCCCCGGCAACTTCGCCTACTACAACGAGGCCATCGCCCAAAAGATACTCCCGCTGCCCGACAAGCAGGCTGCCGACTACATGGACCGCAAGCAGCAGTTTGCCGACGGCCTGCGCCAAGCCCTGCCCGACGCCTCGACCTGGGCCACCCAGTGTGTCGACTGCGAAACCTGCCTCAAGAAGTGTCCGCAGCAGATACGCATCCCCAACCAGATGGCCCGCATCGTCGAGACCCTCAGGCGAAGGTAATGATGCTCGCTTCTTCAAACAACCTGAACAACTGATTTTTATTAAACAACTGATTAATCTGATTGTTCTGAGGGCATCCGCATTCCCGCATTAAAGGCCGGCGGATTAAACGGATTGAAATGCCCGCTTCTTCAAACAACCTGAACAACTGGTTTTATTAAACAACTGATTAATCTGATTGTTCTGAATGCATCCGTATTCCCGCATTAAAGGTCGGCGGATTAAACGGATTGAAATGCCCGCTTTGCGGGCAGGATAAAGGTTAAAGATTAAAGATTAAAGATGGCTGCCGCACTCCAGCACAGGAATGCGTCAGCCATCTTTATAATCCATCTAATCTGCCGGCAGTTATTGCCCGGGTGCGTGAACGTTTCAGAATCGCCAGACGAATCAGTTGTTTTAATCGTTGTGGTGGAATTCACGTGCTAAATGGGCCTCGGCGTGGTAAAATACTGTCAGTTTTTTGTAAATATGAAAAAAAGATGTATTTTTGTTGCTGAAAAAAACGTAAAAGTAATTTCTCTTTATCATTAACATTTAAAAACAAAGCGAATGAAAAAAAGATTCTTCCTCCTTTTACTGACAGTGGTGTGTGCTATTGCCAGCGCACAGGCACTTACGGTAAGAGGTACGGTCGTTGACCAGGTCAACGAGCCCGTGATCGGTGCCACCATCAAGGTCCTGGGGACCACGATGGGTGCAGTAACCGACTTTGACGGCAATTTTGAGATTGCCAATGTTCCCGACGGCTCAATCCTGAAATTCACCTTCATGGGCATGCAGGCCGTGGAGATGGAGGCCAGCGAGATGATGAGCGTCCAACTGTTTGACGACGTGCGCAACCTGGACGAGGTTGTCGTGATCGGTTACGGTTCGGCCCAGGCCAAGGACCTGACGGCTCCCATCGCCGTGGTCAAGGGTGAAGAACTGCTCGCCGTGCCCACGGCGTCGCCCATGGCAGCGATGCAGGGCAAGGTGTCGGGCGTGAACGTGGTGAACAGCGGTACGCCGGGCGAGGGCCCCAAGGTGCACATCCGCGGTAACGGTTCGTTCACCAGCGGCAGCCCGCTGTATGTTGTTGACGGGATGTTCTATGACAACATCGACTTCCTGAATGCCAACGACATCGCCGACATGTCGGTGTTGAAGGACGCTTCGGCTGCTGCCATCTATGGTGTGCGCGCCGCTAACGGTGTTGTCCTGATCACCACCAAGCACGGCAACAAGAACCAGCCCGCTAAGATCACCTACAACGGCTACGTCGGTATCCAGAAGGCCACCAACGTGCTGAAGATGGCGAACTCGAGCGAGTATGCCACGATGCTGATGGAGGCCAACTACGATGCCTATGTGTCGACGATGAAGGCCTCGATCGACCGCTACGGCGGCAGTTACAGCAACGGTGACTTCCATAACTGGACCTACGGCTCCGACACCGACTGGTACAAGGAACTGCTGCGCACGGCGGCCATCACCGACCACAGCCTGACCATCACCGGCGGTGGCGAGAAGGCCACCTACTCGCTGGGCATCAACTACCTGCACCAGGACGGTGTGATGGATGTCGAGAACTACTACAGGCGCATGAACTTCCGCGCAGCCTTGGACTATGAGGCCACCAGTTGGCTGAAGGTCGGCTTCAACGGCATCTTCTCCAAGGGCAAACAGCGTACGCCCAACAATGTCGCCTGGCAGCATGCGTTCAACGCTCCGGGCATCTATCCCGTGATGGACGAGAAGAACGACAACACGTTCCCCTGCCACTACGGCTCGCCCGAGTCGGTCGGCTTTACCAACAACTTCTACAATCCTGTTGCCACGGCCAACTACCAGAACAGCGTGAACGACATCAACAAGTATCTGACCAATTTCTATGCCCAGATCACTTTCATCCCCAGCAAACTGAACTTCAAGACCAGTTACTCCTATGACTTCACTGCCGTTCACAACCGCACCTACATGCCCGAGTACTACGTGAGCGCCGTTCAGCGCAACGACAAGTCGTGGGTGAGCAAGAGCGAGGCGAACTACAACAACTGGATTTGGGACAATGTGCTGACCTATAAGGACACCTTCGGCAACCACAACCTGGGCATCATGCTGGGTCACTCCCTGCGTGAGGACAAGTACCATTACCTGTACGGCATCGGCTACGGCATTGTTGACGGTGACGACGCCTACAAGTACATCGACCTGAGCACCGAGAGCGACAGCCGCCGCGCCAGCGACGGTGGTACCCGCTACCGCAGCAACAGTTACTTCGGCCGTGTCAACTATGACTACCTGGGCAAGTACCTGTTCATGGCGACCTTCCGTGCCGACGGTACCAGCAAGTACCAGCAGACCTGGGGCTACTATCCCTCGTTCGGCGTGGCATGGGTGATGAGCAAGGAGGACTTCATGGCCAACCAGAACGTGGTGGACTACCTGAAGTGGCGCGCCAGTTGGGGACGCCTGGGTAACAACGCCGTTCCCGCCAGCGACGGCTTCCGTTCGGTATCGACGGGCACCTGGTCATCGGGCGTGTTCGGCAATGCCACCATCGCCGGTTTCCAGAACAACAGTTACTTCACCAACCTGAAGTGGGAGGTTGTCGACGAGACCAACGTGGGCGTTGAGTTCGCCACCCTGCGCAACCGCCTGAGCGTCGACATCGACTGGTTCTACCGCATGACGCGCAAGGCTGTGATCGCGCCGCGTCTGCCCTTCGAGAACGGCACCCTGCTCCAGAACATCGGCAAGATTCTCAACACCGGTGTCGACGTGAGCATCAACTGGGCCGACCGTGTGGGTGACGACTTCAAGTACTACATCACCGCTAACCTGTCCTACCTCAAGAACGAAGTGAAAGACCTGGCCGGCAACCCCTACATCGCTGGTGGCAAGACCTACCAGTTCGTGGGCAAGGAGATGAACTCGTTCTACGGCTACGTCGTGGACGGCATCTACCAGACCGAGCAGGAGTGCGCTGCCGACAGGACCGCTGTGGCCAACGGCCTGCAGCCTGGCGACTTCAAGTACAAGGACCTGAACGGTGACGGCATCGTCGACGGCGAGGACCGCACCACGCTGGGCTCCTACCTGCCCAACTTCATCTACAGCCTGAACCTGGGCTTCGTGTGGAAGAACCTGGACTTCAACGTTACCACCTATGGCAACGCCGGAGCACAGATGTTCAACCGCAAGCGCGCCCTGCGTTATGCCCAGTCCAACTACAACTTCGACCACGACCAGGTGGCCAACCGCTGGACTGGACCCGGCTCGACCAACAAGTACCCCTCGGCTGCCGGATGGATCCGCTCGTGGAACGTGAGCGACCAGCGTGTGAACTCCTTCTTTGTTGAGGATGCCGACTTCTTCCGCATCCAGAACGTGACCCTGGGCTACACCTTCAAGAACATCCACCTGGGCAACTACACGCTGCCTTCGCTGCGCCTGAGCGCCACGGCCGACCGTCCCCTCACCCTGTTCAAGGCCAACAGTTTCACTCCTGAGTTGAACGATCCCGAGGGCTGGGATACCGAGGTTTACCCGCTGACAGCGACCTACACCTTTGGTGTGACCATCGACTTCTAAAATGAGCAATTACCAACAATCATAAAAAGATAACGACAATGAAATTTCTGAAATATATCATGATTGCAGGTCTGCTGATGGTGGGAGCCACCTCCTGCAATGACTGGATGGACATTCTGCCCGAGAACACTCTGCCCGAGTCGGATGTCGATTACACCAAAACCAGCGAGATGTATATGCCCGTGTCGGGTGTCTATGCCAAGTTGCGCACCGGTGGCATGCACTGGGTCATCTGGCCCTTGACCATCGTGCGTGACGGTGACGTGTGGAGCGGCCGTGTCGATGACCAGGGACTGCTCGTCGACTTCGGCAACTTCAGGTACGACAATTCGTTCTGGGGCCTGAATGAGATGTGGAACCAGTACTACGGCATGATTAAAGTGGCCAACGGTGCCCTGATGTCGCTCGACTCCTATGCCGAACACATAACCAATGATGGTGACCGAGCCACCTACCGGGCCTATTGCGGCGAGGTGCGCATTCTGCGCGCCTATGCCTACTACAGGCTCACTCAGGCCTTTGGCGACGTGACCATCCTGCGCGACAACAACCAGAGCGACCTGACCCGTTCAACCCGCGACGCCGTTGAGCGTTACATGCTCGAGGACCTGCAGTATGCCATTGACAACTGCCCCAAGATCCGTCCCAACGAGGCCTCGCACTTCGGCGCTGCCACTGCCTACACGGCCGAGGCGCTCGCTGCCAAGATTTGCCTGAACCGTGGCGACTATGCCCGTGCCGAGGCGTTGACCGACGACATCATCGGCAGCGGCAAGTTCCAACTCTACGGCGACTTCTACAACCTGTTCAAGATTCCCGGCAAAATGTGTAACGAGAGCCTGCTCGAGTGCCAGTGCACGGACTTCGGTCAGGGCAGCGGCGAGGAGGTTGACGCCGACATGTGGTTCGTGTTCCAGGGTCCCGGTAACCTGGGCGGATGGAACTTTGTGGGTATCACCGACAACTTCATCAACTGGGCCCAGGCACGTGGCGAGACCATCCGCCTCGAGACCTCGGTACTCGTGGGCGGCACCACCACCCGCGACGGTGACGAAATCAACGTGATGGGCAATGTCAACAACACCAACACGTGGAACGGCAAGGCCTACACGCCGACTAACCAGTTGACACCGGGCCGCACCAAATACGGTTCGAACAACAACATCCGCATCCTGCGCTATGCCGACGTGCTGCTCATCAATGCCGAGGCTAAGGTGCGCCAGGGCAAGAATGGCGACCAGCCCTTCAACCAGGTACGCACCCGTGCCCAGATGCCCACGCTGTCCAACGTGACCGTTGACCAGATTCTGGACGAGCGCCGCATGGAGTTCGTGTGTGAGTGGGGTGAGCGTTACAACGACCTCCTCCGCACCGGTCTTGCAGCCAGCGTGCTCAGCGGCTGGAGCGAGGGCGTGAAGTATTATCCGCTTCCCTTGACCCAGTTGCAGACCGTGCCCACGCTCAGCAATGAGCCCAAGAACGAATAACCCGTTATCATTCAATCATCAGGCAGGGTGACAACCACCAAGGCATCACCCTGCCTGTTTTTAAAATTACCTGTTTTAAAATGATTAGCCGATGAAGCGTTTTCTTGTCTGTATAGCCTTTCTCACCGCACTTGTCGCCTACGGCAGCAACGACTCTGTCAAGGTGGTCAAGGGCCAGGTGAGCGATTACTATATCCCCGTGGTCACCAGTTATAACGTGACCGGTGTAGTGACCGACGAACAGGGACAGCCCCTGGAGGGTGCCACGGTCATGTGGCTTTACAGCCCCGCACACAGCAACACGGACGGACAGGGCCGTTTCTCACTGGTGGCTACCGACCATGACTCGTTGTTGTGTGTCCACTATCCTGGCAAGGAAATGACTATCGTGGCCCGTGACGCTTCCCGGCACATTGTCGACATCACGCTACCTGTCAAGACCAGCGGCAGCATGGCCAAACCGCGCCGTGCGGCCCAAGCGACCCGCTGGTATGACCCTTACAATGCCGTGACAAGCACTTACTGTAATCCTCTCAACATCAGTTACAACTACGAGCCGTGGAACAACAACACGCGCCAGGGCGGCTCGTTCCGTTCGTCGGCCGACCCGATGGCTTTGGCTTACAAGGGCGAGTATTACCTGTTCTCGACCAACCAGGGCGGTTTCCACTACTCGCGCAACCTGAGCGATTGGGACTTCTGCCAAGCATCGTTCCAGCGCTTTCCCGCCGACGATGACGAGTGTGCTCCCGCCGCATGGGTGGTGGGCGACACGCTGTTCTACACCGGCTCCACCTACGAGGGTCTGCCCATCTGGTACAGCACCAATCCCAAGAACGGCCGCTGGCGCCGCGCCGTGGAACGCAACACCCTGCCCACCTGGGACCCCTATGTGTTCCTCGACGATGATGGCCGGCTCTACGAATACTATGGCTCGAGCAACGAATATCCCGTCAAGGGCGTTGAAATCAGCCGCGAAGACTTCACACCTGTCAGCAAAATCCATGACCTGGTGC